>Ga0116229_10002142_pt1 | contig 31669 bp, 27 predicted proteins | sample S1TSphgellanicum_3_FD_87313 | JGI IMG/M metagenome (GOLD analysis project Ga0116229, IMG submission 87313) | Host-associated microbial communities from peat moss isolated from Minnesota, USA - S1T2_Fc - Sphagnum magellanicum MG | ecosystem: Host-associated > Plants > Peat moss > Unclassified...
ACCACGGCCGCGCTGTCGCAGAAAACGGCCAACATGCTGATCGTCTCGAACCTGGTGCAGGAATCCATCGTGCTGCAGCCCACCAGCGAGGTCAGCGTGCACACGGGTGCGAAGTATTACCGCGAGGACTATCGCAATCAGTACCTCGCGTACAACCCGGAAAACGGCGACTATGGCTATATCGCCGAGAACGGCGCCGAGTCGGGGATCATACCCGGTTCCGGCTTCTGGAATCCCGTCACGGCTCCCGACGGCTCGGACATCCAGGTCAGGAGCATCCCCTACAGCTGGCGCAACATCGAGGCCTACGCCGGGGCCGACTGGAAATTCTCCACGCACGACACTGTCGGCCTCACCTACACCTACGACCACTACGACCCTGCCCACCGCGAAGTCAGCTACGCCGATGACAACAGCCTCAAGCTCAATCTGACCGACAAGACCCTGTCGTGGGTCACTCTGCGCTTCAACTACATGTACCTGAAGCAATCGGGCAGCGTCTACAACTCCGATCCCTACGCCTTTGCGTTCTTCCAGAATCTGCCCGGCTACGTGCCCGCGGATGGCATCCCTGCGGCCTGGACCGTCAACGCCATGCACAAGTACGACCTGTCCGACCGCGACGAGAACAAACTCGATGTCATGGCGACGGTGGCGCCAGCACCCGACATGACGGTTTCAGGCTCGGTGCGCGCGGACTGGAACCAGTATCCGACCGAGATCGGGCGGCAGGGTTACAACACCTACGCGGCGACGCTGCAGTATGAATGGCAGTTTCGCGTACTCACGGGCATCAGGGCCTGGGTCGGGCTGGATCATTCGAGCCTGCACCTGGCGGACGTCAATGACGCGGCGGTAGACACCCCGGACGATGCGCTCGGTGGACCTACCTATCCGCTCGCCAATCGCTGGTGGGCGGCTGATGAGGAACGCGACTGGTCGGGCGGACTGGCGCTGTCGCACGATTTCTGGCGCGCGCGAGTGGACCTGGGCTGGAACTACCTGTCCTCGCGCGGCATCACCAGCTACCTGCAGGCATCGCCGAGTGCGAACACCTACGACTACACCAACGCCCAGATCGGCAGCCAGTTTCCGCCGATGACCTACGTCGTCAATTCGCTGACGTTGAACGTCACCGTGCCGCTGAACAATCGCGTGTCGCTGCGGCTGTTCGATTATTACGAGGACGGCCAGATCTCCGACTGGCACTATGCCGGCTTCAACAACACCCTCGTCTATGGCCACTCGGTGTACACCGACGGCGGACCGCAGGGTTATCGCACCAACGTGGTCGGGGTATTCGTGAGCGCGAGGCTATGAACGGCGCGCTGGCCCGTGGCCTGATCATCGGCCTGCTCGTGTCGACCGCCGCCTTGCTGCTGACCAGCATTACGTACGCCAATGTACGCTATGCCGACCTGCGCCGCATCGAGCCCATCCACGGGGATGCGACCGCAGGCGCCGGCAAGGCGGCAGTGTGCTTTGCCTGTCACGGCGCCGACGGCGTGCCGGTGGCGCCGACGTTTCCCAGGCTGGCGGGTCAGCGGATCGACTATCTTTATCACCGGCTGTTGTCATTCCGGCATGCCGATCCGAAGGACCCCTATTACTCGGTGTCGCCGATGACCGCCCAGGTCGCCACGCTGAGCGACGTCGATATGCGCGACCTGGCAGCATACTTTGCGAGTCAGGCGCCGAAAGCCGCGGATGGCGCAACCGCCGACGTTGCCACGCCGAACGGCGAGGACCTGTTCCTGCACGGCAATCCTGCGCGCGGCATGCCTCCGTGTCAGGGGTGCCATGGCGCCGACGCCAACGGACCGGCCGACCCTGTCGATCAATATGCAGCCTACCCGTCGCTGCGCGGACAGTCAGCGCCCTATGTCGTGGCGCGCCTGACCCACTTCCGCGACGGACAGCCGTCGGACACGTCGAACGCCTTCGTCATGCATGGCGTCGCCGCAACGCTCGACGATGATTCGATTCAAGCCATATCGTCGTGGCTCGGTTCATTGGTGCCCCGCAAGAGCCCATGAGCCCTGTTTCGCGACGGCGTCGACAGCTTCCTCGAGGTGCTCGACTCGCAGCGCTCGCTCTATACCGCACAGCAGGCGCTGATATCGGTACACCTGGCGAAGTTGGACAACCTGGTCACCCTGTACATGGTGCTCGGCGGTGGTGCGCTGGAAAGCAGCTCCGACGCGGGCCGTTGAGCTCCACGGAGGCTGCCTGGTACTACTCCGCTCTCGCAATCTCCGGCAGCGCCTGCGCCAGCCGCGCGCCGACCAGCCTTGCGCCGTGGGCAATGATCATCTGCTGCAGCGACTCAGCCGCATCCGACAGCGGATGGTGGCGCAGGTGCACCACGTACCAATGACGCGCCACGGGCAGTCCGACGACATCGGCGACCATCAGCAGACCGTTCTGCAATTCGAGACTGACGGTCTGCAGCGACACGAATGCCAGCCCCATGTTAGCCATGACGGCCTGCTTGATCGCCTCGGTGCTCGACATTTCCATCACCTGGATCGGCGTCACCTGAGCTTCACCGAAGAAGCGGTCCATCGCCGCGCGCGTGCCCGAGCCCGGCTCTCGTACGACGAACCCGAATCTCCCCAGTGTCGCGACCGGGATGCTGCGCGCACCCGCCAGCGGGTGATCGGGCGAGGCGATGATGCCGAGCGGTTGCGGGGCAAAGGCGGTGGCGCAGGTTTCGATCTCTCCGGGCGGGGCGCCCATGATGGCCAGGTCCACCGCGCTGCAGGCAAGCTGGCGCACGAGCTGTTCGCGATTGCCGACCGAGAGGCGCAGTTCAACGCCGGGGTGCGCGGTCCGATATTGCGCCAGCAGGCGTGGCAGAAAATACTTGGCATTGCTGACCATGCCGATAGTCACCAGCCGCGATTCGCGGCAGTGCAGCCGCGCCAGGGTCTCATCCGCATCGCGCAGCGCGAGCAGCGCCCGATTGACGTCGACCAGCAGCATCTCGCCGGTACGCGTCACCGACACCGCCTTGGCATCGCGCGCAAACAACGGCATGCCGATGATCTGCTCCAGTTCCTTAACCTGCAGCGATACTGCTGACGGGGTGATATGCAGTTCTGCGGCCGCGCGCCAGAAGCTGCGGTGATGCGCAACCAGCGAAAACGCCCGCAGCTGCCGCAGCGTCGCCCCTCTCACGCGCAGTGCTCCTTCGGGCTGCGGTCGCCAGGGCGAATTAATCGCTTAACCGAAGTAGTCGCCATTGCAAAGTACTTTGCATGTTTGCTGGCAATGATAGCTCGGTAATTTCCCAATGTACATTTGCGCGGGGCTGATGCGCGCCATGCGGTGGCGCGGATATCGGCGGGTATAAGCTGTCAGCGGGTGATATCGCAGCGGCTTATATCGTCTAGCGTGCGCCTAACCGGCCGAAACCCGCTTGCCGGAGATGGAACGCCGCATCCGCCCGCGCGGCTTTGCGGCGATCAAGGGTTGTATCGGCGGCAACTGCTTGAGTATTTCGTCCTGTCCCTTCGAGCACAGGAACTGCTCGAAGGCAGCGGCGAGTTTCGGCAACGGCCTTGCGGTCAGGTGGACCACGTACCACTCGCGTTCGAACGGATTGCACGGCATCGGCAATAGCGCGAGCAGGCCCGCCTGCATCTCGAGCACGCAGGTGTGCAGCGACAGGTACGCCGGTCCGAAGCCCGCCGCGCACATCTGCTTGATCGACTCGTTGCTCGAGAGTTCCGAGCCGATCCGTAATCGCAGCCCGGCCTCCTTGAACACCCGTTCGAGCGTGGTGCGGGTACCGGAGCCCGGCTCCCGCACCAGCAGGCGCTCTTCGGCCATCAACGCCAGGCTGAGATCGCGCTGCGACATCAGCGGGTGATGGGGTGCGGCGAGAAAGCCCACGGGGTTCTTGGCAAAGACCGACGCCGTGACCGCCAGCTCCTGCGGCGGCTGACCCATGACCGCGATATCGAATTCTCCTGCGGTCAGACCCCGGATGACCTCGTCGCGCTTGCCTACCTGGAGCTTGACCTTGAGGCGCGGATTCTCGTTGACGAACGTGACCAGCAGGCGAGGAAGCCAGTATTCCGCCGTCGCGACGGCGCCCAGGCGCAGCGTTCCGGAAAACTCACCCAGGAAGCTCGCCATCTCGTCGCCCGCGTCCGTCCAAAGGCTCAGCATCCGGTCCGCGTAGCCCTGCAGCAGCAGTCCTGCCTCGGTCAGGCGCACCCCCCGGCCGGTGCGTATGACCAGCGACGCGCCGAACGACGCCTCGAGCTCCCCGAGCTGTATCGACACTGCCGATTGGCTCAGGTGCAGTTCGCTGGCGGCCAAAGTCACACTGCCAAGTCGGGCCACAGTCTGGAAGGTCAGCAGCTGTCGCAGCGACCCTACTCTCTGGTCCCTCATTTTCTCTGGTCCCCCATTGCCCGATATTAGAAATACGCTGGATCGCTGTCAAAAGATTTAATTTCAGTCCGGTTCTGGCAGATTCCATAGTCGTTTCCCCGTCGCCCGTTCCCCGTCACATCAGGCAACTCATGACCGGCATCAGAAAATCCAGGCTCCATGCGGCAACGCTCTGCTGCGCGATGTTCTGCGGCGCCGCTGCCTGCGCTGCGACTGTCGACAGCCTGTCCCTGCGAACGCTGGCGGCGAGCTGCGCTGCCTGCCATGGAACCGATGGCCATGCGGTGCGCGGCAGCGCGATGCCTGCGCTGGCTGGACTGTCACGGGGCTACTTCCTGCAGCAGATGCGCGCCTATAGGGACGGCACGCGGCCGGCGCCCTTGATGCAGCAGATTGCCAGGGGTTTCGATGCGGCACAGACCGAGGCGCTTGCGGCCTATTTCGAACGCCAGCCCTCCGCGCCATGATCAGCCGCCGACGCATGCTGCAGGGGCTATGCGCCGGAGGAGCGGTGGTGGGCGTTTCGGCATGCGCGAGCCTTCCGCAGCCGCCCTCCTCGGCCAGGGTGGTCGTGGTCGGCGGTGGCTACGCAGGTGCAACCGCGGCAAAGTACCTTCGGCTGCTGTCCGACCACGCGATCGACGTCATCCTGATCGAACCCAAACCGCAGTTCATTTCCCCGGCGATGTCCAACCTGGTCATCGCCGGGGAGCTGCAGTTGTCGGACATCACCTGTTCCTACCGGGATTTGCAACGGCGCCACGGCGTCAGGCTGGTGCGCGATCAGGTGGTGAGCATCGATACGGAGCGGCACACCGTGGCATTGGCGCACGGCGATTCGATTCGTTACGACCGCCTGGTGCTCGCGCCCGGAATCGAAGTGCTGCTCGATGCTGTTGACGGACTGGCACAGGCCCACGCCGCGGGCCGGGTCGTCCAGGCCTGGTCCGCGGGAAGCGAGACCGTGGCGCTGAATCGCCAGCTACTGGCAATGCGCGATGGCGGCGTGTTCGTGATCACGATCCCTGAGGCGCCTTATCGCTGTCCACCGGCGCCCTATGAGCGCGCAAGCCTGGTCGCGGCCTTCCTGCAGCGCTACAAGCCCGCATCCAAGGTGCTGGTGCTCGATGCCAACGCGGACGTGACCGCCATGGGCTCGCTGTTCAGGCAGGCATGGGCGGATCAATATGAGAATCTTCTCGAGTATCGCAATCATTACAACGCCGTCGCGGTCGACGCGCGCTCCCTGACGGTCCGTTTCGACGTCCAGGAAGACGTCCAGGCCGATGTGCTGAATGTGTTGCCGCCGGTGCGCGCCGGCGCCCTGGCGGTGCAGGCAGGACTTGCGAACATCAATGCGCGCTGGTGTGAAGTGGACTACCTGTCGTTTGCATCGACGCGCGCCAGGCACGTCCACGTCATTGGGGATTCAATACAGGCAGCACCGATGATGCCGAAATCGGGCCATATGGCGAACGCCCAGGCCAAGGTGGCGGCGGCGGCCATCGTCGCCGAGCTCATGCAGCAGCCGATCGATCCGCAGCCGATGCTCACCAACACCTGTTTCAGTTTCGTGAACGCGCACGAGGCCATTCACTCGGCCGCAGTGTACGAATACGTAGCGGCAGCAGCCAGTTTCCGGCCGGTGCACGCAGCTGGGGGTACGTCGGCCGGCCCGTCGGCGCTGGAGGGCAGCTACGCGCTGTCCTGGGCGCACAACATCTGGGCCGATATGCTGCTCTGATATGCATCCCGCTCTGATATTAGTAAAACGCGGGATCCGTTGAAAATCATTTAATTTCATTCGGGCGCTGATTCGACATACATTTAGACTAGATCTAAATAGAGGGTGGGGGATCAGAGATCGAGGGCGGGGACGGGCTGGATCTGCGCAAGCAACCAGCGGACCGTGATCAAGAATCTTCATCGGCACACGTATCGGGGCACCAATCAGAACCGCGTCGTCGGGCCAGTGAATCTGGCCATTCAGCGACCCGGACTCGTCGACAACCACGGGGAGATAGCAGGATGTCGGATTTAAAGGATTCAGGCAGAAGGCAATTCTTGAGCTTCGCGGGCCAGGCAGGCATAGCCACCGTAGCAGCCAGTGCGATCGGCGTGAACCTCGGTCTGGTCGAGATCGTCTCGGCGGAGACCACTGGCAGGCGCGGGGTGACCCCATTCAGTTTCGCGATCATTACCGACTCGCATCTGTTCAGCGCCGATAACCACCGCTTCGACCGCAGCCTGATCGATGCGGTCAATCAGGTCAACGCGCTGCAACGTCAGCCCGATTTCGTGATGTACACCGGCGACATCGCCCAGAACGGCCGCGAGGACCAGCTGGTCAAGGGAAAGAAGATCCTCTCCAAGCTCAACGTTCCGATCCACTTCATACCGGGCGAGCACGACTGGTATCTGGATATGGGTACCGTCTGGAAGGGCCTGTTCGGCAAGGAGACCTGGTCGTTCGATCATAAGGGTGTCCATTTCATTGGCCTGAACTCGATCCTGGTCAAGGATTTCTGGACCGGCGCCGGCCTGACGCCGGTGCAGCGCATGGGTGTCATGGAAATGCTGGAGAGCCCGATCGCCGGCCCCTGGGGTGTTGGTCCGGAGCAGCTCGATTTTCTACGCAAGGACGTGGCGAAGCTCGCACCCGATCAGGCCGTGGTCATCTTCACGCACTCCCCCCTCTGGGACTATTACCCGCGCTGGAACTTCCAGACCTCCGATGCGCCGCAGATTCGCGAAATCCTTGCAAAATTCGACCATGTGACCTCACTCCACGGCCATGTGCACCAGACCATCTACAACAAGATCGGCAACCTGAGCTCGGCCGGCTCGCTGAGCACGTCATGGCCCTGGCCCTACCCGCCGGTGAAGCTCGATTATCCGGGCTCGCAAATGAATCAGTCCGATCCGGCCAACACCAAGGACGGCATGGGCACCCAGAGCGTCAGCCTGGCAGCCGACGGCAACCTGCTGGCCTACGAGCCGTTTGCAGACTCGCTCACGCCTTTCCTGAAAGACGGGCTCAAGGTCTGATTCAACTCAACGAGTGCGACACATGAACAATAGAAATTTCAAGTGCAACAGCAAGATAATCACGTTCTCCCTGCCGATGGCCGCACTGGCTGCGGTCGCAGTGCTGCTCGGCCTTACGTTGGCCGGCAGTGCGCCGAGCTGGGCGCGGCCGCCGTTCACCGACGCGCAGCTCGCCGACCAGCAGCAGCAACTGCTGGCGGAGGTAAATAAAGGACGCGACTTGTGGCACGGCAGCAAGCCGTCGATGTCAACCACAGGACTGGCGTGCGGTAACTGCCATCCGGACGCCGCAGCCTCCAATCCTGAGACCTTTCCAAAGTACGTCACCGAGCTGGATCGCGTGGCACCGTTGCGCGACATGATCAACTGGTGCATCGAACACCCGCAGGGCGGCACGCAACTCGATGTCAACAGCGACGACATGGTCGCCATGGAGGCCTACGCGTTCTACCTGAACCGCGGCGAGGCGATCCAGCCCGGACTGGCGGTGCCCACCGGACCGTACCCGGTAAAATCCGGCGTTGGCTTCCCCTGGAAACCCTCCGGGCTAGGCGTGGATAAATAAGAGGAAGTGAGCATCCGATCCCAAGCCAGCGCGTTGCCCGGCAAAGGCTTGCGCGCGACCGACATCGTCGGGCTGCTGCTGATCGCGATCAGCAGCAGCCTGGCGGCTTCACAGGGGCCGCCTTCCGCCACGACCGCCACGGCCGCCAGCACCACCCAGACCTGCGACACCAGTCTTTATCCACTGTCGACGCCGACGGCGCGCTTCACGGATAACGGCGATGGCACGGTGACGGACACCCAGTCCAGGCTCATGTGGCTACGATGTGCTCTCGGCCAGAGATGGTCCGGAAAATCCTGCCTCGGCCAGCCGGCACTGCTGAGCTGGCAGGAGGCTTTGGGACGCACGGGCTCGCTCAACAGCAGCGGCCAGTATTTCTTCAGCGACTGGCGCCTGCCACAGCTGCCGGAACTCGCCAGTATTGCCGAGCGCCAGTGCCAGAACCCCCGGATCAACCTGACGTTGTTTCCCGGTACGCCGCCCGCCGCGTACTGGTCCGCGACAGCGCGTCCATCCAGGGACGTCGAGCCCACTGTTTATGTGCTCAGTTTCGGTCCGGAGGGAGTGCAGTACGACAGCAAGCAGGAGAAGCACCTTGTGCGCCTGGTCCGCAGCGCCCTGTGAGTCGCGGCCGCGCTCCCGGCGCGAGGCGCTGCTGTGGATGGCCGCGCTGCTGTCTGGTTACGCCGTGGCGTCCGCCGAGCAGGTGCACGCTGCAACCGGCGATGAAGCTGCGTTCGCAGCCGGCACGCTGGCTCAGGTACTGCAGGTCCTGGGCGCCACAGCCACGGCTGACGGCACGCATCTGACTATCAACGTGCCCGGCTTCGTGGAGAACGGCGCTATCGTTCCAGTAGAGGTCGCAAGCCACCTGTCCGGCCCGCAGTCGATCTATATCATTTCCGAATCCAACCCCTATCCGCTGGTGGCACACGTCTCTTTTCCGGACGGCACCGAGCCGTTCATCGCCACGCGTATCAAGGTCGCAAAGAGCTGCGATCTCTATGCGGTGGTCAACGCCGGCGGGCAAATCTACACCGCGGTCGCGGCTATAAAAGTATCCGTAGGGGGCTGCGGTGCCTGATCCGATCCGTATCCGCGCCCAGGTCAGGGATGGCGTCACGGAAGTGCACGTCCTCATGCCGCATCCGATGGAAACGGGCCTGCGCCAGGACGAGTCGGGTCAATTCATTGCCGCGCATTTCATCACCGACGTGCAGATTCGTATCGGCGGACGTGTAGCGCTGTCTGCCACGCTGGGCCGTGGCGTCTCGGCCGATCCTCTGCTTCACTTTCGACTCAAGGGTGCAGCGCCCGGCGAGCGCATCAGCGTCGCCTGGATCGACAGTCGCGGCGAGCAGCGCACCGACGAGACTGCAATCCAGGCCGCATGAATCGCCGTCATTCACCGCGACAGCTCAACCTGTACAACATCCAAGGAGTGCCTCGATGAGTTCATGCAACCGACGCGCCTTCATGGCGCAATTCGTGATCGGGAGCGCCGCCGTGGCGGCGGTGGCAATGACGCGTGCGCGCGCCGATGCGCCGCCGGCGAGCTGCGCTCAATGCGCGAATTTCGTACCCTCTGCCGACGGGTCGTCCGGCTCCTGTGGACTCAATGGCGGGCAGCAGCTACCGGCTGCAGGCTCCTGCGCGCAGTTTGTGCCGCGTGAGCCGGGATCCTGAAACCCCGGCGAGCGGGCAGTGAAAATGTTCAGACATTAAGTAAAGGAGTGTATTGATGACGGCTAAATCGGATCTTATATCGCGTCGCTCGGCGCTCTCTCGAGGCGCGCTGACCCTGGCTGGCGTTGCGGTGACCGTGATCGGCATACGGCCCGCCTTTGCCAAGGCCAAGGCAAAGAAGGAAGACTTCTACTTCCAGGAGACCCCTGACGACGACACCAAGCGCAATTGCACCGGCTGCATCAACTTCACGCCCAAGAGCACCGGCAAGTACGGTGCGGACTCAGGCGATTGTGCGTTGCTGGAGGGCGATGTGTGCAACCACTGCTACTGCCAGGGCTGGACGGACAAGAACGCCCCCGGCGCAAAGCGGGCCGACGCGACCTGAGTGGCTGAGGCGCAGCTGCCGCCCGCGGCGCACGCGGGCATTTTCACGCCCGCGGCAAGCGCGGGCATTTTCATCAGGGCCATCGATACCGCAATGGTATGCTTGAGCCAACAACGGGGGGGCTCATGAAGCTCGGCATCTTTCTTGGGGTGGTGCTACTGGTTCTGGCTGCGCTGATGGTGGGCTACAAGCCCAGCATCGTGGTGCAGCGTGGATATCGTGGGGAAGGCAAGAACCTTGTCTATCGGCCGGAAGCCGTGGAGAAGCAGGCGCTAAACAACAAGTTCCCCAAGCCGTTGAAGGCAGCGAAGACCGATGGCATCAAGGCCGCAGAAGCCTACGAGAACGTGCAGGTGCTGGGCGATCTGACGCAGAGCCAGATGGCGCGGCTGATGCTCTCGATCAAGGCCTGGGTGGCCCCGGATGTGGGCTGCAACTATTGCCATGAAGCGCCGGACTACGCCGGCGATGACAAGTACCCGAAGCGCGTGGCGCGCGAGATGCTGCGTATGACGCGTCATATCAACGCGGACTGGGCCCAGCACGTAGCCGGCTCCGCGCCCACCGGCGTCACCTGCTACACCTGCCACCGTGGCCAGCCGATCCCGGCGCAGACCTGGTTCCAGGCGCCGCCGGCCAGTGAGCTGCGCACCGGGTTCTTCAACCGCAAATCCGACGTTCGACCCCCGACGCCGGCCACCCACAACACCGTGCTGGCCCCCGACGCACTGAGCAATTACCTGCTGGAGGATGACAATATCCGCGTCATCGGCACCACGGCGCTGGCGGGGGAGAATCCGCACCGCATCCTGCAGGCTCGCGACAGCTACTCGCTGATGATGATCATGTCCGAATCGCTGGGCGTGAACTGCAACTTCTGCCACGACACGCGCGCTTTCTACTCCTGGGACCAGAGCTCCCCGCAGCGCGCGCAGGCCTGGTACGGCATCCGCATGGTGCGCGACATCAACAACAACTATGTCGCCCCGCTGTACAGACTGCTGCCCCCCGAGAGGCTCGGTCCCACGGGCGATGCACCCAAGGTCTATTGCGCCACCTGCCACCAGGGCTCCAACAAGCCGCTGGGCGGTGCGCCGATGCTCGAGTACTACCCGGAACTGATCGGCCCGAAGTCGGACGCGCCCTCGCCGGCAGCACCTCAGGCTGCGCCTCAGCCCGGGACGCCTGAGCCCGCAGCGCCGAAAACGACCCAATCGACCAGTCCACGCATCGAAGTGAAAGCCGGGGGCGCCTCATGACAGCGCGCAGGTACTGCTGCAGGCCGACCACACTGCCGTGCATCGTGCTGCTCGCGGGATGGGCCATCGCGTCGCAGGCGGCGCCCGATGTGTGCGCCAAGCTCAGCCCGGCGCTGCTCTCAACGACGCTCGGCGACCAATTCTCAGCGCCGGTGCAGACCAGCGCGCCGGGCGGGGAGTTCAAAGGCGATTATGTCAGCTGCGTGTATACCGCCAAGGCGCTGACATTCGAAATCAGGCGTTGGGGCTACCCGAACCCCGTACTGCGCGAGCGCAGCCTGCAGGCGGCCAGGACCCGCTACGCCGCCAATGCCAGCGCCAGGGCGATCAGCGACCTGGGCGAGAATGCCTGGGCCCTCAACGAATATGTCGATGTCATCCAGGGCCCCTACGAGTATTACTTTGCCGCCTACCCCACCGAGGCGCCCAATTATCACGTCGATCGAACCGACCAGCTCACGACGATTGCCAAGGCGTTTCTGAACCCGCCATAGCCGGCATCGGTAGCGACTACTGCGAGGTGCCGGCGTTCGCGCCTTGTGGTGGCGGCGCGGCGCGGGCGCCTTTGAGCGAGCTGAACTGACGGCTGTCGGGGCTTGTCCAGCCGATCAGCGGGTAGCTGTCGGATAGCGTGCCTTGAGTCGAGCTATCCCAGACACCCGAGGCATGAATCGAGGCCGACTCCAGCCTATAGGTGATCCGGGTCTTGCTGGTGCGATCAGTCGTGATAGTGACCGTATCGTCGCCTGGCAGGGAAATCCGTTGGTTTGCTTCGCCGTCCGGCACCGATGACGGACCGCGCGGATAAGCGATTCGCAGCGCTACCAGCTGCCTCGCGAACGCGAGATCCATCCGGGAAAAAGGGTTGTCCTTGCCGGTCAAGGCCGACTCGTCAGCGGATAACCCGCGATAAAAACGCAGTCCGGACGGCTGCACGACCAGCAGGCTCTTCGTGGTCGTCCCGGTCTTGATCTGCGCCAGGAATTCCCCGTTCGGAAACTTGCTCATGCGCCAGCTCGGTCCGGCGGCGTCCGACTTGACCTGCATCATCCCAAAACATGTCCAGTCGTCATTGTTCTTCGATGCGCAGCGCTCGTCCGCCAGCACATTCGACCACGCGACCAAGCACCCCACGACCAACCAGAGCCTGCCCACTGTCCGCAACGCCCGGATCACTGGTGCGGCTTTCCATCTTGTATTCCGGTGGTTATCTTCCTGATCTCGACGAGTTGCTGGCGCATGAGCTCCAGCCGCTTCGCCTGGCTGGCGATGAGCGCGCCCTGGGCGGCGATCATCTGACTCTGCCGCCGCACTTCTTTCATCAGCAATGGCGCAACTTCGTCGAAGCGTACGCCCGCGGACGATGCCAGCACGCCGAGTTGCCCCGACGACGATATGTAGACTGCGCTGCCGGTAATCGGCGTACCATTGATGCCGGCAATGTAGGCGGCAGTTTGCTTGCCGTCCGTACCGATGCGTATGGTGGAATGGTCGCCTTCCAGGCCGGCGTTGCCGATGTGAATGTTGTCGCTGCCCGTAACGTTGTTGCCCGCTTCAAACCCTACGGCAATGTTGTTGGAACCGTGCAGGTTCCCGTACAGCGCGTTGTATCCCACCGCGGTGTTGTCGGATGCGGCGCCCAGGAAAAGTGCGCCGTAGCCCACCGCCGTGTTCCTGTTGCCGGCATTGTTGGATGCCAGTGCGTTCTTGCCCATGGCGGTGTTGAGCGAGCCGCCCAGGTTGTAGGCAAGCGCACTGAATCCGATGGCGGTGTTGTCCTGGCCGGTGTTCTGGGTCAAGGCGCCCGCCCCTACCCCGGTATTGTAGCTGCCATCCGTGTTGGCGCGCAGCACCGCGGCGCCGAAGGCAGTGTTATACGAGCCGTCAGTGTTGGCGGACAGCGCGTTCCACCCTACCGCAGAATCGAATTGGCCGCTGGTGACGGAGCCGAGAGCCGACGGTCCCGCGGCCGTATTGCGACTGGGCTCGTTGCTCCGCACATCGTTGCTTGCATCATCCGCCGTGGCGCCAGGCACGGCTGTCGCATTCAGTGACAACAGCAACATCAGGGGAAACAGCAGGCGCGCAGTGCACTGTGTCATCGCTAATGACCTTTTCGACCAGGGACACAGTTGATCACGGTAATGGAGAGTGCGCCAGGTGCGCAATCTGCCGCACCAGCGCGCCGTAGAGCCGGTTGATCAGCCGATGACGCGCTGAATGACGACCCGTATGGGCGTGCCGGCGGTGGGATCGAACTGCGAGGAGACCCCCAGGAAATCGCCTGATTCAGGCATGGCGTTACCGGACCTTGAAGTGCGCGCCTCGATCGTCACGGGGCCCGCGGTAGAGAGCTTGCGGTCGGGCAGCATCGAGTTGGTGTCGTCGAGTTGGAAACGTAACGGCCAGTCCTTGGTGGTGGTGCGGAAAATCGCCACTGGTGGTCCCGGGGAGCTGACCGATTTGGCGACGATGAACAGGGTCAATCCGCTCGGCACCCTGTCGTGCAGCGCCGCGTCGAGCACAACCTCGCCGCTGACGTGGACCGCACTGGTGGCGGCAGTGGCTACGGACGCGGATCGCACCGACGTAGTCTGCACGTACCTGGCGATCGCCTGCATGTCGCCACCGGCAAGCTGCTGGTCCTGCGCCAGGTTCGCGGCAACCAGTCTGGCGTCTTCGGAGTTGGACGAGCCGAGCACCGGCAGCAATTTGCGCCAGCTGTCCACCGCGGCGGCGTACTGCTTCGTATCGTGCTGCAGGCTGCCCAGCAGCCACAGCGCCTTGGCATTCTGCGGATCCAGCCGCAGCGCGTTGCGCAAGTCCTGCTCCGGCTCACCTTGCAGCGAATTGCCATTCAACGTGCCGGCAACATCGGCGTAGTCGGCCCAGGCGTCGGCCGTCATCTCGTTGCGCGCGATCAGCTTGAGATACGCAGCGCGCGCGGCGGGAAAGTCATGCTTGCTCTGGGCGGCGGCGGCGGCGTCGAGCAGCACGCGCGCGTCCGCCGATACAGCGACCGGCCGCGGCGCGGCCGGCTGCAATTCGGCGCCGCCCGCCTGCGCGCCGTCCATGCGGGAGCTGTCCATGCCGGCAACTCGGATGGCACTCCCGGACGGCAGGCGCTTCTGACGTGCCGCCGCCGCGTCGGCGGGACGACCCAGGGTGGTGTAGGTCTTCGCCAGCAGGTCCCAGTCGTCGTCGGTGCCACCGCCCAGGGCGAGTCGTCGCTCGAGTTTCACCACCGCCCCGTCGATCGATCCACCCGCGTGCTGCTCGACTGCGGTTGCGCCCGTGGTAACGGCAAGGGCCGGCTGCCCCCTGCCCTGGGTCATGATCTCTGGCGTGCCGAGTTCACCGTACAGGGCGATGGCGGCGCCGATGACGGCCAGCCCCAGGGCGCCGGCCACCGCAATCCAGCGACGCTGCCGCAACTCAGGCTGCGCGTTCGCTGGATTTCGCCGCAGTAGCGGGTACACCACGAACACGACCGCCGCAGTCGATAGCACACCGGCGAAGAACCAGAACGCCTGATTGCCGTTCATGAATGCGCCCCGTACGTTCCTCTAGAGCGCGTCGTCCAGCGAGACCAGCCCGTACGGCGGCCCACCGCCAGGGGCATCGCTGGCGAGCGCCGTGTACAGGCCTCCTGCCACCAGAGTAATCGGCGTAGCCGATATCAGGACATCGGCCGGCTTGCCAGCCACTGTTACCGTGACGTCATAGTTGCCGGGATCCAGATCCGTGAAGCCCGTATCGCCCGGGTAGGTCAGCGCAGCAATGCTCGGCTTGGCGCCCGCAATGCCGGCTCCCGGTGCCGTGAGATAGATGTCTACCGGACCAGCCGTGGGCGAACCATGAATGACGCGCAGCTTTGAGAGCGTACCGAGCCGCCGCGTATCGTCCGTCGTGACGAATGCGATCGGCGGTGTCGTCGCGCTGCCGATCACACCCAGTGCGTAGGCCGAGTTGTAGGTCCCAATCGCAAGCGTCGCCTTGGCGTTGATCACCGAGTTCGCGAGACTCGGCGCGCTGGCGGCCGGCACCACCTGCAGGGTGTAGGCCCCCGGCGTCTCCGGCAAATAGTCGGTGAAGGTCTGGTAGGTGAGTGGCGTGGGATTGAGGGGCGCCGCAAAATCCTCATTGGCGTAGAAGTTGACGGCCGGCCCGTTGGCGATGCCATGGATCATGCGCAGATCAGACGGCGTCTGGTCGTCGTAAATCCGGCTGTTGTTTCCAGCCGAGTCGAGCACCGACAGGAAGATCGGAGACGCCTTGGGACCCGTCGGCGCCGTATTCTGCTCGGCGGCGATAAACAGATCGGCCCCGGACGCCAGCGCGATGGTCCCGGAATCGAAGATGACCGTATTCGAACCCGACGGCGTGATGCGAATCTCATACGATCCCGAGGTCACGGTGACCGGTCCGATGGCACCCTGGTAGGACACCGGACCGCCACCGAGCGGCGTCGCGCCGGCAAGGCTCGCGCCGGGGGCGGTCACGTAGACCGATACGGCGCCAGCAGCCGGCGCTGCATGCACGATCCATACCGAAGTAGAGCCAGCAGCCACGGTGGCGGCGAACGGTCGGGAATAGGTGACCGCGGTGATCTTCCCGCCCGACGGCGCGTTGGCCGCGGTCAGGCCCTCCGCGACCACCGTGTATTCGGTATTGGCCTGGAAGTCGAGATCCACGACCGGGATGATGGTCTGCGGACCAGAGGGCGTGTTGGCCTGGAATTCGACAGTGACCGTCCCGGAGTTGAGCGGGATGTCGACAGTACCGTCAGCATAGTCGAGATTAGAGGTCTCGCCGGGCAGATACGAATTCAGCAGCACGCTGACGGTCGGCGCGTCGGGTGACGCGAGCAGCACCCTGACCTCCCCTTGCGTGGGCGTGGCGTAACGCGAATCGCATGCCGCCAGGGTCAACGCCAGCGGCGCCAGCGCGACAATCGATCTGATCCCCTTCAACATCGACATCTCCATGCAAGGAAGTGCTTCAGCAACGTCTGATTACCCGAGCTTTGCTGTAACAATTAGAGTTTTGCGCTAATGAACAGCCCAACCAGGTTATTGCTGTAGGGCTGCGGACCCTCATCGGTGTAGACGCGATTGCCGTAGACCAGGGAGTTGTTGAAATTGAGGTAGTGCCAATCGAGGTATTGGCTGGTCTCGTAGTAGTCGTACAGGCGGACGGATAAGCGGTTACCGATGGGATAGGTGATCGCCAGTGTCAGGGAATTGATACGTAGCGAGATGTCGGGAAACTGGGCACTGTAGGGCTGAGTCAAGGCATCGGCCGGATAAGCGAGGCTTTGACCGGAGGCGAAGGTGTAATTCTGCTGGCTATTGGAGAAGATCAGGCCGTAGGTGGCATCGATACGCACGCCACGCGGCAGCAGCTGCCTGAAGTTCACACCCACGGTGTGGTCCCATTCTGTGTCGGTCAGCCACCAGCTGCTCGCCAGCTGGTACGTCAGGCCGCCATAAGTGGGGTCCTGCTCGGTGCCGGGATACAACACCCCGGGGTCCGCGGGCGACTGCAGCGAGCCCTGGTCCGCCACTTCGGCCTGATGCAGCTTGGAGCGATCGTAGCTGTAGAAAACGCTAAGATTCGTTCGCACGGACGGCTGCCACTCCCACTGCAACATGCCGGTGATGTACTGCAGGTTCTGGCGACCTATCAGCGTCGGGTACTGGTTGAAGTCACCGCGAAAGGTCGCGGTCAGGGTCTGGTTCACGGTGGGAACCGTGCTCGCCATCAGATCGACCTTGTCTTCGGTACGGTCGGCCAGGTCGAACTTGTGCATCGCCGTCGATGTACGGGCGGCGATTCCGCCCTGCGGGGTGATGGACTCCGGCAGCAGGTTGGCGTAGGCAAAGAGATAAGGGTTGAAGTTGTACGTGGAACCGGTCTGCTTCAGGTACAGGTTATTCGCGCGCAGCGTCAGCCAGTCGAAGCTGCGGTTGTTCCAGGTCAGCTTGACGCTGTTGTCGGTGACTTCCTGGCGTTCACGCCACTTCGGGTCGTAGCGATTGGCGGTGTATGTGAGGCCGAAGGTGTTCTGCCGGTCCGGGCGGTAATCGAAGCCGCCGTTGTATTCGCGCGTGGTGTAGCTGTATGGAATCGACTTGATCTGTATGCCGTCGTTGGTCGGCACCGCGAGTCCGCCACCGCAGCCGGGCGCGGGGATGAAGGCGCAGAACGCGCCATTCTCGGCAATGTAGCCGTAGAGTCCGGTGACCGGGTTGTAGTTGGTGTACTGGCCGATGTAGTCCTGCTCGTACCATTTCACATTCGAGCGAAACGTGAGCGCGGAAGTCGGACGCAGCAGCAGATTGAGATCACCCGAGTAGGTGGCCATGTCCATATCGGCCGTGGGCCGGGACAGGTCGGCCACTGAGTTCCATTGGTTACAGTTATAGAGAGCCGGGTTGCCACCGGCAGCGCCGGCCACCGGCGCCGCGCCACCGACGCCGGGAGTCGCGATGATGCCGAACTGCCCGGTGCAGTTGATCTGCGGTATCAGGCCCTCGTTCTGTTCAAAACTGGCGCCCGAGATCGCGACGCCGATGGTGCCGTTCATCGGCAGCACGTGCGACAGGCTCGCGCGGCCCTGGTTCATGTTGTTATCCGGCTCCATCGACCACTGTCCCTGGTAGAGATCCGTGGGCTTGCCGTCGAACGTGGTTGTCTGGCTGGCAGGGCCGTACGGGAATGAAATGAACGGGTTCTGATAGTCAAACACCTTGTAGCGGTCGCGGTAGAACGATCCCGAGTAGCCGACCTCGTAGTGCCAGGTCGAGTCGGCGTAGCGGATGCCGACGTTGGTATTGATGGTGTGATCGTCGATCGGCTTGACCGTCTCCATGACGCCGCCCAGTCCGGTGAAGGCAAAGAAGAATTCGCCGCCGAACGGGCGCTCGCCCGAGCGATTCTCGAGCGTCGCGGTCGCATAGGCCTGCAGGTGCGGTGTCAGGTATTCGGTGAGCCCTAAGCCCTCCTTGTGGCGATCCACCTCCAGGGTTCGCACCGGTATCGTGGCCGATACGCCCGCCACCTGCGCCGGTGTGCTGCCCCCGGGCGTCAGTGTCGAGGGTAAGGTCAGGTTATTGGTGCCGATGCCGTTCCAGATCGGCTTGGAATCCGTGCTGACCACGTTCGGCACATCGCGGATGAAGAAGGTCCCCGCGTAGCTGCCGGCGCGGCCGACCGTGATCTTGTAGTACTGGTTGGTCGGGCTGACGCTGCTGCCGCGCACATCGACGTAGCTGCCGTCATCGGGGCGCTCGAAGTGCAGATACAGGTTGCTCAGTACGATGCCATCGCGCCAGTTGGTATAGCGCTGGTACAGCGTACCGAACGGGTGGGTCGTGCCTGACAGATAGACGTAGCCGAAGTCGATGACACCGTGGTAGGTCCACAGTCCGATGGGCGTTTCGACCGCGGGCAGTTCCGGGCACGGAAACAGAAACCCTGTCGGCGTGCGATGCTCGATGTTGGTCTTGTTGGAGCGGCCCTGCGGATCGCAGTCGATGTAGGCCTCGCCGCTCGTCGGGTCCAGCTTGTTGCCCTGCTGGGTATCGATCCCGATTCCAGTGTCCGCCATCGCCGGGCGCACACCGAGCGTCGCGGCCACACCGAGCGTTGCGGCCAGGAGGAAAGCCGTACGCCAGACCCAGCTCCACGGATTTGCCTTGCGCATTTGCTGTGTCCCGTCCCTACTCGTGCCAGCGCGACCCGGCGGGCGCGTTGGAGCCATGAATGTTCGCGTGGCAAGTCAGGCATCCCCGGCCCAGCATGCGTTCATCCGGATGGGCACCCGTGGCCAGAGACTCCGTCGTATTGAGCTTGTTCATGTGCAGCTCGTTGGTGTGGCAGTTCTCGCAGATGAACGGTATCGGTTCGAACAGCAGCGTCTGCTGGTTCGAGCCATGCGGCGTGTGGCAATTCAGGCAGGTTTCCTTGACCGGCGGATGCTCGAACAGGAACGGACCGCGCTTCTCGGCGTGGCACTGGTAGCAGGTCTCGTTGACGGTATTGGTCTTGAGCAGCGGTGCAGTACGCGAGCCGTGCGGGTTGTGGCAGTCCACGCAGCTGATCTGGCCCTCCGGCAATGGCATGTGCGACCTGCGGTTGAACTGCGCGCGAATGTCGCGGTGGCAGTTGGCGCAGGTCTCGTTGATCGCATTCTTGGCCTCCAGACCCTCGGCGGAGGCCTTTTGCATCGGGTTGTGGCAATCGCTGCAGGACATGTCGGCGCGCTGATGTACCGATCCGCCCCAGTACTCGCGCGCGCCGCCCGCATGGCAGCCCAGGCAGGTCTTCTGCTGGACGTCGATCGGCGTGCCGTTACCCTTGGTGTAGCCGATGATCAGCCCTTTGGCTTTGGTGTTGTGCCAGTGCGCCGATCCGGGCCCATGACAGGCCTCGCAGGTTGGTGCCCCGAGATTAGTCTTGGCCGCCGATCGCAGTCCATTGGCGTGCAACGTATGGCTGAAGTGCGAGTCCTCGACGACGTGGCAGACCTGGCAGATTTCCTCGCCGACGGGCTTGGCGTCCGGAGCCAGGGGGTTTTCCGGGATGGTGGCGTACATGAATCCGGGAGCAGGCTTATACGGACTGACAGGCTTGGCGTCGGCGCTGGCGTTCATGTCGGTGCGCGGCAGATCGGCCGACACCGGCGTCGCAGCTTCCGCCGGCTCCGCTCCCAGGACGACGGGTGACAGCAGTGCCAGAGAGACCGAGCATCCAATCGCTAATGCGATGGATCTGAAATTCATCGTCAATGACCCCCCCCTCTATCTTCCCTACCAGGACTCTCTGGGGAGCCCTTCTCATTCTTAATTCATGCCGGGGGCGACCGTAGCACGCTGGTGCAGCACAACAAATTTAGAATTTTTCGTAGTGGCGTTTAGGCCAGTTTAACGCTCAGCTGCAACCGCTCGCTGCAATCGCACGCGAAAGCCTGCAATTGCAGGCCTTTCGGCATCTTTCACCACGCGCCCTTTGCGATTGATGTTTTTAGAACAGGTCTAAGCGTGCAACCAGGCAAGTTAATTTCTTAGACTTGGTCTGAGCATTTAACCAGCGTGGGAGGCGTTGCCGCGATGCCGTGGATCTTTGAGGTGATCAGCCGTTCCCCGTCGGCGATGATCAACTGGCGCAACGATTCCGCCGCAGCCACGAGCGGCTCGTGCCGCAGGCTGACGACGTACCAGCGTCGCACGATCGGCAAGCCGATGACATCCAGGGCGACCAGCAGGTTGCTCTGCAGCTCGAGACAGGCAGTATGCAGCGACAGGAACGCCAGACCCATGTTCGCCATGACAGCCTGTTTGATCGTCTCATTGCTGGTCATTTCCATGATCTGCATTGGCGCCACATGCGCACCGGCAAAGAACCGGTCCATGGCCGCGCGCGTACCCGAGCCGAGCTCGCGCACGACGAACTCGTACCGCGTCAGTGTCGATACCGGGATATTGCGCTCACGGGCCAGCGGATGATCCGGCGCGGCAATGACTCCAAGCGGTTGCGGTGCGAATGCCTCCGCCGAAGTCTCCAGCTCCCCGGGTGGCGCGCCCATGACGGCCAGATCCACGGCGCCGCAGGCAAGCTGGCGCACGAGCTGTTCCCGGTTACCGACCGATAGCCGCAGTTCCACCCCTGGGTGCGACGTGCGAAATTGCGCCAGCAGCCATGGCAGGAAATATTTCGCGTTACTGACCATGCCGATCGTCACCAGACCTGATTCGCGGCCGCGCAACCGCGCCAGTGTCTCGTCCGCATCGCGCAGGGCAAGCAGCGCGCGATTGACATCCACTAGCAGCATCTCGCCAGCGCGTGTTACTGACACGGACTTGCCATCGCGCGCAAACAAGGGCATGCCGATGATCTGCTCCAGCTCCTTGATCTGCAGCGAGACAGCCGGCGTCGTCAGATGCAGTTCAGTAGCTGCCCGCCCGAAACTGCGGTAGCGCGCAATCAACGAAAACGCCCGCAGCTGTCGCAGGCTCGCACCCTTCACGCGAAGTGCTCCGCCGGCATGCGGCGGCTGGGGTGAATGCGTTTGATCCGCTCGGTACGGTACATAAGCTTTTCAAATGATAGCCCATGTAATTTCTCATTGTACATTTCATCCGCGGCGGTGACATAAGCGGTTGATGGCGCCGCTGGCGATCACGCTGGCGATCAATAGACCACGACGCTGCGAATCGACTCACCGGAGTGCATCAGGTCGAAGGCGTCGTTGATCTTCTCCAGCGGCATCTTGTGCGTGATCAGCGACTTGATGTTGATCTTGCCGTCCATGTACCAGTCGACGATCCTGGGCACATCGGTGCGCCCGCGCGCACCGCCGAAAGCGGTGCCTTTCCAGACACGTCCGGTGACCAGCTGGAACGGACGGGTTGCAATCTCCTGTCCCGCTCCCGCGACACCGACGATCACCGACACGCCCCAACCGCGATGGCAGCACTCGAGCGCCTGGCGCATCAGCTTGACGTTGCCGACGCATTCGAAGCTGTAGTCCGCGCCGCCGTCGGTAAGCGCCACCAGGTGCGCCACCAGATCGCCTTCGACCTCCTTCGGATTAACGAAATGTGTGAGGCCAAAGCTCTCGGCGAGTTCCTTGCGCCGCGGATTGAGGTCAACACCGATGATCTTGTTGGCACCGACCATCCTGGCGCCCTGGATGACGTTGAGACCGATGCCTCCCAGTCCGAATACCACGACATTGGCGCCGGGTTCGACCTTGGCGGTGTTGATGACCGCACCGATGCCAGTGGTCACGCCGCAGCCGATGTAGCACACCATGTCGAACGGTGCGTCCTCCCGGATCTTCGCCAGCGCGATCTCGGGCAGGACGGTGAAATTGGAGAAGGTAGAGCATCCCATGTAGTGATGGACCATCTCGCCGCCGATCGAGAAGCGGCTGGTGCCGTCCGGCATCACGCCTTTGCCCTGTGTGGCGCGGATCGCGGTGCACAGGTTGGTCTTGCGCGACAGGCAACTCTTGCACTGGCGGCACTCCGGCGTGTAGAGCGGAATGACGTGGTCGCCTTTCTTCAACGTCGTGACACCGGGCCCGACGTCGACCACGATTCCGGCGCCCTCATGGCCGAAGACTACCGGGAACAGCCCTTCCGGGTCGGCCCCCGAGCGCGTGAACTCGTCGGTGTGGCAGATGCCGGTTGCCTTGAGTTCTACCAGCACCTCCCCGGCCTTCGGCCCCGCCAGGTCCAGCGTGACGATTTCCAGCGGTTTACCAGCTGCGTAGGCAATGGCTGCGCGTGTTTTCATGGCACTTATGATTCCCTTGATGCGTTCGAATTTCGAGTCGGCTCAGGCAATAGTCAAACCCAGCGGCGCGCCGCCGCGTGCGGCAACTGACCGCAGGCCGGCAGGCGCTATCAGCTCAGGCAAGGCAGTACGCTTCGGGCGTGCACAACATCTGCAGGCGTGCACGACAACCTCGGGCGTGGACTACATTCAGGCGTGCACGACGCCCTTGGCCTTGGCCGCATGGGTTGCGATCAGGTCCATCAGCGGCGGGCTCAGGCAATCGTAGGGCTCCAGCCCCAGTTCCTTCAAGCGCGCGCGGATCGCTCCCATCTGCTCGGGCTTGGTGCCAGACTCGATCACCGAGGAGACGAAGGCGGCAAACTTCGGTTCCTCCCAGCCTACGTCCTTAGACAGTTCGACATGGAAGAAATCAAAGCCATACAGCGGGTGATTCTTGTTCTCGATACGACCGTACATGTGCACGCCGCAGACGGAGCAGGCATGGCGCTGGATCGCGGCGCTGGGGTCCACGACCTTGAGCTTCTGTGCATTGGCGGTGACGCTCAGCTTGTCACGCGGAACCACACCGATGATCGAAAATGTGGCGCCCTCGGGCTTCCAGCACTTGGTGCAGCCGCAGGCATGGTTGAAGGCGACGTTACCGGCGATCTTGACCGTCACCGGTTGCGTGGTGCATTTGCAGGACAGGGTACCGCCGGCAAATCCCGGATTGCCGCGCTTGACTCCCTGATCAACCGACGGGTGAATTGACACTGTAGCCATGATTTTCTTGCCTCTCTTCTGAATTGGACACGACTGAATTGGAAACGACGATCTTTCTTATCAATCAAGCTCGCGACTGCCGTTGAAACTCCGGCGAGCGAGCCCGTGCCGGTGCATCTTGCGATACATCGTGCGACGACTGATGTGCAGGCGCGCGGCCGCGGCGCTGACATTCCAGCGGCACGACTCGAGCGTACGGCGCATCGCGTCGCGCTCGGCACCGCTCAGTACGCCCTCGCCGTCCTGGTCGATGTCGCCACGCTGCTGATCGCCGCGGGCAGCGATCTGGGTTGGCGCGGCCGCGCCTGCCAGCCATTCCTCGCTGAAATCGGCCAGCGTCAGGCGATCGGACGTGCGCAGCGCCAGCATCGTGCGCACCACGTTACGCACCTGGCGAATATTTCCGGGCCATGAATGGCGCACCAGGCGATCCAGCAGCGCGGGCTCAATGTCCACCGGCGCGCCGGCAGCGCACTCGCTCTGCAGCAGCTTGCGGATCAGCTCGGCGCCGTCGCTGCGCTGGCGAAGCGACGGCATGCGCACCGTAATGCCGTTGAGCCGGTAGTACAGGTCTTCCCGGAACAGTCCTCGGGCAATCAGGTCAACCGGATCGCGCTGCGTGGCACTCAGGATGCGCACGTCCACGCTGACCACCTTGCTGCCGCCCAGTGGCATCACTTCGCGGTCTTCGATCACGTTTAGCAGGCGCGCCTGCAGCGGCAGCGGCATATCGCCGATCTCATCCAGGAACAGCGTACCGCCGTTGGCCTGGAGGATCCTTCCCATGCTGCCCTCGCGCGCTGCTCCGGTGAAGGCGCCCGGTTTGTGGCCGAACAGTTCGCTCTCGATCAGCGACTCGGGGATGGCGGCACAGTTCACCGCCACGAATGGCTTGTCGGACCGGCGGCTGGCGTTATGGATGGCGCGCGCGCAGTAGCCCTTGCCGGTACCGGTTTCCCCGAGCAGCAGCACGGAGATATCGCGATCGACCACACGGCGCAGGATGTCAACGTTGTGCAGCATCGCTGCATCGCTCGAGTGCAGGCAGGCCAGAGCGCCACGCGTGTCCGCTGTCGGCGCCGCGGCCACCGCTGCAGCTGCTGCCGCTGCCGTGGCTGCCACGGCTGGTGGCGCGGCTGGCGGCGTCGCTGATGCGTGGCTCGACGTGGCCGCACCGTGGACGCGACGCAGGCTCACGGCCGCCGGCGCATGCACCGTGGCGAACCAGCGTCGCTGTCCCAACGTTGAAGTGAGTGCTTCCGCACGAAATCCATGGCGCGTCGTCAACTGCATGAGTGCGCCCAGGCTGGTATCGAGCGCCTGATCGACCCGCTGTCCGCACAGCGATTCGCGGTCGCGCGCGCCGAGCAGCTTGAGCGCACCGCGGTTGGCGCCGCATATGACGCCCTGCTCGTCGAATGCCAGCATGCCCTCGCCCGGTGTACTCACGAACTCGGCACAGCGGTGGAAGCGCACCAGATGCAATTCCTTGCAGGCCCCGAGGAACGCGCGGTTTTCCACGTTCTGGGCCGCCATGTCGACCAGCGCCAGCGTGTGCGTCTGGGTGCTGGAAGATGCGCCGGAGATATCGAGCGCGGCAAGCAGCTGGCCGCGCATGTCGAATATCGGCGCCGCCGAACAGGTGAGCTGCGTGTTCTGCTCCAGGAAATGATCGGTGCGATGGATGACCACGGAGCGCTGGGCTGTCAGGCACGTGCCCATGCCATTGGTACCCATCTCGCGCTCACTCCAGAGAACGCCCTCGCGAAAGCCGCAGCGCTGGGCGGTAGCCGAAAACCCGGGATCGCCGATATAGCTGAGGATGACCCCATCGCGATCGGTGAGCATGATGCTGTATTCGGACTGCTCCATCAGCTTTCCCAGTCCCTCCATCTCGATGCGCGCAATCGACAGCACCATGCCCAGACGCTCGCGACGCGCGGACAGGTCGGCGCGCTCGACCGTATTGGGCCGCTTCACTGCGCCCGGATCGAGCGCGTAGGTATTGATGCAGCGGTTCCAGGATGCCCGCACGATCTCATCCGCGGGCAATCTCGTGGGATGTCGTCGGACCACAGTGCCCACGGGTTCCGCCAGACCCTGGCCAGCCGGTCGTACTCGCATCATCTTGAACCCCCCCGGGTCAGTAGTCGTCAGTTGCCAACCATGTCGGTCAATGCCTGTGCATATCTCTCAAATCGTTCTCTAAATTATAACTTATGGATTTTTACAACGGATTCTCAAAACGCAGGATTCTTGAACGGAGTGGTGGGCTCCGTGGCTTCCGGCGGACACCCAAACTTGCATTCAGGCGTGCCGCGATAGTTGGAGCGGATGAACGCGATGATGTGCCACAGATTGTCGTCATTGTTGACGATGACGCCCATCGGCGGCATCGGACCGACGACGTTTTCGTGACCCCTGCGCACATAGCCCTTGCTTTGCAGCGCCTCGCTGCCAAGCGCAACCAGCCGGAAAATGGTGTCATCGTCGCCACCGTAGACCCAGGTGTCGTTGGTCAGCGCCGGGCACATGCCACCACCACCATTGCCGCCGTGGCAGCCATTGCAGCCGGCACTAAAGTAGGCCTTGCGCCCGGCCTCGACAACGTCGGCGTTGTCATCCTGGTACGGGTTCTTGAGCTGTCCCTTGGGGGTTGTATTGACGCGATCGAGCACCGGCATGCTGCCGGCAGGTGCCGCTGCGGGTGTGGGAGTCGCCGCCGGGGTGGCCGCTGCAGGGGTAGAAGCCGTTGCCGGCGCGACGTCGCGCGCGATACCGGCCGACTGCGCCACCAGCGCCAGGCACCCGATCAAGTACACACGGAACACTGCCGTCTTTGCCACTAATTCCCCCGTCCATATTCGAATGAATCCGTGCTGTCGGTAACAGACCGCTACTGACCATTGGTTCTGACCGCAGTCTACACCTGCTGCGACTCAGGCTCCTGGATGCGCCGAATTTGACCCACTGGGCCCCTGCGGCTCATCCAGCAGCTTTATGACAGCCAGGTGTCCCTTCGCGCGTGCAATCGACAGTGCGGTATCGCCGCGCTCGGATTGCGCGGCGCGGTTGGCACCCGCGTGCACCAGCAGATCCACCAGGGCAGCCTGGCCATCGGCAGCGGCAATCATCAGCGCGGTGACGCCGCCGGCATTGCTCGCATTGACGTCCGCGCCCTTGCTGATCAGCGCGCGCGCGGCGGCTTCGGAATGTCCGGCCACCGCCAGCATCAGCGGACTGTAACCGGCGTCCCCGATCGGAGTCTTGTAGTCGGCACCCGACTGCACCAGCGCCACCGCGGCGTCGTCCTTGCCGTATTGCAATGCAATCGCCAGTGGCGTCAGGTTTCCGGGACCGGCAAAATTCGGATCGCCCTTGTGGTCCACCAGCAGCCTGACGGCCACCGCATCGTTGGTCCAGGCCGCCGTCATCAGCGGCGACCAGCCGTCACGGTCGGTCGCGCTGACGCTGGCGCCGTGGTCGAGCAGCAGCTTGATCATCGGCTGCGAGCGCCTCACCAGCGCGTGATGCAGCGGGTTCTCGCCCTGTGGATCCAGCGCATCGATCGCCGCATGCTTCTTGTCCAGAAGGTAGGACACACGCACCATATCGTCGGCGATCACTGCGTTGTTGAGTTCAGTATTGACGTTGGCGCCATGGGCGAGCCAGTCCTTCAGCATCGCAAGGGTGACGACGGGCTTGCCGTCATCGGCCTGCATCGGAGACGCCTCAGGCTTGTAGGGCCCATGCGAGGGCAGGTCGCCGTTGATCAGGCAGCTGTCACAGTGCACCAGCGGTACACCGAAGTCAGTCAGGATCGACTTGATCTGGTCACGACGGTCGTGCAACGCCTGCTGCAGCCGCGCGAGCAATTCCTTGTCACTGTTGCGCACCGCCAGCGCCATGTCGAATTCCATCGGCACCGCGTCCTCCATCAGGTTGACGGGCTGGATGACGATCGGCGCGTTCTTCATCGCCTTGTAGTAACCGGCAAAAGGACCCCACACTGCGGCGATGTCGATCTTGCCGTCAATCATCTCCTGCACCTGGTAGCCCGGTTGGTGCTCCGGCACCAGGTCCGCATCGTGACTCAGGTAATGGATGGAGACATTGCTTATCACGTCGTGCTCGGCCAGCGCTTCGCGGATCGCCGATGTCTGGTAGACGCCGATCCGGAGTTTCTTCAGCCGTGGGTCGTCGAGATTCGTGATGCTGATGCCGCGGTCGTTGCGGTACGCCAGCACAAAGGTGGTCCGATAGACCGGCTGCGTGGTCAGCACGCGCTCCGCGTCCACCGGCATGTCGACCATGACGTCGCACTCGTCGGCGTCCAGGGTCGATCGGGTCATGCCCCGTTCGATCCCCGGGCGGTAATAATACTGAACCTTGGTACCCAGGGCGTCGGCGAGCACGGCGCCGATCTTGTTTTCCAACCCCTCGCCGGCCTCGTTGGAGAACGGCATATTGCCCGGATCGGCACACACCCTCAACGGTGCCGCCAGCACCACCGCAGGCACACCAGCGGCAGCGCCACCCAGGATCAGGGAGCCGACCATTAGAGCCGGACAGGTTCGTATAGACATAAGCCAGGAGCCCCCGCGACGCGTTATTGCGACGCACTAATTCCGCTGAATAATGTTCAACTGCGTGTCCCATAAAAGGACGCGCCCGGTGAGGTCACCGGGCGCGTCCCGAAACACCTGCGCTGTATCCTAAACCTTATTGGACACGGAAGGTGTACAGCGTCCCGCCCATTGGGATCTTGTCGAGGTTCGCCGCTTTTGTCATCGCGGTGGCGCCGATCGCACCGAACTTGTCGCTCAGGTCGAGGCCGGCAGTGACCGGCAGGCCGATCCAGCCGCCGATGCCGCTCCATACCGACACGTACTGCTTGCCGGCCACCTTGTAGGTGATCGGGTTGCCGATGATTCCGGAACCCAGGCGCACCTGCCACAGCACCTTGCCACTGGCACGGTCCACGGCGCGGAAGTCGCCGTTCAGGCTGCCGTAGAAGGCCAGCCCGCCGTCAGTCACGAGTGCACCGCCCCAGTTCGGATAGGCATCCGGGATTTCCCAGACCGTCTCGCCGGTGAGGACGTTGAACTTCTTGAACTTGCCGGTCACGCCCGGCTTCTCCGGATACATGTAGACATTGGCAAACACGTACACGGTGCCCTGCTGGGTGTGCGAGCGCTCCTGCGGCTCGTCTTCCATGCACCAGTTGTTGGTCGGGCAGTACGCCATGCCGGGCTCGGTCGGATCAATCGCACAGGGCTGCTGATCCTTGCCACCCATCGCTGACGGACATGCCTGGGTGTTGCCGCCCGGGGCGAACGGTGAATGTTCCTTCACCTTGATCGGCCGGCCGGTCTTCATGTCGACCTTTTCCGCCCAGTTGGTCGTCACGTACTTGTTGGCGCGCAGCAGCGTGCCGTCGGTACGGTCGAGCACATAGGCGAACCCATTGCGATCGAAGTGGATCAGCACTTTGCGCGCCTTGCCGTCGACCGTCAGGTCCTCGAGCATGTTCTCGTTGATGCCGTCGTAGTCCCACTGGTCGAACGGAGTCATCTGGTAGACCCAGACCACCTCGCCGGTATCGACTTTGCGGGCAAAGATCGACATCGAGAACTTGTTGTCCTGGTCGCCCTTGTTGCACTCTTCGTGTGTCTTGTACTTGCAGCGATACGACGGACTCCACAGGCCTGGATTGCCGCTCGAGGTGTACACGAGATGCAGTTCCGGATCGTAGCTGTAGAAGCCCCACTGGGCACCACCGCCACGCTTCCACTCATCGCCGGGATAGCTCGTGACTCCGAGGTCCTTGCCGGCAGTACCGTACTCGGGATGCGCCTTGTTGGTGTCCTTGCTCAGGCCAATATCGGCATCCGTGCCGGTGCTGTAGTACTCCCAGATTTTCTTGCCGGTCTGCAGGTCGTACGCAGTCAGGCGGCCGCGCGCAGCGAATTCATCGCCGCCAAAACCGATGATCACCTTGCCGTCCGCAATCAGCGGCGCCGGAGTGATGGTCTCACCCTTGTCAGGGTAGGCATGCTTGACGACCCAGTCTTCCTTGCCGGTCTTGGCATCCAGCGCGATCACGAAGCCGTCCAGGGTACCGAACACCAGCTTGCCATCGGCATAGGACATGCCGCGATTGACCGTGTCGCAACAGGCGCGCGGAACCGCCGAGTCGTCGCGATTGGTGGTCTTCTTGTAGTTCCAGATCTCTTTCGGATGATCCGGATCAGTCAGGTCGAGCGCCTGAATGATATTCGGCCAGCCGCTTTCCATATACAGCATCGGCGTCGTGCCGACGGTCACCACGAGAGGCTGACCTTCATGTCCGCGAAGTGTGCCGCTCGACTGCGACCACACCATCTCGAGCTTGCTCACATTGGAAGTGTTGATGTCCTTGAGCGCGCTGTGCCGTGTGAGGGCCTGGTCACCGCCAGGCGCCGCCCACAGATCGGGATTCTTGGCCCGGTCGGCGACCTCATCTCCAAACACCGCGGCGCAGGACCCTCCGAGTGCCAGCACGGCACAAATCGTCCATAGCCTTCCCTCACGTTCGAATCGCATTTGCAGTTCTCCTCAATTCGCTTGGTATCGTTCTATCGTTGCTACGCTGAGCACTGCCACCACCCCGCCCGTCCGCGCTTGCGCGCTTCAGACGCCGCCGTGTGCGTGGCGTCGACCCCATTCATCCCCTAGCAGTCTCCGTGCCAGATTGTTCGCATGATACTCGCGCAGGCTGAGTATCATAGTGTTATCTGCGACGTGAACCGGCCGCACGCCGCCGCATGCGCGAGCTTGCTGCGCAGCAGCGTCGGCCGCGCTACAAGCTTGCGTCAGAAATGACACATAGACACACGCCTGTAGCGCAGCTTCTGAAACAGCGCAGCCTTTGGACTCGAGAGTCAAGTGCGCCTGCCGCTGCTGCTGCTCAGAATCCGACGAACACGCCGAGGTTGAACGTGTTCGACGTGTTGCCGCCGCCGTTCTGCGCTTTATCCTTCTCGTTGGTGTACTCGCCCAGCAGGGTCAGGTTCTTGGTCAGCGAGTAATACGCCCCACCTGTGACCTTGCTGTTGTATTTCAGCAGCGTTGGATTGATTTCCCCATTGGCCTGGTCGAGCCGGCTGTCGCCATAGTTCACACCGAGCTTCAGCGGACCGAACTTGTAGGTGACCTGGGCCATGTAACCGTCCGAGTCACGCTTGTGGCCGAACCCATCGTCTGAATAGGCGAACAGCCCGGTCGTGCCCAGCCCGCTGCCGTGGTAGTAGTAGCCGAACACCTCGAAGTCCTGCACATCGAGCTTGGCAAACCCATCGAAGCCGGTACCGGTGTAACTGTAGGGGCCAATTACCGGACCGATGTAGTCCTGCTGCTGCGTGATGAAGGTCGCCGACACGTAGAGCTTTACGCCATCTGCGATCGGCAGCTTCCAGGTGAGCTTGCCATGGAAGCCGGGTGCCTTCTTCGGCTCCGACGCATCGGTATTTGTGAGTGAATTGATCGGATTGAAGATACCGCCCGTCAGATTGAAGCCTGCGATGTCGGGTGTGGTGTAGTCCATCTGCGCCAGCCAGTCGGTATAGATGTAGCCCAACCCGATGCCACCCAGCGTCGTATTGGCGGGTGCGATCGATGCCGCGCTACCCGGGCCGCCCACGCCGAGCAGTGTCATGTCGTTCAGGATAACGTCGGCGCCGAACAGGCCGATCTGCCGGCCGACCAGCACGGTACCAAAGTCCTTGTTGCCGAATGTCGCGTACACCTGGCGCACGTCCAGACCTGCGGTCCCAAGCGCATCGTTAGTGCCGGCGGTATTCGGGGTGCCGCCAGAGTGGGTGTCAATGCCCGGATACAGGCCCAGGTGCGCGCCGATGTCTATGCCGCCCTGTGTCGTGGCCACACCAAACACAAACGCCGCCGGCAGCAGGCCATTGTCGACGCTCGATACGCCGTTGCCATTCGGGCTGCCAACGCAAGTCAATCCAGCGGTCACTGCGTGCGCACTGCCCGGGCTCTCGCAGCTGGTATAGACGTAGTCGACGTTGACGTTGCCGTCGATTGAAAAAGTCCAGTTGCCGTCGGCCGTCGCCAGGTCCACTGCCATCGCCGGCCCGATCAGCAAGGGCAGCACGCCGACAGCCACCCATCGCCGACCATAACGGTGTGATACAAAAATGTTCTTCATTGAAAAACCCCACTTGTTTGTTGTCTTTTGCGACGCCGGCC
>Ga0116229_10002143_pt1 | contig 31667 bp, 22 predicted proteins | sample S1TSphgellanicum_3_FD_87313 | JGI IMG/M metagenome (GOLD analysis project Ga0116229, IMG submission 87313) | Host-associated microbial communities from peat moss isolated from Minnesota, USA - S1T2_Fc - Sphagnum magellanicum MG | ecosystem: Host-associated > Plants > Peat moss > Unclassified...
GTTTTCTCCACTGGCTGAAAAGCTGTGTTCGACCAATCACAAACCATTATTTTCTGGGCCCAACAGAATTCATCCTATTCACATTCTACTGACATTGATTTTGTCCACTGGCCCAAATTCTTCATTCCACCAATCATGAACCGTTTTCGAGGGCCCAAGAATGCTGTACCTATTCACACACGTTTACTTTCCATGCCTTCTTCCCATAGGTGCGTACGCTGAGTACGAAGCTAATGGGATTACATCAGAGAGGTAATGAAAGCGAAATGACGTCAAAGAAAAAGAAGCTGTGTACAAAAAGAAAGAAAAACTGTGAAAAAGAAGAAGAAAGAGGGTACCAAAGAAAAAGGGGCCAGGAATTGAAAGAAGTAAGAGATAAGTCAAAGACGGACGGATGGACGGATGGACGTAGTGAATTAATATATAAGATTTTGCATGTGCACAACAGCAACTGCACACATTTTTTGCTGAAGTATGTTACTGCCCATGGGCCTTTTCTGAATTGCTTAACTACTAGGTGCCATTGCAACCATTTTGGTAATAAAAATTAAGAAATACTGGAGGACTGATAGTAGTGATATTGTTATGTCAATTGGGTAATTGAAATTCTTCAACATGCTTCACTCTCCTGCAAAAGGAAGGTGAAATTATGAAGCTGAGTACCTTTAAAAATAAGAGTGAATATGACACTAGGAGCAATTTGGAAATGGTCATTTTGTGATTAAGTACAGTGTGTCATTATGCTCATGCCATTCTATTGTTTCAATCTGAAGCCCATTGATTTGCTGCAGGGAAGTGACTCACTGTTGGATTGACATGCATGGTTGCAGAAAAGGAGAATGTGGGTTGATGTTCTGTTTGTTCAGATATGGAGGTCATTAAAATGATTCTTAATGTGCCTTGTGTGAATTTGAGTATTTTCAGATTCCGCAGACTTTGCAGTTTAGTCAAGAGTTCTTTAAGTCAAGTTTGTAGCTCCCATACATGGGGGTTATAAGGCTTTTAAAAAAAATTGCAGTTTCATACTTGCATTTAGGGTTCGGAATAGGTTATAGCAACATCTTTGCAACTAAGCAAGTTCCTTGGTTAGAATTAGGGTTATACTAAACACACATCAAAATCATGGATTTCACTCATAATTGATTAGAGGATTTTTGATCAAGTGGTTGAAAAGCATACAAGTTACATGACACTACTACTTAGGGGCTTTAGAATTTCCACTTGGTGTCCTGATAGAGCGTGTTGGACAAATCAAACGCAAGGAATGGTTAATCCTTGAATCTTAATATTGATGGAATCATGAAGAGGAAACCAAGGACTTTTTTGATATGAAAATTTATTCGCAAGGACATGGGATGTAGGGTAATAGCTTCTAATATCCTTTTACAATGATAACATGGTCCCACTACAAGTTAAGAGTTAAAATGCCTCAAGCTAGTAAGTATGTTGAGCAATAAAGAGGTATTGATCTTGATGGTCACCAACATCCCCAATGAGGCCAAGTAAGCTTGTTAATCCATAATAAAGAACTATGAAAAAAAATTTCATGAATTCTAGGGTTAGGCTTTAGTCATGCCAGCCTGATTATGGAAGGTACCTTTTTCTAATTTTTCTCTTTGTTGCTCATTCTTTCTCAATTAAAGTGAGTAAAAGCAAACAAAAATTTGAAGGTTTTTTATGCATGGGAAATGCAATTTTTGAGATCTTGGCCTCGGCCTGCTTGCCTTGTAACTGGTGCCTTTAAGATAGACCCTTCTCCTGTACAAAAGGTAAAGGAATAGGCGACCAATGGCCCACATTCATAATATCAAGCTCACCACCAGAAAGGAAGAAGTATCAAGTACTTGAATTTTTTTGACCTTTCAAATTGAATAGTGTTTTTCTTTGGACACATTTTGTTGGTTTTCTGGACAAAAAAAATAAGGATTTTTTTTTCTGCTTGTGTAAATTAAACTAATTTTGCAAGTTATTTTTTCAGATATTTATGTGTAAGAATTTTTTTTCAAGATATGCCAAAATGGAAACCAAAAAAAGGCACAAGATTTCTAATTGAGGCTCCAAAAAGTAAAGGCATTTTCACTTACCTAAAGAGCCATAATAACCGTAGTTAAACCAACCCCAATAGGTTGCTCACAATTTTCATTTCTCCAATATAGTGCCATTTGACTACTAGATCCACATGATATGTACAAGAGCTTTCAAATTATGATGGCCAAATGGGCTTATGATTGCATAATTGGGCACATTGTTTGAGAGCATGGCTATTGATCAATTTAAAGCTTTAAGTTTATATATATATATATAAATTCAATTTTTTAGGTTTGATGGGGTTTTTTAAATTTTAATTCAAAAATTGACATAGTGATGTTTGAAATTTTTGACCTCAAGAATTGGCATAGTAATGTTTGAAAGTTTTCGCCTTAAATACTAGCAATAGCCACATACCTGAATTTTTTGACCTTTCAAATTGAATAGTGTTTTTAGAATTGGACACGTTTTGTTGGTTTTCTGGACAAAGAAATAAGGAATTTTTTTTTCCCCTAGTGTAAATTAAAATAATTTTGCTAATTATTTTTTCAGATATTTGTCGAATTTTTTATGTCACAATATTGACCCAGAAAACTCTGCACGTGATGTATAATCGGCTCCAATGTGAACACACAAATCAGTAATATGAGAATTTCATCCTAGTAAAGTGAAGTTTGTTATAAAGTGCTCACAAAACAATCATGGGTTTTTAGGGTTTATACGGAATGTCACAAAAAGTTGGTAGTCTAGACACATTACGTGGAGAATCGTCAAATCTAGTTCCACCCAAAGTGGAGCCACTCAACACTCCGCATGCAAAAGATGCTCATTACACACTCCTTTAAGCTTCCAACTCTTTGTCCGTACCATTTTGTGAGAGATACCCAGCTAGCCTTACACACATGCTTTTGGTTGTGAAGAAAACATGGTATTTCATTATTTTCATATGGGTACATGCTCCTTGTTTCCTTCAATGGCTAAATAATAGCCATATTCCCCCCCCTAAGGTTCATGAAACCCTTGGAAAATGCAACTTTTTGCTGATGAGCCACACAAATGCATCAGTTTGATTCGGGTTTTTCTTTTTAATTTTCAATTTACAAATTGAGTTGCAACTTGAATTTTCTATGGTCTAGCAATGTTACCTTAAAATGAGGCCACTATAGCCATCGAATCTAAAGCAAGCAACTTCTTTGGCCACAAATTTGCCATGAGAAAATGGCCTTTTGTGTAAAGGGCTAGCCTAGTATGCCAAACATATGCATCCAGCTTCACCGTATTGCCCATCTAAAGGAAAATAATGTTTATATATTTGGGGATTTTCCAGTACGGCAAAGAAAATGCAAAAGTAGGTCAAACTACCATGTGATGCAACAATAAATACAAACCATATTATTTTATTTTCTCCCATTTAAAAAAATTATTATGGCGATTTACAAGATAGGAGTCAAATGCAGTCTTTTTTTTTTTGTCAAATTTTTAATGTAGCCAAAGTGGTGATCATCCATAAGCTGAAATAGCCAAATTTGGCTATTAAAAAAATGAAATGGGGATTTTACATTATAGAACGCTTCCATGTAATTTTATCAGAATTATTTATTTTCTCCCGATGTAAAAATTAGTATTACAATTTGCAGTGGAGGAGTCAAAAGCAGTTTGTTTTTTTTTCAAGTTTGTGATGTGGCTGAGGTGGTGAACATCCATATGCCAATTGATTTAGCCAAATAAATTAGCTATTAACAAAATATGAAAGGGGGAAAAAAAAAAACCATCATTATATATATTTTCTACCTATTTGAACCATCTATATAAATGCAGCGATTTTCAAAGAATTTTAAAAGAAAATTGAATTTTGGAGATTTTTTTTTAAAAAACATTGAACCTATGCCAAAACAATCAAATTTTTTGCAACTGTGCAAAATTTCACACCGAAAAAAGGCTAGTTGAAAGGGTCCAACAATATGTACAAGGGATATATATATATATATTGGTTTTGTGGGGACCTTTTCTAAGCTCTTTAAAACTCTATAAGTTTGTGTAAAAGTATGAACTTGGATTCAAAAATTTGGGGAAAAAAACCAAGCCCATATCAATGAACTATTTGACACACACAAAATATGTATACTTACATGAATGTTGAAACAAGGGGGGCGAATGTTTTTTTTAAAAAAGGAAATGAATTGTTGCTAAGGTGATGATGATGATGATGATGATGATTCTTTTATGTAATTTAAGTCCATAACAAAAGTCCCAAACTTTTTTGCCCCAAAATTGTCACATGTACACATTCAAAAGAAAAAACATTTGAACTCGTGTGAAAAATTTTCAAATCACAAATAATTTTGAGCCAAAATTGATATGTTTTTTTTTTTCCAAAAAAAAAAAACTTTTTAGGTCAAAAGCTCTAGTGAACCAAAGTGGACTAGGTACCTATTTTGAACAAATCTTTCAAATCTACAAAGGGCTGTTGACCGTTGACTGATGCTTTTAGAGCTGCTAGGTACCTACTAGGTACTTGTTGGTTGGGATATGGCGACTCTCCAAAATATCTAGTAATGAGTGGGTCATGTGCAGGGTTTGTTTTTTTCTGGCGACCCCGAAAAAACGGCTGGCGAATCCAACAAAGGCATTTTTGAGAATTTTTTCCCAAAAATTCGCCATATCTCGAGGGGGAAAAAAAAAAGCTAGAAGTCGCCAGATTTGAACAGTGTGTGTTCAATTAGGTCGCCAGAACTAGGCGGGATTCCAAAAAAGATCTACTTACTCCACCAGGACAGTCGCCATTTATTGCTAATTAATGCTGAGGATGCTCGCCACAGTACACCTACTTGAGGAATTTGAAAAACAAAACCCTGCTCATGGGCTCAATAGTAGATGTAATTACAACCCTAAACCCTAAACCCCCCAACTAAACCATATTGACTACATATATACTTCCAAATTTAAAAAGAATTATCTACAATAATTTAGAATGAACAAGGGGCGTGTCACATTGTGTGTGGCCTTGCCATTTACATTAATAAGTATCTTAAGGCAAAAGAAGCATTATGGAAACTCAAATATTTCACCATGCAAAAATATATTAATCTTCAAAAGAAATCCTCCAAAAGGAACCAAAATCCTTCAAGCTATTAGGAACTCTATAATAACTAATCTCAAGTTTCAACACAAGCCTAAATATCATCTTTCAAAAATCCTCATATAAAAATAGACCTATTATTTATTATTACCTAGGGGCCAAAATCCCTTAAGCTACTATACTCTATAATGAATCTAAACACAATAATCCTCCAACAAACTAAGTGAAATCAAAATTCCTTAATACTTATGATCAAGAGCTGAAGATGGGGATGATTTATGCTTTGATGGCAAGATTTATTATTCTTGCACTTAACCTAGTAGCTGGTTTTTCATGCAATTTGGTGACACAAGTACCTAAGGACTTACTTACTAAACTGAGAGTTTTAAATCTAGTGGACTTATTTTAGGGTAAATTATCTTGCAGCATGATTAAATTTTAGTAGGTTAATTAATTTCTAACAAGATTTTAGACTGGCTGCTAATCATGATTAATCTAATGTAATTTTACATTTAATAAGTAAGTAGTAGCAGCATGTTAAGCTTAGTGGAATATTAATTAATCTGAACTAGTGTAATTGTCATGCAAATTATGCGCAAGAAACTACCTGCAAGAAACTTCTTGGTGTGATGCGTGAGTGTGGAAAAGCTTTTCCCTTTTGGAAAATGGGAAAGTGCCTAGGAAAGGCCCCCTGGGGTGGGTTTTGGGTGGGTTGGAAAGGAGGGTTGTGGGGTCTATTGGCTTTAGAGGGGTTCATTCTAGACAAGTACCTACCACTGTTGGCTGGTTCCCCGGTTTTAGGGGGAGTTTTGGAGGGATTTTTTGGTTGTAGTTCATAACATTTTTCAAAGAGATTGGTTCCGGTTTGGTTTCAATTTTATTTATTTATTTCAAATTTGGGATTGGGATCTTGTTCTGGATTTTTTGGTTTAGGGTGTGGTCTTGGTTTTGGTTCTTTTTTTTATTTTCAAGTGAGGCCAATTTAAATTCTCGATTCCAGATAATGTGAGACTCTGGTTCCAAAATCCAAAATATCAAAATGGACAATGTAAAATATATTTTTTAAATAATTCTAAAAATTGAACTTTTATTGCAATGAAAAAATTATTATAATTGTTATTTTTAAAATCCCAAACTAATGCAAACTAACCCATTTTTAAACTTTAGACCCTAATCTTATATATTAATTCACTACGTCCGTCCGTCCATCTGTCTTTTACTTATCTCTTACTTCTTTTGATTCCTGGCCCCCTTTTCTTTGGTACCCTCTTTCTTCTTCTTTTTCACAGTTTTTTTTTCTTTTTGTACACAGCTTCTTTTTCTCTGACGTCATTTCACTTTCATTACCTCTCTGGCGTAATCCCATTAGCTTCATACTCATCGTACGCACCTATGGGAAGAAGGCATGGAAAGTAAACGTGTGTGAATAGGTACAGCATTCTTGGGCCCTCGAAAACGGTTCATGATTGGTGGAACGAAGAATTTGGGCCGGTGGACAAAATCAATATACACTTACTGTCTCTAAGGGATCAGAACCTTTTTATTTTGATCATTGTCATGCGGTTCCACATGTAAGGCTTCCAAAAGTGCAACTGCCAACTTGAATGGCCTTTGTAACTCGTAACCTTTGAAGAATCCCCAATTGTACCCTATTTCAAATCTCCCCAAAAAAATGTTATTTCAGACTCTCCCTCAAAAACCCTATTTCAAACCCACCAAGAAACCCTATATCAGCCCCACGAAAACCGTATTTCACACCCCTAAAAAAATTCTCTAAACTAACCCCAAAACATTTAGAACCAGAACCGGATTTTTAAAAACACAACTATGCGGTTCCGGTTATGTTTGACATTTGTAACCGGTCCCCACCCCGGGTTTGAATCCGGTTAAACAATAATCAAGCAAGGGGGGGGGGGGGTCTCGGTTCCCACCAGGTCCGAGAACCCATCTTCCCGCCCGGTTCCAAAACCCGGGGCTGGTTCCCGTGATGTCAGCTTTGGGCACCCGGATCCAGGGCCGCCGGTTCCTAGCCGGCAAGCGATCCGGGTACCCGGTCAAACGCTACTAGGTACCTCCATTGAAAAAGAAAGATCAGTGTGCTGCAAGTAGATTCTGTCCTGGGAATCCTGAAGAGGAATTTCGTGGTGAGTGTGGGTGGAAGAAAGAAGCTTAGCAAGATTCTGTATTGGGAATCTTGAAGAGGAATTTCGTGGTGTGTGTGGGTGGAAGAAAGAATCTTAGCTTTTCTAGTGCATTAGTGAGGGCCAGGGGTGGAACAGCTTTGTTGACCAGGAGAGAGAAAAGAACAAGGCAAAGTGTGGAGCGCGATCGTCGGAGCCGGAGACGGACCCAACCCAGCGATAGCTGCACCGTCGCAGAAGCTCATGCTTGCTTTCGACCGCTGCTCTTTTGCAGTTTTTTTTTTTTCTCTCTCTCTCTCTCTCCATCACGTGCTCTAATTCGCAGTGCTGCTTTTCACCCTGCTTGCCTGCCATGTTTCCCAATTTAATCATCATCATCACCACCTGCAGCAGCTCTAGCTAGACCCCCAACATCCATGTATGTATATATATATATATATATACATATATGTAGATCCTGCATGTCTATTAAGAACGTCTTGCAGAGGCTCCTCTCATGTTTCATCACGCGTCTTCTTCTTCAAGTGCCCAATATATATCAGCTTGACGTGGAGCGTTAATTAAACAATCTCGAGTCCACTTGCAGTTGCAAAGATCGAGTACAGACAATCAATTTGTCGACTTGTCTGGAAGCAATAAAAGTCTTCTGTGCATCTCTCGGTAGTTATTAAAAAAGGAATCAACTTTCTACATGTATGTATTTAGTGCACGAGCTTTGCTTCTAATCTGGTTCATAGATTTCGAGTTCCGGGACTCCTCGGTGATGGTGCTGGCTAGCCGCGCTTGATTGGTATAATAATCAAAAGGCGTTGAGAATTTGATACCGTGCACATACTACTCATAGCCTGTATTTGGCGACTTGATCAGCTGAAAGTTCTGAATCCTGATTTGCACTAGTCGTCAAGGTCCGTCGCGATATGCTGCGAGGATGGCAGCTCCCGACTTCGTCGGAGATAGTATCCACACTAGAGTACAGACCGTCTTGCCAGAACAATACTCACATTAGGAAGTCATCGTTTTTCGGATCAGGGACCAGAACTACTATTGCCCATATCGCCCAGCGAAAGGATTTCGACTTTTGCAGCACTGATCAGCAGTGCATAGCCAGACTGCGAGTGCCAGCTTTATCGTCGAAAAATGGAAGTGGCCGCGCCTCGTTGGTGCGAGACGTAAGAGACTTCAGTAACTGGGCAAAACAGGAATCGGACTCAGCTGGAAGCAGCAGATCAAAGGTCAGCTTCGGCTTTGATTCTCCCAGCAGCTGCTTGCAGGAACGTCTGCCATCGAACCGACAAGAGTTTTGCGGCGGAAGTTTAGGATATTCTTCCTCGCCCTCTTCGTCTTGTGATTCGAGATCAGAGCTTGAAAGTGCGGATTCAAGAGAGAGTTCGTCGCTATCCAACTTGTGGAAACGCATCTGTAGGAAGAGAAGGACGAGAAGCTTGGTGATTCTCAACTTTCTAGCAGCTCTGTATGGATCCAGCACAGTAGCCGACAAGTTTGCCGCAGAAGCGGCCCCAGCACTCCCAGAAAGTCTGAGCTCCACGGTTAGCTCCTGCTCAGCACTTGTGTTGTTCCTTCCAGAATTGACGAAAGTGATCAGGAGCTTTGACGCGCCTGCACTCAAAGCTGGTATGGAGCTCGGAGCATTGTCATTCGTCGCCACCATTCTTGAGACATTGGGCAACAACGGCGACGTCTCGAGCGACGCACCTCTTCTCTTCGCTTTCACGGTGAGTAGCGATGTCCATGGGTCGTCTAGTACGCTAGCTCATTGCAAGCGCGAAAACTACTCTCTTCTCTTATCTACTCATTTGGTAGGATTTCCTCGGCTCTTGTCCATAGCCAGATTTCGGCAACATCTAATCATCTTTTTCCTTTGCGTTGAAATGGGTGTCTACAGATGATCTTTGTTCCCATCATGGAGCTCTGCGCAGGCCGACAATCTGTCCGCAAAGCCACAAGACTTGCATCGCTAGTTGCTCTTTCAGGTATAGATATGCAGCTCTTGCCCAAATCTATCAGAGCATCTCCAGTGGATGCTCAAATATGTGACCATCCAAAAATATTTCTCACATCCACGATTAGTAATTTACTTTTTTCCAACCCCACCCATAAAACGAAAATTGGGACCTTACATAGGCTCAGAGACTACAATAGCAAACCAATCAGAAACAAGGAGCAGCAGTCCGATCATATTTATTACACTCTTCTCTAGCTGGTATTAGGCTTTACTGTGCCCTTTACCAGCCTTAATAAACTGTGCAAAACTTTGGGCCAATACTATTTTGTTGAGCCAAACCGGCATATTTTTGCTTTTCTTCATCCAATTTTAATTTGCAGGGTTACATACTGAGCACTGTGGAGTTGCTCCACGCACGCACAGTACCGTGCGGCTGCAGTACTTGCAAGACTGGACTGATCATTTGAGCTTTGTTTTGGGTTGTTGTGCGCAGGGATGGGGCTTCTTGAAGAAGAGGGAGCTGGGTGGAAAGGTATTTCTGTGCCACAAATCGAAGATCTCTGGGGCTTAGGAGCGTCAGCAATCTTAGGATTGCACGTCTTGCGCTCGGAAGGTCACAGCAAAAGCGTCGATCCGGTCTCTGTGACTGCAGTGCAATGTGGGACGCTTGCCGTGCTGAGTGTTTTGTGGGAAGCTTACAGACTGAGCAGCACGTCGTACGATTGCATGCAATACTTGACGCAGTTGGAGTCCTTGCCTTGGATTCCTCTCGTGTACAGCGGTCTCGTGTGTGCTGGGCTCTGCAACTGGCTGGAGCTTCGAGGTCTTCGCTCAGTTTCTGGATCGACCACCACCATGATCAATACGACTATACCTTTATGGGGCGCCTTCTTCTCGTTCTTGCTGCGAGGCGACGTTCCAGGCGAGTCTGCCGTTCTTGGTGGATCTGTGATCCTTTGCGCCAGCTTCTTCGCACAAATGGCGACGAAGCTGGACGACAGTGTACTGAACGCCCCCAAACCGAAGATCAGCAAACAGCAGACATTCAATCAAAGTGGTGATCTCACAACCTCGAAGGCAGCAGCTTCAGATCAATCTCTGGCAACAAGCACGGCGAATGATGTTTTTACTCCAGCAGCCGATCATGTCCAAGAAGCGATCATCAACTCACAGCTCAAGTCTCCTTATTACGCCGCGCAAGTCAAGAAGCTGATGGCGGAGCTCAAACTCACGGTAGTGTCAGCCAAGACCGCAGTAGCCGCGTCGCTGAAAGTCTTCGCAGGCACTGCAGGTAGCGTCACCATTAGCACACTAATGTCATCGTCGAATGGACCTGCAGAAATGTCGTCGAATGCAGCAGCAGCAGCAGCGGCAGCTACTGCCGCCGTGCATACAAGTACCACAGCTTCAACCGCAAGCGCCATAACTAGCGCTGCAGCAACAACAGTACATCAAGCGGTGAACAACATCGGCGCAACATCCGGCACGAGTCCGACTATCCAAGCTACTCCTCTACTGCAAGGAGCAAACTCTAGCCTTCCCGAGCTGATCAACACACATGCACCGACGACGTACCTCCAGTCTGCGACTCAGTGGGTGGACCAGGCCGACCACTTTCTACAGCGGATCGCGGAGGATTCGATCTCCGCCGCATCCACTGCTGTGAACACAGTCCTCTTCCAAGGACTCCAAGCGACGGCGAATGAGCTCACTAGCCAGCTGCACCAGCTTGATCACTTGGCTTTACTTGCGACACAAACAAGACTGGACAGTTTTATCATGAATAGTTCTTTTCTTCACCTTGGGACTTTTCCTTGGCTTGCCCATCACTCCCATCTCATCCAAATGATTCAATTACATTAAAATTTAGTATCGGCTTAGTAATTAGCATTTATGAGGTAGCAACATTCATTATTTGAGCCTGGAGATTAAGCGGAAGTTAGAGTCATTACACGCAAACAATTCTTTTAGTGCACAGCTCAGTAGATTTGATGCTTTGCACACAGTTTTGAGGAGCTAGTCAAGTGTATATTCAGAGCCTAAACCCTAACTCTACAACCCTAAACAAAGAACACTAAACCCATTATTGATCAGTTCACTTTTTTTCGGGTTTAGCAAAATTTTGATTCATTGTAACAGGTGTCCGGACCTGTTATAAACGTGACAAACAAGCATAATTTGCTTGGATTGCTTGGACATAACTGATGCATAATTTTTTAATGCAAAAGATGAATTTGATATGTCTTATCATAATTCATCAAAAGTTATGAGCGACAACATGGTAAAGTAAAGATTTTTGACTACTTGCCATATAAATGAAAGTAATCCGACAACAAGTTTTAATATGTTGAATTCAGCTTTTCAAAAAACCTTTATTACAATGATACAATTATATGGTGTTCAATGCTTGAAGAAATCTATAATAGTTTGTGTGGGATCTTATTAAAGTTTGCCACCTACATGCCTAGTAAAGAGAAGCACAAGCCAAACAAATGCTTTAAATTGTATTTTGACTTGTGGAAGAATTCCCAAATCATGTACCTATGTTCTTGTGGATGTTAATCCAACATTTCATATCCAAATCTTTAGTTTTCTTTTTCGATATAGAATTGCTGACTCTGATGTACAAAAAGATTACATGACCGCAAAGAAGGACCAATTGCAGCATCAATTTTCTCATTTTACATAGCAAACATCACAGGCCATTTTTCTAGGTATGAATCTACTGCTTCGATTCTTAATTCCAACCTCACTACAGTCACATAACAACATCTTGGATCCTAAAATTGAGCAGAAATTTGGAGGGGAATGGGTTGCCTAGCTCTGGCAATAAGTCCCTTGATCGTCCCTTTCTCTGTCAAGTCCTATTTCTCAACCCAACACCCCCGCTAATTCATTTGCTTCATCACCATCACACTCATAGTTCCAAGCGGTGTTTTGAAACAGAGTTCAAAAAACATTTTGAACCATTTGAAAACGTTCTCAAAAAAGGAAAGAACCGGTAGTTTATAAAAACCAGCCTATGTAGAATCCTAAAAATTGTTAATACACAAAGTAAATCTTCTTGCCTTTCTACAACACAGCTGCACAAATGGTCCTTCTGCAAAGCTGGTGTGGCTTAGTTCGTAGCCTGTGACTGGAGAGAAGAGTGAGAGGACTAGTGTTGTGAGGATTGAGTGCTTCAATTTGCTAGAGAACAGCGTGTGGACTGCTGTGAGAAGTGCAAGCAGACATGTTGCATATGTTTGGAGTAATAATGAGTTTGAGGAGCAACTAATGGGTGGCAGATTTGTTGGATTTTCATGCACATGTTGTAGGTGATGTTTAGTGAAGAGAGACAGATCAAGAGTGTTTTCTCCATGACTTTTTACTCTTCTCCAGATCTTTTTTCCAGTGGCATGACAGCAAGCACCACAATCCTAGACAAGCATAGTAGACCACTAAGCTAGTGGTCTGGATGCACAGCTCTGTTCCAGAGTTTATGGGAGGGGGGCAGTCTTTAATGTAACAAAATTGAACCATTTGTTTCCCAGTCTAGAAATTTCTAGACCACAGTATTTTGCAACTTTGACCACATTTACATCTTTTCAATGCTCCTAAATTCAAGCTTTCTAACACCCATCCCAGCTATGTTAATCTAGTAAGCTCCACATACCTATTAACCGCCAACAATATTTCTTCAGAAGTACATGGACACCAGTAAATTCAAGACAAGGACGTGTAATTTTCTAGATCACAATTGCACTCAATCAAATAAGGTAAGGAAGTTGGCACCATGGAGTGATGATCAGAAAGGCTTTTTGAGTCAGTTGTGCACACCAAAGAAACTCTTGCTAACATATCTTTCTCACCTGAGCATTCCACACATGTTTCATTGCTTACTCCATTCCTGAAACACTGAAGCATGAACCTATGGTCCCAACATTTCCAAGGTTCTCATGGCAACCCTCTGGGACATGGCATTCAAGACTTTCTATGCTTATCTTTGAAACAGTAGATTGAAATGCATAAAAAGTGCATGTTGCTCATGAGCCTCTATGCTTGCATTTGTCTCTAGAAAAAGAAATCAGATTTGCAAACACAGAATTTTGTGCAAATAAACATTGCTTTTACCATGCTTTTGAGTTGCCAAGATCATGTTCCTCCATGATGTGCTTTGTAGTTTGTAGGCTTCTGATCCTGCAAGAGTCCTTAAATCTTCCGTCAGTCCAGACACTAGTTGCCTACATAAGAAATGCACCATCAACTGAAAAGAATTCCAACCAGCACACAAGATTTTGCAGGATGCATTGCTACTTGTAGCAAGCCTGTGGTGTTCTCAAAACAAACTGAAAAAGGTTGCATATAGCAAAGCACCTGCCTTCATGCAGTCTCCTGCCTTAGGAGCTAGATGTTGGCGCTGGATGATTGACACAGAACTTCTCTAGCACTTCTTTTATCTTGGAATCCAGATCAATGCCAGCAGGAGATTCCACTATCTCCAATCTTGCCTCATCTTCCATGTTGTTGGAGGCCAACCCATATGAAGTCTGGCTTAGATCATCTGAAAAATCCATCAGATCACTTATGCCAACAGAGCTTGCTTGCAATGCAGAGACTTGTTCAGTTTGATGTTGCTGAATTTCTGGGTTTGGCAGAATCATTTGTCTGTCCTTGTTCAGAGCCAGAACTACGAATGAACTTGTAGTCATCAGGCTCTGTGGTACTGTAGATGATTGCCATTTACCAACCTACAAATAAGAAGGTGACACATGGTTAAACAAGTTCAACATTCAGATAAGAAATCTACGACAATGGTGAAAAGATTACTTCTGGTGTATATATGAAATTGTTTTGGATGTGTTCATATCCAAGTGAAAGTCTATGTATTGTGGAAGTGGGGGCCACAAGATTACTATCCAAGAGAATGGGTAAACAAGTTTTAGTGTTTAGGTTTTAAATACACTAGTTACTTCTAGTGTATTTATGGAATCCTTTTGGATGTGTTCATATCCGAGTGAAAGCCTATGTACAGTGGAAGTGAAGGCCACAAAATTACTATCCAAGAGAATGTGGACCTCAAGATCATTACCAGTGACTCCCACTGAAAAGCAAGAGTTGTCAGAAGCCCACCCACCACAAACCCCACAAGGACAAGTGCAACCAGAAAAATAGGAGAGTCTGCTCCAATCCCCCACCATTGCACAGTTTCAAAACCTAAAAACACTGCTTCATGTTGCTATAAGAGCTGACCATTGTGACAAACCTGGTTTCATGATGTTGGAGGGAATCATCAAGTTGAACATGCTATACAACCCAAAATAGAATTGCACCATCTAGTCAAGAAGCCCATTTTCTGAAAACATTTGTAAAAAGTTGAGATTCTGCAAGCAGCAAAGTGCTCAAAGGCAACCTGAAAGAAGCAATAAACTACAAAGGGCATACAGAAAACACAATTGAAGAAGGTAACCTCCAAGCTTGCTTCCTGAATTGCCTGGACAACTTCCACCAACCCTTGGAAGCTGAATCTCCCTAATCATCCGATTGCCTCAATCAGCAATAAGAAGGCAGCAGCTGCTGTGCATGTATATGACATCAAAATCATTTGAGAAAGATGCCTCTTTTCCCTCGCCATCTCTGTGACCAGTCATATTCGAGCCCCCTGCAATGGTTGTGACATCACCTGCCTCCAGAATACATTCACCAAGTCCAGCACATGTTAATGATAATTTCAAGCATTTTCAATAGATAACAAATATGTGTGTGTTTTGCAAGGGAACATGGAAACCTTAGAATGATGAATGTTTCTTCACTTTCCCCAACAGTATAATATAACCATATGCACAAACTCAGACTCCATGAAGCTTGAGGACATGAAGCAAGCAACCCTAGAATGGTGAATGTTTCTTCACTTTCCCCAACATGATTGCAAGCAGACTCCGTGAAGCTTGAGGACATGCCTGTATCAATACTGACTTTTCGAAGAGCAAAGTTCCTAGTGTCAGCAATGTAGATGTTTCCAGCATCATCGGTGGTGAAGCTCTTGGGATTGTGAAAAAGAGCTTCATCCAGACGTCCATCACGATACCCTGTTTCTCCATTGGGAGATCCTGAAAGAACCTGAGAGACACTGCCTGCAGTTACAAAAACTTGGCCTAAGCTAGATTTTATTATTACATCACAGATCAAGGTGCAATACACTGGAGCTGCTAGACCCTTGCTGGGTCAGCATAACAAAATATATATGAAAACTTGACTCCAGGAGAACTTCAAAACCTCACAGGCTCCTCACAAGCAAGCAGGGTGAACCAATACTATGCTTTCACAATGCTTCAAAGTTGGAGAACATAATGGAGCTCGTGATGCTCTAGGTAGTGACAAACTCTTACTCAGAGACAAAGGCAGAAGAATTCTGACAATATTGCTACTGGTGGAGTCCAACGCCACCACCGATTTCACCATGTTCAGATCAGTCCCGATGTAGGTTGAGATGCTGTGCACATGAGGCAGGCCGGGCTTGTTGCCATCAAACACTGTTTCCACCAAAAATCCTTTCTCATAAACCTTCTCCGTATCGGCAGTATAATATCCTACAAAACAGCACAAGACACCGAAAAATCACATGTGCACGAGTCCATCGCTCTTGCAAGTTGCAAATTTAGAAAATGAACGAAGATCAAAACTCCACATTTTACAGGTATTTACAGGCATACTAATAGAAGAATCATCTTTCTCTCTGCAGCAGCAGCAACATGATATCGAGCACCATAAACACATTCTACAAATTTACTTTCAATTGTTCCATGGTTTTCTACCGCATCTAATTGCTGCACCGACTAAAGGACGAGAAGTTCTCCAACACACAGAAACATGCATACTTAAACCAGTTGCACAAATCACTAACAAGTGCACGACAGGGAGACGATATTCAATGTCATGCAGGGTGAGAATATTATTCAATTACCGGATGCGGCTGAGTTCCTGGCTTGATAAGAAGCGTCCGCTTCTAGTGTACAGAGGAGAAGCACTAGAACAGAGACACCTATCAAGATGTGAAACATGTGCTCAAGCCGGCATGTAGTAGTAAGTGCGTGTGCAACCAGCGCCATTCTTGCAAAACTCCTCGCTGCTCCACTATCTTATAGCTGTTTTTCGGCAACACAAAATTCTTGAAAAGCGCAGAGGTTCCTCTCTCCCTGCTCGCGCAAAGGCTCCTGTGCTCGTGCGGAAGATCGAGTTCGCAGCTCCCTCGTGCAAGCAACTACACCTCCGTGCTCCCTCATGCAAGCACCTACACCTCGGAACTAGGTACTACTAGGTATCAGGCGCGTTTCTTTCTATCCATGGTAAAAACTGAAAATCTAGCCATCATCTGGTAGCGTTCAAGAAAAACCCAGTAAATAAAAAAGAAGGATGGGAACCCATCCATCAAAAAGTACAAGGCAAATGAGAACACAAGTAGACACAACCCAAAGAAAAAACAAAAGCAAACAATCAACAAAAATCAGGTACAGACCTATGCAAAAAGGACTCATGACTACGAAATGACAATCAACTATAACAAAGAAAGACCTAAAATGAAAGAACTATCATTTGCCACAAATCGACTAATGGTGGAAGTGCACTAGCTATAGTGTGAAAGAAAAGGTGAAGAACCTTGACCAAGTGTAGCAACCTCTTAAATAATTGCTATGGCTTACACATGCTATAGGGCTACGAACATGCACTAGCGATAATAAGAAATAAGCATTGAGAGGACTAAAAAAGACCATTGATAATGTGTGATAGTGGTTTGTGCACAAATGGTCAAAATGAATCAAAATGAAAATGAAGACACTCATACATTTCAATAGCAAGGAGAATGAAGTCATTGCCTATTGCTTGTTCAACATATGATTGTGATTTCTCTTGAACAATCATCATCATTACATGTGTTATTATCATCAATGTTCGTTACACCATATATGTGCAAGTTGGGTTAACAATGATGATATCCATTAACGTTTAGAAGCCATCTCTGATGATAAAAATATCCACTCATCATTAAATGTGGCAAGGCAAAAGGTGGGAGACCTTCCTCTAAACATTTGTTCCATTTTTTAAAGCAATAGTTATGATAATATCCCAAAGTGTATCAAGGGCTATTATATGTTCATTCCCACAAGGGCACTAAAGCAAATGGGTACCTATATCATTATTGGTGTGACCACACTAACACCATGAAAGATTAAAAAATTGTAGGATGTGGCAAGCCAAGATGGATACATAATGTTGTAAGGAAATGGGCCAAGGATAAACAAAATGCAGGTGTGGTAAGATGAACTAATAACCAAACACTTGCCCCTAAACTCACACATGAGTGGAAATGTGCTCGCATGATATTTAAAAGAGTGTTTATTAGAAGCGAAGCAAATTCCTATTCATGTAAACGATTCACCAAAAAAACTTGCAACTAAGGATAAGACTAAACCACTAGGCTTTCAAAGGGTGGGACTTAAAAGTGAACAACTTAAGGTAACAGGGCTTGGATATCTCATAGTGCCATTTAGAATGAAAAAATTATGATCTCAACATGTGTTGCTACATCTAAAAGAATAGGGTGATCATCCTATTCGAAACAAATGAATGAACAATGCCTAACATCCCAAGAATGCGAAGGCAGTAATCCAAACTATAGAAGAGAAGCCAAACCTGTTCGAAAAGGTAAAAAGAATGGCCTAACAACAAGTTAGGTGACCAATAGATCCACCAAAAAATCCCGCATTAAATAATTTTTCCAATGTAACTATGGTATGAATATCGAACTCAGCATAATGCTACAAAATACTTGGAGATGAAAACACTATACGAAGCAAGTAGCAAGGGTGTTGGGCATAGCATAATGAGAGCATTATAAAAACCACCTAAGGATCTACAAGCATAGTGAAACTAAATATCGTCCCAATATCTTCATGAAGATTCTCAACCATAAACAATTCAATGAATGATTTGGATCCCACTTGTGCACCCAAAATATAAAAATCCAAGTCGGGAGTAAAAAAGCCAAGAAGAAGTGATATATAGAGTGGTCCAACCTTTATGGAAACCAAGCTACACATTTCACTTGCTACATTAAAAGCCTTAATGCTAAAAATTCATGCTACAATCGTAAAAAACCAAAAACCACATTTGACGCAAGACCTATCATACACATATGATCCACGAACAAAAGGGAAACACAAGTAGGGTGGGATGTTGCTATAGGGTGAAGAGCGCAAAGGTGAACCAAAACAAATAATGTTCTTCCCAATGGGTCCCTTATCATGCACCTAACTTTGACGAAATAACTATGTAATCCCCATGTTAAGAAGCTTAAGAAAAATATAATGGGGATGGGCATGCATAGAATTATCACAAAAATGGTAAAAATTGATCCAGAGAACCAGGTGAAGACCGTAACTCTTGAAAAATTGCTAACCATGACACTGAATTAAGGGTGTTATGGACATCCACTTATAACACCACCCAATTTGGGTACAATTTTAACATCACTTGAACACAATGAACCACTATCTCACACCCACCATGAGTTGTTACACTAAACTAATGAGGACCAAAATGTTCTGCAAAAATAACCCTAAACTCAATAGCTAATGTGTGGGCAATTAAGCGATAAGTCACATCACCGATTGTGACAAGATGTATGCCTTTAGATTGTTTTTCCAACACTATGAATCAAGATGTAAAAAGCAAATGCAATACTGAAGGTGGAACATGACCTTGAGTAATGTGCCCACATACCTCAAAAAAGAGGTCAAAACCACTTACAAAATTGTTTAAAACAAAACAATCACATAAAAGTTCATACACCATATCTATGGGCCACCAAAAAAAAATGTGGTGAATGAACCAAGGTGGAAATAAATACCTCCCAATCTAAAGTAACTTCCATCTTAGGATGGAAATCAACAAAAGGGGAAAATTCAACCTCAAAAGTGGATGGAGAAGGTGAAAGATTCCCATGGTTTCGTTAGATGGGGCTACATGTGTGCTTGAAGCTAGTGCACATACCACCCAAACAAATTCCTTTACATGAGCAAAAACCCATGCACACCATAATCATGTTGATGGAGGTGGGGTAGGATTTGGAGTCAACTCCAAACATTTACAAGTTCAAGTTAAAGCGAATGTTTTAATAATGTGTTCCCCTTATACATGAGGCAAAAAAAAAGGCCAACGAACCAAAAGAGGATGAAACAACTTGCCAAAATAAACTAAGAGGGATGGGAATCATAGGCGAATGGATGGAAGCTAAAGCATAGTTAGGCATAAAGGTAAAAACTAACTACTAGCTATCCATCGGATGTTTACTAAGAGAGTTGGGATGCCCGGCAACGCTTTGGGGACGAAAAACCCATAAGATCTACCATGCCTATCCCTAGCCTAACATATATGGTCTAAAATGAAAATTTGAAACCCCAATTTCAAAAAACCCAACTCAAAAAATCCCCTTAATCGCCCTCAAACCTTAAAATTATTGCCCTAAAAAAAAAATGTTTATAAACAAAATGAAAAAGTTAGAAGGGGACATATGGGTGCAGACTCACAAAAACCCAAAGAATGGGTGGGAATAACAAATGAACCCAACTATAGATTTGCCACTACTCACGTGCATGTGTTGCTACTCAAAGGCCATGCTCACCTACCCTACCTATTCTACCTGCCTTGCCCTACCTTTGGCCATGCATGTCTTGCCCTTGCCCATGCCTGCTTTACTTACCCTTGGTAACATTTCACTTAAAACATGGAAACTTTCATTTTAATACCCCCATCTAAGTGCTTCAATCCTCTTAGTGTGTTTGAAGTTCATTAAAGCTCCTTTAACATGTATGCAAGATTGTTAAATACATGTACCCTAGCTTTTGTAATGTTCCATCATTGGTACTTGTAGTGCTAGCGTACAACAAGAAGGAAACATAGACTTCAAAACAAAAGTCAAAATATTTCAAAATTGTGGTTTGCTTTACACACAAAACCTATCATAAGAATACAAAAACAAAAATGTCACTAAAAGCTCTATAATGTGCCATCCAGGTTCAAACAACATGTAACAAGCCAATGTGTTTATTTTGGGGCCATTTTGCCAAAAAAACATGTTCTCATAAAAAAGAATTTTCAAATGAAATATTTTGAAACTTTTTATTTATTGTATTTATAGTTTCCCAAATATGTCATTTTTCTTACAATCAATCTTGAGTAAATACGAATTTTTTAAAGTGTACAAATTTTGTTAGATTTTGTGTTTTGTCTTGAAAAATTATCACAATTTCAAATCATACCAAAACATGTTAACATTTCAAATTTAGTTCTTATATTATAAGCTACAACTTTTCTTTAAACAATGTTCATATACATTGCATCACATTTACATGTTGTAAAGGACTCATGAACTTGAAAAAAAAACCCTCAAATTTTGATAAATTGAAAATTGAAAAAATATGAAAATTTGAAAGCTTTTAAGATGTGTCCAATAATACCCTATTACTACAAAAAAAAATCAAAGGTAAAAAAAAATGTATTATGAAAAGTAAAAGGCCCTTTGTGAAAGTATTAAACAATTTTGTTAAACATCTTTTGTTCAAACCAAACTTTGATATTGGAAGATTTTTTGACTCATTTTAGATTTTTCAATATCCATATTATTCAATAAGCACAACTTTCCATGATTCACATAAAATGGCACCACAAAAACAAATGTAACAAGAATTACAGAAAAGTTGACGTTTTGACATTAATTTTGGTTTGTTTAAACTTATCTACACTTAGATGCCATTCCGTCATCCTCAACAATGGTAGTGAGTGCAAGAACATCAATGATGGCCAAGCTTTTTTTTAAGCATGTAGCCTTTTGGGGATGAAAAGTAAAGACATAACTTTTTCTTTTTTTTTCCCTGAATTTTAGGATGTAACCACCCACATTGGTGATCAACTAGAAGAAGAATTAGCCAAATTTGGTATTAGCCAGAAAGGAAAGTAAATTTTTTTTCAAAATCCTAGCACATTTTGACAACCTCCTACTAAAAAATTTCAATGATATTTTTTTTTCAATATTCTGTAAAGGAAAAGGGTTTGAAAATAAACCTTTCCTAATTTTCAACCCATTCCCTTAGTCTACCAACCTTGGGCGAGGATCTCAAATTTGAAAGGCTATATTTTTAGACCCTTCCCCTACCTAAAGACCAACATGATTTTTCTTTTAGCTTCCTTTTTATAAATAAAAAAAATTGTGATTAAATGGCAAAAACTATGCAAATATGCAAAAAATAAAGTATTGAGTTTGAAAATTATACCTTTTGAAATGTGGAAGGCCTAGTCCATGTGCCTTCTAGGGTAGGTAACATTTACATGGGGTGTTCACCTCCTATTTAGATTAGGCAAGAACTCAAAGGTGGATCATAAATTTGTAACATCTATGTGATCCTAAGGTTGGGTGGAGAAGGTTGTAAGAAAAATGTGTGTTTTCATTATTTCTATTCTTTCATTGATATGTTGTCAATTTTCAACATGGTATTAGAACACTAGTTGCTTTTGCAGGAAAGAAAAATTGAAGTTATTTTCTATAGTTCTTGAAAGCTTTGAAACATTGGGTGTGTTTTTTTTATTTTTCTAACATTTTGTTGAAAATTTCAAAGCTCTACATGTTTTGTTTTTGGGTATTGTTCTATTCACAATCATGGCATCCATGTCTAATGTTCGAAGTATTGAGAAGTTGAATGGCAATTACATTCATACATGGAATATGAAGATGGAATTTCTTTTACATGAAGAGAATTTGTGAGAAATCACCTCAAAAGAATTATTACCACCTAAAGTTGAATTTGGAGAGATTGTTCCTAAAGGAAGCACCTTTGAACACCACTTTTTCATGAAGAAGGACAAATTGGCTCATGGAACAATTCTCCTACATGTTGTTGATTTTTTATTCCATCATGTAGCATGTGCAAAAACTACAAAAGATACATGGGATAATCTTTGTGCAACATTTGAAAGAAAACATGTTGGCAACATATTGCAACTATGTCAAGACATTTACAATCTTAAAATGGAGGAAAACACCTTAGTGCAGGTTCATATTGACAAGCTTTAGATGATTGCAAATTGATTAACAAACATTGATCATCAAGTTTTTGATGATGATTTGGCGTTCATACTTTTAAGGAGTTTGCCACCATCTTTCCACACCCTTGTGGTTTCACTTAGTACCTACACTAATGAATTATCTATGGAGTTAGTATGTGGGCAATCGTTGCAAGAAGAATTGCAATGTAAGTGAGAAATGTAATTTAAGACATGAAGCATTAAATGATAAGGGTGTTTTAAGAAGTTCAAAAGAGTTATAAATCGGAGGAAGTTCAAGAATGAAAAGCAGAAAGAGAAAGGAGCTTATTACAATTGTGGCATCAAAGGCCATTTTGTAAGAAAATGTCACCAAAAAAAAAAGTTGGAAAAACAAATTCAAAGGTTCTTCACAAGTAACCATAGCAAGCAAAACTGAATTTCTTGTGACTACTTTATTTATTTCTTCAATTTGTAAGGATGCGTGGTTTGTTGATTATGGAACTTCACAAGATCTTATCTTTAGAAAAAAAATATTTTCAACCTTTGAAGAGTTTACTTTAAGTCACAAAATATATTTTGGAGACAATAGTATTAAGTACGTTTAATGTATGTGGGAAATGCACTATTATTTTCAATTTGCCAAATGGGATTTCCAAGTGTATTGGAAATATGTTATATGTTTCAAAATTGGCAAAAAATCTATTATCAATTAGTCAACTAATAGAACAAGGTTTCAAAGTGGAATTTGAAATCATTGGTTGAAGTTTTTTAATTCAAACAAGGTGATTATTGAAGTGATTAAAGAAGGAAGGTTATATAAATTGATTAGAGTTGTTCAATCCTTGGTTCTATATGGTAGCACCAAGATTAAAAGGAATGATTTGTGCCATTAGAAATTCAAATATGTCTCTATGCAGGCTTTAACCATGCACAGAAATAACTTTGTTGAGGGCATGCACTATAAGGAATTTGTCTATTAATCACTAGTATTTTCAATTATTTATTAGTTGTAAATGCCACATGTGACTACAAATTCCTATAGTTGCCTTAAAGAAGTCGCATAAGATTTTTGTCACAAAAAACATCACATGGCATCAAGTTGAAACAACAATCGCATGAAGGTGTGACTTGCATAAACTTTTCATTCAACTTATGTGGCATGATCATTGATGATTAATTTTTATGTCTAAAATTTGTAATGACATATGAATATGTGGCACAATTATTTATGACTAGTTGTATGACTAAAATGTCTAGTCACTTTTAATTATGAAAGTGGTGGCTCATGGTTAGCTAAGATGTGTCATGTGGTGAAAATCTATCCAACAATTGAACAAAGATTATTTGTTGGATGACATACATGTGGCAAAAAATGATAATTTACCAATTAATTTGTATACATGGCACCCTTAATAGAGGAGTTTTGAACATTATGGGAAGGGATCCCAACCTAAGATGTGGCAAGGACTATTGGGGAGAGGCAATTTACCCTAAGAACCATATTGATGTGGACCATCCATGACTACCTAGCATATGGCTTGGTCTTTAGATGTGTCCACCAAGGTTACAAAGCTTGTGCATCTTGTGGTTCGATATCACCTCTTGACATTCTAGGGAATCAAGGAAGGTTGTATATGAAGGATTTCACCATTGGTTGGCAAGGGGTCAGCCATACCAATGAAATCACAATTTGGTTCATTTTGATGGGAAAAAATAGCACAAAAATAGACCACACCCAATGGTTACCTCAAAAACCATAAGTTGTGTGACATAATATGAAATTGGCAAATGGAAATGCACCCACGTCAAAAGGTGATCCTTTGAAAGTTACAAAAATGAAACATGACACTGCCCCATATGACTTACCCTATTTAAAGGTACAAGTTTATTTCTCTAAAATTGCGTTCCAATTTAGTATATATTCTAATTTATGTTCTATGTAGGCCTTTTTGGTCTCACCCAAGTTTAGGGAACCATCATGTAGATTCTAAATAATGTAAGGCTTATTAAATAACTAATCAAATGTTGACTTGAAAAACACCAAGCTAACATGGAAGGTACATTTGAAGGGTTGTTTTGAAGGCTACTTCAAAAGCTAATTTTGAGACAAGTATGTCTTGCATTCAAGGTTAATTTAAACATTGATTTGAAAATGATTGGAGTGTTCTACAACATTTATTCACCTACAACTTTGCTTTTAACTATGATTACAAAATTTGAACTATACTAGTCATTAGGAGAATTTGAATGTAGAAATTCAATATGGAATCATTGTGAAAAATTCAACAAGACTTTTTCAAATGGTTCAATGCATGTGGCCCTTTTTATGAAACATATTAAAACAAAAAAATTGAAAACATTTGGTGAAGGTTTGAATTACAAAAGCCACATCCAAAATTTTAAATGTGCTCAAAATTAAGAATTTTTTATATGTAAAATGGTGAAAGCACATTGGGGTGTACCAAAAAAGGTCACTAACAAAGTTGATTTTGGGAGTTTTTCTAGTATATCTTTAAACATAAAAAATTGAACTAAAACACAAAAACCATGAAACAATGTTAAAGTTGACATCCTTTTCCATGTCCAAGTTAATGGTGTTCTACTTTCAACCTTTTTGAACACCTCTATTCAATATTGGTTATGAAAAATTTCTTTTTCAATATGGGATGAACTCTGAATTTTTTTTTACTTTTATTACACACAATAAGGGATTATATTAAAGCCCATAATGTACTTCATATTCTTCAAACTTTTTACTCTTAAATATCATAGCCTTTGGGATTAAAGCATGTCTCAAAATTTTGGACTTTCTTTCAATTCCATTATAAGCAATAAAGCCATAACATTTTTTTTTATGGATTGCGACCCCATAATTGGTTAGATTGCAAAATATATATTTCATTGAAAATTAATTTTTTTGGTGTAATTATTTAAATGTAAGAAGGAAAAAAAATTATTTTCACTTATTTGAATCCATTTTGTTAAAACTTCCAACTTGCATATGGTTTTATATAATAATATGTGTTTAACTCAAAAAAGTATGTTTTAAATGTGACATCCTAAAATGTTCATTATAATATGCTTCTACCCAAAGGAATTTTTTGAACACAATGAAATGATTTCAAATTCATGTGATTTCAACTTCATGAATAAATAAACATAATTTCAAGAGATAGATAAATAATTGATTAAATACAATTGATGGTGGTTTTTCAAAGTAGTGAAAGTAGGGTCCAACCACCCTATAATTAAGGAGCCACATGTGCCCCTATAGACCACTACTATTTTGTTGAGTTTTTGAAAAATATTCTTAAAATATTGTTAATACGTCTTTCAAAAAACATTACAAATCTTTAAAGTTTTCTTGATATAATTAAGGTGTATATTAAAAAATATCCCAAAATATGTCATAAAAAAATGTTTTCAAATTGTGCTTTTATGTCAAAATTATTTTTAAATATTGGTTACAAGTCTTTAAAAGTGTAAATTACATATTTTCTACTCATTAGATTGATTCCAAATTTTTATGATATGTACATGATGTATTCACAATAAAATTTTATAAAAAAAAATTATTTTTTAATTTTTTCACAATCCAAAATTCAAAAAATTAAATAATGGTTACGACTGTTAATGGTACAAATTAATATGACTGCACCCACCACAAATTTTTACTACAAATTTTCAACAACTATTTTGGCTCCTAATATTATGGTTGCACCCTGGCATTATAATGCATTATTAATTCATACAAGAATTAAATGATGTTAAAGTGATTGAGATAAACACAACTTGTGTTCACATTCAATTATCAATGGTTGAAGAGATCTTGCTTATGGAAGGCAATGGTGACAACAACACTAACATTTCCAAGTTCTTAAAACTTATTTACATTCCAATTGTTAATTAGAACATAAGGAAAATGAATTAGTCTTTTGTTGATTACATTTATAAATCAATATGTTGTAGCCTTACAAGAAAAAACAAGGAAAAAAAAAAGTAAGAAAAGAACATCAAAGGAGAAAGAATGAATGCAAGAAAACTAGAACTAAGATATAGAGAGTTAAAGTAGTTATGATAGCATTCAACGTTGAGGGAAAAAAAAATAGCAAAAAAAAGTTTCAATGAACAATGGTCTACAAAAAGTATTGGAGCTATGTGAAATGACTTACATAAAAAAATAAAAGTTGGATTACTTGTGGACAATTGAAGGTACCATGCACCCTATTGTAGATTAATTCCATCTTGGTGCAAGTACAATCAAAGAATAGTCATAAAAAAGGAGGTTGAAAGCTATATGTAAGGACACTTCACATTTGCCTCCATTAGTGAACCCAACTATGTTTTATTAACCACAAGCATTTCAACTTGTCAAGCATGTTGCACCAAATGTAACCACTCCATAGTGACATTGAATTAATAGTTGGATTTTATTTTTTATCAATGCATTTTGGACTTGGTATTGCAAGGTTGAAGCTAAAAAGACCCAAACATTGTTCATTGAGTTCTTTATTGGAATGCCTCCAATTTGCAAATGAGATATTAGGAACATTACTTGGATTGCATTTTTTTGAGCGTTTATCTTTTTCTATGGACAATATTAAATGCTATTGGGAAACATGATTTTAGATGGACACTATTTTTAGTGCATGCATATGTAATAAATTTGATTTTTAAAACATGTCTTAGATAGAAAGTTTACAATACAAATATTAAACTCAACATTATCACTATAAACTTATTTAAGTCAATTGATACATTCTACATATAAATATATACAACTTTGAAGAAACTTTGTTTACAATCCTCCCTTGTGATTTAAAAATGTTCCCGACTCATAGATCTAAAACATTGTTAAACACATTATTGACAATTCAAAAACATTCACATGCATAGTTTCAAATGAACTTTGCACTCGTATTTTTATATGGAAAACCCATTTGCATTTAAATAGAATCATCTTCATGAAGAGGAAACAAAAATGCTACAAGCAAAAGAAAGAAAAACTTGAAAAGAACACACGAAAAATCTCACCTTTTGACCTAATTCAATTTGTTGAAGTATAAGCAATCAAACCCTTAAACAAAATGAACAACTTAAGGGTTTTGTAAAAAAATGCACTCCACAACCAAAAGGGAGATTGTGAATCTAAGAATGTCTACTACTTTTAGAAAGAAAAACAATGCTTCAATTAACAAAGTTTCACGCTTTAGAAAACAAAACATGGCTTCAATTGACAAAATTTCAAGCATTGTCATTCTATGAAGGGTGTGACTATTGGGAGGAGCTTGATTAATTAATTGTTGAAATGTGATAGTTGGAAGAATGCAACTTTAACAATGTGATCCTGTGGAAGCCTCTGATTATGGGAAGAGATGGAGATAACATTTACCTCCCATGTGTGCACATCCACATTATATAAGGTTAATATAAGGTTAGCTATAAAATAAGGTTCACTTGGGCATCCAATGCCTAATATAGGTAAAGAAACAATACAACAAACCTTTGGATAGGGAAATCAATGTTATTGAATTGAATTGACAACAATTTTACCTCATGTGAGGGGAATGATAACAATAATTCAATGAGTCTTTACTTGAAAAGTAATCAAAAAATGGCTCATACATTTATAGGCACATTTGCTAAAAGGCATAGGCGATGTGCTATGGTTTTGTGGGGATAACCTCTATTGGCTACCTTTGTGCTATGTAAACAAGTTTTGTTAATTATAAATATTTTGTATTATAACAAAAAAAAATAAAAATTAAGGATATAGAATGTCATAAACCTTATTTACATTGTCGATGTTGTTCTTGTTGGGTTGTCAAGACCTTGTGTGTGATATTGATCGATGCTTATTTTTTATGGAACATAGCTTTTGATGGAGAAGAAAAATGGATGCATGATGATTAGATAGTCGAATTCTTAAGAGCATTAGGAGATCTTCAACATGGATTTAGAGGTGTTGCATTGTTGAAGGATCAAAAAGGTGGATCAAGAAGTAAAATGTTTTGTTCTTCTTGCTGTTGTAGAGGTGAGTGGGATAATGTGTGAGACTAATGTTCAATCATTAGATAGTACCATTGTTCAATTTCTCCAAAAACGCTGTTGTGCATGGAGAAGTAGGATAGGGAATAGATATAAGTCACTTAGGTAGGGTTCATATGCAAATGATGACAAACACTAGAGGATTTGAAGGAGCTGGCTTGTAATCTCATCCTCTTCTTCTTCAAGTTTGACACACTCAAGGGAATCTGAGCACCTATTGGGTTTAAAAGTATGTTTGTAAAAGGGAGTACCTGATTGCATGGGGGCATATTGTCTCACTTCACAAGGCTTCTGGGACGTGGATAGCACATTGGGGATTTATGGTTCTGTCTTTGTGTTTTATGGTGGGATTTGTAATCATAGGATTTGGGATTAAGGTACCATGAAGAAAGTCATTGTAGCTGCAGAGAGTGAATCTGGAGAAATCTGATCCAAGTATGAACCAATAAAAGATCCATTGTTGTAATACTTATTTACTCAGATTTGTCATTTCTACGGGCAGCAGGAACTCTTGCACAATGAAACTATGCATCCTTTTCTTGTTGAATGGTGAACTTCATTAATTATTAGAGTTATCTGTAAAGTAAGGAAAACAAAGCACCAGAAGCTTGAATTTGCTCATACACAGGATGAAAGTAAAAAAAAGTCTACAAAAAAATACATTAGCATTAGGGCGCGGGGGAGGGGGGTGTGAAACTCAGAAAGTCATCAATTTTTGTGATCAACTGAGTTTCATCCCGTCTTTCGTTTTTCCTGGGCGCCTCCACTGACTCCCTGTGCATGAAATGTTGAGTTACTCAGCATTTCATAATGAGATTTAATAAATACCACTGAAAGAGGGGATAGGGGGTGAATGGAGGCCCAAAGACAGGGTGAAGACAGGGTGACTTTACAGAACTCTATTGTCTATTTCTAGTTCTCCTTTTTGGGTTACAATAGAACTTGGCTCCAGAAGTTGTGTCTTTTTACCCAAGAAGTCGAAGAATACCTGAAAGACAACATAAGGAAAAAAAAAGAAAAAAGATAAGGCTTTATTCTGGCTTGACTTACCAATCAAATCTGGGGATCATCGAGCTTTCAACACCATTAAGATCAACCCTCAATTTGTGGAGGTTGAACGGGTCTTTGTAGAAACCTAATAAATCCTTTTGTGGTGGGAAGGCTGGAGGCAAGGACTCAGGGGCCTGGCTGAAAGGAGGCTCTTCTGCCAAAGCCAAGAAGGTGTAATACTCTTGGCTTCAGGAAAGTGTAATTGTTTTACCTTGTGTAAAGTTTGACTCTCATATGAAGGGAGCACTAACTGCTATTATGGAGTATGGTGGGTTCTGGTGCTGTAATGTACTTCATACCCCTCGCCCCAATCAATCAGTTTGAGCACACTAAGCTCCCAACACTTACAAAGTTTTGAAGATTGCCAAAACCTTAAAGCACAAATGGGTCCATGGAAAGTGAGGTGAGGACCCAAATGAACATGATGCGAAGTTTCAAAATAAAGTAGAATCTTTCCATATTATTGTTGTTCATAGCTAGTTCCCAAGGATTTTGTCACATAGAAAGAGAAAGAGGATGAGTTTTCTATCAGACTTAAGTACTTACAATATTTAACTTACTTGTAGTACTGGGGTGACATCCAGATCATGTAAGCACATCCAAAGATATTTCATAAGACATTGCTAACAAGTCATTGGTGCTTTGCAAGGGTCCGTACTACAAATTCAAGACTTTTCATTAAAATTGGTGGGTGAAGTGACAGTCAAATGCACTGAAATTTAAAATTCCAGACTACTACAAACTTTAAAGGGAAAAAGATGCCCAGGTCTTTGTCCATATATGCGACTATCAAATCAAAAACCACCACACCACCATCCCCTCCCCCAATCCAAAGAGTACTCTAAAGTATAATACTCTTGAGCTAATTTGGTTTTGTAGAATAATTTTACCGATAGCCTAGTGCTATGGCTATGTAGCTCTTACATGTTTCCTGCCAACTCCCACTTGGCTGCTTAATAGTGAACAAATTGTAGGTTTAGGGTTTGGGGATGGAACCCTAAAGGACATGGAACCTTCTAGGTTTTCTGACAGTTTTGATTAACCCAATTTAGGAATCCTAAGTCCTCACCCTCAATTGAGGAGGTCCAAAGTTAAAACTGACCTCACCAATCCAACTTAATCCCAAAGAAAACCATCCTTACAAATTCCACACTTGGATAAAACAAGTATTGGGTGGGTAAATAAAGGGTATGTGTCAAAATCATATAGCATATATGTAATGCATGTGGTTACGATGGATTTGTTCGAATTATTATGACAATTAACGATTGGGTATATTTGCTTATTGCATTTTATTTTTTATTCAGCACATTAATTATTTTGGAAAAAGTCTTACCATATGCTCCTGCAACTATTTTTGATTTAATATCATTTATCATTATAAAAAAGTTTTGAATATGTTTTTGACTATATTGATTGATTTGATTATTTTTTCAGTTTTTTGATAGGGTGTTTAAAATTTCACATCTTCATGTTTTGCAAAACCAATTGCACAAGTAATTGTCTTTTTGCACTTTGAAATGTGCCAATTTAATGTGAATATTATTTTACCTTATGTTGTATCCACTCATACTTGCATGGTATATACAAGGTAATTGATGACATATTTAAGAATACCCTTACCTTGGAAATAGGATAAATGTTCAAGACTTACTTTTTACTCTTACCCAAAATGATAATTTTGCAAAGCTTAATATTCTTATTTTTACCCAATTTGGTATTTTTTTGAAACCCATTGACCATTACTAATTGAAACATTGTTTGAATTTGTGCATTTACCCTTATTTGGCTAATATATTAAACTAATATACCCACCCAACATTGGATAAAACTCATCTTGCTAATGAACTTAAAACTCAATTCTACAACCCCCTCCCCTTCCACCCCAACCCAACAAGAAGAAAACACTTAAAACCTTGCTTTAAGTTCTCCGCACTCTACATTCCACATTTGAAATTAACCCCCACACAACAAATCATCATATAAATCAACACTTGTAATGAACACCATTGATATGAATTAGTTGCCATGCACATTAGGTATCAATTCTCAAGAAACATTTATGCTCATCCCACAATAAATTCCAATACCAAATTGCTTCACCCAATGATTATTTTTGTGGTGAATTTTTGCCATTTTGCACCCAAAAAAATTAAAAAAAACTCAATCATAAATTCCCTTGGGGGGGGGGGGGGGGGGGGGAAAAAATTAAAAATAAAAAAATTAAAAAAAAAAAATTAAAAAAGAGTCCCAAAAAAAAAAAATATTAAAAAAAAAAAAA
>Ga0116229_10002146_pt1 | contig 31659 bp, 28 predicted proteins | sample S1TSphgellanicum_3_FD_87313 | JGI IMG/M metagenome (GOLD analysis project Ga0116229, IMG submission 87313) | Host-associated microbial communities from peat moss isolated from Minnesota, USA - S1T2_Fc - Sphagnum magellanicum MG | ecosystem: Host-associated > Plants > Peat moss > Unclassified...
ACCCTGCCCGCAGCCACCCTGCCCGCAGCCACCCTGCCCGCAGCCACCCTGCCCGCAGCCACCCTGCCGACGCCGGGTTGCCTGGCCTCGCATGACGGCTATCTGCGATTGCGAATGCGCGGCGCGAGTAACATGGATATCGACTGGCATGATGCGGACATGCAGTGCGATGGCGGTCCGCGTCCCGGGCAGCAGGGCCTGCGCTTGACGTTTGCCGGTCCGGCTCCCGGTCCTGCGCCCGGTGCGGCACGCGGCAGCGCCATCGCCGGTGCGCGTACTCTTCGCTTCGTGTTCGGCATTGCCACCGCCCCAGGCGTGCGCAGTGCGCATAACGTACCGACCAACGTCACGGTCATTTTCGAGGGCAGGCATAAATTATTTTCCACCGCCGGCGACGGCAAGTGCACCATCGATGAGTTCAGCGATCAGCCGCTGGCATCGCAGTATCATTCGCGCCTGCACCGCATTAGCGCCCGCGGCTTCTGCATAGCTCCGGCAACCGCGCTTGCCGGCAGCAGCGCAGTGCTGCTTAGCCGATTTGATTTTGCCGGAGCCATACCCGATGAGGATCCGTCCTATGAGCCGCCCGCTGCCAGCCCCTGAGCCATGCGCGCCGCGTCCTCGGCGGCGAGCGCGAAGTCCATTCGTCCGGGATTTATTCGTCGTTGTGCTGCTGCTTGGCGCCGTGTGCGCCCCGGCGGCGCTGGCGCTCGAGAGCCTGAGTGCCTTCCCGCGCTCGAAGCTTGCGATTCAGACCCAGGCCGGCAAACAGGACTTCGACATCTGGGTTGCCGATACGCCGCAGCGCTCGGAGCAGGGACTGATGTTCGTGCGCTCGCTGCCCCCCGCGACCGGCATGCTGTTCCCACTCGAGCGACCGGGGGTGATGCGCATGTGGATGAAGAACACGCTGATCCCCCTGGATATGCTGTTTATCGATGTGCACGGCGAGATCATCTATATCCAGCACAATGCGACGCCGGAATCCGAGGCCATCATCACCACGCCGCCAATGGTGGTGACGCCGGTGAAGGCGGTGCTGGAACTTGCCGGCGGCGAATGCGATCGGCGCCGCATCCAGCAGGGCGACTGGGTGATTCATTTTCTATTCGGTATGGACGCACGGTGACGGCACACGGCCACGGCAGCGCCAGGACTTCAACAAGAATTCACCACGGCTCGCTGTTGCGACTTGCTGACATTGAGGCGGGAGTCGCGCGCCGTGCACTGATTCGGGGCCGGATATTGCCCGGCAAAACCCGTGAGTGAAGGCTTTGAGGGTGGGAATTTGGCTTGAGACAACTCCGATTGTTAGCCTAACCGCCACCGTCACGCAAGGGGCTGCGCCGAAAACGCGCGGCGCAAAATTCTGTTGCACCAATGCGACAACCAGTTGTGTCAAACAAAATAATGATTATGCTAGCGCCACACTCAGGGGAGCAGCCGGGACCAATAAAGGCTTCAGAAGCCCTCCAGCTGCCGGTTACTAGACGCAAAGACTGCGCAAATCTCGCCCGCCACGACAGGCGAGCGGTGGTGCAGTGTTTTTGAGGGGAGAGATGCATGAAAAGTTCAATGATCAAGCGGCACTTTTCTGTTTCTAGCCGCGTGTCCTCACATTCTGCGATCGCGCGAGCTGTCAGGGCCAGCTGCCTGGCTGGCAGCCTTACGGTGGCGGCACTCGCAGGCAGCACCGGCCTGGCCGCGGACAGTGACGCGGACAACGCTCAGACCCTGCAAGAAGTTACGGTCACCGGGTCGCTGATCCGGCGCACGGATACTGAAACCGCGAGCCCGGTGCAGGTCATCGACTCCGCGCAGTTGGCCCATTCAGGTTACGACAACCTGTCCAGTGTGCTGTCCAATCTCGCTGCCAATGGCCCCGGGGAGCTCAGCTCGAGCAACTCGGAGGCCTTCGCTGGTGGCGCATCAGGTATTGCACTACGCGGCCTGACGGTCGGGGCAACGCTGGTGCTGATCGATGGTCATCGCCTGGCGCCCTATCCGCTGTCCGACGACGGCGAGCGGCAGTTCACCGACGTTCAGAGTATTCCGATCGGCGCGGTGGAGCGAGTCGAGGTTCTGAAGGACGGTGCGTCGGCTATTTACGGCTCAGACGCCATCGCGGGTGTGGTCAACATCATTCTCAAGAAGGAAATCACCGGCGTTCACGCCCTCGCCGAAGAGGGTTGGTCTCAACATGGGGGCGGCGGAACAACGCATGTGGCGCTTTCGGCGGGCACCGGAAGTCTGGTCGACGACGGGTTCAACGCGTATATCACGGCTGAGTTTCACAACCAGTCCGACATCACCCTCGCACAGCGTCAGGACGAGCCGTGGGGCAGCCTGAACTTCACCGGACAGGGTGGCAATAATCTGGCGCCGGGGGCGCCCAATGTATTTAACGCCGGGTATCCGCCGACGGCGACACCGTATCTGGTGAACCCGACTACCGGTGCCGTTGAATTCCTGGGAACGGGCTGCAACGCGACCGCGTTGGCGGCAGCGCAGTGCACCTATCCTTCGCAGGGGCGGGTGCTGGCGCCGACACAGAATATTGATGTGCTGGCAGGCGTGACCAAGGATTTTAATGGCGGCTGGGAATTGAAGATCCGCGGCTCAGTGTTTGATAGCCGTGGCCAGCAAAACGGCGCGACGTATCTTGGTTATGGCCCGACGGGCGCGGTCTATCCGAGCTACCCGGGTCCTTCGTACGGCGGCAACGTTTCCAATCCGCTCGTTGGCCTGCCGGTACCGGGCGTCGGTTCGATTGCGAATTACCTCGTGCCGGCGAACTTTCCTGGCAACACCTTTGGAGTGCCGGCCTATCTGGAGGGTGTGATTGCTCAGCTTGGCCTGGCGACTATCGATATCGACAGCAGGACATATCGGGCCGCTATCGACATCACCGGCAACGTGCTGGGGTGGGATACCACCTCATCCCTGGGCATCACGAAAGTCCAGACGCACCAGACCTTCTACGGCGATGTCAATTACGACGCTCTGTACACCCAATTGACCACGTTCAACGCCGCGGGTCAGCCCCTGTTCAATCCGCTGGGCGGCAACAGTGCTGCGGAGCTTGCCTACGTCGCCCCGTCATTCACCAATACCGCGACGGATACCCTCAACTACCTTGAGTTCGACGCCTCGCGAAAGTTGATGGATCTGCCTGGTGGCGACCTGTCGACGGCACTGGGTGCCAGTGTGGTAGACAAATACCTCGACAATCCGGGGCCGGCGCCGGTGCTCTCGGGTGTACAGGGCGGAACCTTCAGCACCTATGCGATCGGCGGACAGACGGATACGGCAGGTTTCGTGGAATTGGACGGGCATCTGTTCCACCAGCTTGAGCTGACCGGTGCACTGCGCGATGACTATTACAATACTTACGGCAATTCCCTGACGCCGAAATTCGGACTGGTGTGGAAACCGCTGGATCTGCTCTCGGTACGCGGAACGCTTTCCAAGGGTTTCCGCGCGCCAGCGCCGGCTGAGATAGGTCAATCCGCGACAGTGTTCGGCCTCGGAGGTTTCCAGGACCCTGTGCTTTGTCCGGGTGGCGTCGCGACCGCCAATGGTACGGTGCCGGCCTCGTGTTCAGAAAGCATCGGTTTTGTGCAGAAGACCAACCCACTGAAGCCCGAGAAGTCGACCTCGATCACCGGTGGATTTGTCGTGGAGCCGTTCACCGGGTTCAGTGGCACGTTCGATTACTACCATATCGTGATCGACGATCAGATCGTTCCGGAGTCGGAACTGCCGACCTACAGCTTCAATAACGTCAACTGCCTCCGAGGCCCGGATCTGGCGATCCCGGGTGTTGAGGAGAATGGGCAGCTGGTGACGGCCGTCCCACTTGCGGGCCCGATCGCCGCGTGTGTGCAGGGATATGTCAACGCGCAAAGCACGAAGACCAGTGGCTTCGACCTCGAGGGGGAATACAAATACAAGCTCGGGGGAACCAAGCTGAGCGCCCAGGTTACCTACACGCATGTGATCAGCTACAGCCTGACGGCTCCGGACGGCGACATTTATGAGCTGGTGGGCACTCACGGACCGTCTGGAATCTCTGGCGACACGGGCAATCAACGCGATCGCATCAACGGCATTTTTTCCCTGGAGAATGGCCCAGTCGACGTGGCCATCAGCACGTACTGGATCAGCTCCTACCATATCGAGGATCCAAGCGTCGCTAGCAGCTCACAGGTCACTTGCGACGGTGCGTTCAACGGAGCGGCCGCATTTGCGACCCTGCCGGTCACCAGTGCGAATAGCCAGTACTGCAGCGTGAAGGCCTTTACATCCACTAACCTGACGGCGGCGTACCGGATCAATCACTTTCTGGCAGTCACGGGTGCCATCGACAACGTGTTCGACGCGAAAGCGCCGATCGACGCCGAGACCTACGGTGGCTCGTTTGCGCCGTTCAATCCTGCCGTGCACATGGACGGTGTGATCGGTCGATTCTTCAGGGTCGGGCTCAAGGCCGACCTGTAGATCCTCGGTCTACCTGGCAGGGCTATCAAGCATTAAGCGGGCGGCTCGCAAGGGCCGCCCGTTTTTTTTGTACAGCACTTTGCATGGGTAGCGGAGCAGTGATATCGACGAGAAAAGGTTTCTTATGGTTCCCGGAAAGCGCCGGGACTTGCGGCGCCGGACGCCGCCGTCTCGAGCGTCGGCAGATACTGCGGCGGCGCGGCGATGCCCGCGCGCTGGCTGAAGGCGTAGCCGCAGGCCAGCAGCAGTTGCTCGGACCAGGCTGGCCCGATGAACGATAACCCGACCGGCAGTTCGGAGACCTGCCCCATCGGCACCGACAGATGCGGATAGCCGGCGACCGCCGCCAGCGTCGTATAGGAGTCTCCGTTGCGATCGCCGTACACCAGGTCTACCCGCCAGGCGGCGGTGGTGGTCGGCGCCACCAGCAGATCCAGATGCTGCTGCTGCAGCAGCGCATCGATGCCAGCCGCGCCTGCCAGCCGCTTCGACTCCTCGAGCGCCTTGCGGTAGTCGGCATCGTCCAGGCCGGGAGCATCCTGGGCCTGGAGGAAAATATCCTGGCCGAACAACTCCAGCTCATAGAAAGAGCTGCGGTTGAAGGCGATGAGCTGCGACAGATCGCGCGTCCTGACCGCCGCGGGGGCGGCCGCGAGATAAGCATTGATGCCGGCCTTGAATTCGCTCAGCAGCACCTTGAGCTCGGCGGCTTCGAGCGCTGCGGTATCAGGCGACTGCACCTCGACCAGTGTCGCGCCAGCCTCGCGCAGCTGTCGCAGTGCACGCTCATAGACTTCAGTCATCTCCGGATGACTGCCGGCCTTGAAGCGCAGCACGCCGATGCGCTTTCCGCGCAGGGCATCCGGATCCAGGCCCGCGGCATAGTCGGTCGCAACACATGCACTGGTCGCGGACGGGCTGGTCGCCGAATGGCTGTTCGCCGGCGGGCAGTCGCGGGCACCGTGACTGACCAACCCGCTCAAAAGCGTCGCAACGTCGGCGACCGTGCGCGCCATCGGGCCGGCGGTGTCCTGGCTGTGCGCGATCGGGATGATCCCGCGTTGCGACAGCAGTCCGAGCGTGGGTTTGAGGCCGACGATGCCGGTCATCGACGCCGGGCAGGTGATCGAACCGTCGGTCTCCGAGCCGATACTGGCGGGCGCCATGCCGGCGGCCAGCGCCACCGCGCTGCCGGAACTGGACCCGCAGGGCGTGCGATCGAGCACGTAGGGATTGCGGGTCAGCCCGCCGATGGCGCTCCAGCCGCTGGTCGAACGGGTGGAGCGGAAATTCGCCCACTCGCTCAGGTTGGTCTTGCCCAGGATGATCGCTCCGGCCGCGCGCAAGGCTGCCGCCACGGGCGCATCCTGGACCGCGAAGTTGTCGGCCAGCGCCAGCGATCCGGCCGTGGTCGGCATGCGGTCGGCCGATTCGATGTTGTCCTTCAGCAGCACCGGGATGCCGTGCAACGGACCGCGTGCGCCATGCTCGCGCCGCTCCTGATCGAGTGCGTGCGCCTGCGCCAGTGCGTCCGGATTGATCGAGATGATCGCGTGCAGCGCCGGCCCCTGGCGGTTGAGCGCATTGATGCGCTCCAGGTAATGCCGCACCAGTGTCTCGGCCGTGAGCTGGCCGGACGCCATCTTGGCCTGCAACTCCGGTATCGTGGGCTCTGGATTCATGTTGGCGGACCAGGCGGGCGAGACGATGAGGAGGGCGGACGAGACCGCAACCGCAACAAAGGCAACCCCAAACGCGAGACGTCGTGCACGTTGCATGGGACACTCATCGGATATGCCCGCGACACGGGCGTCGCGTGGATCATAACCCGGCAGCCAATGCGCAACCTCGACTGATCGGCAGGCAGATTATCGGGCAACCCGCAGTAACAGCAGCGCGGTCAACGTCAGCAGCCCTGCCGACGACAGGTAATAGCCGACGAAGGCGAGCCCATAGTGAGTCGCCAGCCAGGTCGCGATGTAGGGCGCGAGCGATGCGCCGACGATCCCCGCCAGGTTGAAGCTCAGCGACGCGCCGGTGTAGCGCACCGCGGTCGGATACAGCTCGGTGAGCAGCGTGCCGAGCGGTCCGTACGTCAGGCCCATCAGCGCCAGCCCGATGGCGAGAAAGCTGAGCGCACCCAGCGTGCTGCCTGAACCGAACAGCGGCCCGAATACCAGTCCGAAGGCGATGATGCCGAGGGTCGCGGCGATCAGCATCGCATACCTGCCGCGCCGATCGGCGATCGATGCCGAGATCGGTATCGTCAGCGCAAAGAACAATACGCCGGCGAGTTGCAGGATCAGGAACCCCCGGCGGGTAAACCCAAGCGCCGACGTCGCCCAGCTGAGCGAGAACACCGTCATGAGATAGAACAGCACGAAGGTCGCCACCGCGGCAAAGGTGCCGAGCAGCACCAGCCGTGCGTGGCGCGCCCACAGGGTCAACATCGGCACGCGTACCCGTTCGTTGTTCTCGATGGCGCGCTGGAACTCCGGCGTCTCCGTGAGCTGCAGCCGCACGTACAGTCCTAACAACACCAGCGGTGCACTCGCCAGGAACGGGATGCGCCATCCGTAGGAGAAGAATGCGGCATCGCTCAACCGGTCGGTCAGCAGCAGGAACACGCCGCTCGAGCACAGGAATCCCACCGGCGCGCCCAGCTGCGGAAACATGCCATACCAGGCGCGCTTGCCGGCCGGCGCATTCTCGGTCGCCAGCAGCACCGCCCCACCCCACTCGCCGCCCAACCCCAGCCCCTGACCAAAACGGCACAGCGCCAGCAGCACCGGCGCCCCCACGCCGATCGTTGCGTAGGTCGGCAGCAGCCCGATCACTATGGTGGACACACCCATGGTCAGCAGCGCCGCCACCAGCGTCGCCTTGCGTCCAATGCGGTCACCGAAATGCCCGAACAGCGCCGAACCCACCGGTCGGGCGAAGAACGCCAGCGCAAAGGTCGCCAGCGATTGCAACGTGGCCGACGCCGGATCGCCCGCGGCAAAGAACAGCCGCGGAAATACCAGCACCGCGGCGGTCGCGTAGACGTAGAAGTCGAAGAACTCGATGGTGGTGCCAACCATGCTGGCCGACAGCACGCGCCAGGTGGTCAACGTTGCGGTCCGGGAGTATCGCGCGCCAGCCGATGTCGCCATGCCAGGGTTAGTCGCAAGACTGTTAAGTGCATTCTGGCACACCAGCGTGGCGGCAGCCGCTCGCTCCGCGCGTCACGAGTGCCACTGCATATTTTGACTCATGGCTATGAGTTATTTAGACTCATGCCATGGCTAAACGCTTACAAGTCATCCTGCAGGATCCCGAGTATCGGGAAATCCAGCGCATGGCCAAGTCCCGGCAGCTGTCGATCGCCGAGTGGGTTCGCCAGGCACTGACGGCCGCACGCCATCGCGAACCGCTGGGCGATGCCGGCAAGAAACTCGATATCGTTCGCGCGGCGGCGCGTCATTCCTTTCCGACGGCAGACATCGACAGCATGCTGCGCGAGATTGAAAGCGGCTATGGGGTCGCCGACCGTTCTTGATCTTCATCGACTCGAATATACCGATGTACCTGGTGGGGGCACCGCATCCCCACAAGAGCGACAGCCAGCGCCTGCTGGAGCGACTCATCAGCGAACGGTCTCGCCTGGTAACCGACGCTGAAGTCCTGCAGGAGCTACTGCATCGCTACGTGGCAATCAACCGTCGCGATGCCATACAAAGCGCTTTTGACGCTCTGCTCGGCATCGTCGATCAGGTGTTTTCCATAGAAGCGTCCGCACTTGAACGCGCCAAGACTATCGTGCTTGGTCATCCACGGCTTTCGGCCCGCGACGCGCTGCATATCGCAGTGATGGAGCAACACCGGGTAGGGAGGATATTGACGTTTGATTCCGGGTTTGACGATTTTCCTGGAATAACGCGCCTGCATTGATGCGGCGCATCGTACAGCGATACGAGGATTACGGAACAGGAACGGTGCCAGGCGCGGGAGAATTGGCTGCGCTTACGGTAGCGAGCGGCCTCACGTGCTGGCCTTGACCTCGCGCCGTCGCGTCTAGCCGCGCTTGACCTTGCCATGCTGCCCCGACGCCGCGCAGTTGCTGCACCCCGGGGTTGCCAGCCGCGCGCGGTGCCGAGCGGCCGCCTGTACCAGCACGCCGTGCCCGGCGAGCGCGTCCAGCAGGCGCTGGCGTCGTGTCATCGACAGGAAGGTCCACACCACGTAGCCGGCGGCCGCGAGCACCAGCAGCGCCATGATGATTTGCTGCCACATGACTTCAGGCTCCCGGCTTCAGGCTCCGCCGCCAAACAGCAGCGCCACCCGGTACGTCACGAACGCGCAGGCGTACGCCAGCACGAACAGGTAACCCGCCATGATCGCCGGGTAGCGCCAGGAATTGGTCTCGCGACGCACGGTGACCAGCGTCGACAGGCACTGCGGCGCGAACACGTACCAGACCAGCAGCGACAGCGCCGTGGCCAGTGTCCAGCTGTGCGCGATCATCGGTCGCAGCGCGGTCTCAACGTCGCCGCCGCCGCTTGCGCCGCTGCTGGCTAGCGCATAGACCGTACCGAGCGCGCCGACCACCACTTCGCGCGCGGCCAGTCCCGGCACCAGCGCGACGCTGATCTGCCAGTTGAATCCCAGGGGCGCAAACAGATGATCCAGCCCCGCGCCTGCCATGCCGGCAAAGCTGTAGCGGATCGCAGGTCCGGTGGCGCCTGCCGGCGGTGCCGGGTAGCTCGCCAGGAACCACATCAGCACCATCAGCGCCAGGATGATGGTGCCGACGCGTGTCAGGAAAATCTGCGTCCGCTCCCACAACCCGGTCAGCAGGTTGCGCAGGTTCGGCCAGTGGTATTCGGGCAGTTCCATCAGCAGCGGGTGGTAGCTGGATCGCATCGTGACGCGTTTCATCACCAGCGCCACCAGCAGCGCGCCGACGACACCGGCGACGTACAGCGCAAACAGCACCAGGCCCTGCAAATTGAAAGGTCCCACGCTGCGCATCGGAATGAAGGCGCCGATGATCAGCGCGTACACCGGCAGGCGCGCCGAACAGGTCATGATTGGCGCCAGCAGCATGGTCGCCAGCCGATCGCGCGCGCTCGGTATGGTACGCGTCGCCATGATGCCGGGGATCGCGCATGAGAACGATGACAGCAGCGGTATGAACGAGCGCCCCGACAGCCCGACGCCGCCCATCAGGCGGTCGAGCAGGAACGCGGCGCGCGGCAGGTAGCCGCTGTCCTCGAGCAGCAATATAAAGAAGAACAGGATCAGTATCTGCGGCAGGAACACCAGCACACTGCCGGCACCGGCGATCACGCCGCCGACAATCAGGCTGCGCAAGGGACCGGCATTCATCAGCCTCGTCAGGCCATCCGCCACCGCCTGCATCGCGGCATTGATCCAGGCAACCGGCGCCTGCGCCCAGCTGAACACCGCCTGGAACACCAGGAACAGCACCAGCGCCAGCAACACGGGACCCGCGATCGGATGCATGACGACCCTGTCCAGGCGCGCGAGCGCCCGATCGCGCAGCGGTTCGACATAGCCGATCAGCGTCAGGATCTGGCGTACCTGGCGCTGCGTGGCGGCCAGCTGTTCATTGGTGTCGGCCGGCAGCGTGAACGAACCGCGAGCCGGCGCGAGCTGCATGCCGTCGAGCGCCGCCACCAACGCCGCCTCCCCGCCCGGGCGTACCGCGACCGTGCGCACCACCGGCACGCCCAGCTCGCGCGCCAGTGCATCGCAATCGAGCCTGAAGCCGCGACGCTGTGCCAGGTCGCTCATGTTGAGGGCAACGATCATTGGTATCGACAGCCGCGTGAGTTCGAGCGCCAGGCGCAGCGACAGCCTCAGGTTGGTCGCGTCGAGCACGCAGATGATCATCTCGGGCGGCGTCTCGCCCTGCAGCCTGCCGGTCACCACGTCGCGGGTGATGGCCTCATCGAGCGTCGCGGGGACCAGGCTGTAGGCACCGGGCAGGTCGATGACGCGGTAGAGGACATCGCGGCGCGCGCCGACGAAGGCGCCTTCCTTGCGCTCGACCGTGACTCCGGGGTAGTTGGCGACTTTCTGCCGGCTACCGGTCAGGCGATTGAACAGGGCCGTCTTACCGCAGTTTGGCGCCCCCACCAGCGCCACCCGGCGGGTCGACAGGTTGGGCGTTTCGCGGGTCACGGCTGCTCGAGCTTGACCATGACCGCCTGGGCTTCGCGCCGGCGCAGCGCGAAAATCGAGCTGCCGATGCGTACCGCGATCGGATCGCCGCCGGGACGCACCTCCTCGATGACCTCGATGCGCTCGCCCGGTATGAAACCGAGCTCCATCAGCCGGCGTTCGACGCTCGACCCGGCGCAGGCGCCGCAGGCGGCATCGTCGCTGGACACGGCAGTGACGCCGGACGCGGCATTAGCGCTGGTCACGCCAGTGGCGCTGGACGCCGAATCGGCGTTGAACGCGGCAACCGCGCTCACTACACCGCGTGCGCCCTTGTGTAGCTGCGCGAGGGACTGAATGACATCGCTCTCATGCCACGCTCGACACGAATCCATGCCCGGACCCCGCGCTTGGTGTTAAGACAAATGCGAATTAGTCGCAATTGCATCAAAGAATAGCGCAGGCTGGTACAGGGCGCTACTGGATCGTTTATTCGGGCAAAATCAATGGCTCCGGCCGGTAGGGCCGTGGACCCGGCCCGGGCGCGTCCGCAGGGCAGCACCCGCACCGCCGGCCGAGTCCGCAGGCCCAGCACCAGCAGCACGAGGTTAGACTTGCTGGCGTGTCCACCGAGCCGACCTCCGAGGAACGCGACCAGGCATGGTCCGGGTTGATGCGGGCCGCGCAGTCCGGCGACCGGTCAGCGTATGAACGGCTGCTGCGGGAAATCTCGCCGCTGATTCGAGCGCTGGTGCGCCGCCACTGCAACAATCGCGCGGACATCGAGGAGATGGTGCAGGACACGCTGCTGACGCTGCATCGGGTGCGCCATACCTACGATCCGAGCCGGCCGTTCTGCCCGTGGCTGGCCGCCATCGCCTGGCGTCGCAGTATCGACGCGCTGCGCCGTCGCCTGCGGGTGTCCAGGTTTGAGACGCCGGAACTGGGTGTCTATGAAACCTTTTCAGACGCTGCTGCGAATAACGATGGTGAGGACATAGGTTCTGCCGAGCAGGTCCGCGACCTGCTGCAGTTATTGCCGCCCCGCCAGCGCGAGGCCCTGGAGTCGCTCAAGCTGCGGGAGATGACCCTGGCAGAAGCCTCGGCGGCCTCGGGGCAGTCGGTGGCGGCACTGAAGGTGAACACGCATCGCGCGCTCAAGACGCTGCGGGCACTGATGCAGGGTCGCAAACGCTAGGGAGCAGGTGTGGCGGCGATGCAGACGGACAAGATGATCGAATCGCTGGCAGCGCAGCTGCAACCGGTGCAACGGCTGCGCCCCCCGCTGCTGCGCGCGCTGTCGTGGCTGCTGGTGATCGGCGGCCTCGGCGCCATGATCGTAGCGCGCAAAGGCGGGCCAGGCATCTTCATGCATCGCTTTGCGGCGCCGCGCGTCGCAGTGGAAGATGTCGCTACCGCCATTACCGCCGTCACCGCTACTATTGCCGCATTCGAACTTTCGGTCCCTGGACGCTCGCCACGCTGGGCGCTGCTGCCAGTGCTGCCGCTGATGGTATGGCTGGGCGCAAGCGGGCTGGGTTGTCTCAGCAACGGGTTGAGCCTGCATGGGCCCGATGGCATCAGCGGCGAGAGCCCACATTGTTTCGCGTTCATCGTTGGCATGAGCGTGCCGCTGGCGCTGGGCCTGTTCTGGATGCTGCGTCGTGCGCGGCCGATCGCGCCGCTGTCGGTCGCAGCCCTTGGCACGCTGGGAGTGGCTGCCAGCGCGGCCTTCATGCTGCAGTTCTTTCATCCGTTTGACGTGACGGTGATCGACCTGTCGCTGCACCTGGCGGCGATCGCACTGGTGGTGCTGCTCGGCACGATGTGGCGCCGGCCGCTGCTGGGCGTGCAATGAGCCCCAGTTTGCGCGGCTGCGCGGGGTCGATCTATCGCGCTTCTATCGCGATCGCGGTCGCCTCGCCGCCGCCGATGCACAGCGAGGCAACGCCGCGCGCAAGCCCGCGGTTCCTGAGCGCGTGCAGCAGCGTGACGAGTATCCGGGCGCCGCTGGCGCCGATCGGGTGACCGAGCGCGCAGGCCCCGCCATTGACATTGACGCGCGCGTGATCGATGCCGACATCGCGCATCGCCGCCATGGTCACGACCGCAAACGCCTCGTTGATCTCGTACAGATCCACCTCGGCGGCGCTCCAGCCGGCCGCTGCCAGGACCTTGGCGATCGCGCCGGCCGGTGCAGTGGTGAACCATTCCGGCGCGTGCGCGTGACTGGCATACGCCACCACCCGCGCCAGCGGCGTGGCACCGAGCGCGCGTGCCTCCGGCTCGCTCATCAGCACCAGTGCGGCGGCGCCATCCGCGATCGAGGACGAACTGGCCGCCGTCACGGTGCCGTCCTTTGCGAATGCCGGCCTCAGGTTCGCAATCTTGCTGATGTCGCAGTTGGACGGCGGCTCGTCCTGCCCGACCAGCGTATCGCCCTTGCGGCCCTTGACCGTCACCGGGGCAATCTCGGCGCCGAAGGCGCCATTGCCGCAGGCGGCCTGTGCGCGCCGCACCGATTCCGCTGCATACGCATCCTGTTCGGCGCGCGTGAACTGGTATTTCCTGGCGGTGACGTCGGCGAAGTGGCCCATCATCTGGCCGTCATAGGGATTCTGCAGGCCGTCAAAGAACATGTGATCGAGGATCTCGCCGTGGCCCATGCGATAGCCACCGCGCGCCTTGGGCAGCAGGTACGGCGCATTGGTCATCGACTCGAAGCCGCCCGCGATCACGATGCGCGCGGAGCGGGCGCGAATGGAGTCGCAGCCGAGCATGGCGCTGCGCATGCCGGAGCCACACACCTTGTTGATGGTGGTGACCGGAACACTGTGTGGCAGGCCGGCGCCGATGGCAGCCTGGCGGGCCGGCGCCTGCCCCAGGCCCGCCGGCAGCACGCAGCCGAGGATCACTTCATCGATCTGCTCGCCGCTCGCGCGGCTGTCCGCGAGTGCGGCGCGCACCGCGGCGGCGCCCAGTTGCGGCGCACTCGCCCCGCTCAGCGTCCCCTGGAAGGCGCCGATCGGCGTGCGGCGGGCGGCGACGATGACGACGTCTTCAGCCATTCGCCGAGCCAAACTGCGCAGTGGACCTGGCGCGCACATCCGCTTCGCTGACGCCGGGCGCCAGTTCAACGAGTTCGAACGCGGCATGCCGGTCCGGGCGGCTGAAGACGGCCAGGTCGGTGATCAGCATGTCGACCACGCCGGCGCCGGTCAGCGGCAGCTCGCAGCTGGCCTTGAACTTGGGCGAACCATCGCGCGCGACGTGCTCCATCAGCACGATCACGCGCGGCACTCCTGCCACCAGGTCCATCGCCCCGCCCATGCCCTTGACCACCTTGCCGGGCACCATCCAGTTGGCCAGGTCACCGCGCTCCGACACCTCCATGCCACCGAGCACCGACAGATCGATGTGACCGCCGCGAATCATCCCGAAGCTGTCGGCGGAGGAGAAATAGGACGAGAGCGGCAGCTCGGTGATGGTCTGCTTGCCAGCGTTGATGAGGTCCGGATCCTCGTCGCCTTCGTAGGGAAACGGGCCCATGCCAAGCATGCCGTTCTCCGACTGCAGCAGCACCTTCATGCCCGCGGGAATGTAGTTCGCGACCAGCGTCGGAATACCGATGCCGAGGTTGACATAGAAGCCGTCGCGCAGTTCGCGCGCTGCGCGCTCGGCCAGCTGTTCACGCGTCCAGGGCATGTGCACTCCGTTTGCGCACGGTGCGCTGCTCGATCGGCTTCTTGTAATCCAGGCCCTGGACGATGCGCTGCACGAAGATACCCGGGGTATGGATCTGGTCCGGGTCGAGTTCGCCGATCTCCACCAGCTGCTCGACCTCGGCCACCGTGACGCGCGCGGCGGTCGCCATCACCGGATTGAAATTGCGCGCGGTCTTGCGGTAGACCAGGTTGCCCTCGCGATCGCCCTTCCAGGCCTTGATGATCGCAAGATCGGCCCGCAGTCCGGTCTCGAGCACCCAGGGTTCGCCATCGACCAGTCTCGTCTCCTTGCCGTTTGCGACCTGGGTGCCGGCGCCGGTGCGTGTATAGAACCCGTAGATTCCGGCACCGCCGGCACGGATGCGCTCGGCCAGCGTGCCCTGCGGATTGAATTCGATCTCCAGCTCGCCGGCGAGATACTGGCGCTCGAATTCCTTGTTCTCCCCGACGTACGAGGAGATCATCTTGCGGATCTGGCGCGTCTTGAGCAGCTGTCCCAGCCCGAGCTCGTCGATGCCGGCGTTATTGGAGATCACGGTCAGCCCGTTGACACCCAGGTCGCGCAGCGCCGCGATCAGGTGTTCCGGAATGCCGCACAGGCCGAAGCCACCGGACATTACCGTGATGCCATCGCGCGCAATCCCGGCCAGTGCGGCGCGCGCGCTTGGAAACACCTTGCCATTGCCGGCGTGCGGCGCTGTAGCCATGAAACCCTCCTGTGAGGATGGATGATACGCTCAGCTGGTCGCCCCCTGCACTGCCAGCACGCCGCTCCGCCCCGGCACCGAGCCGTACTCCACCGGTGCGCCCGGCAGGGCGGCGATGTCCAGCTGCGCATACAGCGTTCGCATCGACACCAGCTGGTAGCCCTGTGCGTACCAGCCGCGGATCAGCCTGCGAAACACCGGCAGCAGCTTCATGCCCTCGAGCTCCGCATGCAACGTGAACACGTGGCCGCTGCGCAGCTTGCTGGTACGCGCCAGCAACTCCTCGTGCACGTTGTCGACCGTGATGTTGCCGACGCCGATCAACTCGTCCAGCGTCGGCAGCGTGGTCGGCAGTTGCGGGCAGGTGCTGCGTCGCAGTGGCATCGAGACCGCTGCCGGCATCGATGCCGCTGCCTGCATCGAGGCCGCCGCCGGCGACGCCGGCAGCAGCGGTACGAACGGGCACTGCCCGCGCGTGTCCGAGGCGTAGGCAAACTCCAGCTCCTGTTCCAGCTCGAGCGCGATGTCGTTCATCTGCCACCCGGCCGCTCCATGCACCTGCGGCTTTGCGCCGAATACTTCGCGAAAGCGGTGTACCGCCCGCAGCATCTGGTCGCGGGTCCAGGCTTCGCCGCGGCGGCACACATAGTCCTGCCAGGTGGTGTGATCGTAGCAGTGCACGCCAACCTCGTAGCCGGCGTCGCGCACGCTGCGCATCACGTCGGCGGCGCGCCGTCCGATATCCGGTCCCGGCAGCAGCGTGCCATACAGCAGCGTGCGCAGCCCGTAGTGTTCGAGCACCGAGGTGCGCGACACCTTGGCCGCAAAGTCGAACATGCCGCGCCGGAATACACGCCGCACTGCCCGGCCGGTGTGGTCGGGGCCGAGGCTGAACAGGAAGGTGGCGTCCGCCTGCGCCAGCTTGAGCGCATCCACCAGCGCCGGTACGCCTTCGCGTGTTCCGCGCAGCGTATCGACGTCGATCTTCAGCGCCAGCTGGTTACTCAAGCAGCCTGCCTGCGTGCGCGATCTCGCCTCGATAGGCTTCGAATATCTGCCGCAGCGCCTGCTCCATCGTCACCTGCGGCGACCAGTCGAGATCCGCGCGCGTGTTGTCGATCCGCGGCACCCGGTTCTCGACGTCCTGGTAGCCCGTGCCGTAGTACTCGGCCGCGGTGGTATCCACCAGCTGCACGCGCGCGGCATTGACGCGGTACTCGGCATAGGTCGCCGCCACGCGCAGCATCTCCAGCGCCAGCTCGCGCACCGACAGGCTGTTGGCCGGATTGCCGACGTTGTAGATCTTGCGGCTGGCGCAGCCACCGGGGTTGTCGATCATCGTCATCAGCGCGTCGATGCCATCGCTGATGCCGGTGAAGCAGCGGCGCTGGTTGCCGCCGTCCACCAGGCGCACGTTCTCACCGCGCATGATGTGGCCCAGGAACTGGGTGATGACGCGCGAGCTGCCCTCCTTGGCGGCGTGCATGTTGTCGAGGCCGGGACCGATCCAGTTGAACGGCCGGAACAGCGTGTAGTCGAGCTCATCGCGCATGCCGTAGGCATGGATGACGCGATCCAGCAGCTGCTTGGAGCAGGCGTAGATCCAGCGCGGCTTGTCGATCGGTCCATAGATGAGTTCCGAGGCGTAGGGATCGAACTCGCTGTCATGGCACATGCCATAGACCTCGGAGGTCGATGGGAACAGCACCCGCTTGCGATGCTTCACGCACAGCCGCACCACCCACAGGTTGGCCTCGAAGTCGAGCTCGAACACCCGCAGCGGTTCGCGCACGTAGGTCGCAGGCGTCGCGATCGCCACCAGCGGCAGCACCACGTCGCACTTCTTGACGTGGTATTCGATCCACTCGCGATTGATGGTGATATCGCCCTCGAAGTAATGCAGCCGCGGATTATCCAGCAGCGGTGCGATGCGATCGCTGTACATGTCCATGCCGTAGACGCGCCAGTCGGTGTGGTCGAGGATGCGCGTCGACAGGTGGTGGCCGATGAAGCCGTTGACGCCCAGGATCAATACGTTTTTCATGCGCCCGCCTCCATGACCGGCCTGAGCATCAGCGACTGTTCGCCATGGCGGCGATGGAAGTCCGCCGCGCCGTCGATATCCTCGCCGAGCTGGAACAGCAGCAGCTTCAGCGCGCCGTCGTGGCATAGCGCGTAGACATCGCCGTCGCGCCAGCACAGCGCGGGCGTCGCCGCGCGCCAGTCGGGGCGCCCGGGCAGCGAGCGCAGGATGCGCAGCGGGCTGCCCCCGGCCTCGCTATAGGCCCCGGGGTACGGCGGGGCGACCGCGCGGATCAGGTTGTGTGCCGCCAGCGCACCGCGGCGCCAGTCGATGGCGCCGTCGCGCGCGCTGCGGCGGCCGTAGTAGCTGCCGGCGGCCAGGTCCTGCGGCGTGTGGCGAGCACTGCCCGCGATCAGTGCCGGCAGGCAGCGATGCAGCGTCAGCTCCGCGGCCACCGTGACCTTGCGAAACACCTCGACCGCAGTGTCGTCCGGCAGGATCGGCACCGCCTCGCTGTCCACCACGTCGCCGGCGTCGGGCTTGGCGACCATCGCGTGCAGCGTGGCGCCGGTCTGCTGTTCGCCGTTGAACACCGCCCAGTTGACCGGCACCCGGCCACGATATTTCGGCAGCAGCGAGCCATGCATGTTGTAGGCACCGCGTGACGGCAGCGACAGCAGCTCGGCGCCGAGCATCGAGCGGTAGTAGAACGAGAACAGGAAATCGGGCGACAGCGCGCGCACCTGTTCCACTAGCTCCGCGGCATTGGGATCCTTCGGCGTCACGACCGGGATTCCGTGCCAGCGCGCGTGCCGCGCGACGCTGTCGAACCAGATGTTCTCCCCCGGGGCGTCCAGGTGCGTGACCACCAGCGCCACATCGACGCCGTGCGCCAGCAGCGTGCGCAGGCAGCGCACGCCGACGTCGTGATAGGCAAACACCACCGCCCGCGGGCCGCCACGCGTTGCCGCCATGCGCGTCGCATCTGCCGCGCCTGCCGCGCCCGCGTGCGCTGCCGTCACTCCGGCTCCTCGCGCCGCTCCAGCACGGTGCCGACGATGTAGCGCGGCCGCTGCCGCACCTCGTCGTAGATGCGGCCGACGTATTCGCCCAGCAGCCCGACGCCGAACAGCGCGACGCCGAGCAGGAAGAACGCAATCGCAAACAGCGTGAAGACGCCCTCGGCCTCGGGACCGACCACGAAGCGGCGCACCAGCAGGTACAGCACGAACACCACCGACAGCAGTGCGATGGCGATGCCGGTGACGGAAAACCAGCGCATCGGCGCGGTTGAAAACCCGGTCATCAGGTCGAAGTTCAGACGCACCAGGCTCAACAGCGAATACTTCGACTTGCCGGCGCCGCGCTCCTCGTGCGCCACGCGAATCTCGGTCGGTCGCATCGAGAAAGTATAGGCCAGCGCCGGCACGAAGGTGTTGTACTCCGAGCAGAGATTCACGGCGTCCACCACGCTGCGGGCATAGCCGCGGAACATCGAGCCCTGGTCGCTGATCTTCACGCGCGTGGTGCGCTCGCGTACCGCATTCATCAGGCGCGAGGCGTAGCGGCGCCAGGCCAGGTCCTGGCGCTCGATGCGTATCGTGCCGACGTAGTCGTAGCCGGCGGCCAGCTCCGCCAGCACCCGGCCGATCTCCTCCGGCGGGTTCTGCAGGTCGGCGTCCAGCGTGATCACGTAGCGGCCGCGGCTGTGGTCGAAGCCGGCCAGGATCGCGCGGTGCTGGCCGAAGTTGCTGGAGAACAGCACCACGCGCGTGACGTCGGGTCGCAGCTCGAACTGCGCGCTCAGCAGCGCGGCCGACCGGTCGCGGCTGCCATCGTTGACGAACACGATCTCGTAGCCGCGGCCGAGCGCATCGAGCGCCGGATACAGCCGCGCAAACAGCGCCGGCAGCACTTCCTCCTCGTTGTATACGGGGATGACGACGCTCAGCTCGGGCGCGGCGGAAGCCATGCTGCGCGCCGCTAGCGGGCGGCCCGGCTCGCCGTGCGTGCGCCGGTCGACAACGCCCGCAGCGTGCGCGCGCTCTGTTCGCATACCCGCTCCACGTCCTGCTCGCGCATCGCCGGAAACAGCGGCAGCGTCACGATGCCCGCGCCGACATGCTCGGCTACCGGGAAGTCGCCGGGCGCAAAGCCCATCTTTCGATACAGCGTCAGCAGGTGGATCGCCGGATAGTGCACGCCGATGCCGATGCCGGCGGCGTGCATGTGCTGGATGAACGCGCCGCGCTCGACCGCCGGCGGCAGCACCACCTGGAACATGTGCCAGTTGCTGTTGGCGAAGTCCTCGAGCGGCAGCTCGCAGCCGAGCGTGCGGTCGAAGCACTTGAAATAGTGTCGCGCCAGCGCCTGCCGGCGCGCGCCAAACTCCGCCAGTCGCGCCAGTTGGCCGATCCCGATGCGCGCCGCGATGTCGGTCATGTTGTACTTGCCACCGGCGAGCGTGACGTCGAGTCCGCCGTCGGCCAGGCGCTCCACGCCCTGCAACCGCCACAGCTCGCAGCGCCGCGCCTCCTCGACATCGTTCAGCACCAGGCAGCCACCCTCGGCGGTAGTGAGGTTCTTGTTGGCGTGGAAGCTGATCGACACCAGGTCGCCGATCGCGCCGATGCGCTGGCCCTGCCAGCTCGCGCCCATCGATTGCGCGGCGTCTTCGATGACGCGCAGCCGGTGGGCGCGGGCAATCGCATTCAGGCGCGTGCGATCGACCGGCAGGCCGGCCAGGTCCACCGGCAGCAGCGCCCGGGTCAGTGGCGTGATCGCCGCCTCGATGCGCGACAGGTCGATGTTGCGGGTCGCCGCCTCGATGTCGACGAACACCGGGCGCGCACCGGCGCGCAGGATCACGTTGCTGGTGGCGACCCAGGACAGCGGCGTGGTAATGACCTCATCGCCGGGGCCGATCCCGGCCACCGCCAGCGCCACCTCCATGGTCCCGGTGCCCGAGTTCAGCGCCCGCACCGGACGGCCGCCGAAATACTCCGACAGCCGGGCCTCGAACTCGCGCACCTGCGGTCCGCTGGTGATCCATCCCGACCGCAGCACCTCGGCGACCCCGGCAATGGTCGCCTCGTCGATCGATGGTCGCGTAAACGGCAGGAAATCCTGGCTCACGATGAACCCGTAGTGCAACCGCGGCAGCGTCAGCTGCGCGCGACCAGCCACACGCCGGCGATGATGACCAGGATGCCGGCGATGCGCGCCGGGCCCACGCTCTCCGAAAACAGCAGCCAGCCTGCCAGCGCGCTGACGATGTAGCCGATCGACAGCATCGGGTAGGCGATGCTGACATCCACGCGCGACAGCGCCAGGATCCAGAACACCACGCTGATCCCATACAGCACCAGTCCCAGCAGGATCGGCGGGTTGATCGCGATGCGCTCGGCCAGCGTCCAGGCGTTGGCAACGCTGAATGCAACGCCGGAGATCGCGCGCGCGCCCGTCTTCAGCAGCAGCTGCGCCACGGCGTTGAGCATCACACCGGTCAATATCAGCGCCAGGTCTGCGCTTTTCATCATCTTCGCACCGCGACAAAAGACGGCGCAGTGTATATCACGCGCATCGGGGCGCCCAATGCTTCAAGCTGCTGATAATCCTCGGGTCGCAGGATCGCCAGCGCATCGGCCTGGCGCTGCCAGTCGGCCTCGAATTGCCCGATATCGCCGATCGCAAGCCACGGCTGCTGCTGCAGGCCGAAATCCAGCTCGCCGCGATAACCCACCAGCGTGCAGGTATGCCTCAGGTAGAACGGCAACGGCTGCGGATACGCATTGACGCAGTACAGCCGCGTTGCCGGCGCGACCCACGGCGCCAGCTGCTGCGTCAGGTCCACCAGCGCGCGCATGCGCGGCAGCCGGTCGGCGGCCAGCAGTGCCGACTGCGCCATCAGCAGGCTGCCCACGCCGGCGGCGGCGGCCGCGCCGAGCGTCGCACCGCGCCGTCCCAGGCGTGCGCCGATGCCGCAGCCAAGCGCCAGCAGCGCAAACGCTGCCGCGAAGCCGACGATGCTGGCGCTCGAGGCGCGCGCCACCAGCGACGCCATGGCTGGCGTCGCCCACAACAGCAGCACCAGCACGGCGATGGTGCCGGCGAGCACGCTCACCGCCGCCAGGTGCGCGGCGAGGCGCGGCGGCGGCAGCTGTGCCAGCGCCCGCCCGGTGAGCAGGCTCAGCGCCGGGAGCATCGGCAGGATGTAGGGTGTGAGCTTCGACTGCGACAGGCTGAAGAACAGCAGCACGAACGCGGCCCAGATCAATAGCAGCAAATTGGCGCGCTCGCCGCCGCGCGCCGCGCGCCAGCCGCGGTAGAGGGCCTCGGGCAGCAGCGTGGTCCACGGCAGGAATCCGAGCGCCAGCACCGGCAGGAAAAACCAGGCCGGCTGGTAGCGATCGAACTGCTCGCGGCTCAGGTAGCGCTGGAAATGCTGGAAGATGAAAAAGAAATGCGCGAACTCCGGATTGCGCGCCGATACCAGCACGAACCAGGGCGCCGCCAGCAGCAGCAGCGCGGCCAGCGTCCACCACGGCTGCGCACGCAGCACCAGCCGCCAGTCGCGCTGGATGAGCATGTACAGCAGCGCGACCGCGCCGGGTATCAGGATCCCCACCAGTCCCTTCGACAGCACTGCCAGCGCCACGCCTAGCCCCAGCAGCAGCGGCAATCGCCAGCCGGGCGCCACGCCGGGCCGCGCCGGCGCCACCAGCAGCGCCAGTGCGCTCATCGCGATCTGCAGGCTGAAACTCAGGGACATGTCGAGTGTCGCGACGCGTGCCATCCCGATGTACAGCAGCGCACTCGCCTGCACCACCACCGCCAGCAGCGCGGCACGCCCATCGAACAGGCGGCGTCCGAGCCAGAACGTCAGCAGCAGGCCGAGCATGCCGCTCAGCGCCGGCCACAGCCGCACGCTCCAGGCATGTTCGCCGAAGATCTCGAACGCCACCGCGGTGGCCCAGTATCCCAGCGGCGGCTTCTCGAAGTACTTGATCGCATCCAGCCGCGGCGTCACCCAATCGCCGCTCGCGACCATTTCGCGCGGGATCTCGGCATAGCGGCCTTCGTCCGGATCGAACAGGTGAGGACTGCCGAGCGGCAGGAACCACAGCAGCACCAGCACGCGCCAGAACACGGTTAACAGGGACCGGCTGTACTCGTGCCGGTGCATGGTTGCGGCAGACATAAGTGCGCGATTGTGCGCTAAATTGCGCCCATGAGCCTGTCTGACCCCGAGCGGCTTCGCTACAGCCGCCACCTGGCACTGCCTGAGATCGGCGTCGCCGGCCAGGAGAAGCTGCAGGCTGCCCGCGTGCTGGTGGTCGGCGCCGGCGGCCTGGGATCCCCCGCCGCGCTGTACCTGGCGGCCGCGGGCATTGGCCACCTCGGCGTGCTCGATTGCGATCGCGTCGAGGCATCCAACCTGCAGCGCCAGGTGCTGTACGACACTGCCAGCATCGGCTTGCCGAAGGCCGAACTGGCGCGCGCGCGGCTGGCGGCGCTCAATCCGGAACTGCATGTCGAGGCGCACCAGGTTGAGCTGAGCGCCGCCAACGTGCGGGAAATATTCCAGCACTACGATGTCATCGTCGATGGCGGCGATCGCATCGCCACGCGCTACCTGGTCAACGACGCCTGCGTCATCTACGGCAAGTCACTGGTGTCGGCCGCGATCCATCGCTTCGAGGGCCAGGCCATGACCTACGTGCCGGATCGCGGCCCGTGCTATCGCTGCCTGTTCCCGACCATGGCCGAGGGCGTGGCGCCCAACTGCGCCGAGGCCGGCGTGCTCGGGGTGCTGCCCGGGGTGCTCGGCGCCATCCAGGCGACCGAGGCGATCAAGCTGGTGGTCGGCTGCGGTACACCGCTGATCGGGCGGCTGCTCACCTACGATGCGCTCGACATGCGCTTCCAGGTACTGGCCTGCCGGCGCCGTGTCGACTGCGCCGTGTGTGGCGAGCACCCGAGCATCACCGCGCCGCAGGACCCGGCCGGTTTCTGCAGCGCCGACGAACTGCGGCGCGTGCGCTCGATCGCGGCCACGCAGCTGGCGCAGCGTATCCAGGCCGAAGGCGTGGCGATCAGCCTGATCGACGTGCGCGAGCCGGCGGAATTCGCCGCCTCGCATCTGCCGCGCGCCATCAACATCCCGCTCGGCGCGGTCGAGCAGCACGCACGGCAGCTGCCGCACGCCGGGACGGTGGTATTCGTCTGCAGGAGCGGCGTGCGCAGCCGGCAGGCCTGCGCGCTGGCCGATCGCATGGGGGTCCGCGAGGCCTGGCAGCTGGAAGGCGGGCTGCTCGCCTGGAAGGCCGAGGTCGATCCGTCGCTGCGCCTGTAGCGCCGGTCGGACTTAGCGCGCCGGCGCCACTCGCCGCAGGTCCTGCACCAGCGCCTCGATGTCATCCTCGCTGGTCGCCCACGAGCACATCAACCGATAGCCGGCATCCCCGAGCATATAGAAGTGCCAGCCGCTGGCGAACATGGCCTCGGCCGTGGCCGGCGGCATATCGACAAATACCGCGTTGACCTCGACCGGGCGCGCCAGCTTGATTCCCGGGATGGCGCTGATCGCGCTGCCGAGGCGCTGCGCCATCGCGTTGGCATGGCGCGCATGGCGCATGAAGGCGCCGGATTCCAGCACGCCCAGCCACTGGCTGCTGTGGAAGCGCATCTTGGAGGCGAGCTGTCCGCCCTGCTTGCCGCGGTAGTCGAACTGCGCGGCCAGCGCCGGCTGGAAGAACACCACCGCCTCGGTGGTGGCGAGGCCATTCTTGGTGCCACCCAGCGACAGCACGTCGACACCGGCGCGCCAGCTGATGTCGGCCGCGCTCACGCCCGGCAGCGCGGCCAGCGCGTTGGCAAAGCGTGCGCCATCCATGTGCACCGCGACCTCGTGGGCGTGCGCCACCGCACTGAGCGCCGCGATCTCCTGCGGGCGATACACCGTGCCCCATTCGGTCGGCTGGGTCAGCGTCAGCGCACGCGGCCGGTTGAAATGCAGGTCATCGCGCCGGCTGATCAGCTGCAGCACCGCGTCCGCCGACAGCCTGGCGCCGGCGCCACCCAGCGGCAGCAGTTTCGCCCCGCCGCTGAAGAACTCCGGCGCGCCGCACTCGTCGGTCTGCACGTGCGCCGCCTCGTGGCAGATGACGGCCTGGTAGCTGCGCGTCAGCGCCGCGAGCGACAGCGCGTTGGCCGCAGTGCCGTTGAAAACGAAGTAAACCTCGGCACTCTGGTGCTCGAACAGCGCGCGAATCAGCGCGGCGGCGCGCTCGGTGCAGGCGTCAGCGCCGTAGCTGGGAACGAAGCCGGCATTGGCGGCCTGCAGTGCGCCCCAGGCCTCGGGGCAGATGCCGGCGGTATTGTCGCTGGCGAACTGCCAGCCGGGGACTGCACGCCTGGCATCGCTTTGCATAGGCCGGTAAGGCTAGCGCAGTTCGCGTAACCTGTGGCTGATGTACGCCCTGGCAATTCATGGCGGCGCCGGCGCGCTGCCGCGCGAACCCTTCACCCGTGTCCGCGAGCACGCCTACCGGCAAGGGCTGCTGCAGGCGCTGGCTGCCGGCCAGCAGCTGCTGGAAGGCGATGGCTGCGCGCTCGACGCGGTCGAGGCGGCGGTGTCGGTGCTGGAGGACGATCCGCTGTTCAACGCCGGGCGCGGTGCGGTGCTGAGCGCCGCCGGCAGCGTGGAGCTGGACGCGGCGATCATGGACGGTTGCGACCTGCGCGCCGGCGCGGTGGCCGGCATCCGGCACCTGCGCCATCCGGTGCAACTCGCGCGCCGCCTGCTGGAAGACTCGCCGCACGTGTTCCTGATCGGCGATGGCGCCGAAAGCTACGCGCTGGAGTGCGGATTCAACCTCATCGCGAACGACGAATTGATCACGCCCGAGCGCCGGCAGCAATACCAGGCGCTCGACGGGCAGGCCGATAAGCTGGTGGCGCTCGACGAGCCGCCGCTGGGTACCGTGGGCGCGGTGGCGCGCGACCAGGCCGGGCGGCTCGCGGCCGCCACGTCCACCGGCGGCATCGGCGGCAAGCGGCCCGGCCGCGTCGGCGATTCACCGGTGATTGGCGCGGGCACCTATGCCGACAATCTCAGCTGCGCGGTCTCCACCACCGGTCACGGCGAATGGTTCCTGCGCACCGTGCAGGCCTACGACATCGCGGCGCGGCTGCGCTACGGCGGTGCCAGCCTGGATGACGCGGTGTACGAGGCGGTAAGCCGGCGACTGACCAGCCTGGGCGCGGACGGCGGCCTGATCGCGGTGGATGCCAGCGGCCACATTGCGTTTGGCTTCAATACGCCACTGATGTTTCGAGCCAGCGTGCGTGCCGGCGAGGCCGCCAGCGCCCATATCTACTGACCGATCTGCTGACCGGTCTACTGACGGCTACTGCGGTTATGTCAAACCGGCGGCACCCTATGTCAAACCGACGGCCCGCTATGTCAAACCCGCGCGCCTCGCTGCAGGAAAAAGCGATTAATCGCGGTAGCCGCAGCGCCGAAATCTTACAATAGCGGCCTCCCCCGAAGTCCAGGCTGACGGAATAGCCCTTGCCTACCCACCGCTTTGCCGTGATGCGCCTGTGCGCCATTGTCGCTGCGACCACGCTGGCCGGCGCGTCGATCCCATTGACCTGGGCGTCCGAAAAGCCCTCGGCGCAGGCGATGATCGATGCGGCGGAGCTGTCAGCCCGGGCGGAGCCGGAAACCGGCCGGCGCCAGGCCGAATCGGCGCTCGAACTGCTGCGTCGCGACCCGAATCCGGACCTCGAGATCCGTGCGCGGCTGGTGCTGTGCGACTACTACTCGGAGCGCGACCGGGCCGCCGCCGAGCAGCAGGTCAGCGCGGCCATGGCGCTGCTGCCGCAGGCGACCCGGCAGGGCCTGAAAGCCGGGGTGCTCGACTGCCAGGGGGAGACGCTGCAGACGGTCGGGGAGACCGACCAGGCGCGTGAGCTGTACGCCGAGGCGGAGCAGATTGCCACCCAGGCGCATGACAATCAGATGCTGGCGCAGGTGCTGTTCTCCAGCGGTTACCTGCGCGGCCTGCACGGTGAATATGCGCTGGCCCTGAACGAGCTGCGGCGCGCGCAGACGCTGTTCGAGCAGCAGCAGATGCCGCAACACGCGCTGTCGGCGCTCGACAGCATCGCGATCATCTACAACCGCATGGGCGACTATGCCGAGGCGGCGCATCTATATGAGCGCGCGCTCGATGCCCAGCACAAGTCTGGCCTTACGCGCGAGGAGGCGGTCACGCTCTACAACCTGGGTCGCGCGCATGAGAACCTGCAGGAGTGGGATGCCGCGCGCAACAATTTCACCAGCTCGCTCGAGCTCTGCCGCCAGCTCGACTACGTGCGCGGGGAAGCCTATGCGCTGCGCGGGTTGGCGAGCGTAGCGACTGCCCAGGGCAATCCCAACGGCGCGATCACGCTGCTCGACCGCGCCACCGAGGCGCAGCAGCACACCCCCGATTCGCGCCTGCTGGCGCAGATCCAGCTGGCACGTGGCATCGCGCTGCATCAGCTGCACCGGCTCAAGGAGAGCGCCGCGGCGCTGGAACAGGCGCTGGCGGTGTTCCGCCAGGCCGATTCGGTCGGAGAACTCGCGCCGACCTACGATGAGCTGGCGGCGGTGGATGCGGACCTGGGCGACTGGCGCAGCGCCTTCGACTACCGCACGCTGGCCCAGTCGATGGCAACGCGGCTGCTGCGCAATCAGCTCGACCAGCGCTTTGCCACGCTGAAGGTGGAGTTTGACACCGCGGCCCGGGAGCAGGAGAACGAACTGCTGACGCGCGAGAACGAGGCCAACCAGAAGGCACTGTCGCAGCAGCTGCGGGCCAGCAAGCTGCGCACCACGGTGGTGGTACTCGCAGTGCTGCTGCTGGCCGTGCTGGTATGGCTGGCGGTGCACCAGAGGCGCACCGGGCTGCGGCTGCGTGCGCTCGCCATGACCGATGAACTCACCGGGGTACCCAACCGGCGCGCACTGCTGGCGCTGCTGGCGCAGGTGTTACGGCGCAGCACCACCGCCACATCGATCCTGATCATGGATATCGATCATTTCAAGTCCATCAACGATCGGCACGGGCACCTGATCGGCGACGAGACCTTGCGCTCGATCACCGCCAACCTGCGCGAGGCGGTGGCCGAACCGGCGGTATTCGGGCGCCTGGGCGGGGAGGAATTCGCGGTGGTGCTGCCGGGCACCGGCCTCGACCAGGCAATGGCGATCGCCGAACGGCTGCGCGAGCGCGTACTGCGCATCGACCTGTCGCGCTGGCTGGGCGAGCGGCGTGTCACGGTGAGCATCGGCGTCGCCACGTCGCTGCCGCTGCGCGACTCCATCAGCATCGTGCTGCGACGGGCAGATGCGGCGTTGTACGCGGCCAAGGATGCGGGCCGCAACTGCGTTCGCACCGAAGTCAGCCCCGAGCAGCTCAGCGCCGAGGACCAGGTCACGCCGCGCGTCGCCTGAGGGGTCGCGGCAGCGGCCAGCGCCGACTGCGCCCGCAGCGCGGACTGCGCGGACTGCGCCGACTGCGCCACCGGGGCAGCACTACCAGGGCAGCTGGTCCAGGTCGACGTTGCCGCCGGTGAGGATGATGCCGACGCGCGCGCCGCCGAGTTCGAGCAGCTGTTCCTGCACCGCGGCGTACGGCACCGACGAGGACGCCTCGACGATGATCTTGAGCTGTTGCCACAGGGTGCGCATCGCCAGCACGATGGCCGCATCACTGACGGTGACAACGGCATCCACGTGCTGTCGGATCAGCTCGAAGGTGCGTGCGCTGAGCGCGCCGCGCAGGCCGTCGGCGATCGTTTGCGGCTGCCGCGCCGGCGCCAGTGACCCGGACGTGAACGACCGCTGCGCATCGTCCGCGCCGGCCGGCTCGACCGCCACCAGGCGCAGCTCCGGGCGCAGCGCCTTGGCCGCCACCGCCACGCCGCTGGCCAGGCCCCCGCCACCCACCGGCAGCAGCAGCCAGTCGAGATCGGGCACCTGCTCCAGCAGCTCGAGCGCGATCGTGCCCTGCCCGCAGATCACGCGCGCATCGTCGTAGGGGTGGATGAACGCCGCGCCGCTGTCCGCGACCAGCGTCGCCGCCAGCGCCTCGCGCGCCGCCAGTGTCGGCTCGCACAGCTGCACTTCACCGCCATAGCGTCGCACCGCTTCGAGCTTGGCCCGTGATGAATCCTTCGGCATCACGATGCGCGCCCGCACGCCGCGCAGCGCCGCGGCCCGGGCGAGCGCCGCGCCGTGATTACCGGAGGAATGCGTCACCACGCCGCCGCGCAGTTCCTGCGCCGACAGCGCAAACACCGCATTGGTCGCGCCCCGCGCCTTGAAGGCGCCGCCTTCCTGGAAGTTCTCGCACTTGAAGAACAGCTGCGCGCCGGCCAGCGCGTTCAGCGCCTGGTTCTCCAGCACCGGCGTCTGGCGGATGCGGCCGGCGATACGCTCGCGCGCCGCCCTGATGCTGTCGATCGTGACGTCGGGGTGCTGCATCGAACCATCAGACGCGCGGCGCTTGCTACTGTAAGAAATTACGTTATAGGCTCAATGGGCGCGGTTAGACAGCCGCGCCACTCAATTATAACTGTTAGTTGCTTCGGTTTGAGCCGGCAGGGATCGAGCTGATGAATTGTTGGCTGCGGCGATGGGCACCAGTCGGACTGCTGTGCGCGTTGTTTCTGACCGCGACCAGCGCGTGCACGCAGGGCAGTTCTGGCAGTTCCGGCCCGCAGGCTACTGCAGCCGCCGGCGGCTCCAGCCTGCAGATTCCCGCGCCCGCCGCCGCTGCCGGCTTTACCACGCTCACGTTCGGACCAGCACTGACGATGGGGACGGACTGGTATGACTTCAATTTCTACGGCGAGTCCGGCATCGGCGGTACGCAGAATGCCGATGGCAGCGTATTGATTCCGGGCAACGGCGAGGGCGCCATCTGCTCGGCGTTGCAGGACCACTCCAAGCCCAACGGTTGGGCGGGCACGGTATTCGGGGGCGGCGGCTATTTCGAGGCCACGCTCAGCTTCACAGGTGCGGACGATTCAGTGCTTGCCGCGTGGCCCGCATGGTGGGCGGCCGACATCGAGAACATGTCGGCCAACGCCGTGACCGCCGTGACTCAGTGGCCGGGGCAGCCGACCGGATTTGGGAACTGGATCGAAACCGATTTCTTTGAATACGATGCCCAAAGTACGGGCGCGTACGGCGTCCAGATCCATAACTGGTACGGCTACCACCAGGCGCCCAGCCACGTGGATTCGTTCTACCCCGGCAGGGTCACGGTGCCAGAGGGATTTGACTGGTCGCAGCCACATCAATACGGCTTCCTGTGGGTGCCAGCCACCTCCACCAGCCGCGGCTATGCCCGGATGTTTCTGGACCGAGTGCAGGTCGGAGATACCGTATATTGGGACCAGTACGACGCCGCGCAGCAGTTGCCGCCGCCTCCCATCGCTGGCAGTACTGCGGTAAGCATTCTCGACACTCGCCACCTGGCACTGATCTTCGATACCGGTCCGCATAACCCGATGACCGTGTACGCGGCGTCAGTGTGGCAAGCCTCTTCCGCGAACAATATTGCCCAGTAGGCCTACCCCGGCAGCACCGTGGTTTCAAATCCCGCCGCGCGGATCGCCGCGACGATGCCCTGGGCGTGTTGCGCGTCGCGCGCCTCGAAGCTCAGCTCGAGCGTCGCCGACTTCGCCGGTACATTGGTCGACAGCCGGCGGTGAAACACGTCGAGGATGTTGCCGCCGTGATCGCCGACCGCCTGGGTCACCTTGGCGAGCGCACCAGGCTGGTCGAAGATCGGGACCCGCAGTGTGACGATGCGCTGCTCGCGCACCAGCTCGCGCATGATCACCGACGCCAGCAGCCGCGGATCGATATTGCCGCCCGACAGGATCAGCCCGACCTTGCGGCCGCGATAGCGCTCGGGCTTTGACAGCACCGCTGCCAGGCTCGCCGCGCCGGCGCCTTCGGCCACGCTCTTCTCGACGTTGAGCAGCAGCGCCACGCCGTGCTCCAGCTCGTTCTCGCTGACCAGCACGATCTCCTGCACCAGCTCGCGCACCACTTCGCGCGTCAGCACCCCGGCCGACTTGACGGCGATACCTTCGGCAATCGTGTTGCCCTGGCAGGTCGCGTCCTGGCCCATGAGTGCCGCCGACATCGACGGGTAACTCTCGGTCTGCACGCCGATGATTTCGATGCCAGCGGACAGCGCCCTGGCGGCCACCGCGACACCGGAAATCAGTCCGCCGCCGCCGATCGGCACCACCAGCAGGTCCAGGTCCGGCACCGCCTGCAGCATCTCCAGGCCGATCGTGCCCTGCCCCGCCATCACCGCCGGATCATCGTACGGATGCACGAATCTCAGGTGGCGCTGCTGCATGATCATCTGTGCATGCTCGAACGCCTCGCCCAGCGTGTTGCCGTGCAGTACCACCTCAGCCCCGTGCGAGCGCGTGTGCTCCACCTTGACGAACGGCGTCTGCCGCGGCATCACGATGGTCGCGGGTACCCCGAGCCGATGGGCGTGATAGGCCAGCGCCTGGCCATGATTTCCCGCCGACATCGTGCATACGCCGCGCGCGCGCTCGTCCGCCGACAGCTGCAGCAGGCAGTTGAGCGCGCCGCGCTCCTTGAACGAGGCGGTGAACTGCAGGTTCTCGAACTTGATGTACAGCTGTGCGCCGGTGAGCCTGGAGAGCGTGCGTGCATGCAGGCACGGCGTCACGCACAGCTGGTCGGCGATGCGCTGCTGCGCGGCACGCACGTCCGCAATTGATATGCTCAGGCTCATGGGCGGCAGCCATGATGCCTGCGCCTACGGCTTCAGGTCCACCGCCAGCACCACGACGTTATTCACATAGCTCGGCGGCAGCGTCAGGCTGACCGCCTTCTTGGCGCTGTTGAGCGCAAAGGAATAGCCGTACACGTGACAGGTGGCCACCTGCTCGCCGCCATTGGGCGACACGCGGTAGGTTGTGCTCAGCACGATGCTCTGTCCCGCATAGCTCGACTCCGGATAGCACCAGTCGCCCATCGACTGGGAGAACGTGGTCGTGGTGCCATCCGAATAGGTGACGACGAACGGCATGTTCAACTTGTCGCCGTTGACGGCGGTGCCCAGCATGTTCAGCGCACTGTAGTTGCCGGGCGGCAGCGCCAGCGTCTTGCTCTCGATGCCGTTGAGCGTTCCTGGCGTGCCGAAGGTAAAGGTGGATCCGGCCCATGAGACCTGCGAGCCCAGCTGCTGCGCCGGGTACGCGTACTCGTGCAGGTCCACGCCGGTACCGGGTACGGCCGAGCCCTCGTTCACTATCGCATACACATTGGCCGCGCCGACCAGGCTCACGCTGACCGGCGCCGGCGCGCTGATGGTATACGTCGCGCTCGCCACCGCGCTGTTGTTGTAGCCACTCGCCACCGCAATCGCCTGGATGGTCGTGGTCGCAGTGACGCTGATCGGCGTGCTGTACTTGGTCGAGC
>Ga0116229_10002148_pt1 | contig 31638 bp, 25 predicted proteins | sample S1TSphgellanicum_3_FD_87313 | JGI IMG/M metagenome (GOLD analysis project Ga0116229, IMG submission 87313) | Host-associated microbial communities from peat moss isolated from Minnesota, USA - S1T2_Fc - Sphagnum magellanicum MG | ecosystem: Host-associated > Plants > Peat moss > Unclassified...
AAGAAAAAGAAAAAGAAAAAGAAAAAAAACCACTAGTTAGGATTGAGAGGGATCTTATGCCTATTATTTGGGAACATGAAATATTTTATGCCTACCATTTAGGAGTTGGAGGGATCTTATGCTCGTTACATGATTTTCAAAGAGATTTATGTTCTTTGGACACCATAGTAATTGGATTTAGTAAGTGAATTCAAATGACTTTGCATGAGAGTTTGATGAGTGAAAATAAACCCCCAAAAAAAAATTTAAAAATTCACAAGTATTGGTAAAAACATGGGTGTGTCTCAATTAAATTGTTTTAAAATTTAGGGGAAAAACTCAAGATTTGCCATGCTCTTGGGTTCCTTATGGTGCAAAAGCTACAACCAAATGATAATCAAAATGATTCGTCTACAAAATAAAATCCATTACAAAACCAAGTATATTGAATTTCAAATTCAATATTCTTAAAATTTAACCAAGTCATTGTTAAATTTTTCAACCAAAATTAAGTAAAAAGATGATGAGATAACAAAACTACATTAATTTCTAGTAGATAGCCAAAATTATCAAAGGCATGCTTTTTTCTTTTTTTTTTTAACTTTCATATTTTGTTTATATATACCAATTAATTTGGTTGAATTGTTTTCTATGGATGATTGCCACTTATGTAGCTAATCACAAAATAAATAAATAAATAAAAATATATAATTTGCATGTGTAAATTTGCATTCCCATGGGCCTAAACAACATTTTATTTAATAAAATAAAAAGCATGATTGAAAGAAAGAGAGCATTTGATTGATTGATTGGCTTACCCACCCCCCCTTCCCCCCAAATGAAATGAAACACCAGAAAAAAGGCACCCAAAAAAAGGAAAGAAAATTTAAAAAATAATAATAAAAAAGGGCTCAAAACAAGTAAAGCACAATACAAGGTATTCCGTATTCACTTTGATATGGATACGTACGAAATACACATCCCGTATGCACGTAAAATTTTTACTTAATACACATGTACGTACGTATACTCCGCCCACTCAATACCCTGACTTCTTTGAATCACTCAAACCTTTCGTATCCTATTTGACTTGGGATACGTATATCGCATTTAATATAAATACGTATATACGTATTTTGATTAATTATATATGTACGTCTTTATACTCTGCATGCTCAATACTTTCTTTGATTCTCTGGTTGTCCTCCGCCTCGGAAACCACGCTCACGCTCTTCAACGCAAAACAGGCACGGACGGACGGACGGACGGACGGACGAGACGAGACGAGACGAGAGAGAGAAGGCGACGACGCCCGCGAGCGAGCGCGCTTGCGAGGGAGCTCGCGACTGACTGCTGCTGGAGGTACTTACTTATCGCTGCCCGCTCGCTAGCTCGCTCGCTCTCTCGCTTTGGTTCACTTGTCTTCTTCCCTCTTGCGTATCCGTGTGTGTAGTCTTGGCCTGATTGTGTGTCTGCACGCGCATTTTACAAAAAAAATTTCCGGTGTTTGTTGTGATTTATTTTTTAAAATCCTGGTTTATCTTTGGACGGGGAGACGCGTGTGTTTGCGGTTGCTGTTGTTGGGCCTTTTTTTTAATAGCATTTGAAAGTTGTGTAACCTACCCGCCAGGTTCTGGGCTGAGGAGGTACTGCTAGTGTGGACGTGTTTTTGGTGGTGTTCATGGAGAAGAAGTCCCTTGCGTCGCAGGCTCAAGCAGACAAGAAGGTGTGGGACAACACCTCTCTCACTCACTCTCTCTGTCTCTCTGTCTCTCTCTGTGTCTTTCTGTGGGGGTGGTTTTTTGGCTTTTCTTCTTCTTCTTCTGTCTACGGTTTAGGAGGGTTGATTTGTTCCTGTTTTGTTTGAATCCGCTTTGCTCTCAGAACATGGCATTTGGCCAGCAAGGGTTTTTGTGGTAGTTTTTTTTTTGGTTGGTAGGCACTTTCTCTAAGTATGTGTCGTGGGACTCCTCCTCCTAGCGCCTTGTCGGGGTTTAGGGGGTGGCATGCAGTACGTCAGTACGTCCCTGAGCTGCCGCCTATGTTGTCGTTATTGAGGGTGCAGTGAAGGTTTAGGACACGGCTTTTATCGGGCTTTTTGTAGTATCTATTGTTTGCAGTTAGGGAATGCTGCAGCACCTACTTCACCTGCAGTCAATGGTGCAAGGACGCCTGCCTCCCTTGGCTGCATGCCTGTGCAAGTGTAATTTGGATGCTCTGTATGTGGCCGAACATGTACAAGTCTCAAGTTTTGTTTCATTTGTGGTGATGCGACTCATCATAGCAAGTGTGTGGGCTGCTGCAACATAGTCTTAACAAGAATGACATGGTTATTACTCTGAATAGATACCTACTGGTTCTGGTTCTGGTCTTTGTCACCACATCACATGCAGCTAAAGTTGCATTTGTGGTATTTTTCCCCCCTGCAATGCTTTTGGGAGTAAAAGTTTCCTCGCTTGCTAAGTCTTTGGAATGCTGCTACTACTCTGATGAGACGGATTGTTCTCCCCACTTGTTGATATTCTTCTTCTGGAACTACTCTGTTGTTCAGCAGCTCAAAGAATAAAACACCCACAACCAGTGTTTTATGTAGCAGTTCTGTTTTTGGCTGCCTTCTCCTATGTTGTTGACCCCCTTCCCCCCCATCCTTCATTCTATTCACACAGACGACAATTGAGAAACACTTTTGGTTAAACTCATAGAAGTGTGTTTGCAGAACCAAGGAGAAGATGTATCCAGGTACAAATTGTATGACCTCAAAAGACATGATTAGGTATTCTGCAGCAATCATGTCTTCTAGCAGTCCCAAGTTTTTGCTTCTTCTTTTTTTTAATGGGATGCAAGAGTTCTTCTAGGGAGTTGACACATACGGCTAGGAGATAATGATGCTTTGTATACCTAGGGCACAGCTTGAGCATATGAGTGGGTTATCTACCCACATGAATCTAATCAAGTAGGGCTGTCAGTCCACTTTCTGTCCATTTCATTGGGTTCCTGCATGCGCATTGGATTTGAGACATGCTCTAGGCCTTTCTTTTGCAGTGAAGGGTATCTTCTTTTGGGAAACTGCAATGCAACTGCAAGGAGTGGGGTTGGGGTATTCAATGGCAGCATTTTTCATTTTGAATTGATGCTTTCCTACTCCTAACAATTTTTTCTCGCAAGGTCTGATGCAATAAGCTCCATGTGTGGAACCACAGGGGCGTTTGGAGGAAGATTTGGATATGGCACATCAACATGTGTTTTCATCTACTACAGCTTCCACAGTTGTAACAACTGCAATGAGGCAGGTTGAAGAGACAATACAGCACATTCAAACAACAACCACAACTGTCAACATAAATCATTCTGGTATTGACTCTCCTTGGTCATTATATGTATTTTCTGGGTGATGTTGGTTTTACCTTGGCACAAATCTTTGTGGGTACTTCTTGATGTTGCTGAAGGATGTCATTGCCCTTGTTTGCCTGCTGTTCTCTTTGTTGTTGATATCAAATGGCCTTTAAGTGTTATCTCCTTGAGGTTGCAGGGAATCATGGAAATGGTATCAATGCACCAGCGGCAACCAAGGTTTGCTTTCAGATCAAATTGGAGTTCAAGACATTGTACTTAGCTCTTTCATATTGAAGGTGCTCAGGTTTGTTTATCAGCATGTATAGCCTATGCACACATGAAACCTTGCAGACATTTTGATCACCAATAACAATGTGATGGTGTTGAAAGTTCACAGGGTGTTGCAACAGAAGTGAGCCATGGAGATGGTGTGGCATTGAAAGGTCGGGCAGTTGTGAAAAAGTTCTCAAGAAAAAGTTATATTGGAGAGATTGCGGGTTATGATTCTCAGACAAAGTGGTATAAGGTACTTAGTTGCCCTCCTTACACCCTCCATAATGGAGCAGAAGTCCTGCACAACTTTTGGAGATGGGAGTGTGTGGTCATTGCATGACCTTTCACTACCTTACAATGGGATGTTGAGTTTTTTCATGGAGATGACATGTTGTTGTGATCTCATGTTCCTGCTGCAAAATTTTATGCCGATGATAGCACTTTCTAACCGAGTAATTGGTAGCTCTGGATGCTCTGTGGCTGCTGTTGGAAGGTTATTGAAGCTTGACACAAAGTGTATTATACCAGGTTGTTTATGAGGATGGTGATGAAGAAGAGTTGGAGTGGAAAGAGCTTGAGCCCATTCTCATGCCTGCAGATGTCTCTATTCCAGCTAATTCTAAAAAGAAGCTTCTAACCATAAGTGACACTGGTGGCCAGGAAGGGAGGTGAGTGTAAAATAGTCCCTAGTTGTGCAAAATTTTGCTTGTCCAATTTGGGTCACTGTATGGCCGGAATGTGCAAAGCTTAAATACTTCAAATTGAAAAGTGTTCTTCACCCTTGCTTATGTCCTACCCTAGAATTTCTTCATGGGTTGCCCACTGTTATGAAGATGCAGAACAAAGTTTTATCATCTTCACAAGATAAAGATGACAAATGATTTTTAGCATTAAGTGCCTTGAGTTGTTAAGGTTTTTTACTGGTAAAGCATTTCATGATGAGGTATGGATGTTTGAATTTCTGCCGAGAGAACATTCCATCATTCAGCTTCTCACATTTCCACAAGAATGAGGCTTTAATGTTGTTGAAACTACTTGAAGGATTTACCTTAAACCACATGATCTAGGTTAAGTGCTGTTTTAATTTCATCTGCACATCTCAGTATGTTGCATGATAGAGCAGATGGAGGTGGATTCTTCTCCACAACCAGTGCAGTTGCTTCTTCAGCCCTACCAAAAAGAGTTAAAAACCAAGATATGAGCAGGATTTTCTTGTCATCTAGTATGGGCCCACCTGCAGATAACATTGTCTTATAACCCCTTCCCTTGTTATAGTCCTGATTCTTTCATCAGTCTGTTGCCACTGAGCTCTCACAATTTGAGTTGGACGGTGGTTTCTGCAGTGAAGTCAAAAGATCAGAGGGAAGAAAGTCTGCAAGGGGTGCAGATAAGTCAGCAGTCAAGTCCAAACCAGTAGATAAGACAACAACCCCAACAAAGTTAGAGAAGACCAGAGGCAAGGAAGATGGGGCTCAGAAACCAGGCACTAAAAAAAAGGAGCCTGGAAAGAAAGGGCAGCCTACTGGCAAGGAAGATGTGCTTGCAGAGGCTGAGGTATCAGCAACACATTCAAGTCAGAAGAAGGCAGTTTCACAGGGGACCCCAAATGATAAGAAGATGGTATCCAACAAGGTTGGTAGGCCCAAGAAAGATGAGTCGAAGGCACCAGTGACTGCAGAAGCTGGAAAGAAGAGGAAATCCGAGGTGAAATCTGGTACAGATATTTCTTCAGAAAACAAGCCTGTAACTCGAAGGAGAAGTTTATCATTGGAGCAAGATGATTCAAATATTGGTGGAACCTTGGGGGCTAAAGCAGTGGTTGAACCATCTTCAGGAGCATCAATGATTGGAGCAAAAACAAAGAAAAAGTTTAGTGGAAAATACTTCAAAGGAGAAATAATTGGGTTTGATCCCAAGGCAAAATTCTACAAGGTGAAACAAGGCTTCCTTTTTGGTGCAGTCTAGCGAAAAGTGGACACATGGGTTAGTACAGACTGTGTCATGGCATTGACCCAGAGTCAAGTGTCCTTATGGGACAAGATGGTGCAATGGGCAGGTTAAGTCATTCCTTTGTGATTCAGAAGGGACAATGACCCAAACTGGTCTTGTATTGACCCAAGGTACAAGTGGGTTGTTTGTGTTAGGTCCAATATGAAGATGGTGATGAAGAAGAACTTGAGTGGAAGGAAGTGCAACCAACACTAGTTGTATCAGAAGACCAGGCAATTCCTTCGAAGACAAGGGGACAAGCTGCCAAAGTCAAGGGATTTGAATCGCCACAAAAGAAGCAGAAGCTTGACTATCCAAAGCAGGCTGCAGCAAAGAGCCAGAGTCCAACTGAGTCTCACAGGTATTTCATCAATTGGCATAGGAAGCTTCGTACTTGACAATTAGGGTGTTCGATGTCATGCATTTCTGTCTCATTGTTACCTCTTCAGGGTCGAGAAAAGACAATCTAGAAGATTCAACCAATTGATCTGTTGAGTTGTCCATGATCTTGCTGCTTTATGATGATGTTGTCAAGGCTTTGGAATCATGGAAATAAGTTCAAGTCTTGCATAGTGTTGTCTTCCACTCCTCTGTCAAAGAAATTCCTCAGGAAAACAGTGAGTGCTCTATGGAGCTGTAGTGCTTTGTATTGATTTCCTTTGTGAGAATTAGTTTTGTCACTGCATTAACTTGTGCTTTAACTGCAAGAACTGTTGGCATTGCCTTGAAATACTGCGTGAGTGTGTTGCAGAAAAGGGACCCAATCAACAAGACGTAGCCACGCATCAATGAGGTAAGTTATGTATGGGGGACGAGGGTCAACATTCTGGAGACAAGTTCCTGTGCACAAGTGTAGGATTGGCCTTGGACATGTCTTCAGTATAGGTCTTGCACTGCATCTGCATGCTGTAGTTTTTGTCATCTGTTTGGGTTCATTTAGATACCTCAAGGAGTCATGGATGTGTTCATAAGAGCTTCAGAGCAAGGTGTGACACAGCTGGACGTACACTGCAAGTTGTGTGATCCTTGGGTTCTTAGGATTGTATGAATGAAATGAGGAGGGGACAGGACATTCAACCTTCCAAGTACAGGCGATCAATTGGGTGAGCTGTGAAATATGATAGATACAAATGAAGAACATTTGTGTGTTTTCCCTCGTGCTCTTTTTTCTGAATTTGTCCTATGGCCTTCAGATTTTGGGACTTGAAATAAAGAGACAGTCAGTGGAGAGACTGGGATCTTACGACCATACTCCACAGGCTTATGGTGCATATTGCAGGATTACCAGATGAACTGGTTAGTTACGGTGTCTCAGAAATTTATTCAGATGTGCAATCACTAAGAACCCAGAGTCACAGTGCTGATGCTACAAAAGAAGTCAGTGTGTAGACACCATAGGCATGAATCTCTTATGGACACATCCTCTTTGGACTCTGGGTTCTTAGTTAGTCTGTTTTTCACTCTTGGATTCTAGTGAGTGCATTTGCTAGGGTCTTGTGAGGTGACATTCTGAATGCATTTCACAGAGTTTGGATCATTGTGTTAATGAATGCAACTTATTTCGTGCTTCTCTTGGTCTTTCTTATTGAGGATTCTGTCTTTCCAGTCATCCTCTAGGTTGCCTTGTTTTCCTTCTGTCTTTTCCAGTTCACAATCATGTGGTTCTGCTGATTCTTGTTTGTTATTTCCAAGGATTTTGAGGTGTTTAATTAGGCAGTGATCACATTTCAAACGCAGTGAATCAAAGGGTACTGATGGAGATGAAGACAAATATAGCGATCAAGATTATGATGGAGATGGTATTAACAGTCATTCAAGAGATGAGGGGAGCACTGCAGTAGCTTCAAATGGACCCAGTCCAGCGGCTGTCATCCTAGCCACTGTCCGATATGCTTCCACAGATGCTGCAGAAAGCCTTGAGTACTTTGGTTTGGGTGAGGTTTCTCAGTCCAATAGATCAAGATGCTTGGAGCTTGTGGCAACCAAACTGCTGCCAACTTCTTCTCCAATTGCCCATTTGGCAGTAAGTTCCTCTTTCCAGAAGTTAATCCATATTCAGGCTTTATACTGGCATAGAGCTGAGGGCATTAATCTCCAACATTATTGTTTTCATTTTCTCTTGTGAAATGCTGTAGCTCATGCATTTCAACACTTTCTATGGTCTTGTTGCTTATCAACTCCCTACCCTGTATATAGTCATGTAGTGGATAGTGCTACTGACATCTGAAGAGCAAATTTGCTTTTTGTGCAGGTGAGTCAGCATCACATTGCGGCACTCACAATAGCTGGACATGTCTTGGTCTGGCGCAACCAGCATGGGAACATTCACTCACGGTGTGGTGAATGGGAACATATTTCTGATCTGGAGAACAAAGGGGTAGTTCTCATTGACATTGCAGGACCGGATTTGGATAGGAAGGCTGGTGGTTATGAACCCCTTCAAGAAGATCAGGTGAAGATTTCTGGTGGACATGCTTTCTGTAATTTTAGAACTTAGCAACAAGAATCCTTAAACTTTGGACTGTATTGTCAGGAGTTTGCTTGGTTCATTTTATTGTGGCCTGAATGGTTGCTTGTGATGTGACCAGGTTCCTGATCCATTCTATTTGGCAGCAGTCTGTCATAATGGAGAAGATTTTGTGCTTCAAGGGTCTCAACCCCAGGAATATGTATGTCAATATGAACTTTAGGAATTTTGCAGTTTTCTGCTGTCTTACAATGCTGTTGAAGTTTGCTGATGTGTCCATCCATGGTTCATAGTGAGTTTGCTATTGTGACTCCAGGTGCGCACCCGTCGGCTTAAGGATGTTCCTAGACCAAAGGGACTTAGGTCAGCTCTGTCACAAACAAATCCCGCCAGTCTAAAAACATTGGGTCGGGTTATTCAAGCAAGTGTGGGTACAGTGGAGGCACCTGATGAGAGTCCTTTTATTGGGTACAAAACCTATCTTTGTGTAGCACTCCTTGACATTGGCACCTTTTGCAAGTTTTGTGGTAGTGGATTGCTAATCCTGGTTGTCAGTTTAGGCTATTGTAGAGTTATGATTGCACTCATTCTTCTTGTTTTAGTTTTGGTTTGCTGGAACTGACACCAGAATTACCATTGAAGTGCAAGTGTTGAATTTCTCTGCAGTCTCATAGATGAGTTAATTCAGGCTATCCGCTTACTGATTTCCTGGGTGGTTCAGATACATTACGGATGCAAACCAGGTGTACATTCGCTCAGCAACTAAAAACTTCATGGATGAGATTAATCTTGTCACTGGTTACACTGGAAAACCAATAAAGATTCAGGTAGGCAGGCAACAATATAATTTCTGTTTGCATGTGGCATAGCTGTAAAGAAAGTACACCTGGTTAGAAAGAAGTTTTTCTAGGAACAGCTGTGTCACTCATCTTGACCTCACTATTGGGCAGGAGAGAAGGTGAGAGTGTAGATATGTTATTGTGCTTGCAGGTCTTTTCTCCACCATGGCTTTGGAACTGGAATTATCACACAAACTTGCTGTTCTTAAGAGTTTTTTGTAATGTCTGTTAAACTTGCATGGATTTGTCCATTTTGATGTGGTCATTGTCTGGTACAGTGTGGTGGTGTTTATCATGCAATCATCATGACAGATGATAATCGTGCCTGGACCTGGGGTCGGTGTTATTTTCCAGCGGCAACTGTAGAGACACCCAACTTTTCACACGGAAACCAATCGCCTTATGCTGTTTGCAGTCCTGCCCTTGGGACTCTTGTGGGTCGAAAGGTGATGATGAGGATTAGTTCTAAACTACTTAATGTCCCTTCTAATAGAGCCCTGTAAAATTTAATTCTTTTATTGACTCTATTGGCTCATTGTGTATGTGTCTACTTCTTGATGATACTCCAGCTTTTAAAACATGCTGTTTCTGGTTCAAAACTGTAAGAAAAGGGAAATAGAGGTGCAGCCTTGAACAGGACTTTGACTATCCATGGGGAATGCCTGTTGCAGCTGTGATTAATTCTTGTTTCAGAAGTGACTGATGAATAATAGTGTTGTCATGATGATGACAATGACAATGAGTCTCTAAGTTACCGGATGCTATCATTTCCATATTGTCCTTATGTTAAAACAAATGTATGAATGGATACTACCAGTCCATCTTGTGTATGTTGCTGATCCATGTGGTTGTGTTGATAGTTGTGCTCTAGAATAAAACAAATGTTGATTCATTCTGCATTTGTTTTCAGGTGGTTGATGTTGGCTGTTATGGCGACAATTTTATAGCTCTTACTAGTGATGGTGATGTTCATCAGTGGACACATAACATACCAAATCCTGCAGCTGGTGTTTACAACCTTCCATCAACCCCTGTCAATGGGCAAGGGCCAACTGTTGTGGACAAAGACAAACTGAAAAGTATCTCAATCGGGGTAGGAGTCTGTGCTGGAGTGACTGAGCTTGGCAAAGTCCATACATGGCGTACATTTATGAGAGGAGGCTTTGCTGGGATGCAAGGATCTCAAAAGGAACCTCTGACACCCCTTGGGCGTGATGAAGGAGCAAAGGACACAACAGTAGCATCCCTTGGTAAGCTTTTTCAGGAGTTCTGGGTCGGACAGATTTGGGTCATTCTACAAACAGTTTGTGCATATCAGGAGGTTCTGACACTCTACAGTATGTGTTCTAGCCAACTATGTGCTGCACAAATGGATAGGTCAGGGATGTTTTGACATAGGCAGAATGCTCAAATGGTGTATATGATTTAGGTAGCTAATGCCTCACAATTTGTGAGATGGTTAGTGATATGCCTTAGTCATGACAGTTCTAGACACAGGATCTTCTGCTAATCATAGGGAAAGAAGCAGCTAAATTGTTTTGCATATACTGACCATATGCAAGGTGTGGTGATTTGAATGCAGGAGCAAAATTTGCGATCAAGGTGATATGTGTTGCAGGTTCGTTGATTGTAGTTGTGCAGAAGAAGTTTAAACCAAAAGGTAGGCCTAAAGGAAAGGTTTCAGATGGAGCTGATGTCTTATGATGGACTTTAATGTGCAGTTCTTTCTGTAGAGAAGGTGGTACTGCTGCCAATTTAGTCACTCTGGGCTAGTCCTCTCGCATGTATTCAAGTGCAGGCACTATCAGGATGGTTAGTTGCCTGGTTGTCTCTGAGCTTGTATACTCACAGTGTAAAGGTTTTTTTTTTGCAAGACACTGTGAAGAGATAAAAATTTGACTTGATGTATTCCTGCTTTGTATGGTGTCCTTTGGTTGAACTTCACATCACAGCAAGATACAATATTGCAGGTGACCTGAAGGGTATAGGTTACACATGGCATGTGTACAGGTACACACATATGGGCATCGGTACACTAACTATGATTGGTGCTTGATGTTCAATATTGATAGAGTTGGCTGACTGAATAAGTAGCCCATAGTGTATTCACCACCACCTGCACTTTCTTCTACTAATTTTTTGCAACTGTCATTTGGGTGAGTTTCCTTCTGTGGTATGGTTTTTTGTTTTTCTTAGGCCTTAGGCTTTGCTAGTGGGGTGTTTCAATGACATGCCAACATGATCTGTTTTATCAAATTAATCGATTCATGATTGCAGAAAAGACTGGGCTGACTAGGTGTGAACTTGAGAGCTGAGGAGGTGTTTGAGATGGGGTTTGAAAAAGTATGTGGACTGGAAAAAGCTTTGTTGTCTTCAATCTTTTTGCTGGAGACCATTTGGCAAAATAGCTGGAATGCAGGACAACAGTGAAGTCTCTCAAAAGGAGACTACTATGTTGGTGCTCCAGCTGACTTGAAGCAATGAATGTAAGAGTGGCAGGTGATCAAAATGGTTCAAAAGCGATGATCAATCAAGGCTTGAACGATTTGTTTTACAAGAAGAGAATGGAATGGACATGAAACTTCTCTAGCGATCAATCATGGGTATTTTTGCACTGTTTTTAGCATTTGGAGTGGCTTCCTCATGCAAGTTTTCAAAAGGAGCAATCAGGCTTGCACAGTACGAGCACACAACAGATAATGCCTCAAAAATCGCCTTACAATGTAAACCTTCCCTGTCAGAGCTTGAAAATCAAGGTTGAATATGCAATGGCACTCCATCTCTGGAAGTTAAAATGCAATTGTTAAGATGTTATGGTTAGAATCTCAAGTTAAGCCATGGATGTAGAAATTCGAACATTGTCCTCCTTTTGTAGAACTCATCAACCAGGATTTTAAGTGCATCCCTGAAGCCATGGATTATGTATAATTGACAATCTCAGTTTGTCTGGATTGTAATTTGCACTTTGAGGACTCTCAAAGAGATCTGAATATTACCAGTGATCTGTGATCTATCTTCAGGTACACTACCAAAAAACCAGTGCAGGTTTTTATAAAATTTGGAAATGAGGTGGAAATTTGGAAATTTAGTGCATGGTGTGTCTGCTGATGCATACTGGAAACGGGTATGTAGTATGTACCAGTGTTGGGTGGTTCTTTGAATTTGTTAGAGCCTCATGTTCAAAGGTTACGAAAAAGTTCAGAATAAAATAGCCCTTGGTTCTAGGCTGTTTGAAAAATTTCAAAGAATTGGTGGGTTTCATGAAAGAACTGGAAAATAACTAGTGGTTCAAAGTGTGGTCTATGATGAATATGGGTCAAAGCTGATTCTCTAATTTTTTGAGAAATGCTTGTCAAGTGTCCATATAACCGACCCTTGCCTGCCAATTGCTTTCTTAGATAAAGTAGCACGAGTAGAGGGAGTGAGAGCTAAAGCAGCTCAAAGTCACACCAAGCAGGAACATGAGTAGTGGGAGTAGGGGCATCATGAGTAATAATAGCACAAGCAGGAAAAGCATTGAGTAATAACATGAATAAGGGAGAGAATCGAGCAACAACAGGTCACAAACAAGGGAGAGCTCTAGAAAAGCATAACAACAACCTTGATTCAAAAGGGAGAGAATTGAGCAACGACAGGTCACAAACAAGGGAGAGCTCTAGATAAGCATAACAACAACCTTGATTCAAAAGGGAGAGAATCGAGCAACCATAGGTCACAAACAAGGGAGAGCTCTAGAAAAGCATAATAACAACCTTGATTCAAAAGGGAGAGAATCGAGCAACAATAGGTCACAAACAAGGGAGAGCTCTAGAAAAGCATAACAACAACCTTTTTTCAAAAGGGAGAGAATTGAACAACAAGTCACAAACAAGGGAGAGCTCTAGAAAAGCATAACAACAACCTTTTTTCAAAAGGGAGAGAATCGAGCAACAAGTCACAAACAAGGGAGAGCTCTAAAAAAGCATAACAACAACCTTGATTCAAAATAAATTGAGTAAACTAAGCACTAAGCAAAGTTTTTGCACACGAATGTTGTATGTTTAAAACATGTATGATGCACATACCTAGTAAGATGAAACATAATATATTTTGTGAAAGGTGGTGAGAGTCACATTGAAATGGTTAAATTTTTTGAGATTTTCAAATGAGGGTCCCAAAATTTTCAAACTATGAGTCTTGCAACTTTTGAGCTCATAACTCTCTTCTATGAACTTGAATTGAAGAGCTTCAAATTGAAAAGTTGTAACTTTTAATGAAATCTTTGACCCTTATTTCCCAAGTTTTAGTGGTTGGGAGTCAAACTTTTTTTGATAATTTTTTGGTCATAAATCCTAGTTCACAACTCTAAATGGAAAATGCAAGTCACTTTTGATATTTACTATTCAAGACCTTTCCAATCGTATATGGGGGGCATAATTTGGATAACATTTACTACATGCACTTTTGTCCTAAAAATTCAAGATTCATGCCGGATTATAACTCCCAAAATGCTTTTCACTTGGAAATGTTTGGGGCTCATTTCCTTAAGCATTCTCACACTTGTGAGAGCGTGCTTAAGTCTTGGGACATTCTCCCAACTTGCATTTTTTTTTCGCCCCAAACTTGGTTGGGAGCCCACAACAAGGATCATGACCAATGTTGATATGGTATATAAGGTTTCAATGGGTATGTACTTGAATATGTAGAATCAAAATTGATTGGTATCATTTTATAAAAAAATTAGGACATTCTTTGGTTTGTTGTTTGCCTCCACCAATGCTATCATGCACTTAGTGTCTAAATCAAACAAAATGTTAATATTCATATCCAATTGGTATGTTAAAATGAACATACCCGCCCAACATTGGTCATGACACAACTCATGTCTTGTTGTGGTGATATAAGGTTTACTTGAACATTGAGATCTTAATGAGAGTGTTATTTTTGCTTTGTTGAGCTCCATAGGCAGTGACTTGAAAACAACCTACCATGGCCAAGGGGTGTATACACACATAATCCATGATTCAAGTTTGGCTTTGATGTTTAACAAAAGCTTATGAAATTTCACCTTTGGGAGTTTGAACAGGATACTACCCGCCAAACGCTCAGAAATAGATCAGTTAGCATTCGTGCCTCCCCTTAGGTTGCTAGGAAAAAAAGGTTCACCAGGCTGGATATGACGATATTGATGAACCCAGAGATAAGCAGCTTGGGCCCAGCCCAAGGCGAAAAGAAGGAAGAGTGCCGGGAAAGCAAGCTCGCGGACAATGACACCATCAGACCCTCAGGATCGATCAGCCAACTGGCTACCCGCAACCGGCTAACTTATGTTTAAAAAGACCCTCACTATGGTCTCCCTCAATGTCAGAGGCATGAAGGTCAAAAAGACCAAACCAAAACAGGTGAAGGTTTTGCTTTCATCGCTCCCAACCCCACCGCAAGTCATTCTTCTCCAGGAGCACCACCTCGGGAAGGTGGAAGCCCAAGACCCCGCTAGAGGGGTTGAGTTCTGGGCAAGGAGAATCATACTGGGATGAGGGTGTCCCAATGGGACACTTTGAGGGGTAGAGGGGCGTGTTGGAGCTCCGGGATGGGACTAGGAAGAGTTGACAAGCTTCATTCACTCACACGGGCTTGCACACAACCCACACAAAATGGTTAGTGGTTAGTGCATAGTTGGAGCACCCTTGGTGCTAGGATGAGCCACGGGCAACACGAACGCATAAGACTCACCACGGCCCGGACTTGGGGAAAGCCACCACCTTCCCCCTTATAGTATACTCTGCAGCTCTCCACAGAAGCTACATCCAAATGGTTATTTTTCCCGGGACTCCCGAGTGGGAGTCCCGAAATCGCGCCAAATGGGACTCCCGCGACTTTAGAGCCCCATAATTTTGCGAGCAGACCTCGGATCGCAATGCGGTCTAAAGCAAAGTTGTAGCTCTCGTCGAGAGCTTTCCAAAAATATGTGGCACGCCCCCTGCAGCTAAGTAAATCGGGTTGATTCCTGACTTTTTGTGGTTAGGAGTCAAACTGGCAGTTCGACTCCCCGGCCCTTCTTTTGGCCATAACTTGTGTTTCAGATGTTTGAATGAGTAATGCGAGCCCATTTTAGACATCTACGCTTTAAGAGCTTTCCAATGATATAAAGAACTTATATAAGGTTCTCGCAAAGACTTTCGCTTGCAGGATTCAGACGGACCTCACGGAGATCATCAGGCCCAACCAAATGGGTTTCGTGGAGGGCCGAAGCATACTTGACAACGTGTTCATGGCTCAAAAAAGCCTAGGTTGGGCTGAAGAAAGCAACCAGGACCTGGTCCTTCTCCTTTTGGACTTCGAGAAAGCATTCGATAGACTCGAATGGGACTTTCTCTTCAAAGCCCTGGACAAATTGGGCTTTAGCCCCACTTGGGTCCGCTGGGTTGCATCCCTATATCAGGATGCCACCTCCGCCATCAAAGTGAATGGGGTAGCCGGCCCCGATTTTCAATTCGCCACGTCGGTAAGGCAAGGGTGCCCCTTAGCACCCTACTTATTCATTCTAGCTACTGATGTTCTGGGGTACATGCTGACCAACCCCAAACATGGGGTCGAAGGCCTTTCCCTTCCCAAAGGTGGTCTGATCAGAGACCAGACCTTCGCTAATAACACAACCCTCTACCTAAAGGGCACCCTGGCTAACATGGACCGGGCGCAAGAAGTCCTCAAGACCTTTTGTCGCACGTTCGGAGCCAAAGTCAACTGGCGCAAATCGGCTGCCATTTGGGCCAGCCAAAGACAAAAGTCCTGGGAATAGGGGGAAGACGAAGGGTTAAAGTGGATCCCGAAAGGGAAAGGTACAAGGTACCTCGGGATTTAGGTCGGTTTCCACTTACCATCCGAGGTGAACTTTGACACGATGATGTTCGCCCTCAAAGGCAAGCTCATCAAATGGAGCAGTAACAAGCTCTCACTTGCGGGAAGAATCCTAGTTGCGAACCAGGTCCTACTCGCGTCTATCTGGTACCTAGCCGCATGTTGGAATCCGGATCCAAAAATGTGCAGCCAGGTTAGAGGGCTCATTAGGAACTTCATATGGGGGGGCAAGGAGGCGTTTACGTGCGCCAAGGTAAGGTGGGACACCCTGGCGCTCCCAACCTCCCAAGGAGGCCTGGGCGTCACCGACCCCAAAGCCCAATCACGGGCATTGCTGGCCAAACTTTTCATAAGGGGCCTAGCGCCCAGCGGAGAGCCTTGGAAAGAGTTCGTGCGGCATAACGTCGACCAAACGAGGTTCCCGGTCCACGGCAAAGGCCCCTAAAATCCCGACCTAAATTGGTTCCTCGCCGCGCCCAAACTCAAGAAGCTCAAATGCTCTATGTGGAAGAACATCGTTGGGGCTTGGTTGAACGTGAGGCCTGGCCTAATCAAATCCGACCCGACCAACTCAGACGAAGTCCTCAGGCAACCCATCTTTGGTAACCCATCAATTCTCAACTCCAGAGGTTTCCCGCTAGGAGTGGGGGGCGTGAGTGAAAGCAATGCCTTTGCGCAATCCGGATGCTCCCGAGTCAAAGACATTTGGAACGTTGCAACTAAAGATTGGAAGGGGCTAACGGACTTGGGCATGAGCCATCATCCCTCAAACAGGCTGAGCAGGGAGATGATCACGTCAAGTATCCCTTGGCGCCCAGATGAACATGAAGGTCACTTTCGCATAGGCGACTAGATAGCCAATCCAACACCCAGAAGGGGTAGCCCACTCGACTGGGTCTACCTTGTCCTCGAGCCAACCGACGCAGCTGCCTCAGTGTTTGAATTTCAAAAGATCACGCCCGGAGGTCGCATCCAAGCGACGACCAATCAAACCATCAAAATCTCCACCGTCAAGCACCGCACAGTCAGAGTGCTCTCCCAAGAGAGACCCGAGGCAACTCTCAAGGTTGCTAGAGAGCCCCCAGCCCAAGGCAAGGCGCCTCTTCTATACTAGATCTTCGACGCAGGTTTCATACTCGATCTACCTTGGGACCTTGGTGAATGGCACTGGCAATCAAGCCCGCCCCTGGGCGATGCCCCCTTCTACGGGTACACCGCCAAGAGGGGCTACAACAACATTCGCAAATTGAACCTCACGTCCGGCATGATGTCCTTCCTTCAGGACCTTAACCTCAGAAACACCTCTACCACTCAAATGACGGCTAGACTCTAACATAACGCGCGCCCATGGAAGGTGGGCACGCTCATCTGGCTAGTTCTCAACAAAGGCTTCCTGGTTGGGTCCTGGCTCCAACAAATAGGCCTTCCCTCTCAATGCAAAGTGTGCGGCTCTAACACGGAGGAAAACCCTCGACATTGCCTCCTGGATTGCCTAATGGCGCAACGCGCTTGGGAAGCCTTCAAAAGAATCTAGACAGAATGGCGGGTGCCTCACGATCTGGAAATCACCTGGCCCTTCGCGCTGCTCGACGAAGTGACGATCGAACAAGAGGATGACCCCTCGGGACTCCTCGCATACCACACCGACGGCTTCACCTACCCCAGACAAGCTTTAAACATCCTACATAGCTTCATTGTTTATCATCTTTGGATTGAGAGATGTAGAAAACACTTTGATGACAATTACTCCCTCAAAACGGTTCTCACCCAGGCTTGGGTGGCCACTGTTGAGGTCGGTATGGCCTCTTGGAAGGCCATTAGATCTCACCGGCCCACCAAGGACCCGGACATTCAAGCTCGCATCAAGCTAGACTTCAGAAATGAGTGGCTTCATATGAACATTCTGGGGACGGATAATGCCACCATTCGGTGGCATTTCCTCCCCCCCTTGTATTTCCTTCCTTTATCTAATGATTGATGGGGCTGCTGCCTCCCTCCCCGCATGGGGTCCCTCACAATATTATAGCTCAAGGTCCCCTATTTTAAGAACAATTCCAAAAAGAAAAATTTTAATATTGGTTTTTAAATGAATCAGGAGTAGCTTGTTGTGAGTGTGAGGATCATCCACTACTTTAATTGTGAATGTGCCAATGTCTTCTTTGGAATTGTATACACTTGTTCACGAAACAGGTTTTGGTGAGTCACAAATCCTTGTTGCCACTATGTGTGGAAGATACACATCTCAAAAAAAAAACTAGTAGGTGACCAACATGGTTTTTTTTCCTTCAATTAAGATATGGCCTTTTGTTTCCCAATCTTTTGTGTTCACCTATATCCTTAGTCCTTGTGTTGGTTAATTGTTTGTGTAGAGAATTGTTGGCTTATAAGAAAGCTTTATATTTTTAGAGTCTCATTCTTTTAGGTTGTGATGTTAAGTATTCTTTATACTAATTTATGAATCTTGTTTCATGTTAGACATGCATGAGATGGCAACAATGTTCAAACTACAGATGATGACAGTTCTTCCCGTTTAATGAGACCTAATCATCATATTTCATGGGGTCATGGACACAAATGGTGAACTTGAAAGCAAGTGCACAATCTGAATGGAAATATTCTTATAAACCTCACGATTTCAGGTCATGACAACAACCAGAGGTGAAATCAGGTAATGACTTGCTTTTTTTGGACACAAAGATCACAAGAGCCAAATGTGGTTTATTATCAAGAAAATGGTACTTTTCATTTGTTGCTACATGCACAAGTAAATGATTTTATTTGCAACTGCTAGCATTTTCAATGACAAAGCTCTGAGATCTTTCAAGCATGTGCACTATTGCACCAACATGATATTCTATTATGCAATTGAAATGTATGTTTATGTATCTTTTATATTATTGCCAAACATGGCACAATCTTTGAATTTCATTTGCATGCCGATTAGGACATAGAACAACTAGTTGATGATCTTTGCAATCGTTGGGTGGGACACATGTCTATTTATAAGGTGGGGTTCAAACATTTGAACTTCATATGAAATAATTGTAACCTTTTTCCAAACAAACGACAAAGCCTTGCTGCTCAATATTACAATCTTCATGAATTTTCCTCTTCTTGTCATCAAGATTTGTTTTGTCAAAACTTCAAATTATTTTGTCCCATTTTGAAATGAACCAGATTGTTGTTGGAAAAACATCATGGGTATTAAAAATAGTAATGTTTTAAGTAGGTGAGAATTAAATCTCATATTCTAAAATCAATAGAAGTGAAAATAAATTCATGGACAATCTATATGATCATGTATTATTAATGTTTGATAACTAATTATTTGTAAACAATTTATTTATCGTCATTAATAGTGTGAAGCAACACGGAGCCCAAGTTATTTATTCATATATATTAGTCCTTCATTCTTTTCATCATTGGAATATTCATGGTTACACATTAAAAACCAAGTATAAGAATATAATGAATTTTACTCTTTCCCCCTCACTTTTGGCATTGGAAACTTCCAAAATCACTTCATTTTCATTTTTTATTTTTAAAATTTCTTTTTTGAGTTTTTAAAATTTTTGCTAGTAACAAAAAAAAGAAGAAAAAGGCTTGAACTTACAATCAAGTAATATTCATAATTCCTTCAGGTGTAAAGGAGATAAATCAAAACCAAATAAATGTGTATGTGAACAAGTGGTTCGTCCCATAAATGAATTTTTGGTTTATGGTTAGACCAAATAAAATCATGTTTGTTTGTTTTCAGTTTTAGGATTTAACATTAATTGTAAGCATCCCAAAAAAGATCTTGCCATTAATTAACTTGGGCTCCGCGTTGCTACGCAATATTAATGACAATGAAATGATCAAAAACAAAAAAAAGGTTTACATTTGAAATTTTTGTTATTTTGAGATATATATATATATATACTAGTGGTAACCCATGCTTGTAAGGCACAGCACGGCATTGAAGCAGCGATGACCCCTGATGACGACCCCTAAAACCCTAAAGGTTAACGACATTCTGCCATTTCAGCTTCTAGACATATTGCTCCATCTGGAAGTCACAATTCTTGGTGCCGAGATGAACATCGGCAGCTAGCATCATCTGCACATCAACCTCCTTCTGAGAGAGCATTATCTTGACGCCACACTACGTCTCTATTGCGATCTGGGGATAACCACAGACGCAGAAACTACAAACCAAATCCTAGAAGGGAAAAAAAAAACAGACGCAAAAGAAACCATCCTGTACAGCCGCTGAGACTTAAACCTAAACCCTAAAAGGAGTGCCAAACCCTAACCGTACCAAGACCCAGGTGTAATTAATGAACCCCTAAAGTCAGGTTAAGTTCTTCTGCACAATAGTTACAGTTCGATCAGCAAAAGAATTCCAAAGATCTACACCGTCAGATCTCATTGATTTGGACGGCTAGGAGATATCTAGAGCACAATATTAGATCACTGCTGATTTTTTTTTTTGTCAATTTATAACTGTTATAATTGTCACAGACAAACAGATGGACGTAGTGAATTAATATATATGATATAGGATTCAAATTGTACAAAAGACTATCCAATTATCATCCAAGGGAGATTCAATCAGTCACCCCTATTTTTAATTCATTGAAAATTTGAAAACAAATTAAGGTGGATAAACATTGAATCAACTAAGCAAGTAAGCATTAAATCCTTGAATTAGTTATTTAAGGGAGAAATTTTACTAGAAACTAACTTAATCTCAAAGGAAAAAAAAATGTTAATCTCTTCAAATAATCTCAACATATTCAAATGAAATAACACAATGTATTTACATTTGTATGAAATTACATGCAAACATGTGTATGAAATTGAAATAACATAAAGATTCAATTTTTATTTTTTGAAAGGACACAAAGATTTCAAAAGACATTGAAAAAATTAAAGAGATTTGTTTTTCTTTCAATATCTTAGGATCCGTAAGGACATTTTGAAACATTACAACTTGTAAAAATGTTTATTTTTATAAAAAATTTCGGTTTGGAATCGACTTCTAATAAATTTGTAGTTTGAAATTGTTTTTTAATACGACCTATGATTATAGCCCATCCCACTTAAATAGATCATGCCTACTCACTTGGGCTCTGCGTTGTCACACACTATCAATGACGATGAAATAAGGGAAAAAAAAAAAAATTTACATTTGAAAACTTTGTTATTTTCAATTATATATATATATATATATATATATATAGGATTCAAATTGTACAAAAGATTGTCCAATTATGATCCAAGAGGATATTTAATCAATCATCCCTGTTTTTAATTCATTGGAGTTTTGGAAGCAATTAAGGTGGATAAACATTAAATCAGCTAAGGAAGTGGGGATTAAATCCTTGAATTAAGTATTTAAGGGAATTTTTTAAATTAAAAACTAGCTTAATCTCAAAAAAAAGAAAAAAAAAGTGAATCTCTTAAAATAATCTCAACATATTCAAATGAAATAACACATATTTACATTTTGTATCAAATTCCATGTAAACATGTGTATGAAATTGGAATGACACAATAACTCAATTTTGTTTTTTGAAAGGACACAAAGATTTTAATTTTTTTTAATAAAAAACATAAAGATTCCAAAGGACATTGAAAAAAATAAAAAGATTTTTTTTTTTTTTCGATATCTTAAGATCCATAAGGACATTTTGAAACATTACAACTTGTAAAATGTTTATTTAAAAAAAAATTCCAGTTTGAAATCGACTCTAATAAAATTTTGCAGTTTGGAATTGTCTTTTTGTACGACTTACTTACTACTATAACCCATCCCACCTAAACCAGATCTGATAAAATAAAATCACCATCACTGGAATTAATGGCACATATTTTAGACTCTTAAAATGTGATAAAAACAATGTTCCAAAAATAATTAAAAATAATGTTACAATATCACAAAATCCTTTCAAAACATGGGGTTTAGGTTTGGGGACCGACCAATAGAGGAATTTAGACTTGTGAGAACGAACACACATGGGAATCAAAAGAGCAACATAAAAAAACATTTGGCAATAAGTTTATATGGGAATAAATTTGAACATCATTGCAAATAATAAAAGTAGGAACACCATTGAAAACACAATTGGGAACTTTTTTTTCTTTTTAATGTACAAATTCATGATGAGCAAAGAGGAGGGGTGAATGAATGGGGGTTTAGCCCCCCAAAAAAAGGGGAAAAAAAGAAAAAGAAAAAAAAAGATGTTATAATTTATTTTCTTTTCATATTTTGTTATTAACCAAATTTGGCTAAATTGGCTTTTGAATGGCAGCTTTAAAATTAAAAAAAAATCGACCTAATTTTCGCAAACGCGACTCACCCTTGTTCTCGCTCTCGCGTGAAATTCGCAAAGCGATCACGAGAGATTCAGAAGAAGAGAGAGGGGCAGCAATTTCATGGCTCGAGAACAAGAGTTTTCGCAACTAAATTTTCGACAAGAGTTTTCGCAAATAAATTTTCAACCAGAGTTTTCGCAACTAAATTTTCGACAAGAGTTTTGTCATAAAATTTGGAGAAGACTTCTCGCAAATACAATTTCCAAGTTCCGAGTTTGTTGTAAATTTTGGAGAAGAGTTTTGGTCGTAAAACATTCACATTCTCTCTCTCTGTCTCTGTCTCTCTCTCGATTTAGTCAATTGGATCATCCATGGAGAGCTAAGAGTTTTGTAATTTTTTTTCTTCTTTTGATTTGGTAAGAAGCTATTGTGGAAAATGAGGATCGGCGAAGCTATTGAGGAAATCTTCGTTGATTGTAATGAGGATTTTGGTTCATTTTGTTGTTGTTGTTGTTGTTGTTTTGCTGAGTGAGTATGCGGAGGAGGAGGAGGACGACGAAGAAGAAGAAGAAGAAGAGAAAATCGAGTAATCGTCGCTGTTGGAGAAGAAGAACAAGAAGATTTGGGAATTGGTGACAGTAGTAGGGACGATGTCACAGATGGCAGCAAGACAAGTGACGAGTCGGAGAAGGAAACGATCCGATTTGGAAGTGATGCTAATTATAGAACAACATGCGAGTTGGAGTGGAAGTCATGTGCAGAGACAACAAGTGCTGAAGGAGAAGCAGCAGCAGCAGAAGAAGAAGAAGATGTACATGTGGTTTGCAATAGAAACATCAGTTCTCTTCAAAAGTTGCTCACACCTTTTGTTGTGCCTGCTGCTGCATACTCATTGGCAGCTTCACCAAACTGCTGACAACGAGCAGCAAGCATTTTCTGCAGTGTGATGTTTCCAAATTTGAGATCCTTCAAGGGAACAAACGCAACGCTTGAGCCTATCACGAGTCCCTGGTTCTTTCTTTTTTTTTTTCCCCTCTCTTTCTTAGTTTTTCCCTTTTTTTTTTTGGGTGTTTTTTTTTGCATGTAGCGGTGAGGAGCCTTCACGTTGCGAGTCCTCATGGAAGAAGTCTGTCTTGAAAGAAAGCGACTGCAAGTTTTTGAAGCAGATGAAGAGATGCAAGTTTTTGGAAGCAGATGAACAAGAGATCGGAGAAGGTGAAGAAGAATTTTGTTGTTGTTGGTTTGCAAATTGGAAGTTCGGTGATGGAAGAGATTGGCAGAGATCTATTTCTGTTTCTGTGCTGTGAGGAAGACGATTAAGAGAGAACATCTTCTTTTCTTTGCCTTTTTTTTCCCCCCGGTTGGTTTGTTTTAGGGGGCGGCTCGCTCCGGTGAGAGAGGTTTGGTGAGAGATGATGGAAGCCTGGAGTTGTAGTAGATTAGTAGCAATGCAGTGTAGTAGTATCATCCCAGGGTCCTCTGCAAGAGACAGGTCTTATGACACACAACGACAACAGCAGAAGAAGCAGAACGTTTGCAGTCTCGGGGGTTCTGCTCGCAGCAGCAGCAGCAGGGGTGAGAGATTCATCTCTTGCGGCTTTCTGAAACCAGGACAATTGGCTTCCTTCAAAGTCAAGAATAAAGAGCTGTCTCAACAAGAAGTCAGAGCCAAGAAACAAGTTCCCAGCAGGCTCGCGGTCTCATCTGTGCTTGCTGAGATTCCCAGTGAGATGGTGGTGAGCACTCGTGACAGCCTCTTCTTCTTCTTCTTTTCTGCCAAACGAAATTTTGTGCATGTCTCTCTGAGAATGTCATTTGTATGCTCATTTGCAGAAGCCTTATAGAACCAGCTATGAATGTGACGGGGGAGATTGGGTCCCTCAAAGCACCATTGCTTTTTTTGCTCATTTCTCACAGTACTTCCCTTTTGTGTATCTATCTATTGCCTTCTTTGATTAAGCTGAAAGAAGGTTTTGGTGCCTGGAATTCTGTACAAATTGAAGAATTAGTTCAATTTCAACATGTTTTGCTTTGTTCTTACCCAACTGCAGTTTCTTTCCAAAAGGGGCAGGAGCAGCAGCAGCAGCAGCAGAGAGAGAAGAAGCTGGCCAATCTCAATACAGTGATTTCAATCATCTTGGGAGGTGGAGCGAGCACACATCTTGATCCGCTCACATTTCATCGCGCAACACCTGCAGTAAGAATCACTACTCTTCTTCTCTGAGCTCTTTTTTCCTTTAGTTCTTTTTCTGGAGCAAATTGAAGGCAAAAAAAAAAGATGCCACAAAAGTTAGTTACCTCTTCTCATTTGCTTGCAACACACACACATACACACACACACATATACATGAGATCTTGATGGTCACCTGTTAAGTGATTGAAGGAAGATCTCACCCCCTCTAGGCACATGTCAATAGGTGCCCATTGGAGGTGCATATCGACTTATTGATGTGCCTATGAGCAACTGCATCAACAGTGGGATCAACAAGATCTACATTCTCACCCAGTATAATTCAACATCTCTCAACCGTCACCTTGCACACACATACAATTTCGGCAATCATGGTGTAAACTTTGGCAACGGATATGTGGAGGTAAGGTGCAGCTGCTTAAGATAATTATGTCAAAGGTATTATAGATCTTTTTAGGTTTCTAAATTCATTAGGTGGCTGGGAAGTATAAAGGGAAAATTGAAGTTTTGACAAGGTCTTTCTTCTCTGATTTAACATAGATTGGTGTACCAGAAGAGGACAGCCCTGTTTTGCCAATGATATTCATCTGTCCTTTTGACCCATGACAGGTCTTGGCAGCTACACAGAGACCTGGGGTAGGGGGTGAGAACTGGTTCCAAGGACCAGCTGATGCAGTTCGACAGTACATGTGGTTGTTTGAGGTAAGGTTGCTTCAGTTTAGCCAAACAATCCCCTCCATATTATTGTGCCCTTGCTGTTTCAATTTTGGTTTGATGATGCACACAAAGTTCTTGTTTTTGTCAGGTTTTGTGGCCTCGCAGAGGGAGAACAATGACCAGAATATTGTATGAGTTTCCAGGATGTTAAAAACAAGGATGTGGAGGATGTTATCATTCTGTCAGGGGATCATCTTTATCGTATGGATTACTTGGAATTTGTGCAGGTCTGTCTTCCTCCTCGTTAATTGTCTTTCTCTGTCTCTTTGTGCAAGATGTTGTATGCCATCTCAGGAAGGAAACCATAACCTTCAACTTGCTGCAACTGTTTTTTAAGCACTATCCTGGTCAAATTTTTTTAACAATATACAGTATCGTCATCACCATCTCATGAAATTTGCAGAAACACAAGGACACAGATGCTGACATCACCATTTCATGTGTACCAATGGATGACAGGTATGCTTGCTGCTATTTGACCTTTAATCTCTCAGATATGGAGTGAATTGTGGTCATTCAGGATGAGCTTTGGCAGCTGTGCACTGAATCATTGTTCATGGGTGGGGAGTGACAGCTGTGCATCAGAGTATGCTTTGGTGAAGATTGACAACAAAGGGAAGGTTCTTCACTTCAATGAGAAGTCTGAATGCAAGGGTCTGACTTCTATGGTATGCCTCCATTGCAGGTGCACCTGCAGAAGGGAATCTTATGTCATTTGTAGTCAAACTGTCATTGGAGAGTCTATGATCTTCACCTAGTTTGTAGTACAGTTGACAGAGGTTCTGGTTTTGCAGCAAGTGGACACAAGTGTGTTGGGACTCTCCCAAGATGAGGCACAAAAGAAGCGGTATATTGCATCCATGGGCATTTATGTCTTCAAGAAAAGAATCCTTCTAAAGCTCTTGAGGTCTGTTATGGAGCTCTTTTTCCATGGCCTTCAGCTGAGTTAATCAATAGATGTACTTTAGTTCCAGTTGTGAGTCCTGTTGATTTTCTATCAGCTTATTTGGGCATTCTGACATGCTATATAGTTGACTCAGATGGCGTTACCCAAATGCAAATGACTTTGGTTCTGAGATCATCCCTGCATCTGCCAAAGAATATAATGTTCAGGTGTGACATTCCTTCCACTGAAAGATTGGGTCTCATCAATATGACAAACTAGAGGTAGTCCACAAACTTTAGAATGTTGTCAGCTCTTTGACTGGGTATAAGCTACTGTTTGTTATTTTGATTCAGCAGGCCTACTTGTTCAACGACTACTGGGAAGACATTGGAACCATCAAGTCCTTCTTTGATGCAAACTTGGCTCTCACAGCACAGGTATCCCTCATTGTCATTGTTCAGTCAATGCATTCTGGAAGGACGCACTGGCTTTCAATGGTGGAATTGATGGCTGTTGTGCTTGATGTGGATTTGGCAGCCACCAAATTTCAACTTCTATGATGCTTCAAAGCCTACTTTTACATCACCTCGATACCTTCCACCAACCAAGATAGAAAGATGCAGGGTAAGTGTAAATCCTTTTCCTGATTTTTGTACAATCTCTAAAGTTGAACAATGAAAGAGGTTCGGTAAACTTTCTGTTCAGTACCCTCTGCCTATGATTGTGCAGGTTTTGAAGTTGAACAACAGGATATGGAAAATCTGATCTAGTATTGTCTTGCAGGTCCAAAACTCTATTATCTCCCATGGTTGCTTTCTGCGGGATTGTAGTGTCAAGCATTCAGTTATTGGAGTTCGGTCCCGACTAGAAAGGGGAGTTCAGTTGGAGGTATATAGGGTGAAACAAAGAAAGAGCAAGCCATTGTTGGCATCTCTAATACTGTACTATAGTTATAGCTGTTGACATGAACCATATCCAGTATGTTGCAGTGCTTTATCAAGTAGGACAGATTGGGCACTCTGTTCTTCTGATCTGGGGCGGGTGGGGGTAAATCTGCAGGACACATTGATGATGGGTGCTGATTCCTATGAGACAGAGGAGGAGATGGCCTCCTTGCTGGCTGAAGGCAAGATTCCTCTAGGTGTAGGAGAGAACACAAGGATAAGGTACCTGAGTTGCAAATCATTGTGCCTTCTTGAGTGAATCTCTGGAACCACACTTTCTTTGTTTTGGTTTTGCTTCAGATGCATCATGCAGTCTGCTTGCTCATTCTCAGGATATTTGAGGCACAGTATGTCTCTAATATGTTTCTAAAAAGTCATGATATGAGGATGAGTTGAAGTTTACAATTTACCTTCCATTTCTGGATAAGTTCTGATACTATGAGTGTTTTTAGAAAACAGTGCTGCTGAAGTACACAGGGCTGGGAATTTGTTTGTGATTAGTGTTTGCCGGGTGGATGTTTAGTTTTCTCTACTAGTGCCGTATGCAAAACAGAAGAGTTCATCTTTGGCTTGTGAACCCAGCAAGAAAATCCTGAGCTTTTCAGGATTGTGTAGTTTTCTTACAAACTAATGTGGGAGTGGCTACATTGCCAAGCCTTGTGAAAAGGTGCCTAGAGGCATTAATAACCAAAATATTGGTCAATTGCAGCAATTGTATAGTGGACAAAAATGTGAGAATAGGCCGTGATGTGGTGATTGCGAACACTGATGTATGTTCCCAAACTCTTGCTGTCTCAGCAAACAACCTGCTCATTTTGCATTTTATCCATGAAGAGAAGTTTCTTGGATGTTCACTGACAAGATTGTCTGTGTGGGTGGCTTTCATACTTAAATGGGATTAACTCCTAAGGTATTGGTAGAACAAGCCAGGAGGTTCTGTTGAGGCAGGTGTAGAGGACAGTGTTTCTAGGTTGTCATACCTTAATTTCACTTAGTTTAAACTTCTGTGGCTTGAATCCTGACGTGTGAGTAGAATCTAAATATGGAACATAGACCAAGTTTTTGTGTAACCAACTATAAGGCCATCACCTTTAGAGTTTGTATTTTCACTATTGCACTCTATGTCAAGGTTTTTGGGGATGTATTTAGGAGCCCAACCTATGGGTAGAGGGTTGCATGTTATTGCCTTGGTGAGGTAGCCTCTTTCAAAAGTTCATGTTCAGAAAGGGGAACAGGGAAAATGAGGGAGGCAGGGAATCAGTTACTGCAATGACTACCCTGAAGAATCATGTGTGATTGGAGGGTTGTAGTACTTGTGATGGCCTTCATAAATTATATGCTATTGTTAAATACGTAGTTTCTTTTGTACAAGTTATGTAATTGGATGCCATTTGGGAATGGATCTGTAAGTATTGAAACAGTTGAAATTTCTCCATGACATCTAGTTTTCTAGCTATGCAACTCCTTTGAGAGTTGTTCACTGAGATTCAAGGAAAACTGTTGGGGTAATTGATCACAATGCAATGGGTACCTGGTAAGTAACCTCAAACGTGTTACAAATGAAATCAGAGGGTAGTACTGAATTCAATGAATGGTATACTTGCATATGTGAAAATTTGATCATGCAGCAAATGGGTTAATAGATTGCCAATTATATTCAGTTAGAATTTTCAGTGATATGATAATTTTGGAGGGTAATATCCTTTTTGCAGGGTATACTAGAAGCTGCAAGGCCTAAGGAAGGATTCTATATACGGTCTGGCATCACAGTTATCTTAAAGAACTCAAGGATTAAGCAAGGAACAGTGATTTAGCATGATGTTTCTGACTTTGGACTAGTGTAGTAAAAATGTCATCCTTACTTCGAGATGTAGATTGGAGATGTAGATCCTGCTATGTCAGTTCAGTTGATGCTGTTTAGAATCTCTCTCCATCTAGAGGATTGAGCTATCTATTGGCCTAAAGGTTTGCCCATTACCAGACTTTAACCAACAGATTGGACAAGTTTTGGATTGTATAGGGTGTGGATTAATGTTGTAATATTAGTAATATAGCCCTTAACAATTGAGTTACAAATTGATGGGCTTGAATCATTTGTGTTGCATGTTTTGTATATTCTTGGATCTGATGGAGAAAGAAGGAATCCATTTGCAGCAAGTAAAGCCACTGACTTTGAGAGTGGTTCGCCTCTAACATGTACTTAAGTTACAAAGGGTCTTTGTTGGTAGTGGCCATTCATTGCAAGGCAATTGACTGCTGCAGACATGACAGCTAATGGTTCAGATGAATACTTCTCTCTCTTATTTCTTCCCATTTTGCTGTCACCTTCTCTGTGGATTCCTCCCTCCTTGCCCCTACCTCATAGTGTCAAGGGTGCCTAGTATTCAAGAAGCTCAAGCATGTAGTGGGCATGTGAAAAACGAGGTGCTTTTGTGTTTTGCTACAATCCTTGCTGCAAGCAGTTTCTCCTGTTTCAAATTTCCTGGTGTTAACAATGGCACAGATCTCTCATTGTGAGTATTTCTGTAATGTGTGTTTTGTGCAAAAGCAAGATTGGTGGCAAGATCTGTGAGATTTTTTCAGCTACTTCATTTGTTTTTGACATGCTTTCGTTGAGAGTACTTGGCAGGATTTGTTACTTTTCAGTCTTTTGCCTGTCTCTTACCATGCTATTTCTGCAGTTATTGTTATATTTGTTCTGTCCCAGAACGGACAGCAGAGCTGCACTAATAAGTTCATGTAACTTACAAGCATGTGCAAATTGTAGTAGGTCTTTCTCATCAAGGAAGGGCTATTTGCAGCAGCAGCAGCAGCTGAACTTAACACCAGGTATTTTGTTTCACCTCAGGTCTGTTCCATGAATTCATTTGGGGCTTCAGATATTGGTCAGGGGTGCACTGAAGCTCAATTCTGGTCAATTCTGGTCAATGAAGCTCAATTCTTACAACTCTCTTCATCTGTTTGCAGGTTGAAAATGCACATTTTGTTCATAATTGAAGAAGCCTCGATCATCCATCAGAATTCAAGAACATGTAAATGACATTCAGAGTTTTGGCTCTCAGCAGCACTGCTGAAGCCATCTTGACCCAGAACCATGGAAAATTAACCACAGAATTTGTGAGCTCTCATTTTGTGAAGCTATTGTAAATCTGGTGTTGCAGCAACTACTGTGAAAAGCATATATAAAAAAAGCAGCTATGCTGTTGTGTCTGGCCGATCTGATTTAAGGAGTCCTTGTTGATTGTTGATTTGGATTGGAGCTTCAGATTCCATGTCAGGGAGCTTCAGCAACCAACCACAAGCTGTCTGGCATTGGGCAGTCTGACAGTCAGTGGATGTGACGACTTCAACTTCGGACACAAGATGTGAGGGCAGTTGCAGGTCAGATTTATGTCTGGTTTCACTTGAATTTCCCAAATCAGCCAATTCTGGCCCTATTAGTAGGAGAAAAGAAACAAGTCTCAGTTTTATTGGATTGCCTAAGAGCAAGTTACTCCAGAGTGAACATGTGATGAGATGGCCAGTTGATAGCATATGAGTGTCAGAAAGGGTGCAAAAAGTTGTTTATGCATCATACCCATGGAGTTGACTTGACTGCCTTGTTTATCCACCAAAGGGAAGGCCTAAAAGGACTCATCCATTTCTTGGGCAGAGATTTTATTGGTGCAGCTCCTGATTTCACCTTCTGATATATATTCTTTCGCATGTCATGCCTTCACATGCATGCCCGTTCCAGTGTGTCTCAGTAGCAAACTTTTCTTGTTGTGTCCCTTAAACCAGCCTCAGGATTCACTCAACCTGCAAATCTGAGGATGTCGCTGAACTCCATGTCTTCAGTGTTGGCCAGAGGCACATTGTTCAGGCTTTGGGGTTTGCCATATGTGTGCACACATGCCTATGAAGAAAAATCCCATCTATAGCCCAGATTCTAGTATTAGTGGCATGTTATATTTATGTGTGCTTTTTGATAGGGAATTAGTTCACAGGGACGCATGCATATAAACCTCACTGATCAGATTCGTTTTCTGGTTTGGGTCACAGGATGTGGAGTGGGTAATTTGGGGCGAGAGACAGAGTAGTCTCCTCTCAACATGGTGTGCATGAGTATCGAAGAACACTGCCATCACAGAATCATGAAGATCCCGCACTTATGACTCCAGCCTACACAATGCATCCAACAAGGTATGGAATCTAGAACCAAAGACAGCCATGAGTGCACTTGCAGATGAACCACCCATAGAACCATGGTTAATAGATCAGAATCATTTCTTTGATTTTTATTTTATTTTTGGGTTTCCTGACAACCTTGGTCATGAACCCTAAGAGCCACCCTGATAACTGCCAGGGGTCTGTTCCTGTTTCCAATAACCATTCAACACTGGTTCAAACTGCCAACACGTAAACCGGTTTGAGAAACATTGTCCACCATTCTTTCCATCCAATATTGTTTTTGATCAAGTTGTTCAATGTTCACCACACTTGCATCCACGATTAGGTCGCAATTGTGGAAACATGGCAATATGACATGGCCCATAGTGCAGCTTATCCTCTTCATATTCAGTTTGTTATTCACAAAATTTCACCACTTTTCTGATTCCTTTGAATGTGGCTTTGGTCCCTCATCCTTCAATAGCAAATCATTTTCATTGTGTATGTATTCAAGCCAATGAATCCAATGAGCATCCGCCTTTCCAGTTGCACCCAATGGGGCAATGAACATACTAAGACACGCAAGATTGTTGTTGTGTAGGGGGTCACAGGTGCCTTTGCATCCATTGCTCAAAGAAACAAGTTTCCATGTGATATGTGAATTGGAATTGCTATGTTTTATTTGCATTATAATCCCCTTGTTGGCATGTTAACATTGTCCACATGAGAAAAGA
>Ga0116229_10002149_pt1 | contig 31635 bp, 34 predicted proteins | sample S1TSphgellanicum_3_FD_87313 | JGI IMG/M metagenome (GOLD analysis project Ga0116229, IMG submission 87313) | Host-associated microbial communities from peat moss isolated from Minnesota, USA - S1T2_Fc - Sphagnum magellanicum MG | ecosystem: Host-associated > Plants > Peat moss > Unclassified...
GCGATCGCCTGAGAGTTGGCGAAACAAGCTTACCTTTGAGAGCATCAATCAATTCATCCGCCTTCTGAAAACGGTCTTCAACCCGCATTCGCATTCCAGTTAAGATTATTTGCTCCATTTGCACAGTGAGATTAGGAACTAACTGCCGAGGCGGGATAAGAGTTTCCGAATGAACGTATCCGCTCAATAAGTCGGGTTAGCCCAGAAAAATAGTAACCGTTCACAGGATTCCCAAACGCTACCGCAAAAAATAGGTACATGACCAACATATTTCCATGGTGATTTTTGGGTGTCCATCGCGGGGACTTCAACTTCTTGTTGTTCTTCTTTTAAAGAAACAACAAACAACATGTTTGAGTAATTTGACGCGCTGTCGGATTTTTAACTCACCGATTTTACATCATCTGACAACAATTATAAGTTTTTATTTCCCTTGAATTCCCTATCCTAAAAACCGACAGATGAACTGGATTTCCCCCGTTCGTTGTCAGGCAATTCCTTGATTTTATTGAGTATTTATACTTATTTTCTACCCATCTGTTTTTTTAGCCATTGCCTCTGGCTGAAAAACTAGTTATTTTGTACTACATTTTGAATTCCAAAATCGGGGTTAATACTCTATTTTTTTCAAAATGAGAATTGCTGCTGCCTCGGTTATGAGGTTGACAATAGCTTGTGGCAAATTGTCCGCAGTTGCAAAACAGCAGACCAAATGGAGCGATACAACGAGCTGCTGGAGCGTAACTCTAGTGGTAATATTACAGATGCAGAACAATTGGAACTCATAAAACTGCGTCACGAAGCTGACCGTTTTATGCTATGTATTGCCCAAGCTGCTGTGTTACTCTGTTGGCGAGGACATCATGTGCCAACTCCTTAAATTGTTGTGTCTCTTAGCGGGTGTGAACGATCTCGCAACAGCCTTTTTGACGATTAAATTCTATAATCTCCTGCGGACATCTGCCTCAGTTGCAGTTGCTCTTAATCAGACGTCATTCCACGCAGCGGTACTAGCGGGTAGTATACAAATGATACTCTCTATATATCGAGTGATGAAAAAAATATTAATTACTGGAGCCAGCGGTTTTTTAGGATGGCATCTTTGCCAACTGGCAAAACAAGAATGGGAAGTTTATGCAACATATTTTAGCCATTTTGTCAAGATTCCAGAGACAACTACTCTAAAAGTTAACTTAATAGATTTTCAGGAACTTAAGCAGATATTTCGTCAGATCCGACCAGCAGCAGTTATTCATACAGCAGCACAATCCCAACCAAATTTTTGTCAAAGCCACCCCAATGAATCACATGCGATTAATGTGGTAGCATCCTGCAACATCGCTGGCTTGTGCGCGGATAATAATATTCCTTGCGTTTTCACCTCAACTGACTTGGTTTTTGATGGCTTAAATGCTCCTTATCAGGAAATAGATCCCGTATGTCCTGTTAATATCTACGGTGAACACAAAGTCATGGCTGAGTCAGGTATGCTACAATGCTATCCCATGACCGCAGTCTGTCGGATGCCGTTAATGTTTGGTATGGCAACACCCACTGCCACAAGCTTTATGCAGTTATTTATTCAAACTTTAAAAGAGGGAAAAGATTTAAATTTATTTATAGATGAATTTCGGACACCAGTCAGTGGAAAAACTGCGGCAAAAGGATTATTATTAGCATTAGAAAAAGCCAACGGACGACTTCACCTGGGTGGTAAAGAGCGAATTTCACGTTATGATTTTGGATGCCTATTAGTAGACGTTTTTCAACTTCCTGCGACAGGACTTAAAGCCTGTCGCCAACAAGATGTGAAAATGGCAGCACCTAGACCTACTGATGTTTCTTTGAATAGTTCCAAGGCTTTTGCAATGGGGTATATGCCGTTATCTTTACGAGAACAACTAAAAGAATTATGAATTATAAATTCTGAATTATGAATTCTAGATTATGAATTATAAATTGTGAACGATAAATTATACTAAAAACGGCTGATTGCTGGACTTTTGCCTTGGCAAAGAAAACTTTGTCTGTTAAGCCAAGCGCGATTCTAAAAGTAAAGCTCCAACGCGTTTTTAGTATATAAATCATGATTGTTTTCATAATTCATCATTCATAATTTAATACGCTTCCATGGGCAGACAAGAACACACAAAATTCCTGTCGCCATAGGCGTTGTCAATGCGACCGACACTAGGCCAGAATTTAGACTCGCGAGTCCAAGGTGCGGGGTAAGCAGCTTGTTCCCGAGAATAGGCATGATTCCATTCTCCGACGATTAAACTTTCAGCAGTGTGGGGTGCATTCTTCAAGACATTATCGTGGGTATCCACCTTGCCTGATTCAATTTCAGCGATTTCCGCTCGGATAGCAATCATCGCATCACAAAAACGATCCAACTCTTCCTTAGATTCGCTTTCTGTGGGTTCTACCATAATTGTACCTGCTACAGGCCAAGATACAGTTGGTGCATGGAAGCCATAATCCATCAAACGCTTGGCAACGTCATCGATTTCGATATGAGCAGACTTTTTGAGCGATCGCAAATCTAAAATGCATTCATGAGCAACTAGACTATTTTTCCCTTTATACAAAACGGGATAATAAGGCTCTAGCATACGAGCGATGTAGTTAGCATTAAGAATGGCTACTTTTGTGGCTTCCGTCAAACCTGCTGCGCCCATCATAGCAATGTACATCCAAGAAATCACTAGGATGCTGGCACTACCCCAAGGTGCGGCAGCAACTGCACCGATATGAGAATTGGGAATTGGGAATTGGTTTTCTTCTCCATGCCCTATAACAGAGTGTCCAGGCAAAAACTCCACCAGATGCTGTGCGACGCCAATTGGTCCCATACCAGGACCACCACCACCGTGAGGGATGCAGAAGGTTTTGTGCAGGTTCAAGTGACAAACATCAGCGCCGATATCTCCGGGACGACAAAGTCCCACTTGGGCATTCATATTCGCCCCATCCATGTAAACTTGTCCACCATGACTATGGATAGCAGCACAGATTTCCTGAATTTGTTCCTCGAACACACCGTGAGTTGAGGGATACGTCACCATCAAAGCAGCCAGTTCTTTGCTATGCTTTTGAGCCTTAGCCTTAAGGTCGTCAAGGTCAACGTTACCTTCAGAGTCGCAAGCGACACTAACGACTTTCATCCCACACATCACCGCACTTGCAGGGTTTGTCCCGTGTGCTGACTGGGGAATCAAACAGACATTGCGGTGTGCTTCTTGACGACTTTGGTGATACTGATGAATTACCAAAAGACCCGTATATTCTCCCTGAGAACCAGCATTTGGTTGTAGAGAAATTCCTGCAAAGCCTGTGATTTCAGCTAACCATTCCTCAAGCTGCTGGAACAGGAGTTGATATCCTCGCGTTTGCGACAGTGGTGCAAAAGGATGTATCTTGCTAAACTCAGCCCAACTTACTGGTATCATCTCAGATGTCGCATTCAGCTTCATCGTGCATGACCCCAACGGAATCATTGATGTCGTCAGCGACAAGTCCTTAGTTTCCAGCTTGTGCAGATAGCGCAACAACTCTGTTTCTGAGTGATAGCAGTTGAAGATGGGGTGTGTGAGGTAGGTGGTGGTGCGGGAGAGGGGGAGAGGGGCAGAGGGGGAGAGGGGCAGAGGGGGGGATAAGTCTTTTAGAGTAAAGGGTAGGTCATTGGTTAGGGCGAAAATTTGCCAGAGATCTACTATATCTTCTTCTGTAGTGGTTTCATCTAGAGAGATACCTACAGTAGTGGCGTCGAAAATACGAATGTTAATTTTTTGAGCAACGCAAGCTTCTAAAATCTTTTCTAAAGAGCGTGTTCCTAAATCCACCTTGAGGGTATCAAAGTAATATTCAGAACTTATACTGTAACCAAGGCGGTTAAGTCCTTCCGCCAGTATTACTGTCAAATGGTGGATATTCTCGGCTATTCTCTTGAGTCCTTCCGGGCCATGATAGACAGCATACATACTCGCCATTACTGCAAGTAGCACTTGCGCGGTGCAAATGTTGCTGGTGGCTTTTTCGCGACGGATGTGCTGTTCGCGGGTTTGCAGCGCCAGACGTAATGCAGTTTTTCCATGTGTATCTTTTGATACGCCTACAATCCGCCCAGGAACCTGCCGCTTGTATTCTTCTTTTGTTGCAAAGTAAGCTGCGTGTGGTCCCCCGTAGCCCAAGGGGATACCGAAGCGCTGTGTGCTACCAACAGCAATATCAGCACCAAATTCCCCAGGAGGTGTCAGCAGTGTCAAGCTTAAGAGGTCTGCGGCTACCGTCACTATTGCACCAACAGCATGGGCTTTTTCGATAAAAGCGCGATAGTCGTAAATTGTACCATCACTGGCAGGGTATTGCAGAACTGCTCCAAAAATAGGTTCACATTTCCCAGCAGAGAATGAGAAGTTCTGGTGATCGCCGACAATAATGTTAATTCCTAGAGGTTTCGCCCGTGTTTGCAACACATCAATGGTCTGGGGATGGCAGTCATGAGAGACAAAATAAGTATTTGCTTTATTTTTGCAAACACCGTAGCTCATGCTCATCGCTTCTGCTGCTGCTGTGGCTTCATCCAGTAAAGAAGCATTGGCAATTTCCAAACCTGTCAAGTCAATAAGCATAGTTTGGAAATTCAGCAGCGCTTCCAGTCGCCCTTGGGCAATTTCTGGTTGATAAGGGGTGTAAGCAGTATACCAACCAGGGTTTTCCAGGATATTGCGCCCAATCACGGGTGGAGTGATACAGTCGTAATATCCCATACCAATGAATGAGCGAAATACTCGATTTTTTGTAGCTATTTCTTTTAACTGGGCAAGTGCTGAGGGCTCACTTTGTGCTTCTGGCAACTCAAGCGGGTGAGATAGTCGAATTGCCTGCGGTACTATTTTGTCAATCAGGTCATCAAGGGTGGTGAAGCCCAATACCTCAAGCATCTGTTGGATGTTGTCAGACGATGGCCCGATGTGTCGTTCTTGAAAAGAACTTAACTTCTGACTCTTTTTCCCCAGTATCTGCTGATGTTGTGATTTAGGGCGAGGGGCGTTCAATACCACAAATTGCTCTCCAGACGCTACTACTTCATATTTTGCAACAACTATATTTAAAGAGTCAGAGTGATGCAACCAATTCATCTAAACTTCATGAAATTCTTCCAGGCAACTTGAAATCGAGGATGAGGAGGATGTTGCTTCTCATCTTTTTTATCTCCCTCATCTTCTTCATTTACTCCCCTTGCACCAGAGCACTATACTCTTCAGACGTCATTGCATCATCAATTTCACTCAGATCATTGACGCGCACCTTCATTAACCACCCGTCTCCATAGGGGTCTTGTGCCAATTGTTCGGGGGAGTCGATCATAGGATCATTGCGTTCTATGACTGTGCCAGTCACTGGGGAATTCAAGTCTTCAACGGCTTTAACCGATTCAATATTGCCGAAAGTGTCTCCCTTGGTTACAGCATCACCGACTTCTGGAAGTTCTAAAAACACAACGTCACCCAATTGATCTACAGCAAAGGCAGTAATGCCAATGGTGGCAATTTCCCCCTCTAGCCTGACATATTCATGAGTATCCAGGTATTTCAAATCTCCAGGATATTCCAAATCCATACTACTTCCTTTTCCACTTCAAAAAAATCAGCTATAAAACTGCGAGCTATTCACATCTAGTAAGTTAACCATACTTTAGATTGAGTGACTCAGGGAACTCCAAGAAATAAATTATGCAAGTGAAGGTTGTTGACCAAAGAAGCAGGGGGGCAGAGGAGAAGTTAAATTTATTCGAGGGTAGAAGCCCTTGAACTTCTTTTTTCAAAGAAAAATATTTATTTCGAGATGCGTAGCGCTCTTAAATAATGCGTCCTTGTTTCAAGCTCCTACATTTATGTATGGGGTTTCTCCCCTGCTCCCCTGCTCCCCATCCCCTCTGCTCCTCTGCTTCTTCGTGATGGTTGACTGTAGGAATTGGATATTTTTTGATTGTGAAGTCCCTCTTAAGACATTAATTTAGTGTGTCAACCGATTTTTTGACCGATAAAACGGACGCTTAACAACAACTGCTGGATAAGCTTTGCCACGAATTTCCACTTCTAGTTGCTGATCGACAGATGCTAGTTGGGTGGGAACATAGGCTAAGGCAATCGGATAACCAAGTGTAGGTGATAATGTCCCACTAGTAACTTCTCCGACGACTACACCTGTTAATAGCACTTGATAGCCATGACGGGCTATGTTGCGTCCTTGCATTTGCAACCCTACAAGTCGGCGCTGGACTCCAGCAGCTTTTTGCTGTTCCAAGATTACCCGACCAATAAAATCACCTTTGGTATCTAGATGAACCAGCCAACCTAAACCGGCTTCTAAAGGGGTCTTGGTGTCATCGATATCTTGACCGTAAAGTGCCATTGCAGCTTCTAGTCTCAGGGTGTCTCTTGCACCTAGTCCACAAGGAGTGACACCAGCATTAAGAAGACTTTGCCACAATTTAATCCCCACATCTGGATCTACCATCACTTCAAATCCATCTTCCCCAGTGTAACCTGTGCGGGAAATAAAGGCTGGTTTACCCAGCACTGTCGCCTCAATGTGACCAAATGCCTTGATTGGGGCTAAGTCCTCTTGCACTAGAGGCTGAAGGTAACTGCTCGCTTTTGGTCCCTGCACAGCAATTAAGACTTTTTCGGGCGAAATATCTTGAAACTTGACCTCATCTGGGTTGAGGTGCTGCAATAGCCATGTTTTGTCTTTAGCTGTAGTTGCAGCATTGACAATCAGCACTCCTCGCTGTTCTCCAGTAGCATCTTCACCTTGGTAATAGAAAATGATATCGTCGATAATTCCTGCTTGCGGATTCAACAATACTGTATATTGCGCTGTCCCTGGTTGCAATCGACTCAAGTCAGAAGGAACTAAACGCTGGAGTTGGGAAACGAGATCTTTTCCTTGGAGGGTAAATTTACCCATGTGGGAAATATCAAACATCCCTGCTGCATTTCTGACAGCTTCGTGTTCCCGGCTAATGCCAACAAACTGTACTGGCATTTCCCAACCGCCAAAGCTGGTGAGCCGCGCTTTCAGTTCTTGGGCAAGGGAATATAAAGGTGTTCGAGTCAAGGATAAAGCGATTTCTTCGTGATTGGCCACAAGTTGTTTTGTTGTCTTTAGGTAAACATCTCTATCCAGTATTACCGAAGACTTCACAAAAATGGGGTTGCATGGTTAGAGTGTGGGGGGTCGGGAAAGAAAAATCACATCCCACTTATGCGAGACGTGGATCTCTACACCCCACACCCTTTGTTACCTCACGCCTATAAGATTCAGGATGATGTACAAGCTGACCGCGAACATGGCAGCGCCAAGGAACGTGCAAACCGGCAGTGTTAGTATCCACGATAGTGCTATATTCCTCAGCGTTTCCGTCTGAAGTCCAGAACCGTTCGCCGCCATTGTCCCCGCTATACCAGACGATAGCACGTGCGTGGTACTAACCGGTAACCCGAACCGATCAGCAGCAATAATTGTTGATGCCGCCACCAATTCAGCCGATGCGCCCTGAGCGTAGGAAAGGTGTTCTTTACCGATCTTTTCACCTACTGTGATGACGATACGCTTCCATCCAATCATTGTGCCAATACCTAGTGCCAAAGCAACAGCTACTTTCACGAAACTAGGAATGTATTTGGTCTCTTCATCCAACATTTTCTGGTAGCCTGTAAGAGCCTGCTTCTCTTGGGGATTGGTAAACTGATTTTGCTTGTTCAGCTTGGTAATTGTTGAGGAGACGAGATACATATTATTTCGTAGTGAGCGGCGATCGCCACTTGAAAAGTCTTGGAAACTCACTTTGCCAGACAAACTATTTGCAATCTCGCGATCCTTAGCAGCAAGTGCTGAGAAAGTTTTGTTACTGGCTTTGCCTTCCGGCTTCAAGAAGTTCATCATCTCATTGTTTGCGTCTTGGTCATTTAGCGATACTCTGGACGCATGGTGTTCGATAACTGGAAGCACAGAACGTGACGTAGTAGCCACCTGAGCGACGTTTGTGGAATGCATGTTCAGAGCAAATACACCAGGAAGGATAGCAGCTAGGATGAGCGTGAGCAGACCCATGCCTTTTTGCCCATCATTTGAACCGTGGGCAAAGCTGACACCAGTACATGTCAGGATCAACAAACCCCGAACCCAAAGTGGCGGTTCCTTCCTTTTATCTGCTGGTTGGTACAACTCTGGTCGTCTAAGCAATGCCTTTGCTAACAGCAGCAACACCGCAGCGCCGCAAAATCCCACGATTGGCGAAACCAATAAAGCTGTGAAGACGCTCTTCACTGGTGCCCAGTTGATTCCTTCGCTTAAGGAATGACCCGATCCCAGCAGTGCATGGCCTATACTGATACCCAGGATCGCCCCAATCAAGGCGTGTGAACTTGAATTTGGTAAGCCTACATACCAAGTTCCAAAGTTCCAAATAATGGCTGAGACCAAAATAGAAAATATCATCGCGTAGCTTGGCCCTGATCCAGCCGCAGTCACCAAATCAGTTGGTAGCAGTGCCACAACGGTATAAGCGACGGCTCCGTTGGATACCAACGCACCAATCAGGTTCCACATGCCTGACCAGATAACTGCGACAGTAGGCTTCAATGAGTGAGTATAGATAACTGTGGCAACTGCGTTGGCTGTATCGTGAAAGCCGTTGATCGCTTCAAAAAAAAGCTCAAGTCCCACTGCCAACACTAGTAAAACTAGAGTGCCTACTGTTATTGTCTCTCCAAAAAGTTCCATAAAATGTTTTCCTTACAAAAAAAGATGTCGGCGAAGTTGATTTCAGTTGCTTGCTTCGTCTCATAAAAACAAAATTCAGGCTTTAAAAACGTATCTGTTCAAGAATCAAATAGTAGTCCTATATATGACAGTTGCTGCTAGGTCTATCAAGGTGTAAGTCGAAAGATTAAGTTTTGTTGAATGTCGAAAATTGGGCATAAATTTCTAGGTTTCTTATCGACATTGACAGGGCTAGGTAGGCACTGCCGACGCGACAATTAAGCATTTTTAGAAATTATTTATCTTTCTAAAGATAAGTTTAATTCTCCTATCAAATTAAAAGTTAATTAAAGGTTAAGTCTAATTTAAATAAAGTTGTTATTGAACTTGTTTAGACACAATTCAGTCTAGGGAATTAGTTTGCCTCAAATTTTATTAGTCTAAATCTATCGCTAGGGCGTTGCAGAGTAGAAGTAGAAAATATGGGGTGATAACTTCAAAGGGTGTAGGAACCCACGCAAGAGTGACGTGAGATTGGAGCAATGACGTGCCTGGTGCAAGTAGTACATTGGTTCGTGTTGAGAGGAGTGACGTTGGGCAGTGCCCAACGTCACTCCTCTCAACGCGCTTAACCCGCGCACGAGGGTGACTCCCCTACCTCTTAAGATGCACATTTTATAACCCTTATACAGCAAGGCTTTCAGAAAGTGAAAAAAATGTGCATCTTTCATATTTTGCTAGTAGCGTAAGCCGCTAGTTGGGGACTGACATCTTGCACCTTCGATAGGGAGGGCTGCTGGGCAGTGCCCACCCTACGGAATCATAAGCTTTTTGGGCTTTGATTTTCGCAACAAGACAGTGGTGCAAGATCTGAGCCACGTGTATTTCAAAAATCAAATAAAATTCTATACACATCATGTGATTATACTGATATTACCTAATTGATATACGGTATTGTGACATCAGCATGACTAGTGGAAAGAGTTTGCAGTGACTTCGACAGGAGGTTTAATAGTTAATTGTAGAAGTGTTGAGATTTATTAACTTTAATGATGACAAAACGTTGGCAAGTATTAGCTGGGTTGATCTTGGCTATGGTTCTTTTTTTGTTTCCCCTCGCGGCACAAGCAGCCAGTTCTTCGAGTATCAGCCGTTCCGCAAGCAGCGATCAACTCAGTAGCCAAGACTTCTCTGGTCAAAATTTAATTGCGGCTGAGTTTACGAATGTCAATCTGAAGAACAGTAATTTCAGTAATGCTAATTTACAGGGTGGAGTTTTTAATGGTTCCTTATTACAGGGAGCGAATCTGCATGGTGCCGATTTCTCAAATGGCATCGCTTATCTAGCAGACTTTAAGGGCGCTGATTTAAGTGATGCCATTTTGTTACAGGCAATGCTGTTGCGTTCTAAGTTTGATGATGTAGATGTCACCGGTGCTGACTTTACAGATGCTATTCTAGATCGTCCTCAAGTGACAAAACTCTGCGCTCATGCCAGCGGTGTTAATTCTAAAACTGGTGTTGATACTCGTGAGTCTTTAGGATGTAAATAGTACGAACTTACCCTCTCTGTCTCCTGTGGATGACGGGAGGCAGAGCCGACTGTGCCCCCCGTCTCCCTCAAGAAGAACGACGTGCTGCATGACTCAGCCATTCAATCAAAGGCCTTAACTTTCCTGGCAGTGCTGCCTCACTCACAGTAACTGTGTGCTTTTGACCTTCGTCTTCTACCGTTACCGTGTATTGAAAGCGATCAGGCTGGGTAGGAGAGGCTGTTATATTTGCAGGTAAATCATAGAAACCTGCCGCCTCTAATAGTTGAGGTAGCTGGTTAGCAATATCTGTCGGCAAATCGGCGGGGTCAAAAGTTGTTGTCCTACTTATCCCCGCAAAGCCACCCGTGCGTTCAAATGAGATCCGCATTTTTTAATTTACCGTATGCTTTCTTTTGCTGGAGGCAACACTATTTTACTATAGTTTAATCTAAACTCTCACGAGTTATTCTACGGGTGTAGGGATTCCACACATCCGGTGCGATTATTCTATTCTTTAATTTTAGTCGTTAAAATTGCCAGTTTGCAGCGAATAGAATCTGACCCAATACTTGTCGGTTAATGATAGTTAAAGTGCCAGAAGTGCCAGAAATCGGGTTTCTTGGAGAAACCCGGTTTCTAATTTTCGCTCTTTCCGAGCAGTATTGGAATCTGACCAACAAGCTGACCTCGCTCCCTACTTTGACCATCTCATCATCCAACTCAAGTCTTTCAGGACAATCACCGGAGATTTCTCGGACTCTGGACAGGTTGAAGCTGTCTCTAAGGTTAAGTTCCGTAAAGAAAATGACGGCTAGGCATAATAAATTGTAATAAAATAGGGTGCATTAGCATAGTATAAAAATAATTTGAAGGGGAAAAACAACAGTACAGGGTTAACAAAGTGCTGAAGTAATGAGGTTTTCCAGTTTCTCATAATCAGATAAAGTTTTGTAAAAAAAGTTTTAATCTGAAACCCTGGAGAGCTTAGACTTATACCTTAGATGTCTGTTGTAAACCTTTCCGGACTGCTTAGGCAGTCTGACATCAAAAAAACTGAATCATTCAGTTTTGATTCCAAATGATTCTTAACCAAGCAAATTAGGAGATTCAAGCAATGGTTTTAGATGCATTTGCAAAAGTAGTATCCCAAGCTGATACACGTGGTGAATATCTCACCGACGCACAGCTGGATGCTTTGGCTGAGATTGTCAAAGATGGCAATAAGCGTACAGACGCTGTCAACCGCATTACCAGCAACGCGTCTTCCCTAGTTGCTAGCGCGGCTCGTGATCTGTTCGCTGAACAACCCCAGTTGATCAATCCAGGTGGTAATGCTTACACCAACCGTCGGGCAGCTGCTTGTTTACGGGATCTAGAAATCATCCTCCGCTACGTCACCTATGCAATCTTTGCAGGTGATGCCAGTGTACTGGATGACCGCTGCTTAAACGGGCTGCGTGAAACATACTTGGCGTTGGGAACCCCTGGTGGTTCTGTAGCAGTAGCTGTTCAGAAACTCAAGGAAGCTTCACTCGCTCTTGTCAATGACCCCAACAACATCACTAGAGGAGATTGCAGCGCTTTGTCCTCTGAAATAGCCAGCTACTTTGATCGTGCTGCCTCAGCAGTGGCTTAAGCCTGCTCGTTGCTGTTATTGACTGAAAGAATTGTCCATAGGACAAAACAAAGTTTCAACAGTTTCAACCAAAAATTTGTGAAAAGGGAGATACCAAAATGACAAAAACCCCTCTAACTGAAGCTATTTCAGCGGCAGATTCTCAAGGACGCTTTCTAAGCAGCACCGAAATTCAAATCGCCTTTGGTCGTTACCGCCAAGCTCCTGCTAGCTTACAAGCAGCAAAAGCTTTGAGCGCTAATGCTCAACGTTTGGCAGAAGGTGCAGCTCAAGCGGTGTACAACAAGTTCCCCTACACCACTCAGCATCAAGGTCCTAACTACGCCTCTAGCAGTACTGGTAAGCAGAAGTGCGTGCGTGATATCGGTTACTACTTGCGGATTGTTACGTACTCCCTAGTTGTTGGTGGTACAGGTCCTCTGGATGACTACCTGATTGCTGGGTTGTCTGAAATCAACCGCAGCTTTGAATTGTCCCCCAGCTGGTACATCGAAGCTCTCAAGCATATCAAAGCTAACCATGGTCTAAGTGGAGATCCCGCTGTTGAAGCGAATTCTTACATCGACTATGCAATTAACGCTCTAAGCTAGAGTGTTGATTTAGCCCGGAGAGGAAAACAGCTTCTATGTCAAGTAAGAAATGGGAGTTGTTTACCTCTCCGGGCCGTTGAATTTTCAAGCATAAAATTTTCAAGCCTAAGAATTGATTAGGAAACAAGATTGCAACAAAGCTTTTAATTTGCAATTAATAACGGGGGGAGGTGAATATGGCAGCATCAAGATTAGGGATTAGCGCCTTTGAGGACTCAGGATTGGTGGAGCTGCGTGCTGATAGGACAGAAGAAGAAGTAGAAGTTGTCATTCGGGCAGCCTATCGTCAGGTTCTGGGCAATGAATATTTGATGGAGGTGGAGCGTCTCGTAAGTGCCGAATCCCTCTTGCGTCGGGGTACAATTACGGTACGGGGCTTTGTACTAGCGATCGCGCAGTCAGAACTTTATCGAGAAAAGTTTTTTCACCGCTACTCTCAAACTCGGTTTATCGAGCTAAATTATAAGCATTTATTGGGCCGTGCGCCCGAGGATGAATCAGAAATTTCATACCACGTTGAGCGTTACAACTCACAGGGCTACGAAGCAGAAATTAACTCCTACATTGACTCAGCGGAATATCTAGAGAACTTTGGCGAAAATATTGTCCCCTATTATCGGGGCTTTAAAAGCCAGACTGGCCTGAAAAACGTTGGCTTTGGTCGGATATTTCAACTGTACCGAGGTTATGCCAATAGCGATCGCGCTCAAGGGCAGAAACAAGGACGGCTGACATGGGAAGTGGCTAAAAACATCGCCTCACCAATCTACCCAGCCTCTACGCAAGCCTTAGCAGGCCTCGCTAGTGGTAGCCGAGGAGAAACCTACCGAATCAGGTTGCTACAAAAGGCGAGCCCAAACTCGACGGTAGTGCGCCAGGGTACAGTAGAATTGCTCGTGCCCTATGAGCAACTTTCAAGTAAGTTGCAGCAGCTGAATCGTAAGGGCAATAAGGTACTTAGCATCACATCTGTATAAACTGGTAGTGGATAGCGGTTAGTAGTTAGTAGTTAGTGGTAGTTTTTAACACCTTACAAGTAACTACTACCAACCCACCAATCAAGAAGTATTAAAGGAGAATTTAAAGATGGCTATTACAACGGCAGCATCCCGCTTAGGAACATCAGCTTTTACTAATGCAACTCCTGTAGAATTGCGCCCGAGAGCAACGAAAGAAGAAGTGGAGATAGCAATTTTAGCCGTTTATCGTCAATTGCTAGGCAACGATTATTTGATGGCATCTGAGCGGCTGACGAGTGCCGAATCTATCCTCCGGGATGGGAAGCTGACTGTGCAAGATTTCGTGCGCCAAGTTGCTAAATCGGATCTGTACAAATCCAAATTTTTCTACAACAATTTCCAAACTCGGGTAATTGAACTGAATTATAAGCATTTGTTGGGTCGTGCGCCCTATGATGAGTCTGAGGTGATTTATCACTTGGATTTGTACCAAAACAAGGGTTACGAAGCTGACATTGATTCATACATTGATTCGCCAGAGTATCAGGAAAACTTTGGCGAAAATATTGTGCCATACTATCGGGGCTTTAAAACCCAAAGAGGACAGAAAACTGTAGGATTTCCCCGGATTTTTAAACTTTATCGGGGCTATGCCAATAGCGATCGCTCTCAACTTCAAGGCAATTACTCTCACCTTGCCGAGGAATTGGCACGCAATAGTGCTTCCACCATTGTTAGTCCATCTGGTCGCAGCAGCGAAGGCTTTGCCTACGTTCCTTCAAGAAAAGGTGTTACCCCCAGCAGTGCTTTCGGTGGAGGTGCAGCTTATGGAAAAGAAGGCAGACTCTACCGCATTGAAGTGGCAGGCAGTGTTGGACGTGGGTATCCTAAAGTGCGCCGTACCAACCAAGCTGTTGTCATCCCGTATGAAGAGTTATCGACCTACTTCCAGAGAGTTGTAAAGCAAGGTGGCAAAATCGCCAGTGTCACGCCACTTTAGTTATTAGTTAGTGGTGAGTAGTTAGTGGTTAGTGGTTAGTTCTGAGAGAATATCAACTGACCGTCAACAGTCAACAGTCAGTAACCTTAACAACTAACAAACAACAACTAACTACTAACCACTAACAAAAGAGCAATTGTACAATAATAATTGGGAATCAGTTATGCTTGGTCAAACTGTCGGTGGAAACTCTAGTAGTCGCTACTTTCGTTATGAAGTTGTCGGTCTGCGTCAAAGCGAAGATACAAATAAAATAGACTATCCCATTCGCTCTAGTGCCAGTGTGTTTATCACAGTGCCTTACAACCGGATGAATCAAGAAATGCAAAGGGTTACTCGCTTGGGTGGCAAGATCGTTAACATTCATCCACTAAACCCTGAGGCTGAAGTCGGTAGCTAGCTTTTTTGTGTCATCCTCCTTCTCATGTGGAATTCCAGGTCGGAAAATTTGGCATCTTTATCATCGGCAGGTGAACCTGTCGATGGTGAATCTCTAACAGTAGAGCAGGCAATCATCAATCTTGAAAGTGCAGATTTGGGTCTGCGCTTTTATGCTGCATGGTGGTTAGGTAAATTTCGGGTGCGTGAGGAAGCTGCGGTTGTAGGACTCATTCGGGCATTAGAGGATGAAGCTGACCGGACCCCAGAAGGCGGATATCCTTTACGCAGGAACGCAGCCAGGGCACTTGGGAAACTAGGTGACAGGCTTGCAGTGCCAGCTTTAATCAAGAGTTTGGGCTGCTCAGATTTTTATGTGCGGGAAGCCGCAGCCCAATCCCTAGAGATGTTGGGCGATCCGGTTTGCCTACCAGCCCTGAACAAGTTATTAGCAGTTAGCTTGCAATCCGAGAAGCTCGTTCCACAACCTGACTTCTCCCAACCCTATGATGCCATCTTAGAAGCGTTGGGAACCCTCCGGGCAACCGAGAGTATACCTCTAGTTCAGCCCTTTCTGGAGCATCCAATAGAAAGAGTACAATACGCGGCAGCGCGAGCCATGTACCAGCTAACTCAAGAACCAGTTTATGGAGAACGCTTAGTGCAGGCCTTGGCAGGTAACAATTTGCAACTGCGTCGCACAGCACTTGCAGATTTAGGCGCTATAGGGTATTTGCCAGCAGCAGAGGCGATCACCCAGACCCTCGCAGAGAATAGCCTGAAGCTCATTGCCCTTAAAGGATTACTAGAACATCAAGTTAACCAAACAGATCCCCCTGTTTTATCAGAAGCTACGATTAAAGTTATGACTTTGATGGACTCACTACTCTAAAAAGTTATAAATTATAAATTATATTTTTCCCGACTCCCCACTCCCCACTCCTATGATTACCGCCGCCCAAAAACTGATCCGTGCTGTTGAAGAGGCAGATTCCTCAGATCGCTTATTAGATGCAGTGCAACAGTTAGCGGCAGCTGGCTTCGATGAATCAATTCCTACTCTAATTGCAGCTTTAAACTACAACAACCCAGGAGCAGCAGTAGCAGCAGTTGATGGGCTGGTGCAGATCGGGGAAGCTGCTGTGCAACCATTGCTGGAACTGATTGATAATTATAATTATGGAGCTAGAGCTTGGGCTATTCGGGCTTTAGCGGGAATTGGCGACGTGCGTGCGCTAAATACCTTATTAGATGCGGCAAAAACAGATTTTTCCCTAAGTGTGCGGCGAGCGGCTGCTAGAGGGTTGGGTACTCTACGTTGGCATCAGCTAAAACCGGATCAAGTACAATCGGCTCAAGCTCAAGCACTAGAGGCGCTACTACTGGTTTGCCAAGACCCCGAGTGGATAGTACGCTATGCTGCTGTAACCGGTTTGGAGGGATTGGCGATCGCTCAGCCTACTTTTGTGCCGAAAATCTTAGCTCAGCTTGAGCAAATAGTCAACACAGATACAGATTTGGCAGTTTGTACCCGCGTGCGGATGGCACAGCAACAATTGCAAAATTTAACTAACAATTAGCAATCATAAATCACTACCGCAAAATAGCATGATTTCGTAGCATTTGTGATGGTAACTCACCGAATAATTCTTTGTAATCTCTAGAAAAATGTCCAGCACTCCAAAATCCCCACTGGTTAGCTACCTCCATCACCGTAGCAGTGGGTCGTTGATTGGCTATACTACTTGTAGTGAGTAGGACATAAATAAAAATGTCAGAAAAAACTTTCGATATTGCTTACTTATCTAATAATTTACTTGATTTATTATCAGATATACAAAATCATGTTGAAATTACGCTAACTCGTCAGGGGGTTCCTTGGACAAAAGTTTTACCTCTGCCTCAAGCAGAGGCTAAAGTTGAAAAACCAGGTTTCAATCATGGCTTGATGGTGATGAGCAGTGAAGATGTCTTAGAACCAAGGGTTACGGGTTTTTGGCAAGGACAGACTAAGATATCTGATGATTTTGATGAAACTTCAGAAGAGGTGATTACTGCTTTTTATGGGGAAGATGAATGAGTTTTCTGCTAGATACTCATATCCTGTTAAAAATGAAACCTTCCAAAGAAAAAATTCTGAAATTATGACTAAAGTAGAATTTACTATTCCCGTTCATTCTGTTAATAATACCATCAGAGAAGAAGCAGAAACTAAAGCCAAAGAAGCTTATGTAATGACTCTACTTAAATATGGAGAAATTAGCAGTGGTAAGGCTAGTCAATTACTAGGAATTTCTCGAATAGACGTAATAGATCTAATGTCTAAATATGAGATATCTCTATTTGACGATAGTATGACTTTAGAAGAATTCCGGCAAGAGGTTAATCAGGCAAAAATGAAATTACAAGGCAATAAGCTATGATTGTTGTCTCAGATACAACCCCATTAAGTGAACTTTCTAAAATTGGTAAATTAGACTTGCTTCAGGCTGTTTTTGGTAGAGTAATAAGTAGTCGTGCAAAATTAATTACACATTTATTTAACTTGGAATGACCGTTTGACAACCATTTCAGGCAATGTAAGTATGCAATTAATTTTGCATAGGTACTTAATTACTGAACAAGTCTATGCAGAATTAACAACGGGTAATCATCCCGCAGTTTTAGCTGTAAAATCAGCGTTATGGCTAGAAGTTTGTTCTATAAGTAATAACCAACTCATTGAACAATTGCAATTAGAAACAGATTTAGATTTAGGAGAATGTTCGGCAATTATTTTGGCAGAAGAATTAAAAGCAGATCAACTTTTAATTGATGAAAAAGCTGGAAGAAAAATTGCTATTAGTAGAGGCTTGCCAATTATTGGTTTAGTTGGAGTAATTATCTTAGCAAAAGAGCAAGGATTGATTGATAATGTCAAGGATATTTTAGATGATTTAGTGAGTAAAGGAACAAGAATAAGCCCAAAAATTTATAATTATGCTCTGATTATAGCCAGAGACATTTAAAGCAATCTGACAATGAACCTATCCCCAATGCCCTAATCCCACATCCACTTATCTTTACATAACTAGAAATGTTGTATTTAATAGCTCTAACCTCTGTTACAAGTTACTGATTTGTTCTGCCAACCAAAGTCGAAAGCTGGAATGATAGAAACTGTAACGGGTTTCTCCACCTACTCGCTGCTGCTGTAAAAACTCTAGCCAATTTTCCACGACTTCCTCTACATCGTACTCATCTTCATCGATTATTTGGGTAATTGCTTTTGCTGACAACTCTCCTCCGTGTTCCGTATAAATCAGGACACGAAGCACTTTTAAAGCAACATCAGACAAACCCTCACCTTTTATCTTCTGCTAATGCTGCTGGTAATATACCTCTAAACTAGGTTCGGTTCTATCAAATTGGAAGGGTTTGGAGTAAAAACCCTCAGCGATTTGCGCTTCGCTTGCGATCCCTTGGCGTAAAGCATTCAAAATATAGTGCAGATACATGAAATTATTTTCGCTTTCAGTGGTAAGGCGTGCGATCAATTCTTCTGACCTATCCCCTTTCCTTGCAGGGTTGGGGGTTAGGTTTCTTTGAATGTATGCTTGCACATCTTCCCGGTTTTGTTCCGGATACTCCGATAAATCAAGTATTCGCGACGGCGTTTCAATTAACAAACCAGATTTTTCTCTTTTGAAGGGACGACGGGTGAGAATAAAATAGATTCCATTCGGTAGATATCTGGGAAGATAAAACAGATTTGTACCTAGTACGTTACGGCGTAAATACGCCTACCATTTTCAAAGACTGCAAATGATGATTTTTTCGGGGTTCGTAATGGTGGGTTTATTTCCGCCATGCTGTACTAGGGGTTGGCTGTTACGGTCAATAGCGTCTAAGGCATCAATTGCAATTATCAGCCGTTGATGCGGTTCTAGGCGATCGCTAATTTTCTGGAGTAGCAGCGAAAGAAACCAACTTCCCTCTGTGGCATTGTCAGGTATGGGATGTAGAGACGTGATCGGTCGCGTCTCTATAATTTCTTGACACACATCCCTAAGAAATTCCTCGACACAATTTTTACCTTCAACTTGGGCGTTGTAATAAACAACATCTGAATTTTCCGTCACATACTTGGCGAGGATAGCACTTTTGCCGCTACCGGGTACACCAACAATGGTGAAATAACCCCGCTTGTAAAGGTGGAGAAAGTCGCTGATAGCGGTGAAGACAAAAGGACGATCAACAAAATTCTGGCTTTTTTCGAGAATGACTTGTTGAAATTCCCTTGAATAAGAGGCGCAATTGATGCTGGTTTGGGAAGGTGAGGTATTCATGGTTATGCCTCCATACCTTCCAAGCGGAGGAAATGCAAGCGTCCGGATTCTTCACCTGCAACAATCGTCACTCCGTCTGGGGCAACAGCGCAGCAATTTATACTACTTTCTCCAGTGAAACTGGCAATTATTTTCCGAGTTTTCAAATCCCAAACTTTGAGAGTATGGTCAGAGGAAGCAGAAATCACACATTTGCCATTTGGGGTTACAGCTACATCATTTACCCAGTCTGTATGACCTATAAGGGTGAATAGTTCCTTTGCTGTTTCCAAACTCCAAACTTTGATAGTCTTATCGCTAGAGCCAGAAATTAACCGATTGCTATCTGGGGTTACGGCTAAAGCATTTACACTATCTCCGTGACCTGTAAGAGTGAACAATTGCTTTGCAGGTATTAAATATGGAGGGAGGTCCTAAGCATCTAACAATGAAGGTTAATGAAGAAGAAATGCGGCTCCGTGGCAGTTGTTACTGGGAATATCTCAGCGGTACACCAACGGAAAATCGGCAAAGTGTTAGAATTCGGATTTCTCGGCAGCAACGTTTAACCCCAGAATCCTTGTTAGATTTAATCGAGAAGGTAAAAACAGGAGAGTGGTCATGACAGAACAAATTCTCCCGGATGAGTTGCAGACACATCCTCTCAAGGTTGCCGATGTCGTATCCTATCTCTACCAAAATGGTTGGCGGGTAGTAACACATCCAAACCCGCGTCAATACTGCTCGGTTAAGGAAATTAGGTAGGCTAAAACCCTTGAAATTGCGTTGTCTAAGACGAGCAAAAAGGGCTTAACCGAGCAGTATTGAAACCCGCGTCTATTAGTCTTTCAAGGTGCTTCCGACGATAGAGGAAGTCCCATTCAACTTGTATTGCCCAGCAAAAATACTTTTGAAGACAGTTCTCGCTTGATAGCCAAAGCCCTGAACGTGCTAGCAGCATTAGAAGATAAATACCCGCAAGAAATTATTGATTTAGTGACTCAAACACACGCGAAAAAATAATTTCTCATTGGTCTAAATTACATCTGATCAGGGGAAAAAGCTAAGCTGGTACTTGAATTCTCTCACTACCCGCAAGTCCAAAAGCAGCATGAATGACTTGTAACGCCTTAACTCCCTCTTCTTGCGCCACCACACAACTAATTTTAATTTCTGAAGTAGCAATCATTTGAATATTGATTTGATGCTTGGCTAATGCCTCAAACATTTTAGCTGCAACGCCAGGTTGTCTCACCATACCCGCACCAACAATACTCACCTTGGCGATCGCACTATCCACAACAACTTCACCCCAGCCAAATTCTGCTGCTGCTTGTTCCAGCGTTTTCTGTGCCACTTCTGCATCCATACGTGTAATGGTGAAGGCAATATCCCTTCTGGGAACACCATCAATGACTCGACAGCGCTGAGATTGGATAATCATGTCAACACTGATGTTGTGCTGCGCTAACAGTCCAAACAGCTTCGCCGCCGTTCCAGAACGATCTGGTATTTGGCGAATTGCTAGACGCGCTTGCTTCATATCTAGGGCAACGCCACGGACGAGGGGGACAGGGGAGGCGGGGGAGGCGGAAGAAGAAAAATTAATTATTCTCTTATCTCCCCCTGCTCCCTGCTCCCTGCCCCCCTGCTCCTCTGCTCCCCCTGCTCCCCCTACTCCCTGCTCCCTGCTAAGAGATCCCTCTACCTCAAAGGCTGTGCTGAGTGCGGTAACAGCGCGATCGCAGTCTAGTGCATCAATGACGCAACTCACTTTCACTTCTGAAGTGGAAATCATCTGGATATTGACGCTAGCTTCTGCGAGGGTGGCGAACATCTTGGCTGCAACACCGGGGCGTCCGATCATTCCTGCGCCGACGATACTGACTTTGGCGATATTATGCTGTACCATGACATCGACTTCTCCCGCTTGGACACCTTTGTCAGAACGTAGGACAGGGGCGATCGCAGATGCTACGGCTTCGGCACGGTTTAAAATCGGTGTCATTACAGTAAAAGCAATGTCGTTTGTATTACCTTCATGAATCGACTGAATAATTAAATCTACGTCCACATCCTGACGGGCAATTTCTCCAAATAATCTCGCAGCCACGCCAGGTCTGTCTGGTACTCGCAACAGTACTATTTTGGCCTGGTTTGTGTCAAATTCAAGCCCATCTACTGAGCGGGCAATTTCTAGATTAACTAGCAATCGCGGTTTTGGTTTTGGTGACATTACCCAAGTACCAGGTTCATCTGTCCAGCTAGAGCGAACCACTAAGGGAACACCGTAATTCCGAGCAATTTCCACTGCGCGGGGATGCAGTACTTTTGCTCCCAAGCTAGCAAGTTCTAGCATTTCATCGCTAGTGATTTCATCCATCAACTGAGCATCTGGAACTAGACGGGGGTCTGTAGTGAGAATTCCTGGCACATCGGTATAAATTTCACAATAATTTGCCCGTAAAGCAGCCGCTAGAGCCACTGCTGAAGTGTCCGAACCACCACGTCCTAAGGTAGTTATTTCCAGTTCCTCAGTACTGGAAATGCCTTGGAACCCAGCTACTACAACGACTTTGTGCTGCAAAAGATGCTGCTGGATGCGATCAGTTGCAATATGCAAAATCCGAGCGCGGGTGTGTTCAGCTTCGGTCACAATTCCTACTTGGAGACCTGTCAGGGAAATTGCTGGCTGTCCCAACTCTTGTAATGCCATACTAACGATGGCGATAGAGACTTGCTCCCCAGTGGAAAGCAACATATCCATTTCTCGGCGGTTAGGATTTTGAGAGATTTCATGGGCTAATTTGACGAGTCCATCAGTGGTTTTACCCATTGCGGAAACCACCACCACAACTGAGTTCCCTGCTTTAACAGTTTTGTAGACGCGCTGTGCAACAGCTTGAACACGCTCTACTGAACCGACAGAGGTCCCACCGTATTTCTGAACTATAAGCGCCATAACTTGTTATGCAATGAATCGTGCCTGGGAAGTCAACGCCCGGATAAGGAAGCCTTGATTTCAATCCCTGATTGGGAGTCATCTAAAACTACGGGCATGCTGTCAGGTTAAGCCCCTGATAGGTATTGAGCAGATTATACACTGTCTGATGAGGTTGGTTGTATTTTCTTCTTCGGACTCTTCAGGAGAAGTGCATTTGACACGCAATCAAGCGGATGAGAATCGCCATCAATAAACTTTACATTTTGTTGACAATTTTTCGAGAGCGATATCTAAATTCATATATTCCCAGTAATCCTGCGGCTACAATCATTGGTAAAAAATAATAAACTCCTCTGTAAGCTAAAATTGACCCAAAAACTGCAGCTTTAGAAACTTTAGGAGCAAGAATTATCAAAATGACGGTTTCAAAGACTCCTAACCCACCCGGAACGTTGCTCACAACACCTGCAAACATTGCCAGTAGGTAAATTCCCAAAAAGTCTAGATATGATAAGGGTGTGTTGGCGGGGAGTAAGATGTAAAGAACAGCTGCTGCTAAAATCCAGTCAAAGCTAGAAATTGCTATCTGAGCCAGAGATATCTTGAAAGAAGGAAATCGGAATTCTTGCGAGCGAATCCGTAAGGGCTCTTTAATCAGAATACTTCCCAACAAATAAGCAACAACCAAGAGTAGGAAAATCACCCCGATAGGACGTGCCGTTGCAAAAGGTAAATGTAGTAGGGTGGGAATTTTTAGGGGGTTGGTGAGGAAGATGACTCCTGCGACGGCAAACAGTCCTAACCAAAAAGTGAAATTGGCAAATGCAATAACTTGAGCAATAGCGATCGCTGATACTCCCCAACTTGAGTAGAAGCGATAACGAATAGCACTACCAGTCAGGAGAGCAAAACCGATAGTATTGCTGAATACAGAGCTAATAAAGCTGGTGAAAGCAACCTTGTTGAAAGCAAGGGAACAACCGATGTAGCTCAAGCCTAAGCTATCGTAGCCGATCATCACGAAATAACCCAAGGCAGTCAACCAAATTGACCAGCTTAAGCGACTTTTAGGAATTGCTGCTAGAGAATTGAACACGTCACGGTAGCTATACTCACGCAGTTCGTGCGCGATCGCCCACAGAGAAAGTACGAGCAGCAGCAACCCAAATAACGAGCTAAAGTCGAACCGGAGCTTTTTAAGCATAGAAAGCAAGGAGAAAGGGGGGGTGACTGACAACTAACAGCCAAAAACCAAACGTGCTATTAACTTGTCTTGTTGTTATTCATGTTGGCAATTTTTCCTTTAATTCCCACGCTCTTTAGCTGGGGGAATGGCTAATTCTGTGGCGATTCACAATATGAGCGTTTACCCTGCCTCTTGTTTGTCCTTATCTTTACTTTGTAGATAACCTCTCAACATCAACTCTTTTATCCTCTTAACTCATGGTTTTGAATATGGATATACGAATAACAGATGTGAGACGGTAGTTGAACTTTGGCAATTGTCAAACTCACTACATTATTTATAAGGCTAATAGTAATCGCCACATGATAGCACACTAAATTATGAGTCTTGACGGCAAAGAGCGCTGATTAAAAAGGAGGAATTTGTCTAGTAGGCATCATCAATACTGTTCACCTTCACCCTTACCGTCTGGCAATACATAATTCATGGGTCGAGGTTTTTTCTTTTCTTGTCGAACAGAGGCTTTGCTTTTGCTCGGCCGGCAAATTTCACAATATAATGGTCGAAGGGTAGCATATGATTCGCGTACAGTTGGTTGATGGCATTCCTTGCAGATGAACTTGTAAGTGCGAGTGTGAATCAAGCGTTTGTGCGCTCTCACTGTATATTCTTTAACTTCAACTTGTTTCGACGGCATTGGATTAATCAATCTCTGTTAGGTTGATATCTGATGATATTACTTTTAGCAAAAGACACGCTTATGGATATAGACCGATTTACCTCCTCTCTGTTTGAAGCTCGAGACTATTATCAGAACATCATAGACCACGCTCTATCTCGGCTTGAACACATCAATGCGTTGCTTGAGGACTTAGGGTCGGAGCAACCCCTCAATACTACCTCACACTTACAACTAAACATTGATGCACGCCCCGTGAGAAAGATAGCAGAAGCACTGCCACAATCCCAGACAAATAATGGTGTTCTGAATAACTTTTCCGCGAAAACAGATTTTGAAGAATCGAACCAAAGCTTAGAAGCAGCAGGAATTAAACGCAAGCAGGTTCAGGAAACCTTAGACTCAGACTCACAAGTACAAACAAAGGTGACTCCAAGATCACAAACTTCCCCGATCAGGGATGCAGAATCAATTGCTTCCTTCTCGGCACCTGAAGATGCAACGGACGAGGAGAGCGTAAACGGTTATGCCTCACAAAACAGTCTCTTTGAGCCCACTACTAAACAAGAAGCAAACCAGAAACCTACTCAACAACAATCGAAAGCCCTAGAATCAAGCAAAAAGAGTTCGAGCAACGCTAGAAATAAGCGACTTCCACAACGCCCTCGGTCAATTAACATTCCCTTCATTCCTAAATTAGAAGGGATGAAACTTGGAGACGCCATTCTCACCGTCCTCTTAGAAAATCCTGAAACTATCTCTCACACAGATTTTATCGTTCGTGCAGTTTATGGTGAATTAGAAGGTAATAGCCTCAGAACTGCTAAAGATAGGGTGACTAAAGAATTGTCTAGGGGTTATATACTGGGACGCTGGTATCGTCTACCTGATGCACCAGGATATTACACAGTGAGCAAACAATTGACTCAATCAAGGAACTCTTAACAGGAATCAGTAATCATTCAGAGGGAGCAGGGAGCAGGGATCTCTTAGCAGGAAAACCCACGACACCCATCCGTGGGATTGGAACTTTTCTGACGAATGTTTCTCCCTTAAGAGCGCCAAAGCGCAACACATCTTTTTTTTTAGTGGGCTTTAGACTCACAACGCGCATTTTTTCTGGTTCTTTACCCTGCTAGAAAGCTAAGAGCCCCCTGCTCCCTTCTTTTGTAAGAGAACTTTATATCTCACAAGGAATCTGGCTTACTTAAACCTACCCCAGTACGAGCAGGTTTAGGTTAAGATATCTGTCAACTCACAAGTGATCTGGAGCGAACCTGCCCTTACTGCTGATTTGATCAACAACGCTGATTCTACTTGATGGCTAATTTGCATCCTGAATACAGATTAATACAGAAGAATTATTATTTACCGAAGAATACATTCGTCAGGAGCCAGAATACAGCTTAGGTATTTTTTCTTACTGATGGATGAATCGTGGTTTAAAGCCCCTGACTCCTGACTCCTTTTCCGGATAATCTTAATGAATCAATATCAACAGAAAATTCTGCTAATGCTTTCGGTGATCACCCTATTTGGCTGCAATTACTCGCTGGGTGTGCAAGCACAGTCATCAGAAGAGTCGCAAGATGCGTCAGTTTTCCGCCTCCCACCACAGCCAAGTGCTGACACCTTAGCAATACCCTTAACCTATAAACTTGAAACCTACAATAGCCAAATCATGGAGGAAAGCCGTACTTATGGTGTTTCTTTACCTCCTGGCTATGACGAAAATTTAACTCAGCACTATCCTGTTATTTTTCTCCTTCACGGTGGACATGGTAATCCTCAAGACTGGTTTGCAAAAAAGGGAGGAGCACTAAATACTCTACAAAAACTGTATGTATCAGGCAAGTTACCACCCAGTATTGTGATTACACCAGATGGCAACGATAACCGTGGTTCTAGCCCCTACTGGGATCCCCAATATATTGATGGTCCTCATGGTAAAGTGTCTACGGCGCTTGGGCATGAACTAGTGAAAGTCGTCAAAGACCGCTATCGTACAATACCCAACCCAGATTTTTGGGCGATAGGTGGATTATCTTCTGGTGGTTGGGGTGCAATGAATGTGGGATTACATAACTTGAATAACTTTTCAATTTTATTTAGTCACAGCGGTTACTTTAAAGATAGCAGTGGTCCGCAAAATAGCCCGATCACCTACATTAAAACCATCACCCCTCAAATTACAAAAAGGCTACGTGTCTACCTAGATTCAGGTAAATTAGATACTGAGGATCTCGCACAAGCTCAACAGTTTTCTCAAGTACTAAGGCAACAGAGAGTTTATAATATGTTTCGGGAGTTCCCTGGAAGTCATACGTGGAATTACTGGCGTGAACACCTGGCAGATTCCTTGACATTTGTGGGTGAGCAATTCAAAGTAGCGCAAGTAGCACACTCAGCTGAGAATTTAGGCTTAAATCTATCTAAAAATACTAAAAATACGGAACATTTTTAACACTGCTGGCTACAAGCAGGGGAACCTTAGTCAAGCAAGGGGAGCAAGGGGGGCAAAAAGGTTTATTCGAGAAGTATTGCCACTACTCCCTTTTTTTTAGTAAAGTTTAGTTAAATTGTTCTTTAGAATACAACAACATATTGAAAAAATATGCTGTGATTTTTGGGCAGATTAATTATAGTGAATTATTAGGAGACTTAATTTAACCTAAAAAGAAGTTGCATCAAGAGAATTACGAGAAAGGCGGGACTGTCACTCCCCTTGGATAAATTGTTGAATGCCTCCGTTCCTCCAGTATCCCGCTATTGCTCAAGAGGCTACAGTAACTTGCATAATTTATTTCTTGGAATTCCCTAATAAATTAAAGATGTACAGACAGTTTTTACAAGATATCGTGTTGTCTTACAGATTATATAGATTAAACCCGCCCCTACTAATGACTAATGTCTAACGACTTAAAAACCCGGATCGGACTTTTGAGTGCAGCAATTCTCACAGGTTTAGTCGGAGTGGTGAACTTGCTATCAGCAGTGACACCCAACCTGCACGGACGAAGTCACTGGTTGAAACAATTTTTGCCCTTTGAAATTACTGCCAGTGGTCATATATTTGCAGCACTGACTGGGTTTGTGTTGCTGACACTTTCCACTAACTTGTTGCGCCGGAAACGAATCGCTTGGTTAATTACCGTTAGTTTATTAATTATCTCCATTTTCAGCCACTTGCTGAAGGGACTGGATTATGAAGAAAGTCTTCTGAGTGGAGTACTACTGACGCAATTACTCCTCATGCGCCATGTCTTTACAGCAAGATCTGACCCTCCTTCGATAGCACAAGGAGTTCGAGCATTGATTGGCGCTTTGCTGTTTACCTTGACATATGGAACTGTCGGGTTTTACTTGTTAGACGGCAAATTTTCGGAGGATTTCGATTGGGGTGACGCCGTAGCTCAGACTCTGGCTATGTTCTTCACAGAAGATAATGCGGGGTTGAGACCAAAAACACGGTTTGGAGACTTTTTCGCCAATTCTATCTATGTCATTGCAGCAAGTACCTTCACTTATGCGCTTCTGATGCTGTTGAAGCCAGTATTTATACGTAGTACAGCTAGTACCAAAGAGCAAGAAAAAGCTAGAGAAATAGTAGAAAACTATGGCTGCTCTTCTTTAGCTGCATTTACATTATTAAGCGATAAAAGTTACTTTTTTAGTCCTTCTGGACGCAGTGTCATTGCTTATGTCCCCAAAGGACGAGGGGCGATCGCCTTAGGCGACCCCATTGGCCCAATTGAAGACCGTAAAGAGGTAATTGTTAGCTTTCAGCAGTTTTGCCAACGCAATGACTGGTATCCTGCTTTTTACCAAACTTTGCCTGATGATATAAACCTCTACAGGCTGCTGGGGTTTAAGGTGCTGAAGATTGGAGTAGAGGGGATCATAGACCTGAAAGCCTTTACCTTACAAGGAAAAGCAGGTAAGAACCTCAGAACACCAATGAATCGTATGACTAAAATGGGGTATGATGTCAAGTTTTATCCCCCACCAATTGCTGATGACTTGTTGCGCCAGTTGAAACACGTCAGCGACGAATGGCTGCAAATGATGCAAGGTTCAGAAAAACACTTTTCTTTAGGTTGGTTTGACGAAGCTTATCTGCGGGAGTGTGAAATCGCTGTGGTACATTCCCCTCAAAGTGAAATTGTCGCTTTTGCCAACCTTGTGTCCGAGTACCAGCTCAACGAAATTACTAACGACATGATGCGCTACCGCCGCGCTATCGAAAATGGCATGATGGACTTTTTATTTATTTCTATGTTCCAGCACTACAAAGAAAGAGGCTACGATAGTTTTAATATTGGTCTTTCTGTGCTTGCTGGTGTTGGTGACACTGAAGAGTCACGCCGTTTGGAAAAGGTATTGCGTTATCTTCAAGAGCATTTGAATCGGTTCTACAACTTTCAGGGCTTGCATGCATACAAAGAAAAATTTCACCCAAGTTGGGAACCACGCTATTTAGTTTACCCTAGTTTAGCAGCTTTACCCGATGTAGTTGTCGCTCTAATTCGGGCAGACTCAGGCGATCGTCTCCTCGATTATTTTAGACCTGGAGCTTAAGTGGGGAGTGGGGAGTTATAAACCTTTAAGGGTTTCGGGCGATTAATTAAAGTGGTGTTGACACTCCCATGCCTAGAAGGCATGGGATTCTTAGTAGCTAAGCCAAGCTGCTAATATCCCATAAGGTAGGGTCGAGGCGTTCCTCTAGCTTTCTTAGCTGTTGCTCTGTGGGGGCTTCAAATAATGCCCAGAATAATATTGTCAAAGGCAATGGGGGCAATATTGAGATTACCACAGATCAGCTTTTACTCAATGGTGCTGGACTTCTAGCTAGCACTACTTCGGGCAATGGTGGTAACATCACCTTCAACCTTTCGGACTACTTACTCTTACGCAATGGTAGCCTAATCTCCACCAACGCAGGCACAGCCTCTTCTGGTGGCAATGGTGGTAACATCACCATTAATACACCCTTCATCATTACTCTTCCTCTTGAAATATGCGGTTTTGGTGGATCTAGGAAGTGCTGTTCGAGTCGCACCCATAAAAACGGCACAGTCACCTACTTTCATAGCGCGATTCTACCCGTGATTGTAGCACCAGGTCAGTCCCAGGTGATTACCTTAGCTACTGAGTTCATCACCCCTGTCAGATCATCCCCCTCTGCCTCTCCTGCCTCTGCTTCCTCCCCTGCTGTCGTCCTTCTAAGCTGGCGGCGATCACAACTTGACATTTTGACAGTATATTTGTACTATTAAAAGTGAGCATTTGATCAACATATTCCACGAATTTACGAATTGTAGTCAGTGAAAGTGCATGTAGCACACGCCGTAAATGCAACTATCACCACACAATAGCTGTGTTTTTTGTCACTTTTAGCACAGAGTTGGCATAACTTTATTGTTCGTAATTACTAATTTGTCATTGAATTAGCAATTACGTTAGCGCAGCTTTAGGGAGTCCGCGAGCGTCATTACGAATTATTTTGACCTTTACCAGGGTAGGTGTAAACATGGCTAAGAAAGCTAGAAAAAATCATGTGGTTAAGCTACACAATACCAGTATTAACTCTACCTCTAATAATAGAACAAAATTTACACTTTACAACTTTGCTGGCAAAGAAAAAGCCTACTATTTAGTGGACAGAGTAACTCTGGAAAGAAGCAGGAGTGATATCCGGGAAAAATCGGTAGTACCAGCGAGAGAAGAACCCCTCGCCTCTGATTACACTTATCAGTTATTACTCTGCAAAAGTGCCAAGAAAATAAATGGTACATCAGGAACGTTGAAAATCTGCGGTTTAAAGCCAGAGGATGAGGTCATTATCTATAAATATAAGCCAATCACCGCATTGGTTTATGAGCAATTGAATGCGTGTGTCGCGCAAAATGATGAGTCAGTGTATGCGTTTGCGTCCTCAAATCTAGCTGAGGGTAATTTGAATACTGCTAAGTATGCGATCGCCAGCACTTTCAACACCACCTTAACAGAAAGACACGCCAAAGCACTCACAAACCAACAAGTCGCTGAATTAGCACAAGACATTGATATTGCACTCTTTTATCCTAACGTTTTACAAGAGCATGAAATCCTAGACAGGGTGAAGGTAAACGAGAGAATTTCTCTACTGGAACTCCTCAAAATCTTTGAGGAACATCGCAACAGCATAATCATTAACCTTAGGCACTTGCAGGAAAATTATCAACGAAAAGGAATTAAACGAGTTCAAGGTTCTAGGGATGAAAATGGCGGTCTTTTCAAACCTTCTCTAACGACGCAATATATGGATAAAAGTGAGTATGTTGGCATGGGTTTATTTGAGATTAATCACAACACTGCCACCATCAATATGCTCACCACTCGCAAAGCTAGACTTCTCAAAGCTGAAGGCAAAACCTCAATGATTGAAGTTGCAGGTTTGCTGGTGAATGACCTAGCTACCTTTAATAATTACACCATCGTTAGTGATGGCGAAGTCAATGTGAAGTCACTGCAAGTAAAAATTAGCAGTAAAAAAGCCTTCAGCTTGCTGAAGGAAAAAGGCGTACTGGAACCTGCACAGGAATTTGACTTCTGCACAGAGTACACCATCAAGCTAGAAAATTTACCCCTTGTGCCTTTTGATAGACACTACAGTAGCATTGATGGTTTGTTCTATCAGCTTGCGGAAATCAAAGTTATCTCTAGTATCATTTCATCTCACTTGAGAGCAGAGTCAGATGCCTTTGTTCCAGAACAATTAGAAGAGTTGAAAAAGCATTATCTTTCAAAGAGTCTTTACATCAACTTCCCAACAACGAACGAATACACTGACATCAAAGAAGCGCTGGCTAACGGCACTCTTGATTCTCGAGTTAGCTATAAAATTGACATTGGTAGCAAAGATATTCTCAACCTTAGAAAGGTGTATTCAGCAAATAAATTCTTTGATAGGATGTATCAAGCTTACGACACACACACTGGAGATATTTTTCTCAAGTCTACCCTTGATATGGCTTTAGTCCCTCAGATCGCTTTTAAACACAAGCAATTGTCATCGCGTACAAGAATAACGAAAGTGGATGACTTCATGAAACCAATTTTTGATGACTTTCTCGGACTGGAGAAGCACGGAATAGTTGAGGCTATTCTCGTAAAAGTTGGCGCTGAAAGTCTATTGCGGGTGTTGCAGAACAAGTGGAATGGTAAAGCTGTGAGCAAAGAGGAAATGCTTACAGCGTTGACAACGGCAAATACCAAGTTAGAGGAATATGTAGAAAGAATTTACTTGGATAATATTTGTCCTTTGGTATTTTACATCGGTTCTACGGGACTTTTGCCGGATGAGATGAAAGCAAAAGCTATAACTTTTGATCAACTTGCTGTGAAGTATCCAAATTTACAGTTTTCCCGCAATGAACAAGAAGGGATGTTTTTTGAAGTAGGAGAGAGCATTATCAGTGTGTATGCGAAGAGTGAGTACTACACCAACAGCCGTTGGGGAGTGGGGAGGTGAGGGGAAATAATAACCCTCTTTTGTCACTCTGGTGAGATAAAAATTGAGGCTAAATGATGGAACCTGTATTTGATAAGGAGATTAGCGATGCCTAACGGCAAGCCGCTGCGCGTCTACGCAAACGTAGAGAAAC
>Ga0116229_10002150_pt1 | contig 31626 bp, 19 predicted proteins | sample S1TSphgellanicum_3_FD_87313 | JGI IMG/M metagenome (GOLD analysis project Ga0116229, IMG submission 87313) | Host-associated microbial communities from peat moss isolated from Minnesota, USA - S1T2_Fc - Sphagnum magellanicum MG | ecosystem: Host-associated > Plants > Peat moss > Unclassified...
GGATGAAAATGAACTTGAATGGCTACAAGTATGAAGTTGTTCATTCTAGCTGGGCAGTTAATTCTAAAGAAAAGTTTTGAAACTAAACAATTGCTCACTTGAACAAATTAATGTGCAAAGCTAGCAGATGAGCACTTGGAAATGAAATTGGCTTCTTCTTCAATCTCTGTTTATGAACAAACCATGCAAAATATTGAAAGACGGGTAATACCCAAAAGTTTTCTCAAGCAAGGAATCAAATACTTTGATACATGCTACCAATCACGTACATGGGTCTTACCATTATTACATTACCAAGCAATCACTCACATTTGCCTTGAAAAGGATGTCATCCAGCTGAAGCTAGCACTAAATTGCATTCAAGAGTACACAATTTTAAAACTTTGAAACAAGTAGTACTCTCCCACCACCATGGAACTGTGATCATGTTGCACCATTCAACAATGTGACATACCGTATCTGCAACATATTACTGTGATTGGAAGAGACAAGACACCAAGATAAACCAAGATGAAGCATCCATCAGATTGCATTTCCACACTGACACGAGAGAGAACCAGATTGAAATGGAGCAGAAATTAAGAATAACATTTTCAGCAACATATCCTAAAATTTCAGAAACTCAGGGAATCCCTTAATAGCTTTGAGCTTGCACACCTGTAAGAGATAGGTGTAACATGCACATGCCCCATGACACTCTCTTTTGAGGTCGGACACCTAGGAGACTGGGTGTCCTTAAGGCCAAAACCTGTCCCTTCTTGACTATGAGTTGAAACCATATGTGATCACAGATCTGAACTGATACTTACACAGACCATTATCTGCAAGGAAGTCAGACAATGCTGACTTTTTTGGGTTTTCAGTTGGATCACAAATGCTGACAACTAGGCCAATTTCCGGGTTGCAGATTTGGAGTGCTTGAAAGCTCAAGAACAAATTGTGAAGGGATTCTTTCTCCTGCTGACCTCTGTGAATGTATGAAACTCCAACCATACACCTTACACTACAGCACTTCAGCAATACCAGATGAACCAGGTGTTTCCCAGACATCAAAGACATTAATCTCATTGTGCAGGACAAAGAGACTATCACCACCCACCGATATATCTGAAATTGCACCACCACCCTCTGTCTTCCGCAGCCTTGCTGTCTGAACCCCACGAGCAGCATCCCAGTCCGGGCTACAGAAGACATAGACACTGTCATTCTTACTAGAAAAAAGCTGAGATCCACTGACTGCAAGCTTTGAATAGCACCGCTCTTCACATTCTGAGACTCGAGCAGAGCGGTAGCGGTGGCTCCATCGCACGGGATGGCTACTGTTCCTCATGTCAATGAACCCCAAGTTATCAAACTGGTTCACTACACACACAGTGGAACACTCTTCCATCGCAACCGCATCCATCACAATTTTCTCGTCAGCACTTTTACGTTGACAAGAGTCTGTCCAAGACCATACCTGAAGCAAACATGAGATTCAGTGACAAGTTGAAAAGGGAATTCAATAGAACGATGTTGAAACAGTCAACCGTGTTCAGGCACAAATGAGATACAAGCTCTCAACTCTCTCTCTCACAAATTCACTGTCAGATAATACAACTCAATTTCTCAGACCGCGTGATCATAAGACTCTGGAGACATCCAGTTGACAGATCCATCATTTCCAGTCTGAGACACATGGAGTATTCAGTACTCACTTGACCCTAGGAACTGTGACAACTTACTTGACTTCTTGAAGGGTTGAGTAGTACTTCAAGCTTTCAATATGTACCTTTCCTTTTGTTCGGAAATCAAGCAGACTGACAAAGCTGTGATCACTTCGAGGGAAAAGCGTTGCAACAAGAAGAAGGTTGCTCTGTGGGAGCCATTGAAGCTTGCAAGCATCACCAAGAGGACGACCAGGAGTTTCATAAAGAAAATTTATTTGTTGCCCAGTGGCCTGATCCCAGGTTCCGATTCCATATTCATAGCTACGTCCCCGACAACTTGCATATAGATGAACATCACTGCTTGCCAACGCCCCAGCTGTGAAATTTTTCAGCTGGTCATCATGACAGACCTGGAATTTGTGCACCAGTTTCCCAGATTTGACATTAAAGCTTGCCATTCCACCAGCTCGGTCACCTCTCTCACAAGTGCAAATCACGACACGATTAGGGTTGAGGAACCCAACATCATTCACATTCACATAATCAAGAGTCAGAGGAATCTGTTCCTCCATAGCCCAGTTATAAACATGAACCATACTCCCATGTGCAACACAGCAGCCTCCATCTGGTGATGCCCTAATGGCCGTTCCATCCCCTGTCGCTCGCCCTGAAATCGAAGCAACGCATTCAAGCCTATTCCCATCCAAAGGCCCTTTTCTTGCATGCCGTACACGATCTGTGATACCATAGAATTCAGCTTCTCTGTAAAGAGCTTTCTCTGACATACCTGAAGGAATGTGCAACTCCCCGGTGCGCAGCAAATCAAGTAGCACAGAGAAATACGAAGGGTTTCTGTCAATGAAAATCTCCTCTGAAACTAATTCTGAAACTAGATCCCAGTTCTCATCAATCATAGCTGCCAGCATTGACCCTCTCCCTGCATTTGCTAGGGTTGTTCGGCTCGTCACAAATGGCTTGCCACCCACATTCAACCTAACCCTGTCACTCCCCATCTTGTTTTCAACCTCAGCCCCCACAAACCCTGAAGCTCTTCTCTTTCAAAACTCAACTAATGCTGAGCCCATCCTCTTCAACAGATTAGGCAGCTAAAATGTACGATTGCTGCTGCTCTTCACAATTCTTCAGAACCATTCACAACAAGTTATCTCTTTTTTTATGTCCCCTCCTCATGTGCACACTTCTCAAGTTCACCCTAAAGAGTTCTGGCGTCCCAGCAAAACAGAAAAGTATAACAACCCCATCTTCTTCTTCTTCTCCTGCTTCTTCAAATCTCTCAAGGAGCAGCTACCTGTAAACAGTGGCCTCCTCCTCTTGCGATCTGCAATCTTCTCCATTCCATGATTCTCTCCACAGCAATAAACCCTAAGGGAATAAATTCTTACGCTAATTTGCAACACGAAATTTCCGCCAAAAATGTGGCATTTGGATCTTCATTTCCTCCGAACAAATCTTCAAAAACAACAACAACAACAACAACAACAACAACAAACAAACAAAACACAAAATCCAACAGCAACCCAAAAAGCAAAACACAAGGACAAGACTTTTCACACAAAACAAACAAACAAAAAATAAGAATTTTGCTTGTAAGATGTTACACAAACAAGAACAGACACATTGTACATACAAACAAAAACAAAACTAGATTCTTTTTCACACATAAATAATGTGTGATGAGATCACCAAAGCTCACACCAAACAAACTAAGGCACAAATCTTTTTCTTCACAACAACAACAACAACAACAATTGTACCATGATATTCTCTCATGATCCTGTCAGGGGGGGGGGGAAACAAAAATGGACCAAAACCCAAAAGAAGGAGAAGAAGAAAAACAACAACAACAACAACAAACAAGAGTGGAAAACAAAAGCAAGGTACTTTGCTTGCATGTGGGGTGCCCAAACAAACCCCACCAGCACCTGAATCTGCAAAGCTCAAGCACCTTGAAGCCTCTGACCTTTTGGGGGGCCACTCCCAGACACTGGGTTCAATGGATTTAATGAAGGGGAGGGAAAATAAGTGGAGCTTGGAGAGGGGGAGGGGGTGTGCACTGTGGTGGGGGAGGACAAAAAAAGAACTGGACTTTTCTTTTTTAGACCACCCCCAAAGAGTTTTTTTTCACCCCAAGAGTTTTTCTCTTTTTTTTTCCCTTTTTTTCTCTTTTTTTTCTTTTTTTAAAAAAAACATTTTGATGGGTCTTTTTTAGTACATTTATGACCATACCTATCACTGATAATTGGCACATTTTTTGGAATTATTTAATTATTTGGGGAAAAAAAGGAGTTCGGCAGCCCCAATTTGAATATTTGAATTATTTAATGTTTCAAGTTCATGTTTATGGGAGAAGAGTTTTTTTAATCGTCACTTCCTTGGATGAAGATGGGATCTTTTTCCCATTGATTTTTTTCTGACAAAAATTTGGATTTTTTTTTTTCCTCTACTGTGAATTTGAATTTTTTTTTTTGGTTTAATTTTTGGAAAAAATCGACATTTCTGGGTTTAGAAAAACTCAAATTCATCTAAATTTTGTCACTCTAGGGTTTTCTTTTCAATTTTGTGAAAAACAAAATCTATTTATTTTTTGTGCGACCACAAAAGTGGGGTTTTTCTTTAGGACTATATATATATATAGAGTTTTTAAATAATTAAATTGGTTTTTTTGGACCCCTAAAAAACTTAGAGTTTAAAAACAAAATTCAATTGGGGTTTTCTCATATATATATATATATGATACAATACAAAGACCTTGGAAGGTTTCCTATTTAGTATACCTATCAAGGTTATTATTATTTAAGGAAGAGTTTTTTTGTGTTTTATCTCCAATGAATTAAGGGCAAAGGCATTATTATTATTATTATTATTATTATTAAGTTCCGAGGGTGATTTCATATGGCAACTTTTAGGAGGGACCATATACAAAAATGGGTGTTTCTTTTAGGGGAAAGAAAAATAGGAGTTTAGTAGGACACTCTTGCTTTCCTTGAGAAATGAGCATGCTAGTGAGTGCTAGGTACCTCATAATAAACAAAGGAACTTGCAATAGTAGGTAGGATGTGTTGAAACTTTTGTTGCTCTACTTCAAAAGAGTCAGAAGTTTTGAACTCCATTACTTGGAAGCAAACAAAAACCACATTCGTATATACGGATCCTTTTCCCTAGAAGTTCTTGTCGTCGTTTGTGAATGTCCAATTTGGTTCAACTCCAAATGAGTAATTTTCAGACAAGCCCTCCATGCAAGGAAAAAGCATTGGTCTCTTACTTCAATTGTATGTCCATACTTGATAATTTATTCTTATTCCAAAATCGCAACGATGGCCCCCACTATGTATGATAGCTTCCATTATGCACTTTCTCACCCTGCACTTCAATTCAATTTTAGAGAATTTAAGAAGGAGTGAGGTAATATAATTTAGGGTTTATAGGTCGTATATATTGTAGTATCTTTACCATTTTGGTATATATTAAATTATTTTTTATTTTGTCGAACTTTTGAAAAATTATTTATTATTTGTGCTGAAATTTTAATAAAATCAAAAGTTGAATTGTTAGGTTTTGAATTGCAAACCTTACCTTCTATGGTAGTGATTTCAAATTCAAGTAGCCTAGACACATTAGACTGTTCCATAATATATATATATATATATATATATATATATTATAATCATTACTTGCCAAAAATTTCAGAATTAAAAAATTAAGTGCTGAAGTTAAAATTTTAAATTTAATCAATTACTTGACAATTTGTTGCCAAAATGATAAAGGTAATACGATAGAAGGGTTTATGGATGGAGCTATTTATAACACATTTTCCCTTGAAACAATTGTATTGGGTGTTGAATATTATTGTAGAAATTCTAATCAACAAGGAGAGTTCTAGCTCTCCTTTGATAAATACATTGCTTCAAAATTTGTTCCAAATGACGGGTTTAGGCTTTTGATTTTGAACATGAGAATGGGTTTCATATTAATCAACTCCATGTGATTGGAAGTCCTTATATATATATATATATATGGGGGGAAGGGTTGCTTCCCTTGGGGTCCCCTAATTTCAGGGTCTAACTCAAGGGTGTAGTAGGCCCAAGAGTTAAGGGAGGTCCACAGGAGCAAGCCTTCCCAGCATAAAGCACATAAGGCTTTTGAATTCAAATGGAAAAAGCTCTACATGTGATCATTGAAAGGCTCTATCAAGTAATGAACAAATCAACTTAGGGTGCATTCAAATACAAAAGCCTAAATTGAAGGAGAGAGTGTTCACCTTTGGTTATCTACAATGAGCACACTAATAAGGTGAGCACCCTAGCCATTTTCTACCCAATGGATTCCACCATGCATAATTTTCAAAAATTCGAAGATCATGATCTAAAAGCCAAGCAAAAAAATCCTACTACCCCTATATATATATATATATATGATAATATTATTGGGTTTGTGCCATGAATGTTGATTGAATTTTAGCTTGAGAATTGAGAGGTAGGTTTTGACATTCACCTTTCATGATAATTTTTGGTTGGGATTATAGGAACTAGAAGATGAAATTTAGAACAAAGGAAAATGGTGACACTTAATGCGTAAATAGGATAGATTAGGAAGAGCATTTATGAGCATTTACAAGCATAAACATTTTGGTCACACACCCGAGGACCACATATTCCTACATGTTGCAACATCCAAATGTTTTTTTTTATTAATAAGTATGAATGCTTTGGACTACTTTTGAAACTTTCTTGAGATTTATTCTATTTTTGGCTGGAATGGTATTTGAAAGAAAAAAAAAAACCCCTCTTCAAAGGAATAAAATTAAAAATGTGTGTATGGAGCATGTGTACACATACATATGATGTAACATATAATTACAAGTGGACATTATTTGTATACTTATAATGTTTTTTTTTTTTTCATTTTTCTAATTTCTTATTTCTTTATAAATGTTTTCAAAACTTCTCATGTGCTTAATATATTTTTTAATTTTTATCAAATTTATCTCCAAATAAATATCTTATTTTGAACTAATGTCATTTGTAAATAAATATAAATAACCTCCTTGAGTTTGTTTTGTTTTTCAATGGTTTTTTATTTTATTAAATGAAATTTTCTAATAAAAGGATAAAAAATTCCAAATTTTTTCATAAGATCTTACATAAGATTTCTTGTTTAATTATACACTTGGTTTAAACAATCATGTAGCATATCACATTATAATTTGTTGATACATTAAAATGTTATTATGCATAACTAATAATTTAATCCATAAGGAAATACATTAAAGGTTTTTTTCAATTTTTTGAAGTAGTCGGTGGATCAACAATCACTTACAAGAAGACTTAGTTAAATTTGGGTAAAGGTCAAATAAACAAAAATATTTTTTTTCAAACCTCAGCCTATTAACAATGTACAAGAACATATGGTCTAAATATGGTGAATTCAACTTTTGTTTCTTTGAAAAATGGTGAATTTGCACTTTTTTCTAAGAAAATCCTCTAGACAAATGCAAATTTTTTTTTTGTCACTAAATGGCAAAAAATTGCCACAAATAAGCCTTGAATGAAATATATGTAGTAATTTTATCCAATACTAAAACAATAATTTAAACCTTAATGAATTATTTCAATTAAAGATATTTATTTTCATTATTGACCAATGTTTTGACATTTGCCTAGTACTTACAAAATATGAATCAACTAGAAATAGAACATGCCTCTCAAAATGATGTTAAAATGTGATATCTATGCATAATATAAAAGATGATGATGGTAACAGGAGCTAGATGATGAAGTTAACAATGATTTTTAATGTGTTTATTTTAGTTACCAATTGAGAATGGTGATTTGAGTACATTTACAACTAATGAAGTTCAAAAATATAATCAAGTTTATATGTTGAAACAAATGTGGTTTTGTTGATTCAATATCACATAATTTTGAATGCAATAGTACACATTTAATCACTTCATGTAAATTAAAAAATTCATTGTGCTTACAACTTTCAACAATGGACAATTTGTTCTAGTGATTTGCCTTAAAAATTATGCATTTGCTTTAAACATTTGAAAACAAATCAAGGCATAGATCAATGTTTCATGAACATATATATATATATTGGAACACCATGTATGAGAGAATAAATGCAAATATAAATTGTTAAATGAACTATGATCAAAATTAATGCATGTCCCAATTGACTACCACATCCATTTTTTATAATATTTGACTAAGCGTCACATTTGATTAAGTAATGCATGTGACTAAGTAATCAAAAGGGCCACTTTACATAATCAAACCAACCAACATAAATATGTCACTACAACAATTAAGACCTCTAATTGAGTTGACCAAATTTCTTATTCCAATGGACAAGGTAACCAAGTTAGAAGGGCTTGAAAAGCTATGAATTCTTAATGTGTAATAGCTTTTGAACCCCATGGGCTAAATATGAATATTATGTGAAAGGTAGATGTTCGAATGTTTAAATGTTGTTAACAAGGAGCATAGTCACTTGAAATGAAAATCACATGAAAATGAAGTTGAGTGAAAGGCAATTCGATTTCCATTACTATACCTACCATCATAGTTTAACATTTAATAATTCCTTGAATGAAAAATTTAAAAACAAAAAAAATCGTTAATAACATTATCAGGAAAGTTGGGAATCAAACTCCCAACTTGTAGCAGATTACAAATTGTTTAAACCCTAAAATTATTCTTATACTTTGCAAATTATGATTGCATCTTTTGTATATCTTTTTTACTATCAAAATTTTGAAGTATTAAAAATTTAAAAATTCAACAAATTTGCCGAATGTGAGTGGTGGTTATAATATGTGTTTAAAAAATGAGAAGTCTACATTGTTGGGAATATCATTGGTGTTCCCAAATATAAAAGTCACCAAGTCAAGTTACTCTTCAAAACGAACTTGTGAAATAAAAGAACCAAAATTATTTATTGAAATGAAGCAAGGAAAAAAGTTACCAAGTACTTGTTTATTCCCCCTCCTTGCCTTTTATCTCAAAGAATGAGATTCCATAATTTAAAACTAATGTTCAAATCCTCATATGCCACTCAACTAAAATAACTTGCCAAAATTGGACAAATTTTTGCACAAGACAAATGTCATTGGCCCCCTACTAATGCCTTCATAATTAGAAACCACACTTGGTTAACTAGAAAATAAAAAAGACTTTTGGGTTAATGAAATTAAAAAAATAAAACTAACCCTTGAAATCCCCCCTCCCTAACAAAGATTCCTAACAAAATCCCCCCCCCAAGTCCCATTTGGGCCTTTATCATTGTTTACCACATTCAACATGTCATGTCAATATTCCCCAATCCCCACCCATAAACCTGAAAAATTAAAGACTATAAAGTGAAAGACTATGTAATTAAAAATGGATACTTTTTAGATTTTATCAACTTTATCATAAAACTACCAACTTTCTTTCTACACAAAGCCCATCTCTAGGAAGTAGACACGAGTAATGTAAATGATGTTTAAACATAACTAATACATGTGACTACGAAACATCCATTCTAATCATGTGGAACACCAATGATCCTCCTCGGCACATTCTTACCTCATGACAAGCCTTTTTGGAATGTACACCACACTTAATCATGGGTTGCATAATGGAAAATATGTTATCACATGACTACATTAACATGTCCCAAATGAAAGGCTTTTACAACACATAAAAAACACTAAACAAACATGCATTGCATCCTCATGAAAAAAAATTATATTAAAATTTGGACAATGTAAATAGCAGTTGAACACAATGATTTACATTGTAAACATTAACTAGACACAACACATTGTTAGTTTCACACATACAAACAAGCTTGAAGGCTTAAGTAATTACAAATTTTGGAAGGTCAAAATTGGCTTCACATTGAAGAGGGTAAAACTTTGGGAATTGATGTGGATGCTTACTTAGGAAAAGATTGTGATGGCAATCTAAACAACTAAATGACAAGGAGTTGAAGGCATTCAATTGGTGAACCTAGCACCACTCAATTTGAGGGCTCACCAAGACAAGGCAATGGCCATGATACTTATTATGATCATTAAAGACAAGTTAATCCATACATTGCAAATGTTGATAATCCAAAGGAGGTGTTTGACATTATGAAAAACTTGTACGATTCTCACAAATCATTTGAGTCATTATTGTTGGAGAAAAAGTTTTATTCCACATGTTACAGATGACTAACATAGCTCATGGACCATAGATTTCTTCTTTAAAATTTTAAAAATTATCGCCAAATTAACAAGAATGAATGATCACAAAATATTAAATAATTCATCTAATATTCAATGCACATTCACCAAATCATGAGAGCTTTGGATACACTTCCTTTTCTTGAAAAATTGTCATCAAAATCAATGTTGGAGGAATAGCGAAAAGACACAAAACAATTGAATCATGAAGCACTTATTCACCAAAGTCAAACCATGATTTAAAGCTACTAATACCTTAATCAATATTGCCACAAGATTGTTTTTCATGGAGGAGTTCAATTTTTAAACATTGGAAATTGGGATATCTTGATAATGGATGCAGATGCGAAAACTATCAAGGACAACCTCAAAATTGTAACAACTATGGTGAACATGGGTGCTAATTTCATGAATTTCTTTAGCCATTAAGAGAGATCCTTTAATTTGACAAACAATGGTTAAACATTAACACCATGGAGGAAGAAAAAAGGGTGGAGGGAATCATGTCAAAACAAAAGTTATTAGAGATTTTGGAAATAGTTATGCTTGTTTTTAATCTTCCCACAAACAAATTACCAATTAATATACCAATAGTGGTGCATCCACTCATGTTAGTGGAGAATCTAGATACTTCATAGGGCTTAAAGCTAATGTCAATGCAACAAGCATTAAGTCTACAAAAGGTCACATGCACATGCAATTTATGGAAAAGGAATATTGGCCTCAAACACAATGGAGAAATAAAGCACATGAATAATGTTATCTATGTTTTGACTACTATTAAGAATCTCTTATTTATTGGGGCCATAGTTAATAAAGGATGCATTGTGATCTTTAGTTCAAAAAATTGTTGGATTATGTCAACAAAAAAACCTTTTGAGGTTCTTGCACAAGAATAAGATATGAATTGAATGGTTTAGACAAACTTGAGATTGTTCAAACAAATACAATGAACTTGTTTGATCTTTTGATCAACGATGAACTGACAAGAACATTCCAACAAGATTGTGGTGTAGATGTCTAGGGGAACTACATCTCCAAGGATTACACACTCTTTCTATTGGAGGACGATTGGTTGGGTTACCTACATTTATGAACTATGACCCCATGATTGCCTAAATTGCAAAGTCCATATTTCATTGAAAATTAATGTTTTTGGTGTATTTATTTGAAAAGAAAAAGGACAAATAAGTCAATTTCATTTATTCAAGTCCATTTTGTTAAGTTTCCAACTTGCATGTGGGTTTATATAATAGTATGTGTTCAACCCAAAAGATTCCACCTTTGTGACATTTAGAAAAGTCCGTTATAATATGCCTTTACCATGTGCATAAATTATATGGTTGTCTCACCTACTTATGGAATGAAACGTTCACATGACCATTTTTCCCATAAATAGATCTCCTTTAAGAACCAATGTAGGTGGGTTTTCACCTAAGCAAGTTTATAGCAAGTCACCACCATTTATTTTGATCATTTTAAGATCTTAATTGGTTGCTTCATCTATGTTTTCATTACATAGGTGCAACACTTTAAATTTGACCCAAAATCAATTAAACACCTATTTGTCCAAGGTGTACAAATGTTTTGAATGAATGACCAAAACTATAATCATTTCAAGGATGTTATATTTGATGAATCACATTTATGGCTTTCAACCTTGAGACTCAAAGAAGCAATGGAGGAGTCAAAAATGACATTACCATTGTTTATCTTTCTTCAAGAAGAAAATCATGTGTAGTTGAAAAATGAATTTCAAAAAATTTAAGTCAAAATTGTTTGGAGATGTTTCATTGTGAAATTGATACAAAAAATGATTATTGTGTTTTTAAATGGAGATTTGTATGAAGAAATATTTATGTTTCAATTATAAAGTTTTGTTGTGAAAAGAAAAGAAAAAAACTTTAAAAAACATTTTATGACCTCAAGCAAGAAAATCAAACATGGTGTTGAAAAACAAATACCTTCCTTCAAGAATATGGAATGTTAGGAACAATACCTACTATGACCTCTACTTACTAGTTGAGGTTGAGCTTTAGGTTAGATCATAATATTTTACATTAATGACCTTCTAATAATCAAGGACCATGTGTCCAAGTTGGTTTTCTTGGAAGCATAACTTGAACAAAAGTTCAAAATGTTTAATGACGCACCCCCAAACTCCTTGATGGACTTAACTACGAATCCAAAAGGTGAAAACAACGGAAGGATAAGGAATTGGGGCACACTCCCTGGCTCGCAACACTTTAGGGTAGAGGGGCATGTTAGAGCTCTAGGATGGGGACTAGAAAAAGTGATAAACAAATCAATTACTCACACACATTTGCACAAATCAAACAACAAGTTGATTAATGCGTAGTTGGAACACTTTTGGTGCATGGATAAGCCATGAGTAAACATGAATTCATAAAATTCACCACGGCCTGAACTTGGGGGGAAGCCATCACCTTCCCCCTTATAGTATTTTTTGTGCTTGGCCACAGGGTTAGCACTCAAATGTCATTTTGTCCTGGGACTCCCAAGTTGGAATCCCAAAGTTTCCGAAATTGGGACTCCTGCGACTTTGGATGATCATAACTTTGTGTGCAAACCTCCAATTGAGGTGAGGTCTTAAGCAAAGTTATATTCGTCATTGAGAGCTTTCCAACGGTATGTGGCTCGCCACTTACACATAAGGAAATCAGGGTGATTTCCCGACTTTTTGTGGTTGGGAATCAAATTGGCAATTTGACTCCCAACCTTTTTTTTGCCATAATTTATGTTTTAAGACACATTTTAAGAGTTTTCCAATGGTATAAAGAACTTTTTAATTTAATGAGTTTTGACCCCTGAAATCACCCTCTAAAAATTCGGAGGTCCATCGGGACTCCAACTCTCAAAATGGAAGTTCACTTAGGAGTGTAAGGGTTCATTCTCTCACACTTTCTTACATTCCTGGGAGCATGAAATGTGATTCCCAGGCTTCACTTTTAGCTCACACCTTTGCCACCCCTTACCTTGGTTGCAAGCCTAATACTAAGGTTACGACATTTAAACTAGGCATCATGTAACTCTACACATATGTTGAGTTTATTTATTTGTCACATGAAATCATGTTGATATAATGGTCTTATGTAGTTACCATATTGGAAAGGTTTAACATGGAATATTTTTTTGCACAACTACTTTAATGGAAGAGGGTTTACAACTAAGGTTGGATTTGGAAGATGATTTGGTAAATCCAAGTTACTATTAATGTTTGGTGGGCAACTTGATTTGGTTCACCCATACACAATTCAAGTTATGTTATGTAATAAACATAGTGAATCAATACATGGCTTCATTGCAACAATTGCATTTGAATGGTGTATATTTGAGAAAAATTGAAGTAGGAGAAATAATAGCTGATTATGTGCTAACACATGAACAAAAGGTAGACATCTTTAGGGTAAATGCACAATTGAATGGTTCACTTTTGTGATGAAACAATGTTTTTTCCATGGGTATCCTTTATTCAAATGCATATGGTGAGTAATATATTATTAGAATTACCAATTGGGACTTGGATTTAGATCAACAACTTCATTATGAAGATAATTGTGTGGTTATCTATTGATAAAAAACTCATTTGTTGATATTAATGAACTTACGAAGTTGTAAAATATGGATTAGTCATATGATTGGAACATCAAAAAATGGAAAAATTTACATTGATTCACATTTTAAATTTGTTATTGGGACTCAATATATAATGTAATACAAAATGATAAACTCATATGATGAATCTTTTCTTTGAAAACCTTAAACGTTTAATAATTAGGGACTTTTGAATGGTTAAAATTTGATCATATTTTCATGAGTCCATATGAATTGTAATTTTTTTTTGTTTTTCAATTTTTTTGTCCCAAAAACATATTTTTTGAAAGCTTTAAATGGGTTATTATTCATATGAACGTTGTGGGTTTTCCCTTTACGACTTCCAAATTAAAAAATGACATCAGCTACATTAAATACAAGTTTTCACATAGATTTGAGAAGGTTTGTCGGTCATTGAACATTTATTATTCAAATATTAGAATAATAATATTTTTAAAAATAAAAACCATATCGATTTGAATCATTTTAAAGAATCTTGTATGGACTTATAAGGATTGTAAATCTACCAATATTGAGCCACTTGATTGTGGATTCACCTTTTATTAAACCACTTGGGTGCACGCATTTTTTTGAATTTACAAAATGTTTGGGCATAGATGATTATTTTAAAAAAGTTTGAAATACATTTTAAAAGAACTTTTCAAACTTCATACTTACAAAGCTCTTCAAAGTTTGATTTGTTGGCCATAATTTTTTGTTTTAAACTAAACAAAAGTTCAAATCTAAGTTCATAATGCAATAGCTAGTAGAAATTTGATTTTCATTGTCAATACTTTTCATAAATATAAGATTAAATGTGAAAGGGGGGGATGTTCACACACACTCTTGATCCACTTGTAGTTCATAATTGCAAATAATTAAATTTACCTTTGGATCATTGACAAACACTCCATGTAACTTTAGATTTGCTTCTTTAAATCATAAAGATACACTTGCAATCAGAGGGAAGAATTTGTAATTTTTAAAATTAATATCACATGCATGAAAAACTTCCCAAAATGATGGTTCACTACCATACCTTTATCCATGTACATATATTGAAACATATATATTTGTGAAATGCATAACATTGAAGTGTGCATTGATCTTTTCAAATTCCAAGTCCAAGTAAAGTTTAAAGTTTTTTACAAACAACATTTCAAGTGCTTCCTCTTGAAACTTCATGTTGCTATTTGGTCCTCCCCACTAATCCCACTTTCTTGCCTTCTCATTTCTTGTTTGTCTCCTTCAAAACTAGCCAAAAGCTAATTTCTTCATTCGTAACATATTGTCATTAATAAAAGAACCATCTCATGTCTTCTATCAAAACCCTCCTTCTTTTCCTAAGTTACTAGCTTGATTTTTATCTTTACACCATTTGGCATTACAACTAATTAAATGTCACCACCCAAGTTGATTGTTATGGTCATCCGTCTATAAAAAACAATAATTTCTTTTATTGGTCTTTTTGGGAGGCACTCTTCCTAGATATCTTTACATGTCAAAATTGGGTTTCGCACCATTTATGCTTCATCCAAAATATAATTTACATGTCATTTTACAATTGTGGGTGGAGATGCTCAAAAATTGCACAAGGAAATAAAATGAAATACATAACCAACAAATTTTAATAAATATGTGAAACAATTGAAAGATCCATCATTTGCCTTCTTTTACCAACTTCTAGAGCTTTAAGTTCTAGCCATTTAAATTAATTCTAAATTACAAAGTAGTTTTTTCAAGAGTGTTTGAAGATCACCTTGTCATAAGATCCAAGGTAGACTTCTAGCATTAAGCTTCCCGAGACCCAAGTAAATTGCAAAGGCATGGCCCAACAAACACATTGCATAAAACTATTTCTTAAAGAATTGGAAAATATGTGCTCCACTCAAAGATGGTATAAAAAACTACCATTAACAAATGGAGTATTGGGATGACAAGCATTGTTGTTAACTTGAGTTTTGATACTTGGGTTCTAGTAATATGAAAGGATACAAATTTCATCACCTTAAATATCACAAATTTAACAATGTAAAATAAGATGTAATGGTGCAACAACTTTATAATTCTATTTTAAAGCACATCCTAAACATTTATGAATGAGTTGTTTGAACAAGGAGACATACCTAAACACAATTCCATTGAATTTCCTTAATCCCCAAACCCTCAAAACCCTAGTTCTCTACCACCTAAAAAAACAAGAAATGATCAAATTTTGTAACACAAGCTGGTGGACAAGAATTGTATATCAAAGAACATTAAGTAATTTTGAGGCATGTTGAAACCATGGTGTTTAAATGTGGTGAATTTTCGCCATTTGTCAAAAAATAAAATAAAATGTGACACAATTTACCCAAAGGATTTTTTGAAAAAAAAAAGCCCTAGAAGAGTTAAAGTTGCCATATTATAAGATGATGGGTTCTTGTGGGTTGTTAGTATATAGTGAGGTTTGAAAAAATTGTATCTAAACACAATATCCTTGCCTTGGTAGGCAATGCCAACAACAATGATTATTATTATTTATTAAAATTTTAATTTAAAAAGAAAAGAAAAGTACATTGAACAGTGCTGAGACCCTAAGCATATGTCTAAATTGAGTGCAAATTTATCATCCAAATACAGCCAGCAACTAACCAACAAAAATGAGTCTGGATAACAGCCCAAATGCCATACATTCATCCAAACTGAAAGGCAGATCCATCTACTCTTTCATACATGTCAAATAAACATTACATTGAACAGTGCTGAAACCTTAAGCATATGTCTAAACTGAGCGCAAATTTATCATCCAAAGATTAGCCAACAACTAACTGACAGAAATGAGTCTGGATACAACCCAAATGTTGTACATTCATCCAAACTAAGAGTCAATCAGTTCCATCTTCTCTTTCATCCATGTCAAAATAAACATTACATTTGAACTGAGCTGAGATCCTAAGCACATGTCTAAATTGAGTGCAAATTTATCATCCAAAAAAGCCAGTAACTAAGCAACAAAAATGAGTCTGGATGAAGCCCAAATGTTGCACATTCATCCAAACTGGTACTCAGTTCAATGCAGTAGGTATTCACATTCTCTCTACCTTAGAAATAATGATGGTGATGGCTATTGCGATTTCCAGCTCTTAACTTTCTTCAGCATCCCGTTGACACTCAGATCAAATGCATCGAGTGTGCCTGTGAGCTCTCCAGGGCTTGAGAAATTCATGTACAAAAAGTTGGGAATGAGAGAGATGACTCGTTCCCGAAGCGCTACGATTTCCTCTTGTTTGAACTTCAAGAGAACATCTTCTACCTTCAACCCATCTTGTTGTACCTGTTTTTCATCAATGAGTACTGAATAGGCTTTTGGGTCCTCAGGTAGATGCCATTCGTATTGTGTATAGGCAGAATCTGGATGGAAGAATACGGGTATGCACCCAGCAATCATGGAATCAAAAGTTGACTTTCTTGTGGGTGTGTCACCTTGTGGTTGCAAGCAAAAATCAGCATGCATGAAAGCTGGCAGAAGGACTTGTGGGTATCTGCCACATGACATTCCTGTGCAGTCTGTGAATTTACATTTTGTTGATTTCATGCATTGCTCAATCAACTGTGACCGAATGTCTCCAGGTTTTCCAGGTCGAGGTGCACCTACAAATGAGAACAGCACTGTTCGATTGCTACTCCTCACCTGCAGATTTCAAAAGAGCCTGGATTCAGTGACTACTTACTTTGTCCGTATGCAAAATGGAAGTTCATATTACTCTACAATAACAAAAGATTCATTTTCTACTCTCAGTAGTGAACCTCAAACATTCAAATAGACATGGGCAGCTGTCACAAAAGAATTTCAGTATTTTTTCCACCATCCAAAACCATCACTCTAAATTCCTTTACAGAATTGATGTATTGGCGGGGTTGGCATGGTTTGTAATTTGCAAGTTCCTGCAGGAAATGGGATGGTACAGTCTATAGGGGTTTGGACCTGGTGCAATGACAAAAACCCATACCACTGCCCTCCAGAACCTCAATCTGAAATAATTCCAGAACTGATGTATTGCAGTGCCAGTTTGCATGGTTTGCAAATTGCACATTCTTGCAAGAAATGGTGGTAGTAGGGTTTATGGATTTGCACCTGGTGCAATGACAAAATCCATACCACCAACCTCTGAAACCTCACTCTGAATTCATTCCAGAACTGACATATTGCAGCAGGGTTTGCATATTGCACATACAATTTGGCAAGAAATGATAGTAGTAGGGTTTATGGATTCATACCTAGCGCAATGACAAAATCCATACCACCAACCCCTGAAACCTCACTCTGAATTCCTTTACAGAACTGATGTATTGCAGATGGGGTTTGCATGGCCAGTTTGCATAAGATTGCACATACATTTTTGCAAGAAATGGTGGTTGTAGGGTTTATGGATTTGCACCTGGTGCAATCACAATCTCCATACCACTGCCCTCCAAAACCTCAATCTCAAATGGTTCCAGGACTGATGTATTGCAGTGGGGTTTGCATAAGATTGCACATACATACATTCTTGCAAGAATGGGGGTAGTAGGGTTGATGGATTTGTACCTGTTGCATCCAGTCTTGGAGTGCAGAGAGAGAAGGCGGATGGAAGGAGGTAGGATAAGGCACAGCTTCTTGCATCGGCTCCCATGGCATCTTCTCCAAAACCAGAGCATGCACATGAGCAAGCTCCACTTGTTGCAGCAGCCTGGTACCCCAACTGGTCTCATTCTGCCGGAAGAAATCCCAAGCAGTTCGTCCAAGCACCATGAAATGATCCGCTCCACCATGCCGAGACCAAATTTCCGCAGCATTGTGCTTGAGCCAGTGGACGAGATCCAGTCCTTGAGAGTTGCGCAAATGCTTCTTCTCCCCATACAAATACTCCAAAGCTTCCAGACCGCCGTAGTAGGGAAGGAAGAAAATCTGCGCTTTCCAAGGGTTTAGGGTTCTGCAAGGGTACGTGACGATGCGGCGATGGAACATGACTTCCAGAAGGTAATTGTTGGTGGCATACCAATGCTCTGGATTGTCGACCCTTTGTCCGAATCCGTCGTTCACCCAATGGTCGCAGAAATCGATCCAATCTGCTAATCCTTTGTTGCATCTCTGGAGAAGATCTGTGTTGAAGGATGTGGGTAGTTCGTGAACGAAGACTCTGCGTCCCTCACACACATCCCCAGTTGAAGAAGAAGCAGATGATGAATCCTGAGCTTGATGAGGAGATCTTGATTCCAAGTGTATGAATGCTCGAAGTGCAAGGATTAGCATTCCCAAAAACATGCAGCCGCGTACTCCATACACGCGACCACGCATTTCTTAGTCCCTTGTTGATTATTAAGAACAAAGTCCTTCTCCCGGAGAAACAACTTCTGTCACAATCTCTGTGGTTTAAAAAATTTCTCTTGACAAATTACCAAAGCATGGATCGATCGAGATCCTTACAAACTCCGTTTTCCAGCAATTGTTTGTGGCTGTATCTCTCGAACAAGTTCAAGTTCTTAAGTCTCCCAGAGGACTACTGAACTTGTTGCAGTCTGCCATGAATTTGACAACAAAACTCAAAAATCTCTTTCTGTCAGAAACCCCAACTTCCAAACATCCCAGTGACACAAATTTCCGCACTTACAAGAAAAGTCAGGAGCTTGCAGGGGAGGGGCGGGGCTTACAATCTTCAACAAAAGCTCGTACAGACAGACAAACAAACAAACAAACAAAGCCCCACAGAAACAAAGAAAAGCTGTGATCTATCCTTTCCTTTCCTTCCCTTTGCTTGCGCTTCTAAAAGACGACCACGACCACGACCGCCACACTTCTCATATGAAACAGCAAAATTCTACCAAACCCAAATCCTCAGGATGGCAACACGCTTGATCGATCAAGCTTTCTCTTCATCAACTCCTCCTCCTCCTCGAATCCCAAGCTTTCCCCAATACCCAAAACAACCGATGTAAGAAAAAACACGTGCCCTTTCTCCTTCTCCTTCTCTTTCTTCTTCTCTGTCTCTCTGTCTCTATATCTCTCTCTCTGTGTTGGAATGTTGGGAGCTGGAGATGGAGAGAGAAGAGAAAAAAGCTATGAATCCTCCTCTTCTTCCTCCTACTTCTACAACTTCTTCTTCTTTCTGCTCTTCTCAACAACAACAACAAAACCAGACTTGTGCTGTTGAGTCCAGATGGTTGTTTCTTCTCATCAAATGCTGCTATGTCTACAATGTCTGCAGCCCAAAAAACCCAATCCATCAAGAATTACACAACCACCCATGTGTTGTTCTGACATGTTCTTGCCCTTGCTGCTACTGCTGCCACCATCATCATTCTTTTCTTTTTCTTTTGCTTTTGCTTTGGCTTTCTTTCTGACAAAAATCTAATGATCTTGAAGCTTTTGAGCTTGCATCGAGTACTACTAGTCTTCCCATCAAGTACCTACCCGAACGTGTTGTGTTTGTTGCTGCTACTTATTCCATTTGTCTCTTCTTCATCAATGACACTTGAACACAACAAAAACACACACACACAAATCACAGAATGATAAACAAACCCACCCAATATTTTTTTAATAAAAAAATTTGGTACCAATCACACAAACACAATCATCAACATTCACTTCATACACATTATTATAATACAACATTCCAGAAATAATAAATTTATTATTATTATTATATCAACATACTTTTACATACATCAAAGAGCTTAATTTAACTCAGTTGTTATACTGATGGCTACAAAAGTTAATAATATAATAAGATGTTGGGTTTGAATAATGTTGTTGTTGTTGTTCTTCTTCTAATAAAAAAAAAGGCTTTGGAGCTCCTCTTTGCCCAAGTTTGTTTGCCAAATTTGGGCTAATTCTTTTTATGGCAATCATCCATGCAGTATGAAATGTTTTGATTTATTTTTTTAAGGCAAATTTTTTTTTCTTTAGCTACCTATTTTGGTGGGAAATATTTTGGAGATCAACTTGGGACAAACAAACTCCTAGAGGGTGGGTGACCATGGTTTGGCTGATTTGGGTTCCTAGCTAGCAAAGAGCCCAGTTGTGACTAGTTACCGACACTAGGTAGGTAAGTGGGTAGGAAAAAAAAGCCCTTACTAATGTATAAACCATCTACTTATCTAGTAATCACCCTATTTTCCTACCTATCTATCAATATGTAGCACTTACTTGTTATAGAAGGGGTTACCAAGGTGAAACCAGACATTATACCCATGGTTCCTTGAGGTTTTAAAAACAATTGGGAACCGGGAGTTCTTTGATTCTGTTATTCTAATTTAGAAAAACCCAGGTTGGGTGGTTCTCTGATTCATAAAATATTTTTTAAAAATACCAAAAAAGAACTAATGGTTATTAGCTGAATCAAATACCTACCCAACACTGGTTGTGACTTGTGACTACAACCCTAACAACAATCAGAATTTACAGGCTTGGGAGGCATTTGTTGGTACATAAAGTTGATAGTCACCCAACATTCACTATTACAAAATGTGAGTGCAGTTCATTAATCCTTATTCACTAAAATAATGAATTCATTCAAAATCTAATGAAATCACTTGATATACAGATACACCTTTTTGTTATAAGGATTAATGTTCAAAAATCAACCCTAAAAGATTCCTCATATATGTGAAAATATTTGAGTTCTGAAAAACCCTCAATCAACAATTTTTCTGAAGCATCAAAGTTGAAAAAATGAAGAGGGTGAAGACACATAGGGTACTTATTAGTCACAAGTTGTCGAAAAATATGAAAAATTCCAAAAGAATGGAAGAGTGAGATGAAAGTTTCATTGAGTGTGTAGTACTTACTTGCATACAAGAGTGTAAAATTCAAAATTGCTTTCATTGTTGCAGTCCCTTCTTCTGAGCCTTTCTGGACTTGATGATGCATCTTCTGCACTAGTGTACCAAAGGCTGTAAGTGAGGAGGTTTTATTGTATTATTGACAACAACTTCTTTCATCAAGCGTGGGAAGGAAAACAAGGGGTGTGTGATACCGTGGCCTTGCCATTTACATTTAAAAAAAAAGTATCTTAAGGCAAAAGAAGAATTATAGGAAACTCAAATATTTCACCATGCCAAAAAATAATCTTCAAAAAATCCCTCTAAAAGAAACCAAAATCGTTCAAGATATGAAAACTCTATAACTAATCTCAAGTTTCAACACAAGCCAAAATGTCATCTTTCCAAAAAATTCCTCATATAAAAATAGACCTATTGTATTACCTAGGGGCCAAAATCTTAAGCTATGTAAACTTTATAATGAAACTAAACACAATATCCTTGCCTTGGTGGGCAAGGCCAATAAGTAGTACAAAGGCTTAAAAGTCTTCATACAATGAATGTATTTTGATTGTTAATTCTCATTTTCACTAATATACTACGTTTGCGAGGCAAATCATTCTTTTGATCATGGTACTTATATGAAAGGTAACCCAAGAAATGTTAAATTTGGACTTATGACCCTGAATTAGTCTAAGGATAGTAGATTTATAAATTTAAAAAAACCAAAAAACCCTTTTCCATTTCACATTAGTCAATCATGTCTTTTGATGGGTTTCCATTTTTTTGAAGGCAAATTTGACATATCAGAGGGCCAGGTTAAACCAGCACCTACATTTATACCTTCACTTTCTTGGGTGAGGCTTCACCTTTTAGTGATCATATTTCACCCATGAAATGTTAAAATTTGAACTCAGAGACCCTGATTTAGTTTTAGTCTTAGAATTAGAAATTTACCATGGTTTGAAGCAACCTAAATGTTTTTTGGGGGATTTTTATCAGGGTAGCAATGTAGATGCTGGTTCACCCAAGGCTGTGGTAAATTTAAACCTGGTTCAAAAGTTAACCCTGGTAACCTGCACCTTGAATTTTCCTTCCAAAAAAAATTGGAATGAAGATTTATTTTCTTCCCAAAATGAAAGAAAACTTTAGACAGGCCAAAACACACACACATTTGAGAAACTTTATTTATAATATAGTTATCCGTAAAGTAACCCTGTCTTCATCCTCTCTCTGGGCCTCCTTTCACACCCTATCCCCTCTTTCAGTGGTATCCGCAAAGTAACGACATTTTAATAAGTCTCAGTATGAAATGCTGATACTCAGCATTTCATGCACAAGGTTCGAGATTGATTATAGTAGTTGTACAGTTAGGAGCAGTGAAAATATATGTAGCAGGAGTGGAGGCGCTCAGAAAAAAGGAAAGACACGATGAAACTCCTCAGTTTACTACCAAAATTGATGGTTTTCTGAGTTTCATCCCCCGTTAAATGCTCATGTACTTTTTTTGCAGGTTTTGTTTTAGTCTCACCCTGTGTATGACCAAACTCAAGGTTCTGGTGCTGTGTTTTTCTTACTTTACGGATAACTCTAATGTCTTGGAAACATACTTGAAAACATACTTCCAGGGACCAATACTGAGCTTAGAAGTCAAAACACACTACGATAAGACAGCATGTTCTTGTAATTCCTTGTGGGCCCTAGACTGGAGAGCATGGATCAGACCTCTTTGTTAACCCACCCGTCAAGTCAAACGACAAGTATCATCCTATGTTTGCAAAGTGCAGAAATCCAGAATGTCCACCCATCATGCCTCATAAACTATGAATTCCCAAACCAAATCGCCCCCTATTTCCCATATGATCTCATATAATCCCAGAGCAGAGATGGATTCCACTGACCCTTTTTTTTTGCAATTGGGAGTTGTTCAACTTATGAACCTACTAGACACTATCATCCCTTCCATGTCTCCAGTTTCAAATTAAGGAAAACATTCAACATGGGTTGATGCTGCTCTGCTCTGTTGCTTCACAGCAAACTATCTTCTTGCATTCTTTCCACACATCTCCTCCTCACATCGAATCCACAGAAAGCTTATCAGCCAGCCAGCACACCAAGCTCACACACAAAAATAATGGCAAAGCCTTCACTGGCCACCGCCATTGGCTTCCTCCTTCAAGGACAAATTGCCAAAAAAAGGTGACGGTCACATCACCATGCAGCAAAGCATAAAAAAGTTAAAACCCTAACTATGTCCTGGACCCTAACATACAGGACATGCCTTTAGGTCGCACCATAACCAACAAGCTAACAAAAGAAACCATGAGTTACCTAGTCAATGTCCTAATGAAACCGCCTATTAATATAAACTCATTGGGAATGAAAGCCTTAATGGGTTTTGTTTTTTTCTTTTTTTCTTTCCGTCAATCTTCCTTTTGTAACGATTGATTTAGACTTATGCATAGACTTTTGGGTCAAAATGCAACAAAATACTACCACCTAGTGTTGAGATGACTACTAGACTTTGTCAATGGAATGATGGGTTGTCTCAAGCTGCTATGTTTTTTTGCTTTTGTTTGATGTTTTGTCACAAGTCAAGAATAGATTCTTTTGCCTTTTTGTTGCAGAGCCTCTTGAGGTGCTAAACTATTCATTCCATTCCCAACATGCAAGCAAGCATAGTACTAACTACTAACCAGTGTTGGGCAATACTTGGTTATGTTACTATCACCTAGCTTTCATAGAGAACCAATGGTTTACTCAAAGAACCAATGTCACCAAACCTAAACCCTAAACCCTAGACCTTTGGGTTTACTCAAAGAACCAATGGATCAGGGTCGTCCTTTGACTGGTTCTCTGATTTTCTAAAACCCATGGGTATGGGTCCAAATTGGTGTCTTTGCCTTTTGAGAATAGTCAGTCAGGGGCCCATATACTGAACCATTTTTCTGAAATATGGGAATTTCACTTCTCTCATCACATCATGCTCCAATGAAGGAAATTGATCCTTTGAGCACTATGATGATAAACGTTAAGATCAACGTGGTGCCGTTTTATGTCAAGGTATGAATAATTGCTTCAATCCTTCAAATATGGAGAAATGATTCTTGAGGACCTCTCATGGTGTCAAGGGGAGAAAAATGACATGGTCCATCTCTAGGAAAATTAGTGGAGGTGAGTAATGGCAGCTATGAACTTGAGATGTCAAATTGGCTTTCCCAACTCCTTGTTGGGTCAAATAAACTTCTTGCACAACCAATTGCTTCTTAAAGGCATACAAGCCTACAAGACATCTTGCATACTTGTGCACACACTAGGTACCTTTGTTGGCTTTGCCCTTAGGGAAGAGCCTATGCTTTGGTGTACGATTCGGGTATTAAAATTTTGGCTCAAACTTGACCCAATGCGCACGACATCTGGAGTAATATGTGTGCACATGATGGATGGGCATGTTCCATAGAAGTGCATGTGTCTTAACAAAGAAATTCTAAATCCAATAAGAGAAGCTTTTAGTTTGAACTCGTCATACAAGGCAAAGTCATTATGTGATAAATCCAATAAGAGAAGCTTTTAGTTTGAAGCTTGAACTCATCATACAAGGCAAAGTCATTATGTGATGAACTGCTTGATTCACAACCCAAATGTAATGCCTCACCCAATTGTCCACTATGATACATTGTTCAAATTGTTTTGCCAAACTCAAGTTGCTTTCTCCAATCAAGGTCATGATTCGATCCATCAATAATAGTTCAAATATACTCACTCAAACAAGAGATACATTGAAATTTTATCAAACCAGAATTGTAGGTATGTTGGAACACTGTGATTATCTTTTTATCATCACCTTCAATTTCTGAAGGAAGTTTGTAAAAAAGCTTTCAAAACCTTGTCTTGTATTTTCACCAAGATTAAAAAAAAAACTACATGATCAAACAGAAGTGAATAATTGGCTGTAAAATTGACAGTTCTTTCATGCTTCTTTCCTACAAACCGCAGGTTCATTAAGGGTTTGGAAATAATTGGAATCAATGGTTCTTTGATTTTGATTCAGAAGCCTGCAATTCCCTGAATCTGAAATCTTTAAAAAGCCAAAACCAATGGTTCTCAAAAGAAATTCAAATAACCAGACACCACTGGTATAAACTATAAACCCAATTTCCCTCAGGGAGAAAGAAGAGATGTGAGATTTTAGGGTTTGTGGACAGACCATTTTGAGGGACAAAATGACATTTAGGATCATCTGCTGATCATATATATTATATAATAAGTGCAAGTTGTAAGCTGGCAGCCAGATGATGGCTTGTTAGTTGGGTACCCTTTTAAAGCAAGCATCACAAATAATTAGCTGTTGTTGGTTATTGAGGATCTTTAAAATCTCAATGAGCACATGAGGCAAAATGACAAATTATTGCCCAATGGATGCAAAATTTGCCTGGCAAATAATGCTCTGCTCTGCGTCTCCTCTGGTGTTGTAAGGTTATTTGAATCTTCAAAGAACCATGTTGGTTCTGACTTTTTTCATTATTTCAGAATCAGAGAACCACCAGTTTCGATTCCTTGAAAGAAACCAGAATCAAAGAACCATTGATCCTGATCATTTAAAAAGAAAACCTTAAGAATTGACGGTCTTCACGAAAGAACTGACAAGTAATAACTGGTGGTTTTGTGAACGGTTATTTGATTTCTTTCCCCAAAAACTTTGGGAACAGGACTCCATTTTTGAGAACCATGGTTATGAGTCCTCAGAACCTCTCTGATAACCTTGGGGGTCTGAAGTATTGCCTCCTTCTTGTTTTCCTTGTCTGCCCTTGAAATGAAGTAAGTGGTTTGATGCCCAAAAACACACTTTGTACTTTGGACCTGTGTTTCACACATTTCGAGGGCGCACTCGTTTCTCTCATTGTGCCTAAGTATCTCTCTGGGTTTCTTCCAGTGTTTTGATGTCTGTTAAGAAATAGGAACAGACAACAGACCACCAACCAACTTCTCTCTGGCCTGCCTGCTTGAATCTAACCTGAAAAGCCAGGAATTTGTTGGAAAGTATGCACATTTACAAATAAAGAATAACCATCCTCCACCTTTGAATTCATGCACCTTCCCAGCCTTTTGGCAAATGTACCCAAAGCCACCAGGTTCTCATCAGATGCATGGATGGATGGCAAGGAGCAGCAATTCCAGAGGAGGGGGAAGGCAATAATGGCCTTCATTCATGGAAAACAAGGCTAGTTCCAAAGTAGTAAGTAATAGCTGGACAGGATTTTGCTTCTTTTCTCTTTAGAAAATATTTGAACAATCTCAAAACTCAACTTATTGCAGGTGAAGAAATCAGTGTTGGGTAGCTACCAAGCTGGAACCAGGATATATAGACCAACATATGAATCAATCTAGGTATTAAACAATCAACTAGACTTGTATGACCTCAGGCAATACCAACCTCATTCCAGTACTTGCCTACTATGGACATGAGCTAATAATAATAGCCTTGTTCCAGTACCTGCTTGATAGGGACCTAGCTAAGAGCATCTCCATCAATGTTCAGTATGTGGCCCTGCACTAGAAGTCTTAGCTGATATTCATCAGTCCAAGCCAACCCTGAACAATTCCACAGCTTTCAGAGCCCTGGAGGAGCCCTGGAACACTGTAATAAACACAGTCAAGTCATATTTTATTTACTGCTCCCTGTTTCTAATTGGCTAGATAATTTGATTGGTCCAAGTGGTTTGCTATTAGTAGTCTCCCACCTATTTACAGTCCGAGTTTCATCCCAAGATGAAACTTGAGGTGCCCAAATCACCCATTTACCCATTAGGTAATATCTGTTGGAAGCCTGATATGACTAAGTTGTGGATGAACCTCATCCACCTCAACTGGGTTGAGATCTGAAACCACTTTGGTGATCTATCCTGTAAAGGCCTATCCATCCATCCTGGTGTGCTACCCTAGGTAGATGCCAGATTCGACACAAATTAATCAAAATTTGCAATGTTGAAAATTTTGAGAAAATTATGTTGATATTTCTAAAAATCCAGAAAATATATATACCATCATTTTGCCTAGTAAAGAGAAAATTTTGAAAATTTCAATACATACTAAAAATATGAAAATACAATAGAACTTTTTTAAAAGGTTTCTTGACCCAACACAAATTGTAGATATATTTTTTCAAATGTTTCTATAAGAGTTATAATAAACTTGTTAATGAAAAAGCATTGTGTGATTTATGATTATTTTGCACCTACTCACCAACATACTTGTAGTAAGCCATACATAAATTTTCATAACATTTTACTAACTTTAGAAACCATTGAGTTGGAGATCCTAAAGGGCAAAGATTTGACCAATGGTTCATAGCGTTGCAAGGTTACTTGCCTAATGGACCACCATGACTCCAACTTTGAAGTAAGTCACCAAGTATAATTTAACTTGCCTTTATAGAAGAGGGTTGTTGCAAGGTCAATTTGCCTAGAAACAACATGAGGCTTTGAACTTGCATGATTGTGGGCCAAGTGCTCATCAGGAGGGGAGGGAGGCCAGAATTCTCATACAAAAAAGGGGTCTGACATTCATGGGCTATCACCAGCTAGGTCACCTCAGGTTGATTGAATTGGTGAAGACTAGGTCTAATTGTCCACATAAAGGGTTTCAAAGTGGGTATACATTGGGGGTAGGTAGTGTAGTGGTGATGGAAAGATGAAATTGGCCCATGTCATGAAACATGGTGATCTTGGTAATTTATTTAATTTTATTATAATTGGTTGCATACATACATATGTTTTTATGTATACTATATTCCCATAAAAAATATGTATCCATATACAATATTCAAGGCATACAAGATTGTTGACAATATTATGATGAGTCACCCTAAACACATCACACATTCTTTTGGGAGCAATAAGGGAATTTTTATTTTATTTTGTGTTCTATTAATTGTAGCCAGCAATGGGGAGGTAGGAACCCAATGGTGGGTGGGTACATTGATTTTGTTAAATTGGCTAGGTAAAGGTATATAGGCTTTGTAAAATTATCAATTAAAGTATAAGTAAGTGCCCAAAAGGAAGGTAGTAGCTTTGTGTGTGTGTGTGTGTATCTTTAGAGGTGTGTGTGAAAGGAGGATAGAGTTGTTGGAATAAGGTTTAGTAGCATAAATTAACTAATCAAACTTGAATAAGGTTGTGAGAAATGGTTCTAAGATGGTGTAACTTATTTCTACTAATTATGTGGTGTGTGTGGATGTATGGAAATTAGACCTAAATAAGGGTTGCAATAATAGTCGTAAACTATTGTGTAATGTTCTTACAACATTGTAAAGTGTGGTTACAATGAAACAATGGAAAAATGGTGATTCCTTGTGTCATTATAGTGTTTTCTACCTAAGGACATAAGCGTGTTGTTAGTATTTATAATAGTGTCTTAAGCTTAATAAAAAGCTACCAAACAGTCATTATTGTAGTTGTTATTTCATTCAATTCTTTCCTAGAGATTACAATAGTCACTTCCTGAAAGCATAACTCCTTCATAACACATTGGAACAAAGTGTTGTTTGTTGTAATAGTTTCATGTTAAAGTTAGTTAACTATTTTAAGACCTGCCTTTCAAAGATCTACATATAGATGGGTTTTTTTCCTTCTATTTACAGACCCAATAGCTCTGCAACTACTAGATTTTTTTGCACTTGAGATCTCCTAGACAATAACCTCAACTCTATTGAGGTTTGTTGAGTTAGAATTTACATAGGTCATCTAATTATTACAATCCATGTTTTGACAAGTTACATTTCCAATAGGATTGTTTTGTTTTCTTTCACCTTGATATCTTGTTCTATTGAATCCTTGGAAAGAGAATTAGTTTCCAATCGGAATATAGGTACCTAAGTAGGTAGACATGTAAATATTTTAAGTAGGTAGGTAAGTACCTAGGTAAATATTTAGTATGAGGTACCTACCCACAAACCTAAGCTACCTATCTACCTACCAAAATAACTAGGTAGGTAAGTAGGTGAAGGAGGTAGGTAGGTTATAATGGTGCATAAACATTATTATTATGGGTTAAGCCTTTTGATTGTTTCAATTCATATGGCACAAAAAATTTAGTGTGAAAATATAAGACCACACATTTTTTTTATACAATTTTCAAAATGGGAATGGAGAATAAACATTATGGAATAAGTTTTAAAGTTGCAACTTATCACAAATTAAGTTACATTTACAAATTTTTCCTCATGTCTTTTGTTTTCATTTTAAAGTTTTAAATAAGAAAAGTAATCAAGTAATCAAGTAATCAAGATAAGAATGGTTAACTAATTAAATAATCATGTAATTATTAATAAATTATATTTAATTCACCATAATTCATTATTCATTATCAACTTCTTAAATAGCTAATAACTTATTAATATTCAATTAACTAACCAATTAGTTACAAGTTATTAGTACATAATTCAGAAATAAATAAATATATTTAAAAATATTTTAAATAAAATTTCAACTATAAATTTTAAAAATGCAGTTTAGTTATAGATTATTAGTTAATGTAAAAATATTGAATTATAGTAAAATTTTACAATAATTTTACTATAATTTCATAATTTATTGTAATAAATTTATAAATAAATAAACAATGAGTTTATTATTATCATTAAAACATGAATTTTTACACAAATTTTTTCATATTTTAAAATAATTTAAAATAATTTAAAAATTATTGTAATTACTAATTGTAATGTGCTGGTGATGTCAAAAAATATGTATGATTCCACTTATGGACCAAGGTCCCCAACTAGCGGTTGCAATGGTGGTGTATACACCATCGCATCATTGTATTTTGCCAAAACATTAATTATTTTAATATTTAATTAACAAAAGTGTTGCATTTAATGGCCACATTATGTGAAGGTGGGGGAACATCAGGGATGGTGGCTATGTCAAATAAAATCTCATTCCAACCATGTCCACCATAGTACTTCCAAGGCCAATCAAACACAAATTTCAAAAATTCCATGTTGGCATGTGGCTAATGTTAAACTTTAAAAACTCTTAATGCATCCAACCACTAATAGGGCAAGTGTTGTCCCTTGTATGATTGTAGTACGTAATGAGGAGGGGGTTTTCCAATTGAGGGGGCTATTGGAACAATGGTATGAACTTCAAATAATTATATTGAATTTATGTGTTCAACCTCTTATGTTGAGCAAAACAACAATAAAAGGTATGGGATTGACCAATGCTAATCTTGAGCAATGTTTGAACCAAATCCTAACATCGACATGCAATTTATAGAAAGCTCAAAAATAAACCAAACATGAAGTTGTGATCCAAGCTAACCCCAACAAACTAGTAAACCATACCATAGTGTGAGCCTAAACAATGGTTATGCATGTTATGTCCTATGACATATTGCTTGGAGGAGCACTTTTATACCCCTTAAGGGTTACCCTAGATTTATGGGAGGAAACCACATACTATTGACCAAGATGGTAGTCAATAAACAACCATTTAAGGGCTTTGTTGCCAATAAGGCTTGTTAAGGGCCATCTAAAAAACTCAAAATATGATTTACCTCTAAAAACCACATGAATCCAAGCCCAAAACATGGAATGGAATATAGAAAAAAATGTGCACAAAAACCCATAAAATCAACAACAACAAACTTGTGTGTTCCAAAATCTGAAATCATCAAAAGTGATTTGAAACACACAAGTTGGGATTGTATCCCAAGCATGAAATAGCTCAAACCCCACTCACACTTAAACACGTTCCAAATTAAAGCAAACTTAAATACATTAACTTGACTTAGCACTAACTTAATTAGAATGTAACTAGGGGGTTAAACTAACACCTTTGACACATGCTAGACAATGGTAGTCATGTAATCAAGGCCCACATGATTGAGTTATTATTTTCTGCTTGTCATACACAATTGAGTCTTTTTTACTATAGAATCATCTTGTTTAACATTAAGTTTTGACTATAATTCAATTAGAAAGACATCATAAAAGACATGAATTTGTAATAGTTTGGGGACTTACCATTTTTTAAGAAAGGTGACTAGCTTTGAAAGGCAATTAATGCTAAGGCCTTCAAATGATGTGGAATGATGGGAAGGGCAAGGGGGAGGTGGAGCAGGAGAGCAACAGGGCAAGGAAGAAGACATTTGAGTAAGAGGAGGTTGTGTTTTATTTTAAGGAACCTTGGAGATCTTTTGAAAAATGAACTATTAATAGACAAAATATATGCTTTTAAAAAAACATATACACAAGACCTCATTATTTCCTATGCATGCATGTTCAAACTAAACACAATGTATAGATTCAAATTCAGAAGTTAATAGAACAAAATCTCA
>Ga0116229_10002151_pt1 | contig 31613 bp, 27 predicted proteins | sample S1TSphgellanicum_3_FD_87313 | JGI IMG/M metagenome (GOLD analysis project Ga0116229, IMG submission 87313) | Host-associated microbial communities from peat moss isolated from Minnesota, USA - S1T2_Fc - Sphagnum magellanicum MG | ecosystem: Host-associated > Plants > Peat moss > Unclassified...
ACATATAGGTACCTAAAAGTGGAGTGGGGCATTAGAGGTTCTAAGCATAATTGGTGAAGGTCATTAAAAGAAAGCCCCCTTATTCACAACTAAATGTTTTGACATTAATATTAGTCAAAATTATTTTGGATGATTTTCTTCAACTTTAAAGCAAAATAGTTGACAACAAGTGTAAAATGACACACAATCAAGGATGACAATAAGGTGGCAAAACACAATCATGGCATTACCAATTTATTTGAAAATTATCTTTGACTATAAATTGTTAAGTGGTTGAACATCATCCACTAACATGGCTTTTCATCCATCCTTGTGAGTCAAAAACTTGATTTATGTTTTCAACTACTTCAAAATAATGGACATCCACCATGTTGACATGTGGCATGTTGCAAAACATCTTATTGTAGTGTGACATGTCCCCTTTTGTTCATCTTGATGAAGTGGGTGGCTCAACTTACATTTCAACTACTAAGGATCCAATCAATATGTCAAAAAAAAATATTTCCATTGATAACTAGTCCAACCCAAGCATATGGTTATAACAAAATATAAAAATATTTAAGATATTCAAATGCACAATGAATTGTTTGTTGCCATGTGGTGTTCAAAGATTAACTGCATGAAATGTATGTGTCAACATTCTACATGTGTCTTGGTGCACAATAGAAAGATGAGTTCTATAACATAGTCAAAATAAAGGTCAAGTGTTATTACTTATTAGATAGTTGGAGCATTGTAAAAGCAAAGTGCACAATTACATGTTGAAAACAATTCATAAAATAGTTGTAAGTCTAGTTAGAAAAAAAGTTGAATAATATTCAAGAAAATACACATAGTTTTCAAACAAGATAGTTAACATTCAACTTTCCAAGATAATGTGAACATTTCCATATAATGCAAGAATAATATAATCATAGTCACACAATATTGTGATCCCAACCATGTCCTAAAGACATTATGATTAGGGTGGAAAATCTACATCATTTGTCACAAAATCCTTGCCATCCATGGCCTCTTCAAGCCCAACCAAATAATAGATCTTCAATCTATCAATGCACCATGGGAGCTATCAACAATTAAAAGTTCACCTATAATGTTTTTGGTCGCAATACAATTTTTTTTTTAATCATGAAATTGTTGCAATATAGTTGGAAAAAATTTGGACAAGGAGTGGACAAGGAGTTGAAGCAAAGTGAATTTGTAGTTGCAAACATTAGTTAATGTAGGCTATAACTAGATTTAAACAAAAAAAAAAGGTAAAAGTTGAAACACTTATGTTTTGTCCATTAAAGGACACCAAGTTGAAAATAAAGTTACATGATTAAATTCAAAACATCGCATATACAACTACACACATGATTTGGTTTGTAATTGTAAATGACCATTTTGACTACTAATGACTATAATTGAATTAGACTTGTCACTTTTACCACTAGTCATTTTTCAGTCCATAGCTGCAAATGCCATGATTCTAGTCATATCAACATAACAATTTGAATTACAAAACATATTGATTAATTAAGTGTCACCACATGGTTAGTCACAACCCTACTTTTCAACTTGCAACCCAAGGTTGAAGCATGATAATGGGAATGGGCCACGAGAGGGACCAAGGACTCAAACATATTCAAGTTTGGGTATAGGCTATGTAGACTAAGCAACCTATGTTTAAAAAATTAATTAAAAACCTACGTTTTGTAGCTTATTTTAAAAGACATATGTAGGTTAACATAACCTAGGCTAGGTGGGCATCCTAAGTTGTAAGTGTGAAGATTTGATCCCTTCACCACCACATTGAGGGACAAAATATATATAACAAAAAGTGTCCCTATATGCCAACTGATTTCACTGGATTTTGTCATTGGTCCCATTGAATGGGGCCTCATGGGCATGCAATGAATTCACTAATCTAGTGAACAAAGACTAATGAATTACACCCACATTTTGAATTGATCCTCATCATTGCACCACACAATTTTATTACAATATAAAATGTCACCACATTCTAATAAATATATATTTTTAACCTTTTTAAGAAACTTAACCTACCTACCCTAGGTAGGCTACCTTAACCTATATAAGCCTATGTAAGTTAGGTTAGTTTAAAAACTACCTAGGTCTACCTAGACCTATCTAAAGGCCACCTAGGCCTATTGAGGGGTTACCTAAGCTTACATATGGCCTACTACATCACAAATTTATAAGTTTCATGGGTTTGTACCAAATCTATGCGAAATATGTTATTTCATAGGTTCGTATTGTTTAAACACGAATGTCATGATGCATTATTTAAACACAAAAGTCGTGTGCATGACTTTCATGTGTAAACAACACCAATAAACATACAACATCCATATCTAAGCAATATGATTAATAAACATATGACATTTGTGTCCAAACAATGCACATGACATTGATGTTCAAGTAATACAAATAGATTAATAACATCAGTGAACTTATTCCATACGAACCTATGAAAAATAAATTTTGCACAACTATTATTGCCAAATCGTGGCCCATGAAATTTGTGATGCACGGCAAAAGTTATCTAAGGGCCTACCTTTGAAAGGCTACCTATGGGCATACATAAAGGCTATTTATGTCCTACTTAAGGAATACCTATATATAGCCTACTTAGGTCTACCTAGGTGCTATACCTTTGTTACTCGTACCAAGGGTTACCTAGGGATACTTAAAGCTATTGGGCTATCTAGTTAGGGCTACATAAAGGCTACTTATATTAGGCATACATGTAACCTAACTAAGATTACTAAGGGTCACATAGGGGCTCTTTAGTAAATTTAAAATATTTTTCCAAGTTTTTGTTTTAATCAAGCAAAACAAATGGGATAATTTCATGCCTTTTAATATGAGTACTAGTCAATAGTTGTGAGTAATTGTATCCATGATTATAATCACATATATGACATGGAAATATGGCATTTATGATTACATTATTATAGTTGTAAAATGGCATAATCATGCATGATGCATGCCATGTTTTGGTATAATGCCTTTTACATCAAATAATTATAATCATGAATGAATGTTGTTCATACTTTGTTTCCCAAAGGTTATGCACGCTACATCAATATGCATCCAAGTTCACTATGTGTTTCACTAAATTTTGAGTGTAATTGGACAAATTTATCATGGTGAAAGTGGCCAACTTTTTAGTAAATGAATATTGGTTACTACAAATAGGTGAATTCATTAATAACTAATGGAATTCACCAGTAGTTAATCAAATTCATTGATAGTTAAATCATTAATAATAAATTCATTAATATCTAAATCACCAACAATAAATTCACTAATAGATAATTAATTTCGAACCTAGGTTAGGCACTTAGGAACTTTCATTAAGCTACTTAACCTAAACTGGGAACCTAGTTCATTTAAGCACCTAGCCCACTAACCTAAGGTGCAAGCATGAATGTTTGGACCTTTCACCTTTTTTTTCTCCTCCATGTTTAAAGAGCAAGTTTTTAACAATTGAACCATTATTTAAATGAATGATTTTTTTTTGTCATCACCTATTATTATGCATATTTTTTAACAATATATTATTCTTAACAACTTTTGGCAATAGGCTATTTAAACCTATTTAAGCTATTTATTGTAGGTTATTGTTAATTACTCTATGTTAATTTATCATTGGCTATTGTTAGATATTCTATCATAGGCTATTGGTTATTCTAAGTTATTTTACCCTAGGTTATTCTAAGTTATTTACCATAGGTTATTTTTGGTTATTTTATCATAGGATATTGTTAGTTATTTTAGGTTATTTATCATGGGCTATTGTTGGCAATTTGAGGCTATTTACCATTAATTATTTTTGGTAATTATATCATAAGTTATTATTGGCTACTATAGGCTATTTACAAGTGGCTATTTCTAGTTATTCTATCACAAGCTATTTTTGGTTATTTACCATTGGTTTTTTTGGAGTTTTTTCATAAGATATTATTGATTATTCTAAGTTATTTACCATTGGATATTTTTTAAAATTCTATCATAAGTTATTGTTGGCTATTTTTATCATAGGCTGTTGTTAGTTATTCTTTCATAGGCTACTATTGGTTATTTTATTGTAAGATATTCTTGGGGATTTTAGTTATTATATCATAATTTTTTTCTTGATTATTCAAAATTATTTTTATTAAAAATTAATTTAGGCTATTATTGGTTATTCTATATTATTTTACCTTAAATTATTCCCCCTTAAACTATTATGTGCAATTTTTTGTATGTTATTTTTGTTTTAGGTTATTTTAAGTTATTATACCTTAGAATAAAATAGCCTATAATAAATTAAGATATAACTTATGATACTAAATAAAGTATAATAACTTATAATAATTTAAGGTATAACTCAAAATAACCTGGTGTAACCTAAAGTAACATAAGGTAAAACCTAGAATAACATAAGGTATTTAAAACAACATTAAAAAAAGATTATTTATCATAATAACTTATAATAATGAATTATGTCAACTAGTAGTGAACCATGATGTTTATATTGTTACCCTATAGTGAAATAATTTTAACTAAGGTGAAATAATTAAAGTGTAGTGAACCTATTTCATTTTTAAGGTTGAACAATTATTTAGGTTTACAAACTGCACCCCACTTTTGCACTAGTGGTATGAATTGTGCCTATTTTGATGATAGAAAAGGATTTTTCCTTTTCTTTCCACTATGTCGAGAATCCCACAAAAAAATCCATTAAAACATTAAAATTATTATTAGTTACAATATAATCACCTTCCTAAATATTATTGATTGGATGCAATCTCAATCAAACGAGCCAATGATGATAAAGGACATAACCACAAATGGGCTTTTGTGGACATTTTGAATTTTTCATAGAAAGGAATTTTTGAAGGGTGTTTTTGCAACATGTTTTTAAATATATTTATAATTCCCCCAATAAATTACATGATTTATGTTAGCTTTTTTTGAGTAAATATGAATTGTCTAAAAATGTACATATTTCCAGATTTTACGTTTTGTATTAAAATTTTATCATAATTTAAAATCATATTAAAATATGATAATTACCTTAAGCTTTTTTTTGTATCACAAACCATAACTTTGTTCATATGCCATACACATTATGACCCATTTACATGTAACAAATGAATCTTGAAATTTGAACATTTTGAAATTATATTTTGAAATCCTAAAAATTTCGAGTACCACAATTTTTAAATTATGAGTATTTTTCATATGTGAATGGTAGGTTATCATCATTTCAAAATTTTCCCATCAATTTTTTTGAAATTAAAATAGTCATTAGCTGAATGTTTTATAAGTTGATTTTTTGGTGTTAAAGTTCAAAAGTTCTTCACCAAACCAAAACTTTATTCAATTGAAAGATTTTTTTGGGTGAACTTTTCAACACTCATATAAATCATTTAACAAACGTTTCCTTGATCAACATGACATTAAAGTGGCATTACATGAATATGTTTGACAAAATTGATAGTTTTTTGGTTGTTTGACACGGTTTTTGGTTTGTTTGATTATGATCACACCCAATTTTTATTTCCAGAAATAATGAAACTATATTCCAATATATTATTAATGCCCACTACATCTCTTAATATCCATAAAATGAATCATCTCCATGGTTTGACACAAAATTAATAATGCCCCCACTTGGTGCTTTCATTGTATTTAATGAATAAAATCCATTCTATATGAGAGCATCGTTGTCTAAATCAATTCCATAATTTTCATAATTGCTTCTCTTCATCGCCACTTGTGTATAAAAATTAAGATTGATCAATATCATTTCACCCCCTTTGTTGTTAAACCTTTATGTCTAAAAAATCCAAAATTTTGTAATATAATTATTAAGTTTTCCTCTTATGTTGATGTTATAACCTCATAAAAATGAAAGGGCAAATGAAAACACAACTAAAGAAATTACCCCACTGCATATAAGAAAAAAATGATTTTAACTAAAGAACAATTGAATGGCTCATGTATAATAATGACAAGTCCTAAATGCACCATTTCCCCATTGCTTATGATCACTTGCATAGAAGTAAATAGATAATAAGATGTAAAGAAAAACAACATTACTTAGAACAACAAAGAAGCCCTTGGGAAACAAATGTATTGAAAAAGGAATTTGCATACATTTTGAAAAAAAATTAAACCACAAGGAAATGATGACCATAAGGATGATGGATTCATTTTGTCAAAGTTTTATTATTTTCTGATAAGCTTGCACCACTTGGCCATAATTAACTATTATATTTGAAATCTTGACTAATTTTTGAGTATGCAAGTTGAAATAGTCATGATTGGTTTCAATTGTAAATCAAAATTTGAATTTATTGGCAACACATTGCTACTAATATCACAAACTTCATTCATTCAATTTGTCACATGTTGTTCATCTTTCATCCATTCATAAACAAGGTTTGCCAAAATAATTATTTGAATAACTTGTGTTACAAACCATGTCATCACATATTCATGACATGGAACAATGGTAATGACATTGTTTCGACTATAGTTCAACAAAGTTATTTTTTGGAATAAATTTTTTTTTGAAGGTGAACCCCATTTGGTGGTCAACATGTACACATACCATAACATACCCTTAAACTTATCAAATGTTATAAGTGTGAATATTTAGTTGATTCCCAAAGTTGCAACAAAATGCAATTTAAAGTGTGTTCCTTATATTTGCACATTTGGGGTTAAAGGGATGTGTAGGAGCTTTGAGATGGGACTAAGACAAGGGTGTCGGTGCATGTTCATAAACAAGTTAAACCTACACACACCAAACAATAAGTTGGTCGACACAAAATTGGACCCAAGTGGGTTTGGACTTAGTCACAAGCAACACAAATTCATTTGATTCACATGGCCCAAACCTTTGTGAGGAGGTATCATCCCCCCCCCTATGATATCCTTTGTGATTAGCTATGAAGGATACATCCAAATAGCAAAAAGTATTAAGATTCTCAAGTGGGAGTCCCAAAAATTGTTAAATAGTTATGAGCCTTGCAATTTTACAAGCTCATAATTTCTTACATACAAGCTTTGATTGACAAGCTTCAAAGGGAAAAAATGTAGCCCTTGAAAAGATCTTTACAAAGGTACATTGAATGTTCAATTTGGAGGTCATTTGGCTTAAGTTTCTTGGGTTTTAATGGTTAGGATTCAAATTGCCATTTTGATTCTTGACCTTTTTTTGGGCCATAACTTCTAATTCATAACTCCAAATGGAGAATGCAAGCTCATGTTTTATGTTCACACTTTAAAGGCTTTTTAATTTTATATTTTTCCTTTTGATTTGCACAAGGTTTGCCAATCATAATTTTTGTCCCAAAAATTTAGGACATTTCAAAATTCCCAACTCCTAAAGTGTTAGTTCATCCCATGAGTTTCAAAAGTATTTCCCTTTGTGGCTCCTATAATGTTTTAAGGTGCCTCTCTTGCTTTAGTTTATTTTCAACATGTTTCTTTATTGCTTTTCCCCAACCTTGGTTATGAATCCAAGGCTAGGGTTGGGACATGTTAATTTAATTAAAAAATCAATTTATTGATAGGTATAGCCATCCACATGGAATTTTTTAAAATAGAATTAATTATACAATTGAAAAAAAAGTTGAGAACGACATGTAGGTGAAAACTCATTAGTAATTTTTTTCCTTAATGGGTTCATGAAATGGTTTGATTGCACAAAATTGACTTGATGGTCAAACTTTATTACAATGACAAAATAGATCTTGTGAATATTTAAAGTTTTTTTGATAATAGAAAGGAAAAATTTCATGAAATATAGTAAAATGTTTAGGGAAAAAACAACAAACAAAACATGAAAATCTTGAACATTGCATATTAAACACAATTCAACTATTTTCTATTACTTGCATTCAAATATTTTTAAAAAAAATTCCCTTCATTAAAACATTTTGGTTTTCTCTTTCCAGTATCAATTATCCGTAAAACCCAAAACCATTTTTTAATAGATTAAGAAGCCTATCACAAAAATTCTTTTAGTATCAAATAAAAAGAAAAAATGATTGATATTTTCAATAGTAAATTAAAAGATAAAACATTTTGAATCACTACTATAAATGATAGACAGAAAAACATTGCATATATTATGTGTGCATAAATGGGTGCAACAAATTGATGTAAATGACCACCAACAAATCTCTTTAATGCAAATAAAAGGCATTTTGATAACGGCAAACTACAAATGATTGCTACTTGCTTTCATAGAGTTGTTTAAAACAACAAATAAAAACTTCAACAAACATTTACTTTGGATGTCAAATGACAAGACAAATAAATTCAAATGTTGCCACCAACACAATTAATTCACAACACCTCCCACTTTCACAACACAAACACAAATTGCAACATTGATCAACAAAACTCCAAGCTAAACAAAAACCAAAAAAATGAACAAATGTTTATTTTGAATATTAAATGATAAGAAGACAAATCCAAATGTTGCCATCAGCATGATCAACACAAAACAACTTTTGCTTTGACAACACAAGCACCAAATTGGAACATTGACCAATTACAAAACTTCAAGCTAAACACACCAAACAAACAAGTCTTGCTTTGCAATTAGCATCAAACCAAAGCCATCACACCAAAACACTCTCCAAACAAAAAGCCCCTAGCCTAAACAAAGCCACAAGCATCCTCACATGCCTATGATGTGTAAATAAGTCAAATATCCAAACCACCTCCAACATCTAAATTCAAAATCTAGTTTCACTAGTATGAAACTAGATAATATATGATGCAAGCCATCCTAAATTTTTTTGATGAGAAAGTCCCATTCCAAATGGGAGCAAGGCCCAACAAACCAAGAGACATTTGAAAATCAATTGTCATCCAAATAAAGTCAATGTCAAATCGAGGAAAGAACCATTGCAAACATGCACAAAAAATATTTTAAAATGCAAATGACAATCGTTTGTCAAAACAAACCAAGACTAATGTAAAGTGTCATTCGAAAGGGATAATCGAAGAAATGCTCACATGTTTTTAATTTTGAAAAACTAGAACTAGAATCAAACTTAAAATCCGCTTCCTATTGGAACTAGACCCAAGAAGTAGCTTCTTGTTAAAATTAGAACCAACATGCAAACCTTTTTGCAAATAGAGGCTTCGGTTCTCTACACACACAAGTACTTTTTGTTTTGTTTTCAAGGTATGCAAGTAGTACTTTTTCCAAAAAGTCATTGGTAAGTTCACTTCTTATTGTAAAATCTTCAATCTTGGGCTATGTGCATGCAGAGAACCAAAATTGATTTGGAAACAAACCTACTTCAGTTTTTTCTTTGAACCACTATAAACCAGAAGTTTTAAGAACACGAAGAATGATGTCAGAAATTAAGTCATAGGTTCCATCAACAAAATAAATTAGCTTCAACTAGAAGCTCCATTTTATACCATACTAAAAGAGGGGGGCTGAAACTGGTGTTGGAGGTTCTCTTCAATGCACCATGCAGGCTGGATGGTGTGTGGATAGGAAGCACTTTTTCATTGTATTCTTGTCCCACAGCTAACCACTATAGTTTCCTATATTGTTCTAACCATCCGCATGCATGCATGCATGCCTCCACCTACCTAGTAGCTATAGACTGCCTTACTACTTACATTCCCCAACATATCATAGTACCCTTGGTCACTTTGACACATGTTTGTCAAATAATTAATTAATTTAAAGAATACTCTTTCGGTACATAATCCAGATCTGTTGACAAAAATTCTTTTGATTTTAACATGATGTGCATTTGTTGTGGGTTTTTGGCCTGCTCAAATGCTTTGTAAAAGACACATGTATTCCCTCCCAGACTCTCCCCCCAATGAACTGCTTCTAGATTGGTTACTTTACTCTGCTAATGTCAGGATTGATAATGTTCTTGAGATCTTCTTCAAAGGTGTTCATTTAATTACTGGATGATCAAAATTCCCCAAAAGAAGATAATTCATAGTTGACTTTGGAGTATTGGTTTAAGCAGTTTTAGATTTGTAACATAATTAACTTAGCCTACCTTGATTATTGTTTGTGTTATAATGATTTGTCAACTATGATATAGATCAACAATCTTAAACACAATGATTTGTCAACTATGATCAACAATCTTAAACACAATGATTTGTCCACCATGCTCAACAATCTTAACTACTGAACTTTGTTGGAGCACACACATATTTGATGGCCTTATGAAGGCATAATGAGAGCTGTGAATTAGCAAATCCCTTCAAACTATGCTGCAAATTTGCACATTCATGACGAGACATATTATTTATTAGTCTGCTCAGTGAAGAGTTGCAGAACTAGGAAGGGGACAAAAACTACTTAAGAGTATAATGAATGCTAATGTTAAGTTTAGGAAGAAAGAAAGAAAGAAAGAAGATGGACAACTTAAACTAATCTCGGCACTCCCTCCCTCCCCCCAAAAAAAAACTCCTTAACTTCTCCTGCCACTTCATTGGACTTCTTGTCTTCAATTCCCTCATTCTTTTGGAAGACTCTACTTCATGCAATCCAAGAGTACATACATGTTAATGGTTACTGCATTCTTTGTCTGGAGATCTAAAAGCTGCTTTATTTATTTCCAACTCTGACAGTCTTAGGAAGAAGCCATGGACGAGGAACTCTCCCTTGAAGAGAGCTTTTACAAATATAGGCCTAATTGCTTGTCCCATGCATTGATGATAATTGGGAGTGTGTTTTTTTCTGGGTAATTTGTTTGATGCAGAATGTGCCAACTTAGTGTTAACTTTTTCAAAATGAAAGCAATTTTGTTGGAGAGTGGAGACCAGTGTTGGACAGTTACGCAGTTTGGAGGAGGGTTCGAATTGCGGGATTTGGGTAGGAAAAACCAAATCAGAAGAGTCAGGTCCGAGTTTTGGAACCAGTTCCAGTTTAATTCAAACCAGGACATGGAACTGGCTGGATTCCTGGTTCCATGGGTGCTGGTTCACCCTGGCCAGAATCAAATGGGGGGAGAGGGGCGGGGGGAAACAACAGTACTGCAACTTGTATTGCAAACATGAGCCGATGATGGCAAAATCACCTTGTTGAGAGAAATTTAATAAAGGTGTAAAATAAATGAGTGCCATGTGTCATGCTTCAGTGCTATGTCCCAAGGAGATATGGCACTTCCCTTGGGTAGGGCAGCCCAAAATCTGTGGCCCCTACCTGCCTGTGCACTTCGCTAACACCAGATTTCCACGACCATTGAGCAAACACAACAGTACAAAGTACACTGGAAAAATCCATTTAGTTGTCGTGAAGAAAACCAAGCTTTACAAACTCCTCAAACCTTTTTCCTTGTTGCCACAGCTCCTTCTTGCCTATGCCAAAACCTTCGTCAGAGGCTTGGGGTTCCTAGGCCCAGCCCCCAACCACTTCCTATCACACCTAGATCCACCTCGATGCTCTTGTGTCTTCACCTTTGTCCATGCTCCTTGTTAAACACCTAAACTACTTGCACATGGCAAGCCATGCACTTGGTGAGTTTTGGCATTTTGATTTGTCTTGTAACCTTTGGCTAACCTTGACCCCTAGATGGGTGGAACTCAACCTGTTGCAAACTTTTCAAGTGGTTCAAAGCTTTGTCGCTTGAGATTACCATCTTTCGTCTCATGGTCTAACTACAAACTTGTGTCGAGTCCAAATATTTAGTGCATTGAGAACATCTCGCGCCCCTTTCCTCGACCTTCACTTGTAAGCACCTATGTGACTCATGAATGTTGTGCAACCAAAAGTTGAACCCAGTCCAACACTTAGACTCACAACCCAAGCCATGGGGGGGGGGTGCCCTATAATGGTTTGAACATGGGCCCCAACTAGGTGAATCCTCTAACTTGAAGGTTTGCCTAGAAGGGCATGTCACTTCCCCTCTCCACCTATTCTAGTTTTGTCGATGTTTTTTCTTTTCTTCTCATTAAACCAAAACTCCACCTAATTATGATAGTTATAGGGTGCCTAGTGGGGTTTTATTAGGTTTTATTTTTAGACCTTTCATCCTTTGCTCTAAAAGTTTCACTTTGGAACCCTTGTTTCATAACCTTTTGTGACCTTCATGGCTTTACACAAGTTGCCATTCTAGATTATCTCATAATTACCAAGCATCTTGTAGCTCACAATTCTAAAATATCTAACAACTCCAAACTTTGTCACTCCTTTGATTAATGACCGAGGAAAACAAAGAAACAACATGAATCGGGTGATAAAATTGTAAGATTCTTGGAAGGTTAATTATGATAGCTTTAGATAAGTGAGTCCTTTTTTCTGTTATTTCAATGAATTTTATTTTATTTATTTTCTTGTATCTAGGGAATACATGAAAAACTATCATTGTGATGTCCATATAAGGTCATTGTAGTGTGCAAACAGCTAAGGATAGAATTTTTAGACTATATGGAAGTATGAATCAAAACATAGTGGTCAAATCCTAGTGAATTTTTTACCATATTCAAGGAATGAAAGTTAGGAAAGAGATACTAGCTTAATTTTTTTTGTTGACAAAGTTGATGTTGGGTATTCAAGATGGTTTGTTTATGTGAAAGTCAAGATGTTGGGTATTTAAGATGTTTGGTGTATGAAGGTGTAATGCAAGTAGTGTGTAAATTGTCAACTATGCACAATCTAAGGTTATTGATTTCAAATCCACAACACATGAGAGACCAATGTTTTAAAACATTGTTTTAACATTGTTTCAACACTATAAACATGATTTAAATGTTGTTTAACAAACCCTAAGCTATTATGTCACCATGTCAAAACTATTTTAGGATTTTCAAATTGTGCCATTGGCTCCTTTTGTCATGAATGCACTCATTAAGTTTTTTTGCATTGTTGGTAATATCATTATGACTTAGTTCTACCTTCCTCCCTTTTTATTTAGACCCTCTTGTCTTTTTTCCTTTAGATGACCATGTTTCATAAAATTTCAATAAAGTTGCAATGTTAACATCAACAATCAATTCACATCTAAGGAATAAGAACTCAAACTCTAATAACATATTTGGATGCCCCTTAACGTTTTATCATTCCTAGCTTGCCAGCATGTTAACAACATTCATAGTTAGCTCATATTGGTTATGTAATAAAAATAAAAGAACTTGTAACAAACATTTAAAGTAGTTTATCAACCCATATCAATTGGTTTAGTAAATAACATTACTCTTTGAATATTCATCTTCAACTAGTGCATTGTTTTAGTATTGGTAGGTGAAAGCATGGTAAAATACACAAAAAGTACAAATACCCACATTTATCCATTTTTATTATGTATCATGCATATGTAAACAATAAAATAACATCGACATGGGTGGAAGTACAATACAAAAATACTTGGGGCATGTCTATTACATTTATAAGAATCTAATTCCAAAAAATTAAAAGCAAGTAAGTTTTTTAAATAGATGAAAAGTATCCCCAATTATTAGCTAATAATTTCATGGTTTGGGAGCTCTTGAGACAAATACTTGATGAAATGTCCTTATATGAAAAAATCATTGTATTTTTGACATGCCCATTGAAAATTCATTCCACTTTCTATTTGTTTTATAATGCATTTGATAAAAAGTTAATATGAATTCACCCTACAAAAAATAGACTACAAAATCTACTTGCTTTTTAAAAACCTACTTTCAACCTACTTTTACAATGTGAAAATAAAAAAATAAAAAAAGGGAAAAAATTTCTTTTAATTCATTGAACTAAAAACATTCAATCTATAATAATCTTCTGATGAATTTTGTTGTTACTTTTTGTTTTGTTTTTAGGTTGATTGCAAGGTACAAAAATTGTCCATTTTATCTTGCTTTCCCTATCCCCTAATATTTCATAATCAAACACCAAACAAGTTTGATCCTTATTATTATTATTTTTACCATGTTATATGCCAACCAAAAAACTAGGTATATATTTTCCCTTGACATTGTTTTCTTCCTTTGGGAGATGTTAATTCCATTATGTAAACAAGTATGGCATCTTGTTTGAAGTAAGTAATCTTATATCACTAGTTTTAATGGTAATGTATTTGTTTCTTGAACCTTGCTTTGCTAAAATTCTTGCCAAAACCCTATTTTTTATAACTACTCATAGATGTTTGCAAATTGTATCATTAATTCTTTCGTTAAATTCTAAACAAGCAAGGAAGAAAATTCCACAAAGCATAAATTTGCAAATACCTCCTTTCATTTTACGACATCATCATTCACAATCTTATAGTTGTGCTTTAAAATCACCTATTTCTATCCATAATGGGCAAGCTACTTCTAGCATTAAGGTGTCATAGACCCAATTGAATGTGTAGTCCTTATCTAAAGGTTTAATCCAACAAAAAATTCATGAAATGGATTGACCTCTTATGACAAGTTCAAACCAACATTTATAAACATAGAAGTTTTCCACAATGTTCCCAAAAAATTAATGAACTCAATTTTTAAAAAAAGCACTTGGTGAACATTCCTCAAAATGCAACACCAAATGAAAAAATCACATCATTCTATAGTTTCTTCATTACTTGGATGGTGATAAGCGGCATGCAAGGAGATGTGAAGACTACCTACATTAAAAGTATACTAAGATGTTTAGTTTAGACCTTTGACAACACTTTTAACGATGGATCCGTGTTCATTTTCTACATGCATTGCGCACATGTATCATGTGTAATGTTCTTTTGCATGGGAGTTTGGATAGCGAATATAGAGGACTGAACCATGTTGTATTTATTTGAGGCATTGTTAGCCCATAAAATCTTGTGCCAAAATATTTGATATTGTTAGGGGGTTCGACTACATGGCAAAAAAACCTTGGGAAAGTTTATTAGCATATATTCAAGCTAATTTAACCCAACAAGATGGTAAAAAATCATGGATGAAGTACTTGGTGTTATGTGGAAAGAAGTACATGAGCTTCTTTAATTAGTTTTAAATGTGCAACCTCCAAAGATTGTGTATATTTTTAAAATTGTGTTTAAGTGTGGGTACTTTGCCCAATAAGAAAGTTTTGTTGAATGAATTAAAATGCACACAAAAAATTGATCTTAAGGTCTTTTAGAAAGAGGATTGTCCATCATATTGACTATTTGATAAATATTGATTCACCATTTAATTGAAGGGTGAATGCAAGCTATAGTGGTTCATTTTAAGTAGATGTGGGACTCCCAAGAATCCTTAGGATGTTTTTATATGTTATCCATATGGATATGGTTTTAAATTCTAAAATTTCATTAGTGTAATATTTTATTACTACAATTTCACTCACTTATGAAACCTCCTAAAACTAGGTGAAAGCCCATATTGAGAAATGTTGTTGTTAATTGGTATGGTGAATTCACTTTGCAAATCCTAAAAGAAAAACCCATAAAATCCATAAGAATAGAACCTCACTTAGATATTTCAATTATGTACCCATTGGGCATAGAAATTTTGACAAACACAAAAGAAATCATTTTTTAAAAAATTATAAAATAAGGTCCAATTTTGACCCTTCAAAAGTTCATAACTACCATTTGGTTAAGGTTTCTCAAAAAATGATTTTACACTTAACTTTATCATTTCATTCTTCAACCCATTCTTAATTTAAACAATTTGGAGTGAAATTTAATACAAAAATTTGAATTTCTTAACAATTTAACCAATTGACCAATCCATATTTTTTATTTCAAAAGTTTACTATTGATAATGAATGCATTATTTTTGAAAAATAATTTTGCAAATGTCTTCATGATCAATTTGTTAGTTTAAAATGAATCATCATTTAATGTATTTAAGGTTAAATTATTCATCATAAACATTTAAACACAAAGCACCTTGTAAAAATTGCCTCTATGACACCAAAATTGAACCACTATAATTTACATTCACCTTTAACTAATATTACACAATCACATTATGTTAAAACAATTTTGTTAAATTTTAGCTTTCATGATACTTTCTAAGAAGACTAGGACTCATTCATACATCTATAAGGAATATTTCATTTCCTTTCAAAGTTTGAATTAAGATACCATCAAGTTCCATGCTTCCAATCATTAACAATATTTTGGAATCAAAGAATTGCAAGTCTCATTATTTCAAAACCCTAAAGAACTTCCAATTTTCATGAAAAAACTAGTAGCAATGAATTGATTGTTTTATGGCCAGTTATTTGACTTTTCCCAAAAAATTGTAACCATGGTTATATACCAAAATCATGTATTTATTTTTTTTGAAAATCACAATTATGAATCCTAAGAAGTGCCTTGATAACCACTCAAGGTTTGTTAATGTTTGTCATAAATGCCCAAAATTAATGTTGACATAGGTTTTTTTCTAATGGATGTATAAAAATAGGGCTAATGTACAAGGAACTAGAAATCCCAATTACAAGTGCAATTTCAAAACATTGATTTTTCTCCTTGACATAAACCAAACCAAATTAAAGAAGTTGTGGTGCAAGAATGTAGACCTTATGAAGGTTTAAATTCTTTGATTAGAAGAATCACTTCTTTTAGCTTAATTAAAATATGGAGTTTGGACAATGGACCCTCAAAGCTTGTTGGTAGGCTTCTTCCATTCACCAAAAATCCCTTCCCAAGGTAGGCCCTCCCAATTGTACAACAAGAGGGCCAAGTGTATAAACCTATTTAGTTCTTTTAATGACAACAAGTGAATATAACATTATGTGATATCTAGTCTAATACCTAACCTAGTTTCAAAACTAGACCTTGAAAATTGGGTACAAATTTTTAAAATCAAACTAATGAGACCTAAGTCACCTTAATGGCTTAACTTGAATTTGGTTCACACATTATTTTCTAGGGGTCCAAGTGGAGTCTAATTTAAATAACTAGAATCCAAAGGTTAAGTAAGGTTTCTAGAACTTAGAGAATCCAATGTAACTAGGGATGCACAATGGCTACATGTGTATGGTAAAGGGCCCCACTTCTTTAAATTCTTCACTTTATTCCTCTCATTTTGCTCAAACTTTCTCTTGTGTTTTTTGTTTTGCTCTTAGCTTTGAAATTCTCTTTTCTTCTCTTGTTGTTTATTTTTGTGTTTGGTTTTTATAGGTTTTTTGAAACTTGAGCTCAACTTTTCTTCTTCCTTTCTCCCTCCTTCTCCATTCTTTTTTCTTCATGAACTTTTTTCTTCTCCCATTCCTTCTTGATCTTTGCTATTACTACTTTGAACTTGACTTGCCATTGTTGCTTCTTTGAGTTCAAGTATTAGCCCCTAACCATGCCCTTTTGTTCTTGGTTTGTTGCTATTGCTTTGAGCTCAATCCATCATCACTACTATGTGTTTAGTATCCCCCCCCCCCGCCACCCTTTTATATGTGCAAAGTGCGAGGCCAAGAGCTTGGAGAAATTTGTTTCAAGCTTTGATTTGTCCTTTTCAAATAAGTGCCTTTTGTTTCATTTTATTTGTTGTAAGTTTTTTGTTTTTTTGTTTAGTTTATTTAATGCATTTTAAAAATCATGCTTGTAATTTTTTAGTTTGCTTTATTTTTTAATGCATGTTTGGTTTGTTGCTTGTTTGTTTGTTTGCATATTTGTTTACACATTTTATTTGATTGCTTGTTTCCTTTTTGTTGTATTTCTTAGGTTCAAATTTCTTTTGCTCATATTCCAATATGTTTTTTTGTTTCTTATTTGCAAAATTTGTGATACCAACCTTTAAGTTTCATAAATTGAATACATAATTCACATTGCACCTCCATTTGTATGCCCAATAATCAAAGGAAAACAAGTGAAAATTTCAAGTTTTCCCATCCTACCTTTGGCTTGTAAATTCTTGCATTATGATATTTTGGCCCATCCTATATTTGCTTTGTAAATTTCTCCATTTAGATATTCAAGCTAGTGGAATTTGGTATAACATAAGATTGTTTCTTTTTCCTTTTCCTTGTGTGAAAGTTTTTATGAGTATTGAATGTGGCACAATCTTTTAAAATGAAAACAAAATAGGTGAAAACGAAACAATTGAAGTGTTCATGAATGAAGTATGAAATACAAACATTTGGAAAAAAAATTGAAAATCATTTGTCTATAGACAAAAAAAAAAAAAAACAAAAATTTAGAAAATGAAAAAGAAGTAGTGAAAGTTAATTTCCAATGTTGTGACTTTAGCCTTGGGCTTACAATTAAAGTTAAAATATGATAATTGAAGTAGGTAGGAAAAATGTCCCAAGACTCAAGCACACTCCCACAAGTGTGGAAGAATGCAAGGAAGGGAATCCAAACCAATCTTAAATGATGAGCACTTTAGGAGTGTAATCATGAGCGGGTTCCAAAGCTTCAAAACAAAAGTGTGAGTAGTACATGTGGTTCACATTGGGCCCCTAATATAACGTTGGAACTGAAGGTCTTGAGGCCTAAATATCAAAAATGAACTTGCATTTTCCATTTGGAGTTATGGGTTAGGAATTATGCACAAAAGATTGGTTGGGAATCAAATTGGCACTTTGATTCTTGACCATTAAAACCCAAGAAACATTGTTCAAATGACATTTAAATTGTGTATATAACAAGTTGTAAAACATAAATCCTTCAAGGGCATTTTTTGTCCTTGGGAGCTCCTTTAATCAAAACTTGTATGCAAAGTTTATGAACATGAAAAAATGCACAAGACTCATAATTTGGCAAAATCAAGAATTTTGGAAACTCCCTCCTAGGATTCTCAAAAAATTTTACCACTTCGATGCAACCATTGTTGTTTGTTTACAAAATATAGGAAAAGTGTTGGTTCCTTTTCAAGTTTGGGCCATGGTGTGTTTGTGAGTTTGGCTTGTTTTTGATGTTATCTATGCACCATTTTGACTTCAACTTACATTAATTGTCCTTTTTTTGTTTCTTTGTGTAGGTTCATCCCATTGTGAACTCTCGCTTCTAAATTTTTTCCTAGTCCCATCCCATATATCCAACTCATGTTTTTTTTTTGAAGTTAGGAAATGTGTCCTAGGTTTGCATTCCACTAAGAAGTTGAGAATTGACAGGTTCTTTTACCCTTGATACCATTTGCCAAACCTAGGGGTGCATCACAAAAATTATGTGCACAAAGAAAAACATGGAGAGCTCATAACATAAATTCATTTTGTTAGTATTTCTTTTGTGTAAATGATGATGTAAAAGTGAATGTTTGTTGCAAAAATTATCCATTTTATCTTTTGTTTTGAAGGTCTAGTAGATGCATAAAATCCAATAACAAAATCAAGTAAAGGATTAATCTCACACTACAAAACTAATGGAATAATAACATTGAAGAATACATAGATGTAGACCATTATTTTATTGCAAAGAAATTTGAAAAGGAAATGAACATGCTTTGAAAGGAAATGTAAAAAGACAACTAACCAAAAAAAAATTTGAAAAAACTTGACCTTTTAATTATCAAGAACCATTTACCTCTATAGCTTGTGGAAAATGTTTAGTTCAAGCATCTTATTATTTGTCATTTGTGTCCAAGAGTTGTGTTTCCTTTTAGAAAACAATTTTCACAATAGATTCTTCTTAAGCTAGTGGGGAAAAAAAATGTATCTTTTACCAAACTTGGCAAAATGTAATTCTACAATTATCAATTTTGATTTATGGTTGTCAAAAGGTGTTCATGGTGTTTTTGAACTTGTCATTAACTTTTTGAATTGATTGGTAGTTAGCTTAAACATACCACCATCAAAAAAATTGAAGTTATAAAAACTACAAGACAAGTTTTGAATTTGATTGATTTGTTGGAACAATATGGTTTGAAAGGAAAAAATCATTGTTTGTTTAAAAGATGAAGGGTCTAATTTTAATGCAATGATTTTGGCATTAAAATTAGTTTTGACTTGTAAAACATTAAGTCTAGAGGAACGTTTTTAAAGCAAATGTTTTGACAATGTTTTTTCTAAAGCATGTTGATATGTTACGTCTAATGAAAAAAATTGTAAAGGTTTGAATTACGTTTTTATTAAAATTTCACAAGTAAATTTGCAAAAGTGCAGAATTTGGTCCAAATTTTTTAGAAAAGATATACAAGAGTGGAATAAAAACTCCATTGATTTTGGTTTTTTCCCAAGGAAACAAAAAACCCTAGTGAAAATATGATGAAATATGGCAATTTTCAATTTTAACAACTTTTGTTGCATTTGAATTTTTTTCTTTTGAGGTTTGTTGCCATTTGGAATAATAATATATGTAGTTGTTTTTGTAGATTTATTGGCAAAATCATCATGTTAATTTTTTTTTGTAGTTTTAAGAATTTATGGTACATGACTAAGTGATAATTAGTTGCAAAATGTTGTTTGCAATTGTAAAACAATCACAATTTTAACTCACAAATTTGGATTTTTCTTCTAGCATGTGCTTTGTTATTGCAAAAAAAATATTGTGAAAGAAATTGGTTGAGTGCCACCTCCTTGAACTTGGCACATGTCCCAAATCATTGTTGATTATCTTTCCCTTGTTGTTATTATTTGTGTTCTCAACCAATCTTGTGACCATTGGTTACATAATGATGCATTACACTTTGCCATATCCATAAGTTTGAAATTGAAGGAGGAAATTCAAATGTTTCCTTCCTGTGGCAACTTAATTGTTTGAATTTTTGTTAAGTTGGCTATGTTTTTTTTAACATCAAAAAGAAAGTTTATGCAATATTGGATTTTTCCTTCCCTTCTTACTAGAATATTTGAAAAAAACCCCCATACCATGTTATCCTTAATGTTGGCCATTCAATTCAAAAGCCTTTGTCTAGTATTTTCATTTGTTTGCCTTGAGAAAGGTGTGGATATTGTTGAGGAATATGATAAAAAATCTTTATGCTCTATGCCTTTGAACTATCATCACCACTTGCATTATTTAGTTGAATTTGAAAGTGGCCTTGCTAACTAAAGAATTGATGAAGACTATAACTTGCACATTTTTGGAATGACACTCAACACAAGTGAACTAATAAAAAAACTTGTCAAAAGAAAGTTTTAGATTTTTAGATGGTGTTAAGTGAATGTGGAAGATATCAAGTGTCTTTTCAAATGGTGGGAGGAATATGAAATCATGTTTCCTACTATTGGTTTTCTTGTCCATAAAATCTCAGGGATTGTTGGATCAAAAATTGAGATGGAAATGATTTTTTCTTTAGCTAGAATATTGACTAATCTAAGAAGGTTTCATTTGCAATTAGATAACTTAGAAAAGTTTATATTTGTGAACAAAAATTGACTCAACAATTGTAGAATTCTTGTAAATCTTTTTTTAACTTAGTAAAGTTAATTAAAACAAATCCACATTTTGAAAGGGAGTTAGAAAAAATTAACGATGCCTTTGAATGATGAAGTTGTGAAAACATAACAACTGTAATTTTCCTTTTGTTGTGGCAATTTCATCAATTTCTAATATGTACTTCCACTTTTCAAAATTTTAAATCATAAAAGAAGGCGTGGAGTAATAGTTACACAAAAATATACAATTTTCTCATAAAAGAGGGTGAGCAGTAATAGTTTTTTTAACAAAAGGACATTTATTGCATAACATTCATAACATCAACAACCAAAATGAAAGCAAAATCAAAACTCAAGTTGAAACTTGTTTTACCACCAACCTAAGAAGAAAAATGAGTTTCAAACCTTGCTTATTATCAATGTATTTTTATTTTTATTTTCTAGCTTTTAGGTGTTGATCTCACCTTGATCTCACCCCCTTAATGAAATTTTTTTTACTCTTCACCCTGAGTCCTCTTCCTTTTGTGAATATCTTTACCAATGTTATCCATGAAGTCACCTGATCTTTGACCCCTAGTTTGACCCTGTAAATCCTTGCTTCATCCTCAATTTGAATCCAGCAATAAAATGAGTGAAAATGTACTATCTAATGAAACTGGGTATGGGCTCACAAGATTTGCAGGAGTTTAATCTGACAAGACTTGATTTAACTAAGAGTATGAGCATCAGTGAAGACAGAGAGAGTAACGCAGTTTATGGTTTCATCTCTCTGAGGACTAATTTAGGTGACCAAACCAGTTTGGTCCCCTCTTTTTCTCATGTGTAGTATTTTCATCCTGACTTTTCATTTGTCCCCAGTTTTGGCCAAACTGGGCCCCAGTATCCCCCCAGTTTGGGATACTTTACAGATAATTCTAATGTTCATCAACAAACATCTGATTAGTGCTGATTAGATCAAGGTTTGAATGTAGGCTGTAAGAGTATGTCCACCAGCAGCAGCATTGGTAACAGTGGCAGCAGAATGATGTACATTTCATTTGGTCCCACATTTTGAGGAATGTTCACAAGGTGTTGTTGCTGTTCATTTTGAGGAATATTGTTTCCCGTGAATATGAGTTCATTTGTTGGCAACCTCATGAAACATTTACAATTTTAACTGTTGCAGGTTTGAATTTGCCATAATGGGCAGACACCCATTGTGCGATGAGTGGCTGCTTGATTCAGAAGCAGACATATCTGCCAGTTTCCAGTGTTCATAAGAGTGAAAACAGAGCCACAAGAGATCAAAGTTTTCCAAGACTTTGCCCTCCCTCACAGGTTTGAAGACAAGTTCTCATGCCCACCGAGTTTGAACCAATTGCAGCCAGGTATAAGGAATGAATGGATTTCCACACTTTGATGATTATGACTGAGTTTTTGCACACTTTTGATTGTGTTGCCTTTTGAACCCACACCCCACGTGAAAGCTTGTGGCCATGCACCCTGAGGAGAAGACTAGTGTGTGGATCAACGAAACACCCCTCCTTTAAGAGAAGGCGACAACAGCATCCAGTGAGCTGCAGGAATGGCTAAAATGGATGCAGAGGTTCTTGTTGTTGTCACATGCATTCCTTGTCGCTCAAATCTGTGGGATTTAGTGCCCCAAGCAACAAATTCTGAGGAAGAAGTTACACTTTTGCACCTTTTGTCACAATTGATTTCTTCAACTTGCTACCCAAAAAGCCATTGGAAACAGAAGAACATGGCCAGGTGGGCTTTCAAGGCTTGTAGGTTCTAGCACTAAGCTCAGTCAAAGAGGTCCCCACATCTTTTTATAATGTCAAATGCACCTAAAGTCTGGTGTAAAAAAATGAAGGGTAAGGCATCCATGCATGGGGGCTTCACAGGTTTGAGTGAGTCCTGTGAACCAGGGGCAGTAGCCCTGAGTGAACAGGGGCGAGAACCTGTGTGAGGCCACTGCATGTGGGTCCCTTACCCTTCACAAAGAAATTTCGGAAATTTTGGAAAAAGAATGCTTTAACAAAGGCGTCTCTCTAAACATCATTTCCTCTCTTTGCCACTACCCAAAATAGCTCCAAACACCAGGTTTCCAACTGCCAAAAGAACTCAACCTCTTGCCCTTTCAATTCTCAACACTGAATCATGAGTTGTAGAATTCCACCAACAGGAATTGTACAGCTACTACATGGAGAGAAGTGCTGCTAAAAATTGGCAAGCACTTAGTAGAGCTGCTGTGGTGCAAGGATTTGTGGGTGCAGACAGCAAGGCTACAAGATCTGAGTTGACTCTAGGATCCTGCCTGGTTGGCTAGACTTTCTTATGTTGCTATATCCTGGTGGAGAGTAAAACTACACACTCTGACTGCATCAAATACCCTAGTGGTCTGACAGACCCTGTCAAGTCCTAAAGCACCAATAATCCTAGTAAACTCATGGCTCAGAGCTCAAAATACTCAGGGGCCAGCACCCAATAACTCCACTGCAACTCAGCTACTGTACTGATTAAAAAAGCACCTTCGGTACCTGAAATGTCAACTGCCAAACCAAAGTGCAATGTATTTCACTCTGTAGGAAAGGTCTGGAATTGTGATGGCAGATCACCTAGCTCCTCCATGTATACAGGTTGAGTATCTCATTGCATTGCTGGGCATACCCAACCTCACAAGGCTGAGATAAACAGGACCATGCAGGGAAGGCCAATCAGGTCACTCAGCAAATTCAAACAAAGTCTTGTAATGAACTGGTGCCCCAGTATCAATCATAACGAAATTATAGCTGATGACATGATCAAATTGTTGAACACTTGCTTGAGACATGCAACCAGACTCTTTCACATCCTTCTGAGATAAGCTTACAATACAAGGCTCATCCCTTCTGCTTAAATTGGGCAAACGTTCTTGCGATAGAGTCATTGTCCTCATTGACAGGTTTTTCTTGTGATGACTTTGGTTTTGGCTGCAGATAGCTGAGCAATCTTGGCCCAGGTGGCTGTTATCACATTTGGCTAAACTTTTTGCATGGCTTCACAATAAAAAGACTAATAAGCCAACCTGTTTTGAGGTCAATGCATCCTGCTATATTTCAATTTTAGAGCCAATTGCAACACCAAGTAGCCCCTTCTGACTGATATCAAGCAACTTTGGAGTTGTTGGACCAGTTTCCTCACATCCTACACCTTCACATTTCCATCCATACCTCCTATGACCATATGCAAACCCTCCATTTCAAAAGCCAATGCAGTTACAGGACCATGGTGGCAAAGGGTAGTTGCAAGCAGGGTGGACATGCTTGGTGACCACATGGTGACAGACCCATTACTATGACCCAACCCCATTTCTGAATTGTATGGGTCCATGCACATCACACCACCATGCCCCAAATGAGTTTTATGTTGTGCCACCATTTGTCCTGTGCTTGTATCTTGGTGCCACAATACTCCTCCCTTATCCACACACTGCTAACAGGAAATGATGTGGAAGAAACTCCAATTTAAGTGTCTGCTCAGCCATTCAAGAACAACTATATGTTTGTGCAAGTACTTCCTCCAATAACCTAGTTGAGAAACTTTTGGAGCCAAATTTGTAAGATGCCAGCTACGACAGGGCAGCTGGAATTATCTGTAACAAACAAATAGAGCAAAGGCCCTAGTGGAAAATAGACATAGTAAAGAAAGCCAGGATGGAAGTTAAGGTGTAGTCCTATCCAAAGACAATGAATTTCAACGCCTTTCTTATCATAAATGTAGGTATACCTGCACAGTTTAGCAACAACTAATGATCAGTTTCCAATCACCAGATAACTGTACACATTGCAATAAAGTGCTGACATTATAGACAAACGCTACTCTCAAATCCGACATCCACCACAGCAGTCAAAGTAGGAGTTTTCAAAACATAAGTTTCTTTTGGGCAATGGCAAAAGAAGAGCTCACTGTGCAGAGACTTCACATCCCGTACAGTCTCTATCACCTGCCAGTTGCCAAGACAATTTAATCTGTAATCATAAGAAATGGCAATGCAGCAAAACATTCAGACACCTGATCCAGATGTTGACACCAAGAAATCATCAGATGGGAAATGCCTACACTCCAAATCATGTTCAGGCAATCCTGTCATGGAAAATGCAATGCAACCTGCAGCTCCATGACAAGATGGCTAGATGACCCTTGCAGTCAGCTAGTACCAGATCACACCCACTGGAATTGTGTAATCTTGCACATATGGAGCTAGTCTGCAACTTGTTCAGCACACATTCACACTCAGTGAGGATGGCAACATTAAAACCAAACCAAAAGGATGATTCAAGCTCTGTATGGTGGTACATCACAAACAGTTCAATCAAACAAACTCAATAGCAGGGAAAATCGGCAATTCATACAACCAAAAAGAAAGGGCTGAAACTCTTATAGGCATGTGTAGATCAGCTGAAAGAGCACAACAACTTTTTCTATACTACAACAACTGACCTGGAAGATGGAGTTCAAAGCCCGGCCTTGCACTCATAACATCAACTTCTTTTACAATGGACTCTAGACTGAAGTGGCAGGTGTCTTCCAAGCCGTCTGTTTCTAAGTACCCTCCTTCACTTGGTAATAACCACTAACATCACAGTGCATAAAATGGTTTAAATCCCTTCAGATCCTTCAACCTGAAGAAAGCTCTTGAGTTCCATTGCATAGTTGCAGAAAGCATCCAGAAAAAAGAGTTAGATACTGACCTGCTCAACTTTGGATGCTGTCACAGCAGCCTCCTCAAATCAAAACCTATTTTTCAACCAGCTGCTGCTTCAGCTTCTTGTTCACTATGCCCCAGATCAGTAAGAACCACAGTCTCATTCTGTTGTGAATCCAATACAACAAAACCAAAGATCAAATGTACACAGATGTGTCAAGAAAGGCACCCACTGAAAAATCTACAGCTTCTTCAAAGCCTGATGTGATTCACCATGTCAATGCCATCACATACGACATCCTTCAAAGTCCCAGAGCTCTTGAAACAAAGACAACATTACAGCACTGTGGCTTTCCACCACCATAGGTACATAGATTCTAGGAACAAATCTTCGAGCCCTACAAATATGGACAAATCTTCAAGTTTATGGTCACATTTCCTTGATAATGAAAGAGTGTTGGATTCTCTTGGAGTTTGATTCAACAACACCTTGTTATGCTAAAGTAGCTTCTTGTCCAAGGCCAGGGCGAATTTTTTGAAAGCTTGCTTAATTTTTGGATTTTTTGGCATTCTTCTTGTGTTTCCATGTGCATCTGTATGAAAATTCAACCCGAGAAGCATTGTTTCAAGGTTTGAGTGCAAAGGAGATCGAAAGGTTTAGGGTTTGGCTACTCCACTATCTTCACCATAATTTAGCACTATAGAATCTCATCTAAGGTAGGTCAAGATTTTGCTTTGACTTGCAACAAGTTAGCTATAAGGTTTAGGGTTTGTAAATCTAGGTGTTTACTTGATGATGGTGATACCAAAAACTTCAAAAAAGATCTATGTGTGGCTAGTTTTGGATTGCTGTGATGTTTAGGGTTTGCAACTTTAAGTGTTTGGTTGATGATGGTGGTACCAAAAGCATCAAAGAAAAACTATGTGTTGTTGCTATGACATTCATCTCCAAGGTTTAAGGTTTAGGCTTTAACAATCTTTTTCTGTTTATTTCATGAACATATTGTGGGCCTTGGTGGTTCAAACATTAGTGATGAAATCTTGCTAAACATAAATAAATCAAAGCACCCAAAAAGGGGGGAAATACAAGGAACAAAGAAGGAAGAACCCATGTCCAAGAAAACAAAAGAACCACCCAAGGAGGGCAAACCACTATGTAACATCAAGTTCCTGAACCCATCCAATCGTGAAAAGCATATCAAATAATGAAAGGGGAGGATCCCCTAAAAGGACGTTTAGCCTAGAAGAACCCTCACTTATTGTAACAACACATCTCAAATAGAGACCACATGGGCACGTTGTAACGCCATTGACACCCTATGCCTATAAAATGCGTGTAAAATTGAAAGAAGAAGGCATTCGGTGCCTTTCACTCCCCACACCATGTTGACACATCAATGAAAAAACTCGTCCGCTTGCTGGTGTAGACATCCAAAAACATGTCTGCCAAAAATCGATCACAATAAAGAAAAATCCTTCGCATGATTCATGATTATTGGCGCAACCCCACCAGAAAGAACAGTCCATGACACCAAATCAACTCAAGTGGGGTTGGCAATGACAACGTCTGCTAACATGCAAACACCATCAACTATCAACACAATGTCAATTTGTCAATGTGAAGACTGTAAGGGGGGGGGGGAGGACATGGGTTTGCTTTTGTGAAACATGAAATCCCACATTTCTTATAATGGTAACAAAAAGAATTCACACAACATCATGTGAAGCCATCTTTTCCCCACCATGCACACAATGAAAAAGGTGGATCCCCATAGGATCCAAAGCTTGATTACAAATGTAACGTTACTCCCCAAGGACTAAAGGATGGGAAAGACCCAACTTAGTGTGTAATGCGATGGAGAAAACAGTTGAAAGCAAGTGGAAGAAAGGAACGACTAGGTGAGTTAACAACCAAGCACTAGCACCCAACCTTAGATGAAAGCATATTAAAGTGGACCAAAACCGGCAAATCAAAGTCCCTTTTGAAAGTCCATTTCTAGTGTATTTGAAATTAGCTTAAAATTGACCATGTAATTTTCATTCCAAAGATTCAATTTTTTCCAAATTGTTTTTGGGGCCACCATGTTAAAAACCATTTAAAAGGTATTCCTTAAAACAAAATCAGGAAAATCAACATTTTTTATGCCTTTATGGACTTTGCGAAATATTTCAAGCGTTGCATATTTAATGTTATGGAACATAAAATTAAAAAAATGTTTCATTCACTAAATGGACCTTTAATGTCCTAAACTTCAAATATTTTATATCCCAAAGTTTCACATACATTACATAAACACATTGTGAAATAAAAGTCCATATCCAAGGTTTTATAGTTCATGACACTCTACTTCGCCAAGGTTGTAAAGTCCATTACTAATTGAACATTCATGATTTTGATGCGTTTTTTTTAATGTTTATAAACTTTATGTGTTAGCTTCACATAAGTGAGTCCCTTTTTGTTATATTTAATAAAAGTTAAAAATTATATGCAAGAACATTTATCAAATCCAAGAAAAATTGTCATTATGATTTCCATAATGGTGCATTATAATATCCAACCACCCCCTTACACACGACCTCAAGTGTGTTCAATGCAAATGAGATGGTAAATTAAAAAGGATGTTAATAAAAGAATGGTCGTGCGATCTTTCTACGATATTCTCTTGAAAACGATTTGCGCCTCTCTCAACCAACTACTCAAAAGGAGGGACACATGTTATAGCCCTTGGGCGGAGAAGCTTTTGCTTTGATCTCAAATGCGCTTGGAAAGGGAGCGGCTTAAAACTGCTTGCACTAATCGCTTTTAACAAAAATGGGCAAAAATCCAACAAAAACATGGAAGTTATGATAGGGGCTACTAAGGTCCAACTTTTTAAATAAGCAGTTGGAGCAATGACCTTCGAGGAAATCAATGTTTCACCTCCATTAGAAATGGGGAAAACCACCTATTGACGAACTAAAAAGGCTTCAAGGCATTCCAATGAGCCCAAATCCAAAAGTCTTTAAAAAACTCCCATAAAGGTGGAATAAAAAACAACGAACTAACTTCAAAAACTTGGAAAGGGGGGAAACAATGAAATAAAAAGGAAGGCTTTTGGGTGAAACATTAAGAGAGGATACCAAAAGCCACTTGAACATCCCCTAACTTTGTGATCACATCTACATGTCAAACATCTTCAACTAAAACCTCTTGCAAAAAATATGAAATGAAGGAGGCAAAACCTTAGGGGACCCCAAGGATCTTGATGTCACCATGGGGGCAACAGAACTTTGCAAGGGGGATAAACCCAAGAGGCAAGCTAGATGGAGCTTAAGCTAAACATTTGTGGGGTTGAATCAACAACCCCATAGAAGCCAATTGGGAAGCAAAATGATCAAAGGCGAGGGAGACAACATGGGCAAGGTCGAGGATATGGGTCTCATTGGTTAAGAAAGGGAAGAGACAAGAAGGGAAAACCCTTGAAAAACAACGCAAAATGCAAAAATGAACCAAGGTAAAAAAAGGTCCTGTGAGTAGGTCGCCTTAACGAATGCCCATAGAAAAAGGAATGATAGAAAAAGCCTTTGAAGAAGAATGATGATTGAAATACAAAGGAACCTAAAGGTCATAAAAAAAACCATCAAAAGGAAAAAGTTGTTACAACTAGCCCCCTCACTACCTGAAGTTCCTAGAAGATGGTCTTATGCGAAATGGTGTTGAAAACATTCGCAATGTTTATTTGGAGCACCACCCAATCGGGATGGGCATCCAAAATGGCCCAAGTACCATGGACCACAACCTCACAACCTCACAACCTCTTTTAACCACAACCACAAACTAATATGGTGACAAATGATAAACAAATGCATCACGAAATTGTAAGCATAAAGCCCTACTCACTAGCTAGTAGAAACTTCTCCCATTACAATAAGACGGATGCCACCAAAAGACTTAGCCAAAGCCAAAAGCTTACTAACCCCAAGAATTTGAACCATAGACCCAAGGATGTGATCGATGGCCACATGGGAACATAATTGGTGGAGTTGAATGAAACCACTCGTTGAATCTTCAAAGTTAAAAGAATCTTGAAGATGCTTGAAGACCATGCTAGAAGGACCATCAGCCGACAAGTGAGACATGCACAAAAAAGTTGACCTAAAAGAGTCCATGAAAAGCTCAAGGTTTGAATCAAGTTAAAAGTCTAACAAGGAATTTGAATAGGGGGAGTCTATGTCCAATGGGTGCAAAGTTAGCAACATGCTAACTACCTCTAAAGATGCAAAAGCTAGGGCAAGAGGGGCAAGAGCTTTAGCAGCATGTGTAAATTCCTTAGTGTACCTCGAGGTTAAATTTTGTCCTAATCAACACAAGGGGGTGCTAAAGCAGTAAAATCAAAATTGGGGGCTAAAAATGTGCCCATAATTAAAGACAAGGTTATTGCCTATGCTTATGCTAGCGAAAAGATATTCCGCTTGTAGCTTCTCCCAATCACTAAAGAGGAATTGTCAAAGGCACACTTTAATCTCTTTATGTCTAGTTATATCCCCACAAGGGGGAGAAGAAAGACAACATTGAAGGAATAATAAAAATAAGTGGTAAGTTGCCACATCAATTAATAGATCACATGTTAGGTGATCAAGAGGAAGGCAAAACGTAAGTTGCACCTTTTGCCAAAAAATGAAAGGGACACACGAATATAAACTCGGCCAAAGAAGGCTCAAATGGAAGGCGATCAAAGGATCTAACACTAAAATCCAAGCCCATGCCATTTGTAGGTGGAAAGGGGGGCCAAAGAAAAAATAAAAGAACTTGGAGAGCCACATGGAAGGAGAACTTGATAAGCTTGACAATGCTTTTAATGTCAAGCCATGCCATGTTAAGAAAATAAAGCTCCACAATTAAACATGGAATGTTGCAAAGAGCCACACCCCTAACCCCAAGGGACGACGATACACCAAAAGGGCTGTAAGTTGTTCGAGGAACCAAACCAGAACGAAAACCCAAAGGAGGCCTAAGAGTTAAAGAAGGAAGGGTCTCCATTGGGCCGAAGGAAGAAAAAAAGAATGAAAGAAAGAAAGAAGAAAGAAGGAACAAGAAGAAAAGATGAAGGAAGAAAATCCCAAAGAAAAGAAAAGAAAGAAAGAAGGGAAAAGGAAAGAGAGAAAAAAAAACAAGAAGAAAGGAGAAAGGAAGGAAGAGCCAAAAGAAAGAAGGAAAGAAATTGAAAAAGAAGTTTGGAAAAAAAAATGTATCTCAAGCCATCGCACTATTTTCACCCGTCTATTCTTCTCCTCCTACCATCACCATGACACTTTTTTGACGTGATGATGCACTTGCCACCATCACCAAAACCAAAACCATTGCCTTTCCTACCCCTTTTTCATTTTCGCTTCCTCCACTTCCCATGTCTACTTTAGAAGCGGCCCCACCATTGCCTCCTCTTTCTCTTTCACTCACTCTTTCAAAATGGCTAAAGTTGTTTTGCCCAACTAAAGAAAAGAAAAGGAGGAAAAGACACGCTCAAATCTTGTGGCCAGGTTCAAAAATCTTCATGGCGGCAGGTAGCCACAAGAGTTGGTGATGATGTGCACATGATGATCATGAAAAACAAAGATTGTAGACCAAGAAAACCACATGTTGTGCAAGGTGATATCAAGTCCATATCTAAAGTTGTTTTGTACAAAAAAAACTTGATTTCCAAAAGACAACCTCCCTTCAACTAAGGTAAGTCTAAGTTTTATGTCACCATGCTTGTCTTAGGG
>Ga0116229_10002153_pt1 | contig 31590 bp, 19 predicted proteins | sample S1TSphgellanicum_3_FD_87313 | JGI IMG/M metagenome (GOLD analysis project Ga0116229, IMG submission 87313) | Host-associated microbial communities from peat moss isolated from Minnesota, USA - S1T2_Fc - Sphagnum magellanicum MG | ecosystem: Host-associated > Plants > Peat moss > Unclassified...
ACTCGACCCTCTACCCCTTTCTAGAGTTGGAAGCCGGGAGCGTGCTACCAAGTTCAACTTTCCGCAACTTGATTTTGTGAAACCCTCAAGTGGGTTTCACCCCGTGACTTGGGAGCGCGTCACGTGGTGCTCTTGGTGCTTTTGGTGTGTTGATCATCATGGTCAACTAGTGATCATGATGTTCATCTTTTCTTTCTATTGGTGTTCTTGGTGCAGATCATGTGTTGATTGTCTTGGTCAATAGCTTATCATGATGCTCATCCTTTCTTCTTTTGGTGTTATTGGTGCAAATCATGTGTTGATTGTCTTAATCGACTAATGATCATGATGTTCATCTTTTCTTCTATTCATGTTTTTGGTGCAAATCATGTGTTGATTGTCTTAATCGACTAGTGATCATGATGTTCATCCTCTCTTCTTTTAGAATTGTTGATGTAGTTTGTGTGTTGTTTGTCTTGGTCTTAGTCAACTATTGATCATGATGCTCATCCTTTCTTCTCTTGTGCTCTTTATGCAATTCATGCGTTGATCATCATGGCTAACTAGTGATTGTGATCATTTTCTTTTCTCTTGGTAATCATGGTGTGAGGCATTTTTGCACACCTTCAACATGAAGATATGCACTCACAAAACCCGTTTGGAAGTGGAACTACTATGGAGTTGTAGTCTAACAAGTAAGGTGGTTCAATGTAATGCAATGAAATTCACTAAAAATCTCATGCGTTGTGTCCACTTGGAAAATACAAAGACATTGTGGGAAAATCGTAACTCATCATGATGGAATGTGAAGAGGCATTATGTTGATGTTCATTCAATGTCACGATTGATGGTTGAACCCCTTTTGTTCGATTCGTCATAACATCTACATACAACTTCCTAATCTAACATGCATTGTATTTTTGAAAAGCTAATTTAAAAAGGAGCCATGTTACAAAATATTATAAGTTTTTTATTTTTTTGATCAAGAGTTAAGCCTTGGGACTAAAAATCACTTTGCTTAGATTGAGAAAAAAACAGACAAATTCAACCCCCTCTACTTTCAACAAATGTAGCTCCCTTACAACATACCTGATGATGTTAAAATTTGGAAAAAACGTTATACACCTCCTAAACAAGAATTTTTTAAAGTTTGACGCAAATCCAACGGTGGATTTGGGAGGAACAACTATTTGAAATAAAACTCCAGGGCTTTGTCATGGAAATCCTTCTATGAACTCCCCTACAACACCCTCTACTCCTGGCAAGTGTAGTTCCTTTACAGCCAAACCGATGATGTTGAAATTTGGAAAAAAACTTGTACACCTCCTAAAAAAATTTTTTAAAAAGTTTGACCCAAATCCAACGGTGGATTTGAGAAGAACAACTATTTGAAATAAAACTCCAGAGGCTTTGTCATGGAAATCCATCCATGAACTCCCCTACAACACCCTCAACTCCCGGCAAGTGTAGCTCCCTTATAGCCAAACCGATGATGCTGAAATTTGGAGAAAACTTTCTACACCTCCTAAACAAGAATTATTTTAAGTTTGACCCAAATCCAACGGTGGATTTGGGAGGAACAAATATTTAAAATAAAATTCCAGAGGCTTTGTCATGGAAATCCTTTCATGTTTATTTATTGCACACATCTTTTTCATGAACAACACCTTCCCACACATAAAAATTAATCTTTTCCTCACACGTCCTTTCTATTCCTTTTCCCTTCCCCAACACAAGAACTCCTCTCTCCCTTGGTAAGCCTCCATGACCTTTCCTTGAGCTTGTTCCCCTTGTCCAATGGAAGTTTTGAAATCTTTCCCTCCAATCAATGGCCTCTTCATCCTTTAAGAGCTAATGAAAATTGAGAATGATTTGCCTTCCAATTGATTTTATAACGAAAATTCTTAGGCCCAATGAGACACAAAAAATATTCCATCCTTCAATCAAATAGGATGACAATCCTCATGACTAATGGGATTGGAGGACTCATCCTTCCCCTTATTTTGGATATTTTGATGAGGTTCTTGAGTTTAATATTTATCCTTTCTGTCCGTTGACCCTCACATCCTACTTCTTCATTCTAATTATTTCAAGTAACTAACTACTAAGATAACTTATCACTAGTAACAAGTAAACATCCTTGAGTCCTTACTTGACTAAATCAATTCAATGGTTGAAGTAACATCCCCACGTACCATTTACTCTTTTGATATCCCTTACTTATTTTTCTTCCATGCATTAATTAACTATGTAGTACATAGTAAATTGGAATTAAAATTTGCATCACCAAAAAACCCCACATACTTCTAGATCCATCGTCGAAATTAAGGTTCGATGAATCCATTAGATCTAGGATGTTCGAGTTTTCATGAGGTTTCGTCGTCACTCCCATAACTTACGCCTACCCTAATTTGTTAAATAAAAAAACCTCGACCCTTTCTGAACGCAAGTACCCTATTGTTTCTGCTACCCTTTTGGTTTTTGTTGATGTAGGTGAGAATTTAGTCATGGCGGATGATGTTGTTACACCTTCGAATCCTCTAGTTTCACTAGTAGAAAAGGAAGAGCTTGAAGAAGCACCGTTTGACGTGAATGTCTCTCAACGGTCGCATGAAAAAGAACCATCCTTAAGAGTAGTGCGCACTCGAGTCCATCATTTGACATGGGATCGTCAATTGTCTCCTAACCCACATGCCTTATCAATCTATTTAGAATTTGTTCTTACTTGTGGAGCCACACTAAAAAGGTTTGAAGAGTGTCAATGTGAAGATGACAATGTTCATCTTCATTGTCAAACTTGGGTTCTCGGTGATGGCCATTATCGTTGGCTGTGAAGCCCAATCAACCCCCTTTCCATGGAGTATCGAACCGATACCTAGCTCGCACCATTCGTTGCATTCTAAAGTTTTTGCAATTGTGATCTATCCCCTTTAAGTTGTTTACTAAGTTGTAATTCACCTGAAGCCATTCAGGTGGAAATGTTAATACCTCAGTTTGATTTTGATTCTATTTAAAAATCTGATAGAAGTGAAAACTAAATAAAGATGTATTAGGATTGTTTTTTAGAAATCTTTTAAGTACATCATTTGTGCATGAAGATTATTCTACAGACTAACTTAATATTATCATGGCGAAATGTTATTATTAATTATGGGTTTGTATTTCCAATATATCAATAAATCATATCTAATTATACATCCCCTTTCCCTTCTCTACAACATAAAAGGATAATGCACTTAAAAAGGTTTACTAGGTCTTAAAATTAACTAAGCCTTGCATCAATTTAAATAAAAGAGTTTTCTACGCTGAAATATCCAAAGGCTAATTCAACTCTTAATAATTATTACTTCGAGGTTTATCAGGATTCAAATCATTAATACTAAGGAAAACTATGGAACTAAAGCTTAATAATTTGTGATATTATAATCCACGACTCACACATGGTCAGCTAGTGATCATGATGTTTATATCTTCTTTTCTCTTGGTGTTGCTAATGTTGTTTATGTGTTGGTCATTGTAATCTTAGTCAACTATTGATCATGATGATCAAGAGCTTTTCAAGATGATGTTATTGGCGCACATGGTTCAACTGAATTTGATCTTCTCCCTACCTTCCACCTCAATTTATAGCAAGTTAGTTGTTGAAAAGGTGCAACATGCCCATGTGTTCATATTCTATCCATTGTTCATTTTCTAGTTGTGCTATGTTATGAGTTGCTAATGTTATGTTATCAAAGTTTGTAGTTATGTATACAAAATATGGGTTTGCTCACAAGCTTGTTTGAACATTTTAGTGGAAAAGTTCATTCACTTCCGTTATTATTGTTGTAGACTAAAATGATGGAAATTATGCCTTGGTTATATATTCTACTACTTTTTCTATTACTCGCCCTGCCATAACCACAACATTTGTTGATTTCATGGCACATTTTTCCTTTCTCTTTTCGTCTCCTTTTTTTGATATGTTGTTGCTTTATCCATAGTTTTATTTTGCACCTTTTTAAATATTCATGTCAGATATCATAATGTGTGATTGTGAATAATGTATTAATGGATTTTACATGTTATTGGTCTTACATGTAGATGGGGTAATGAAAGAAGGTTGTGGAAGTTCATTGTCTCTTGAATGAGGTTTGTTTAGGCCTCAACTTGCTAGAGATTATAATTTGAATCATCTAGATTGATTACATGTTCTTCAGTGTCATATGTCACAATAAGGTTGCGAGGCATTTTTAAATAGTAGTAATGCTCATGCTCCTCCTGGTAGTAATCAGTGGTTGATTCTGCAACTAACCCTATTATGTTAAGTAACTCCACAATTACATATTCCTCATCTTGTTGATTGTGACCATGATTTTCTTCTATTGTGTAATGGTTCTCACCTTCTTCATAAATTGAATTAATTGTTGTGTAAATGTTTGCTAGTTCTATCTTTTCATCCATAGTTCTAAGGTTGAAAGGTCATATTCATGTGACATTAAACCCTACCTTGATGTTTTGTTTTGTCAATGATTGATCTAAAGCTTTATCCACCCATATAACAAAAGTAATTTTGTCAAGTTTGTTAAGTTTATTTCTAGCCATGATTGTTTTCTTTTTTTGGTTAAATGTAGTTTTGAATGGTTTGAAATAAAAGACATTTCGGGGCTAGAGTGCATGTCAACTATGAGAAAGCAAGGCAACCATGTTTAACACAAATTCTTGTGCCTATTTTATGGCTTCCAATGTGAACCATGCCCACGTAGAATCAATAAATGAATATTGGATTATGAAATGCCACTTGGAACACACCTATTGAAAACAATGAGAACTTTTTGAATAGGAAGTTTGTCATCCATACCTTTGTGTGCATTGCCATATATGTGCTTAACTTGCAAAACTTGATGTAATCATCTTTCAACCTTTTTCCCCTAAAAGTATAAAATGTTAACAAAATTGACCTTCTACCATTTATCACACAATTTACAATTAATCACTCTTGGGATTTAGGGATGGTGTTATAAACCATGTGTGAACCCCTTATGGCCAAGACCTTAACTCTAACTTACCTACTTGCCTAAATTTTAGTTTCATTTGAATTCTAAATGTGATCTGGTTCGAAGTTGTGTAGGTTTTATAATGTTTATAAGTTGTTGTAATAAGAACTTCAAGAAGTTGTAGTCAACCCTTGTGCTTTGGAGACATCTAATCCTTCAACAACCCTAATGTTTAATGATGGGTGCCTATATTTGAACCAATACCACTAGGAATTCCTTAATACTCCATGCTTGAATGGTGTTGGTATTGTTTGAACTAGTTATGTTACTTTCATTTTCAATTGTTCTAATGTTATTGAAAGCCCACATTCTTACATTACTAAAATCCATGCAATTATTGTTGCATCGTCCTTTTACATTAACACATTAACAAGCCCCATTTTTCTAGACTTTGTTTTCCCATTCAGATGGCCAAAAAGGGAAGTGAGTGGGATATTTCAAGAACAACTTGCCTTTTTCAATGAATGTTTTCAACAACCTCCATAGATGCCTCTAATGTTTGATCTATCTATTTACTTCTCTTGGTTGTTGTGGGGTTCAATTGATTACTTGTGGTGTATGCCTTATTTTTGGTGCAAGTTGGGGGGGGCATATTTTCCTTGTCTAATGTTGCCTAGTCTAGCACATTACTTTGTTGCCTACGAAACACCTATATATTTATGATGGTCCAATTCCCCTTTGCCTAAGCCTCCAATAAGTAAAGGTGCGTGTTTCAGGCCCACTACATGTATGCCCTTTTTTTTTAATACAAAAATTAAGAAGTCAGAAAGTTTGTCAAATGTAAATAGATTTGAAGATCACAAGATTTTAGTTTTGTAGCTAAAGTGATAAGAACATGGAAATATGAAAAATCCCCCCATTCTAAATTGATGTCATTTTCATTTGTGCAAGTTGTTGAAATGAATTGCAAAGTGTGCATTGTGTAGTTGATGTGAGTTAGTTGAGATCTACATTTCTTTGGTTTAATTACTTTATAGCCTATGCGGATAGGTTTTTGGATTCAACGATAATAAAGAAATTTCTTGAACCTATAGTTGTAAAAAATTTCTATGACTCTAACCCCTGGGTCAAAACACAATCAAAGGAACCACAAAGGGTGTTGAATGTCAAATTTTGTCATGAAAAACTAAAGATTTTTTAATTTAATTTTTTCCATTTGAAACCATCATAATCATGGCACATTATTCTTTTCAAACACACATGAATGTTAAGAAATTCAAATTAAAAATCCATTTGATCCAATCTTAAGTTTTGGTTTAGTTAAAGACTTTTGAAAGTGAAAAAATTTGTCATTAAAAAAGAAGATTTTTACAAAGGACTCATATAATAGAAATAAATTTATGGTAAAAAAATATGAGATGATAATAACCTATTAGACACATTAAAAAGTCACTCACAATTTCAAAAATGTGGAATTCTAAAACTTTGAAAATTCAAAGTATGTACATTTGAAAATTCATAATTTCAAAACTCCAAGAGTGCTTTACCACATATAAATGGGGTATAATGTACATGATGTATTAAACAAAGTTTCAGTTTATATTACATTAAATTCAACTTTAAAAAATTAACATTTTTTTATATGATTTCACATTATCATCATTTTTCAAGATGAAACATTTATCTACAAGGAATTTGTACATTTTCACAAATTCATATTTATTCAAAAATGATTAAGGAATTTTTTTTTGGCTTGATGGGGGAATTATAATCATTTATCATAACAAGTTGCAAAAAAAATCATTCAAACATTCATTCATATGAAAAAGTTATTTTGGGGGAAAAGGATATGTAGGACTAAACGTAAAATAATGCTTGTGGCTCCTTTGATCTCATTTTGATCCCTCACATCATCTTTCAAATTTGGATTTTGCAAATCTACCTATATTTCTTTTTGTTCTACTTGTTCCACTTTGATGATTGGGATCTAATTGATGTGCTTGAAATCTACCTTTATTTTCACATATCCCTTTCCTTATGATATTTATTCTAATTCCACAATCGAAAGTTCATCATAAATTTGAAGGTCTATTTTCACTCTCTTAAATCCCTTTCCTTGTTCTTTTTTTACTATCACAACTAGAATCTAAACTAATTTCAACAACTTTGCCTCCTCCACAAATCCTTCTCCTTGTTTTACTTTGACACTTGCAACTCGATTTTTCTTACATCTCTTAAACCTCTTATAGTAGTGTTACTCAATGTATGGCAATGATCAACCAAGGTAGAATAGATCAGGAAAATGGTAGGGATTAAACAAGTCAATGAAGAAGCTAGATAGGATTAAGATTGTTAGACATTTTGTATTGAATTATTTTTGGAAGGAAGTGACCTAGGATGTAGTTATGGAAATTGTTGGAGTGGGGGATTTGTTTTTTTACACATAAGAAAGACGTACGAAGTTGTTAAAGTTAAATAGAAAAAGACAATATGTTTCAAAAAAATTTAGGTGTTTGAAACTGCAAATTTTTTATGTCTTCAGTTATGATTTCTACTTTTAATATTATAGATTTTTTATATGATTCAATTTTGAGTAAAGAAATAAATGTAAATTTGATGAATAAACATGAATTTTATTCTATGTCTATTGTGTTTTGGCTTTTTGATAATCTAATTGTATTTTGACCACAAATTATGTTTCTTCAAGGGGAAATATAATTTGAGTAGAATAAATAGTAGTTATAAGAAAAAAATTGTGTGAAACAGTCTACCAAAATTGTTCTAAATAACTGAATTATAGATTTGAAGTGCTAAAATGGACAATTGAAGTGAAATTTGTATTATTTTAAGTAGGTAGAGAGCAATTCTAAAATAGAATTTGCACCTATCAAATAGGAATGAAGCACTTTATAAGACATTATATTTTATCTTTTATGTTTTTTTGGTAGGGAGGACATATTTAAATAATTGAAATGCTTGGGGAAGAAAGGTGGAAATGAAAGAAACTTGACCAATGCTTGTTATGTCCTTATTGCTTAGGAGGGAAATGCAATATGTTTTGGAGTCATAATTAAAGTGTGCCTCTTTAGATCCCTCATTTGTTGCTGATACTGGGATTTGAAGATCATATTGTGTTTAAGGTTATTTCCTTGAAGGCTCAATAACTTCTAAGCAACTACTTGCATTGGAATTGGCCAAATTTTTGCACATTAATTCATTGTTGGATGCCTTCCTAAGGGTGTATTGTTTTTTTTTTAAATGTGCAATTTTATGTGTAGGTACTTTTCTTTATAAAGTTAGTCCAAACAAACTTCATAAAATGTTTCCTTTACCTTTACCAGTTATTTTTTTAAAAATGTACATAAGAACCCCTATAGCCAAATAGTTGCCATTCCTTTTGGTCAAGTATTTACTCTTAAATTGGGCAACAATTGTCTTATAACCAAATGTTCACTTGGCCAAATGGTCAACGAGTTTTCAAGATTGGACCTAAAATGCCCTAACCAAATGCTACCATTGTCTTTGGTCAAAGAATACATTTTAAAGTGGTCACCAAATTCCCTATGACCAAACATTGTCTTCACCTTGAACTTGAATCTTTTTTCACAAATGGGCAACAAAACCCTATAACCAAACACGTGAAATTTTAACAACTCAAATTCCCCCATGACATTGCTCAATTTTGTGTAATAAAGTGTGACCATTTACACCTCATCACCAAACATAACACATGCAGTTATGGGACAAGTTTTTTTTTTCCTATGGCCCACCCACACCTATAACCAAACACAAAACCCTTATTTTTTTATTGGATGCTCCCATTATTTTGAACACTACATTATTCCACTGTGTGTTCAGCCATAGGTCACTTTTTGAACAGTGCACAAGGCATGGATGTACTTTCAAGGGTTGTTCCCCTATACAGAATGGGTGTTCAATTATAGAGAAGCATTTGGTTATGGGTGTGCTTACTTTTTACATGGAAGAAAGTTTGAAGCGTGAGTGAGTGTCTTTCTGCAGTTTCCCTCTCTTTGAGCCTACTAATCACCATAGCTCAGCTCCAAAAATGCAGACTTCCGTGATTCTAAGTAGGGTTGGCCATCTGTTGGCTTCAACCCCATTCTTAAATGTCTCAACCACTTAGGGTTATTGGCTTGGTGCTTATGCCAAAAAACTCAAAAATTGCTTAGATCATTTTTGTGGCATTAAAGGTATCCTTGAAGTCATGGTGTCTTTGGGTCCTAGTTTGACCCTGTAATCCTTGTTTTATCCCCAATTTGAGAGTAGAAGTATACAGTGAGCGAAACTGGGCACCATGTAATGAAACTACATATCAGTTCACAAAATTTGTAGGACTTTATTTTGAAAATAATACTTGTTTTGATGACAAATATGAGTGGCAGTGAAGGAGCAGGTATGGCAAATCCAAAAAGTACATGTGACAATCCTGCGGGAACAAATCCTCGTGAGAAAACCAATTTGGTCCCATCTTTTTTTCGTGTCTACTCTTTCATCCTGACTTTTGATATCGTCCCTAGTTTTGAAAATAAAAACTGAGGCCCAATACCCCCCCAATTTGGGAGACGTTAGGGATACTATACTTTGTGACTTAATAATCTTGTAATCTTATTGTTTGGCAGAACGAAACTTACTTTTACTTTGGGTTTTCTATGCAGGAGCACTTGGAAAAATGACCTCAAATTATGTACTACAAAAATTGCTAGCTCAAGACATGTGATTCAGAGCTTACATTGTGCATCTTGGTGATGACTATATCCATATAGTCAGATATGGACCCGGTTACAAAAGAATTCACCACCTAATTATGTGAGCAATTCAACATGTTCTAATTTTGTATAAAACAAGTTTTTTAGGTGATGTCTATTTATGAACATCACCCAAAAAAAAGGTGAAGTCCTCAACGTGCCCCAAAATAAGGCATAAATACATGTTCATAGTTTAAACTTGCATGCTATCATTCATAAATTATAGGTGAAAAACACAATTTAGGAATAGAAACATTTTGTTGGCTCCCCCCACTTAGGGGCAAAGACTATGCCATGGCATGTGGTTTGTTTCTACTTTAATCTCCCTAGAATATTGCAATAAGATAAATATGCAAAGTGAATTTACTACGAATGGATTTCTTTTTGTGTACTCAATTTGTGGGTAATGTCATGGTGGTTTTGCTCTTTTTCTCTTATTAGGTCTATGCAACGTTTCTTTACTTGCTCATCACTTTATGTTTTCTTTTTTAAGGTTTGTACCTTGATGTTTTGCGAATGAGTTGAATATACATTATTTGTTGAAAAAATAGAAATATGTCTAACAAACAATGGAAGAAGATTTATTTATTTTTTTGAAACCTATCACCATCTATTTATGGTTCAACATTTGTTGTACATTAATATTTATTAAAATCCTTCGTCTTCATATGATGTGATAAAATATATTCACACAAAACAAATGTATGTCACAAGGTACTAAGAAATGCAAATATATTTATGAATTGATTGAAATGATTTTTAATATTTATGAAATTTGTAGCATTTACTAAACATTGTGATTTCATATGATTGGAATAGTTTTGTGAACCATGTGAAGAGTTTGATAATTATCACATTACAAATGGGTTTTTTTCAAAGTGATGATCATAAGTATGTGGTACATTAAATATTTTGATGCATAATCATTTTCAGATTGAAGATGACAAAAAATGTGAAGTGAGCCATTTTTAAATTCCATTACAGGGTAAAAACACATTAGGGAGAGCCAAATTGGGCACTTTCATTAAATGCATCAAAAGTATACACCTTTAAAATGTGTTGCATTTATTTTTGGGTTTCATTTTTGGTATATGAGCTTTGTATTTTGATTTTCACAACGTTAATGATATCTAATATTATTTCAAAAAAAAATTAAAAGAATAATTCATATAGTTATGGTATATGCAATATAATAAAACTAGTTTTTTTGTTTTATATTATGCTAACTTCTGGTTTGAATTAATCAATCACAAAATGTTTGACATGGAATTTAAAAATGGCACGCTTCACATTTTTGTCATCTTCCATTTGAAAATGATTTTTTGTCAATGTTTTAATTTGCTACATATTTATGGTCATCATCTTTAAAAAAAACCCATTTGTGATATGATAATTATCAAACTCTTCAAATGGCTCAAAAACCTATTCCAACCACATGGAATCACATGTTGAATGTATGTATTTTTATTATTTAATATCTTGTGATGTACATTTTTTTGTGCAAATATATTCTAACATCACATCATATGAAATAAAAAGTGTAGTTCTTTGACATTTGACTTATTTGTGTTTTGACTTACCATAATATGCAAAAAAAATTGAAAATATTTTTTAATATTGATATGGTCAAAATTCAAACCCGATTACCTTGAAAAATAATACAATGTGACAATAATCTTAGTCCCCCCCTAATGTGCTTTCACCCTTCAAACATATTTTGGTTGAATCATTCAAATGAAAAATTAGTACAATCCAAAATAAGAAACATGTTCTATTATATTACATATACCATAAATATACCCATTATTTTAAAATTTTAATCTTAAATTTTTTTTTTGAAATAATATTAGATAACATTAACTTTGTGAAATCAAAATATAAAGCCTAAATACCAAAATTAAATGCAACACATTTTGAAGGTGTATACTTTTGACACATGTAGTGAATATACCCAAGTTGGTCTCCCTATAATGTGTTTTCACCCTTAAGCACTTTGTTTTTACATTGTCACAATGTGCCAAAGGAAATGTCAATGGCTCTTTTTAGCATGAATGGACCCCAATGTTGTTCTTTTCTAATAATAACTTTTTATTTTCTTGTGAAACAAAAATATTTTGAATCCATAGATGAATCACAAAGAAACAAATTCCAAGCTTAATGCATTGAATCAAAAATTTCTTAAATGAGTTGTACACCTCCAATATATTTATATTATTATTAAAATTATTTTGTGTGCTTACAAGGTTGCTTTAGTTTCACATCTATAACAATTACATTTCAACAAGGTGGAGGTGGAATCAACCTTTGGGGGATTGAGATTTAGGCCCAAATGCCCACATTTGGTTGTTGGCACCAATGTGCCAAAAAATAAGTTGCAATAGGTTGTGCCATGCCACATTGGAAAAATGGCACGTGATAAACACATCAACACCATGTCATATGCCACATCATCCCTAAACAACACGGTTAATGACTAGCAGTCGAGTTTACCAAGGGTTATACATGCAAGGATTTCTTCACATCCTAGGATTTCAACATATATTAGTACAAATTTTCCACTAGTGTTGGAAGTTTATGTTTCAATGTTTATTCCTTTAATCTAGGTTTAACCAACCCATACCCATGCATGGACATATACATTGTAAAAAATAGTTGTTTCCATTAGATTGATTTTGGATTGATCTTCCACTTGCTTCAAGTTTAAGGTTTAGCTTTAAATGCCCCCCATTCAACCTAACAAGGGTTTGTTTTGCTTAGTTGTTTCCACTTGGATTAATTTTGTCCAATGTTCTTGCACTTACTTCAAGTTGAGGGTGTCACAACTCTTAAGTTGTTTTTTCACAAACATCATTTTAAACTAAATTGCATTGAAGCAATACCCATCATGGCCTAAGGTTGTTTTTCAACATGTCCATTACCTCATTTCAATGAAGGGTCAATTGATGAATCTTGTAGCCATTATCATTTAAAATAATATTGTAAACCCCATAAACATGTTGCAAGGGACCACCATTTCATCTTGTTTAAATTCCTACTTTCATTGTTTGAACATGTGCATCACGGGTTTTGCTTGATTGAGACACTATACACTATACCTTCTACCATTGACCTTGCATTCTTAATTTGGTACACCTTGCCAAATCCTAGTTTTGGCATAGGTTCATATCCTACCACAAACACATTCATGTCCAATATTGATGCAAGTTGGATTTTATTATTATTTCCATGTTCATAATGACAAACTGAAACTCCATTGTGGTCATTAGGAGGTCATGTGTAGGACAATGTTCCACATGATCATAACACATTATAACACATTGTGTCCTTTTCAATTGGACCCAAAAATGATTGTTTTATTTTTTGATTACATCTATAATTATTTAATCACATAAATCACTAAGTAGTGGCAAAGGAAATCAACATGCCATGTGGCATCATAACTTTTTGTTTATAAACTAAAAGAAAAATGTCAATTTGCAACTATAACATAATTGTAACCAACATTACAACTAAAATTGCTTTAATTGCATAAGTGAAGTTGCATTCAACATCTAGTCACAAATCATGATTCAATATGACATCACCAAAATGGACCATGGATGATATACATGGTTAACATGTACATGTTCGTCCTTTGACCATCCATATAACATTTGCAACTAAATTTTCTTTTTGCAATTATTTTTACAACTATATAATATCCGCACATTATTTGCCACGTGTCTTAGATTAGAAATTTAAGAAAACGATGATTCTATATGTTGAAAAAATCCATGCCAATGAATTCCAACAACTAGCTATGATGGTGCCACTTGGTGATACCAAAATCCAACATGTGGTACTATGAAGAATTTTGGTTGAAAATTCTTTCATTATTCAAAGATTGATCTAGAACATCCATTATGAACATTAATTTTAGATGGTCCTAAATTGTGACATGTGGCACAATCAAAATTTGCCACATGGCATATTAATTATATTTTGGAAAAAACAATTCAAATGAATATTTATTTGAGTATGTAAGTTGGTAGGTGCATTGGCCAATGTCAGTAGGTAAATAAAACTAGTAGGTAGGTAATTAAGACTTATATACCTACCCACTTACCCACCTAGGTAGGTAAATACATAGGAAGGTAAATGAAATAGAGAAAAAAATGTAAATATTGTTATTTCATTTTATGTTTTGCTTTAAAGGTTAAGCTTATTTGAGCACATCTTAAATGGCACATCTTTTTTAATGTGAAAACATAAAATAACACACCTTTGTTATATAATTTACCACATGATATTGAAAGACAAAACATGTGGTTAAAATTTTTAAATTGTGATTAGAAAGATTTTTCCATATGCTTTGTGTTTGTTTTTAATTTAGTTAATTATACAACTAAATAGGTAAATAGGAACCTAATTAATTAACTAGTTAATTATATACCAAATTAATTAGCCATTAACTAATTATCTACCTACCTACCCACTTACAAACCTACCTATAATTACCTACTATTCTTGAATTATTTAATTTTAGAAGTAGCATTATTTTCATTTCATACATTCTACTAACTAATCAATTTATTCATAATAATAGCTCATTAAAAAAAAGTAATTTTTAAGGAAATTAATTATTTAATATATAAATCAATAAATTTTCTTGACATTTAAAATTTTAAATATTAGTCATAAACTTAAGAAATTAAAAAATAACTTATTGACTATTTAATTTACATCGTTATTTAATAAATAATATTTGATATCCATTATTAAATTCTGAACTTATTTAGTCAATAATCAGTTTTAATTAATTGATAATATTAAGTAATTAATTTAGCTCATGAATAATTAATTAATTAATAATTAATAACTAAATAATTAACTATTATTTAATTTAATATTTATTAACCATGATTCTTCATTAGTAAATATAATTCATTGGATAATTCATTAAATTTAATTAAGTATTAATTTAATTCATAATGAATTATTAATTAGCTTTCAGTAAGTTTTAAACCGATTAATAATTATTAATTATGAGCTTATGAACTAAATAAGAAACTTATTTTCTTAATAATTAATAATAACTAGATAACTAAACTTGATAAATTTCAATTAATAATTGTATAACTACATAACTAGTTAACTATTTAGTAATTAACCCTAAATAGTTATAGGTTATAGATTGATTAATAGTTTAAAAAGAAAAAAATCAAATAAATATTGAATATAATATATTTAAATAGTTAATTGATTAAATAATCAAATTTCAGTATTAATTAACATATTTTAAATTATATATTGATTATTCAGTATTAAAATATGAACTATTTTTAATTATACTATTAACTTATTAAATAAATATTAAATAAATAAATATATTTAATGAAGTATTTTTCATTTTTCATTTCAATCAATTAATTATTAGTAATATTTATTTATTAATTTATTAATCAATAAATCAGTTGTAACTAATCAATTATTATTCCATATTTCATATTATTTAATCAATCAGTTGATCGTACTATTTTATCAATAATTAATATTGGTTTAACCTGAAAATTATATCATCTTAATATGACCTCTATATTATAATTTAATTATACATTAAAATTAACATAGTATATTTATAAACAACCCGTAATATAAAATCAAAATGATTTAATTTTTTTTGATATGTTCATAATTTTCACTAATATGTGTTTAATAGAAGTTGAATATAAGTTAAATACATTTAAATATGTTAGATAGTTTTAATATATGTATAATATACCTTGACTAAATGTTATTTATATATATATATAATTTAGTCCAAAACACCCTAGTGAACATAAAATGTATAGGCACATCACAAGAAATAACCAAATTACAACTAATTTTGTAATTAAATGAACACAAGGGCTTATTCTTGGATGAAAAACCCAAAAAATTAATCAATATCAAAAGATATATAATTTAATAATCAATCAAAATATGGTTGGAGTACCCAAAAGGACCATTTCATTTTATATTCACGAGACCCCATCACTTAAACATGTTGAAATTTAATGACATGTTCATATTGAAAGTTTAATTTTATTCATATATAGATACATTACAAAAGTACTATTCTATACATAAAATGTCAAATTTGAACAAGTTTAAAGATTCCTACCAAGTCTTTGAAAAAAATCCAGGACTTTGTCTAATGAGAAAAAATAAAATTCAAAGACTTATAAAGAATATTTAAACAATTTTTTTGGCCCAAGATTTTTACCATAAACATTTTATGTGCTAATGTGTATAAAGTGTATGAATGTGACAAAAACCAAATGCCCTATTGTAATGTAAAAAGTTTCAAAAAATCAAATTTATGAAAATTTTGGGTCATTGATAGAACATGGCCCACAATGGATAAACTTTATTATTTTCATTTTCATAAGTGAAAATAATAAATACTTTAGAAGCCTACATAAAATTTGGAACAAAATTATTTCATTTGACATGAGAAAAAAAGGTGGAATGTAAGACAAGTCATGGTAAAAATGAAGAAAAAGGTGAATTTGGGAGTCCAGGAGTGAGTCCTTATGTTTCAAAAGGGGTACCCCAATCATGTTTGGACTTAGTCGCACCACAGTCATAATAATAATAATAAAATTAAAAAGATGGTGTTATAGCCACAAAGTCCAAAACATGAAGTCTGCAATACAAATATAAACATATTTTTATTATGATAAAGGAAGAACATTTAAACATGAAAAAAATAGAATAAGGCTATGGTGTAGGATCCAACATTATATTAATGTTGAATAGATTAAAGGTAACGGGGTTTCTACTTCTATTTATACCCCCTTGGGGACCTACCTCAAAAAAACTTCCATGAAGGTTTCCATGTGCCCATTGAACAAAGAAGCTTCGCAAAAACTTTCTAATTACAAGTGAAATATGAGTTAACTATGACTAAATTAATAATGAACAAAAAATTAACCGATTCAACTAAGAGTTAACTAGGAATGGATTAAAAATGAACTAGAAACGGAATGTGAGTTAACTAAGAGTGGACCAAAAGGGGACTAAAGGTGAACTATGAGTTAATTAGAAGTGAAGTGCAAGTTAACTAAGAACAAACACAACACACAACACAAAAATAAGGTGGTTTCAAAATCCAAAAAACTGAAATTTGACTACACAAATCCCTATTTATCCCAAACATGAAAAGTCTAGAACCACATTCACATTAGAATCGATTCCAACCTGACTTACTTTAAGTTACATAAGTAATTAAAATAAAAACACATAATTATCATAAAACTCTTAACATGTTATTTGGTGTAAAATTGATAAAACATAGTTGCAAATGATGAATATTTGCATATAGTCACAAATTGGATGATTACACAATACAAGATTATAATAGTGATAGTTTATATGACAACTTGTTGGTTTTTGGGGCAAAATATTTCATTACTTTTCAATTTGTGTTAATATATATTTGTGATGTGGAATATTTTAGTTGAAAATATCATTAACCTTTATGACTAACAACAATTCAATCTCCCATATTGATGACATGGCATGCCATGTGGCAATAAGGTGTTGTGACTTTTGTCAACATCATGATTTGTGATATTAAATTTTATGAAATTTCATTTATTAGTTAGCAAAAAATATCATTATTTGTATGATTAACAATAATTTAATCTCGCATGATGATGATAAGGCATGCCATGTGGCAACAAGGTGTTGCAAATATAACATCATGACTCATGGGTGCAACAAAACATGATACATGCAACTATTGAATGAAGGTTATAACTCAAGTTCGTAGTTATCAAATAATATACATACACATGACATCACAAGAGAAGTTATAAAACCCAAAGATGTGTTGTTGTGCCCAATATAATCATGACAAATGACAACAAATCCCCATTGCGTGATTAATGGTGAATGTTTACATCTCCAAATGAAGAAATATCAAATAAAAATTTGGCACATGGCTGAAAATGGACATAATACACGTGCAACTGTTATATGAACATTGCAACTTTATGTCCTCAATTATCAAATTATAAATTAATACATGGCATCATAAGAAAAGTTACAAAACCCAAATATGCATTGTTGTGACCAATATAATCATGACAAGTGGTAACAAAACTAATCCCCATTGCATGATTAATAATGAACGTTTACAACTTCACGTGAAAAAATGTCAAATAGAACTTTGACACGTGGGTGCAACAATACACAATACATGTGACTATTAGATGAATGTTATAACCATAAGTCGTTAATTATTTAATGGTAGATTCACACATGGCATCATAAATATCACAAATGGAAATGTAGTTTAAACAACCCCTAAGTAGGCTTTTAAGTAGCTTAAGCAATCCTTAGGTAGCCATTAAGTATCCCATAAGTAGACTAAATAGGCCCTTACATAGCCTAAGTAGCCTAGGCAACCCCTAAACATACCCTTTTAGGTAAGCCCCTATGTAGCCTAGATAACCCCTAGGTAGGTGTTTAAATAACTTGGGTAGCCTAATGTAGGTTGAATAGGTCACATGGTTAATTTTTAAATATTAAAATGTGATTACATTTTGTGTTACATAAAACAAGTTGGTGCAATGGTAAAGACTTTACCCCTCGATGTGGAATTGAAAGGTTCAAATATTTAATTTTACAACTTATCTACTTTAGTTTATGTGGTTTACATGGATAATCTTGATTAAGGTGTGTAAGGTATGTCACTCAAGCTCTTGCATAGCCCATTTTTTAGCCTGGGTGATTTAGGCTTGGTAGGTTAGGTTGCTTAACCCAAGTGGTTTAACCTATTTAACCTAGGACATAACATAGGTTACCCTAACTAGCTTGGGTTTTGACATGCAATCGTATAAGTAATGTTTTGGCATAGTGAATTGATCAAAACATTTACATATTTATCAACCCTTAACGTTCAATAAAAAGTTAACAAGTAGATTTCACACCCAATTCACTTTTGGCCATGTGCAATTCATAGTTGAACACATGTGAATGATTTTTTGGCACGTGTCACTTTTATATGAAGGCATCTTTTATAACACCCAGTCTTGCAAAATGACCAGGATGATGTGACATCCACATCAATTTTCACTTTACACATCACACAATGGAAATTTATGACATGGAATTTCAATATTATCATAAATAAAAAAAGGTTTGTTGATAATACAACTAACCTTTACAATAAAATGCCACATCATTGTCCCTTACAACTAGGTGGGTGAAACCACATGGGTTTAACAATTCATAAGTTGTTAATCACATATGTCTTTTGCAACTAATGTTTAATTGCAAATGGAAATTACAAAACCCAAAATGTGTTGTAATGATGTCATCAAGTTACACCTTGTTTTCATTTTGTAGTTTGTATTATGAGAATGTCATCTCTAGAAAAAGGCAAAATCCACCCCTCATCATAGCATCCACTTATTCTTGGGTGAGTTTCACACCATTCTTCATAGTCCAAACTTTAGGAATGTGTGGTTTTATTAACATTCTCTTAGGTATAGTTCCCCCAACATAATAAAACATGTTTAAAAATTAGAAAAACCATTATTTAAAGATTTTTTTGTCAAAAGGGATGGTTGGTGTGAGCCCAATATGACAAGCATGGTGTCATAACCCCTTTCCTTACAATGCAAACTAATGTGCTACAAGGAATGTTGTTTGTGTTTTGAAGAGCAAGACAATGTGTTTGAAATGTCAAGGAGTAGTCATATCTATATGGAACTTTCAACGTTACTTCTCCAATTTTTATTCTATAATTAGCTTGTGTTGTGTAACAACACAAATGGGATCAAATGTTGCACATAAAGGTTCAGTATGAGTTGGAACAAGGTTAGGTTAAAACTTGTTATACTTGAAACCGTGCTTAAACTTCCTCCATGTGCAAAGGAAGAACTTGCTTGAACATAATTGGGGTTTAAGACAAGACTTACTATACTTGGAATTGTGCCTAAACTTTTTCCATATGCAGAGGAAGAACTTGCAAGATTGCATGCTTGTGGTGGTGTTGGAATATGCAACATTGAAGGACAAATATGAGGTTTCATCTAAAGAGGCTAAAACCTTTGTGGCAAGTCTCTAGTCACCACATCTTTGTCAAGGTGTCACAAATTTGCTATTGGTAACCTACATTTTATTGTGTGGGTTTGAATATCTTATTCTCACCCCACTCCCATGCTATGTAATTTAGTTCCAACCATTAGCCTTCAAACAACCCAAGAAAATTTGGTTAGGCTTTTGGAATGTTTAGTAGTCCTTGATAGAATATGATCCATTGTGTTGGGCCTTGATCCTACATGCAACCCTTTTGTGAACATCTTACACAAACTAAACTAGGATAAATATCAAAAACTATCGTGGAATGTGGTATCTAATACAAATCTATCTTCCCAAAACTAATCTAGAACCTTTACACTACTAAATTTGTAATGGCATTAGACAACATAGATGGTCCTATTAATTGACCTTGGATCAACATCATGTTCTTTGGTAAAAACTTGAGATGCAAATATAAAAAACACAGTGTTATGAAACAACATAGAAATGAAAAATGAAATGTAGGATTTCATGATCAATTTGGGCATTTACCTCAAAGGTTTCCATCTTGGGGTTTTTCGAGATGCTAGGTGTGGACTATTCTTACATGTAAGCATTCAAAGGGATTTTAGAGGTTATTAAACACTCTAAACATAAGAACCTCAATAGACAAAAAAATTGAAAAAAATTAAAATAAAAATAGAACTTGAATTCAAGTTTGATCCCAACAATCATCAACTAGTTGAATTACTTTGGGCACCTATGAAAATTCAAGGAGGAACCCAAGCTTGAGCTCTATGTTTGGACCCAAATTCAAACTTGGGTCCCAACTTGGCATCTCCAAACTGCAAAACACAAAAAGCGCCCATAACATAAACAAAAACTTTACATAACACAAACAAAATTCAAGTTTGGGCTCCAAGCACCTACATGCGAGGTATTTTCGGTGTTGAAAGTAGCCTAACATTTCCACAAAAAAAAAATAGTTTGAGTTCAAGCTTGGATCCAAGCTTGGTCTTGAGCTCAAATCTAAGTTTGAGTTCAGAAATCAAAGGAAAATAAATAATGGCTAAACTTGAGCTCGATTTGATGCTCAAGTTTGAGCTCCAAGTTGAGTGCATCAAAACAACAACAAAGAAAAAACTTGATAAAATTTCAGAAAATATACCTTGTTGATGAAGTTATCCCTTTTTATGGTCTCCACAACCTTCAAGTTTTCCTTGCCTTCTCCTTTTTCCTACACAATCAAGTGCACAATGAAAACTACACTCATGAAGACTACATATGACAATGAATTATACTCACCAAGACTACATATACACTCCTAAACCTTAAATTTTATGAATTCAAACCCTAAATGTTTTTGGTCATACTGAGTGATGAACATTCATTCTTCCATGCTCGTCTCTCAGACTTTGGGCAATGTTCTTCTATTGCAATTGCTTGATATGAGAAACAAAAATCCATGTTATAAATCCAAGAATTTTTTACATTGAGATTCGAAGATTGAGTTTGACATTGTAAGAATCAAAATTTCCATATCATTTCTTCCTTCCAACTTTTCAATCTCCTTCATAGATGCATTCAAAAAAATAAACTCTATGACCTAAGAAAATTATGAAAAAAATGTTTATATTTTTTTCAAATGGAGAGATACCTACTTACAATTTGTTATTGTGGAATCCTAAGACCCATCCTTTAGTTTTTATGGTCACTATTTTTGTTGTCTTTTGCCTCCCCTTTGTGTGTGTCCAATTGTGTTTGTGCCTTTTTTCTATGGAGCTTGTTTTTTCACTACATTAAGTTTTTGTGTTTGGGAAATGATTTTTTCACCCTAAAATCTTTCATGGATATATAACATCTATAACCACATATATTGTATGTCGTTCAATGTAAAATGTGATATATTGGCATCTATAAGTGTTTAACAACACAATTTCTTACTTTAAAGAAATTTCAAAAACCCCTTCCACTACATTTAAATTTTGTGTTTAAGTTGATGATTGGTATGCAAACCTTTTGAATTCTACATTTCTTATAACTTATCTTTCAATACTCAAATGTTTTAATTAAAAATAATTAACCTACGTTTAATCAAGTTAGATAATAAATGCTAATGACCATTTTGTTTATTTTGATATCCCAAATATGGATTTAATACTCACATTTCAAAAGTAATTTAAATATCTTCTAGATATAATCAAATTTTGTGGATGCAATAAATTTTTCATGTTGGAAATCAAGTTGTTGCTTTTGTGGACCAATATAATCCTTTATCAATTTTTAGACCATCATAAATCATTTACAGAGGCTTTGGCCATTGCACCAGGCACATGTTTCCTTTATGGTTAAGATTGTTAGTCCCACTTATTATAGTGTAGTTGTATGATATGATAAATAACAATTTAATTTGATCTCATACTAGTAGATGATATCATATTATATGGGATGTTTAGATTCCATTTGTGATGATGACATGATTGTACATTATGCCGAAGTTTCCTTTTGGTTAATATGATGTATGATAACATTAATCTTATATATTCATGAATTGTAGTACCTATTCTATGATATGTTAGCATAGAATTCTTCCATGACACAACTATCCAAATTTCAACAACATGATATGTTATATGTCACGAACACCAACATCAAACATGATCATATGATGAATGGAGTTCATTCACATGGATTCCAACAATGATTTCATAGTTCATTTATAATTAATTTATAGTCCACTTATAGTTAACTCGTAGGTCACTCCTAATTAATTCCTAGTTCATTTTAGTTCATTTCCAATTAATTTCTAATTCACTCCTAATTAATTTTTAGTTGGTTCATGGTTAACTTTTAGTTCACTCTTAGATAAGTCTTAGTTGATTTGTAATTTGTTTGTAGTTAAAAAGTTTTTAAAGCTTTTTAAAGCTTCCATGGTTAGTGGGCACATGAAAACCTCCATGGAAGTTTCATTGAACTAAATCCCCAAAGGGGTACAAATAGATGTAGGACCCCTCATTACTTTCATTCATAGTTCAAATCAAGTATGAGGTATGATCTTACACCATAACCTTGTTTTGTTTCTTTTGTGTTTTTGTTTTCTTATTTCACTATAGTAAATATATGTTTATACTTTGGTCTTGCAAATTTTGAGTTTTTCACTTTAGTTTTTGTGCTTGCGATAATTTGAATAGATTCATATTAAGCCTACATCTATTATTATCATTGATAAAGTTTAGTTTTTTGGAGTTGAGTGTGGATTACCTGTCTTTTTCAAATCTTGATAATTTTTCAAGAAGGTGTGGATTACCCATTTTTTGGAGTAATGATTGAAGTTGTGGATCACCCACCTCTTGTCATAATCACATTTTACTTATTTCTATAGTCATGTATACATAAAGAGAAGAGATGGTCATGTCCATGGAAAAAATCTTTGTTGCATTTAGACACATGTAATAAGAAAATCAATCACTTTGTGAATCCATTGCTCATCTTTAAAATATTTGAACATGAACATCATTAAGGTATGTTCCTATAACATCATTCAGGCAAAAAAACCATGAATCAATCTTCCTAACAAGTTTGATGGGATGCGTTCAAATTTTTGATTTTTTTACAACCAAGTGTGTTTAGTCATTTGGTTGCACCTACATCATTACCCATGTGGCCTAGCACAAGTTGGTCTTGTAAGCACCTTGTTATTAGGCACAATTTCAACATGGTTTGTTGGAATTTAATCTTTGTTGCTGAATGATTTTGAAGCATTTGTTGAATAATTTAATGCCACTTTTGGATTTTCAAACAAAAAGCAAATGTTGACAAGCAACTTGTGATCACTTTGTCAAAGACCTCACCTAGTAACTATGTGCATTCAAGTTCAAATAATTGGCATGGGATATTTCATGGGATGAAGCTGCACTCATGAATCAATTCCAATTTGGATTGCATAGTCATGTCAAACATTTATTACTAACAATGCCATATCCTATGACATTGAGTCAAGCCATTGCCTAAACTATTCAATGTGACAATATGATTTTGAACATTAAAAAACTTGTTGGGAACCATTGCCACTCTAAAGAAAATTCATGCCAACCACAGCATCCCCACTAATGGTGTTTGCATTGAAAAATGATCCCATGTAAATCAATAAGATGTAATTCAACCATTCACCGAACAAGAAAAACAATGGTGACATGTAAACAAATTATGTTTGTACTATGGAAAACCAAATCACATTGCTAGCAATTGTCCAAAGAAACAAATGTAACACACATCCCAAGGCATTTATGTCAACACCCTTCATCTTGAAGATTTGGGAAACAAAGATGTCTAGTATTAATAGGGATTATGAAATTGGACCTTGATGCATCATGCAATCAAAAACAGCCCCAACCTATTTTCAAACCCAACACCTTGTTTCTTGTTGCCAATCATGATCAAATGTAACAAGTCCACAACAATGAAGACTAAAACATTACTTGACTTTGGTGCATTTACATGTTTCATTGACAAGGAGTTGGTGTGACAACTTAAGTTACCCTTGGTGAAGAAGATCACATCAATGGCAGTGGAGGTTATTGATGGTCAAAACCTCTTTTCAAGTCTTATGATGCATGAAACCAAGGAATTGGAAATTACCATTGGGTCACATACAAGCAAAGTTGTTTTCAATGTCATTTCCTCCCTAGCAAACCCTAGCATCATTGGGTTATTTTGGCTCATTCTACACAATCCATGAGTGGATTGGCATACAAGGAGTTTTCATTTTGAAGCACCAAAAGAAGAAACATCAAAATGTAAGGCTTTGTTTGTTTGGTGAAAATCAAAATCACCATTCACGTGCATTGGAAGATGATCCAAGATTTGATCAATGCATGTAGAACCTAGGGAGTGATAAAAACCTTAGGAATGCACAAAGACCCAAACAATCAAAAAAATTATTTGTGGGGACAAGAACATTCATGCAAGTTGTAAAGAAAAAATATGCATTTTTAAAAATATATTTTTCCAACACAAGACCTAAGGTGAAGAAGCATGATATGCCTTTACAATACCAAGCACATAAAAATGTTTTTGAAAAGAAAAATGTTGACATGATGCATGAACATCGACCATACAATTGTGCTATTGACCTTGAGGAGTGAGCATGACCCTAATTTGGACCCATTTACAACTTGATTCGAGATGAACTAACAACACTTTGGAAGTACATTGATGAAAAACTTGAAAAAAGATTTATTCAACATTATAAGTTTCTAGTTGGTGCTCTAATCCTATTTGTCAAGAAGAAATATGGTTTCAAGTATGCATGTGTGTTGATTATTGTGGATTGAATCAATTCACCATCAAGAGCCAACACATTTTGCCTTTGATATTAAGGTTGTTGGATCAATTAAGTCATGTTAAAGTTTTCACCAAAGTTGATCTATGTGGTGCATATAACTTAGTGTGTATTCAAGAAGGTGATGAATGGAAAATTGTTTTTCAAACTTGTTATGGCCATTTTGAATACATGGTGATACATTTAATGCTTGCCATTTTTCAATACTTGATGAAAATGTTTTTGGTGAATACTTGGATAATTTTGTGGTTTGTTACATCAATGACATCCTCATTTTTTCCAAAAACATGGAGGAACATGAACTACATTTTCGACTTGTTTTGTACAGTTTAAAAAGTTGGAAAAATGTAAATTCCATCAAATTGAAGTGGAATTTTTTGGATATATTATATCTAGAGATGGCATGCACGTGGATCCTCTCAAGGTCCAAACCATTGTGGATTGGGTTACCCCACCTTTTTTTCATGATGTTTAATGTTTTCTTGGATTTGAAAACTTCTATTGACACTTCAATGCACATTATTCCATGACAATGACCCCTTTCATTTGTCTAATTCGAAAGGATCAAAATTTTGTTTGAGGATGAAGTGGAGTGTGTTTTTGAATCTTTTAAAGCTTCTTTCACAATTGCCTCACTTTTAATTCATGCAAATCCTTTTATACCATTTATTTCAAAGATAAACGCTTTTAACTTTGTATTAGATGTTGACTCTCTCACAACTTGGATAAAACAACCTTTTTCATCATTTTGGTTTTCATTTTCATAAGTTATTATTGTTGAAATAAACTATGAAATTCATCATAAGGAACTTTTGGCTATTCGAAAGAGTTCAACTTGAAATCATTGTGTATTCTGATCATAAAAATCCCCAATATTTCATGATTGTTCATGTTTAGAATTGATGTCAAATTCAATGGGCATTACCTTTGTTTCAATTCCGCCTTGTCATCATGTTGGGCCCCAATTAGCTTAACCCAATTTTGGTTAAAATTAGGTAGTCAATTAATAGAATTTTGGGGTAACCCTAGGTTCATGAAATAGGACTAGGAGGTTGGATCTTGTCCCAGATGGACTATTAGGGGGAGGGTGGCCTAGATAGGATAAGGTGGAAATAGGCTAACTAGATTATGTTAAGATGGGGTTATCATGTCTTGACTAGAATGGTTAAGTCTATTGGATAGAAGGGTACAAGTAGGGGGGAGGTGGCTTTTAAGAATGTGCCAAGAATTACGGTTAGGTCAAGACAACAACAATATTTTCCTCTTGAAGTTGGGAAGGGGGTGGAAAACATTGTTGACTATTCTTCCATTTTTCATAATGATGAGTGGTGTGTGAGGGAGTGAGAGAGTATGAGGATTGATGATGATGTTGGGTTGTTAAGGGGGTAGGTAGATCATGAGGAAGCAAGATGGGGCAAGGGGGGCGGCTGCTACATCATGGGGAGGTGAGTTTCTAAGGAGGGCGGCCCCCCAAGCAAATGATGGAAGTGGAAGTAGAAGGCAACATTTGTGGAAGATGGCAGCTACTCAATGGAGGACTATTAGCATTGTTCCATTCAAGGGTGAAGAGGGATGGAGGTATTGGGAAGTAGTGCTTGGTCTTGCAGGTTAGGAATAGAAAAGAAGATAAAGTTGGACAATGTTGTTGTGAGACCTAGGAACAAAAAGTAAAGGTTTGCCTTCTTGTGAAAGCAAGAGAACCAAGGAGTTGGGGCAATTTGTGTTGTTAACAAGGTTGTGAATGGAGGTAGGATAGAAGGAAGAACTACTCGTAGGCATGAGAGTGTTGAATCAAGCAGGAATAGGAGTTCGGTGGAAAGGAAATCCACAATTAAGGATTGAGGCCTCCCATGTAATTTTATTTTATTTTTTATGTGTGAGGAAATCTTGTTCCCAATTGCTACATGTTGTGTGTATGTGTTCTTGGGTGCAATTCCTTGGTTTAAAGTTGTGGTTAGTTATAACAATAATAAGAGGATAAGGTTGTGAATAGGAAGGGTAGTTGTTGTCTATATTAAACAAGGCAAGAAGAAATAAATTATATCCATAGAGAGAGATAAAGAAATATAGAGGGAGTTAATTTCCTAGAATGAGTTGTGATTCCCTAGTTTAAGGTTGTGGTTAGTTATAGCAAGAGTAAGAGGATAATGTTGTGAATAGGAAGGGTAGTTGTTGTCTAGATCATACAAGGTAGGAGGAAGTAAATTATATCGACAAAGAGAGAAAGAGATAGAAGGAGTTCATTTCCTAGTGGGTTGTGATTCCTTGGTTTAGGGTTGTGGTTAGTTATAGGAAGAATAAGAAGATAGTGTTGTGAATCAAAAAGGTAGTTGTTTTCTGGATCAGACAAAGCTAGAAGGAATAGATTATATCTAGAGAGAGAAAGGGAATTCATTTCCTAACTATGACACCCTTTGGATATCCTCCAAGGGGTAGGGGGAGTGGCATAAATTGAGTTATTAATTTGAGATAATTTTTCGTTTAACATATCACATATCATCTTCGGCACAAACAAGGGAAATTGAATGCATTATTTGTCACTCATACCTCACACATAAGGAAAGAAATGAAGCCTATGACCAACAACATGATGCCATCTTCAAGCATGAACATCTTTGACTTTAAACATTACTAACAAATCTTGATGACAAACCCTTTTTTTGTCAAATTCGTGAAGATTTGGAGAAATATCCATTTTTTATTGGCATCAAAAATTGATTGAATAATCAAAATCAAGGTCAAGATTTTTTTAGGGATCATGAAAAGTTTGAAATCCAAAATGGTTTATTATGTCATGATGAACTTTTGTATGTACTTAATGGCCTTGGTCAACTCTAAGCTAACATGATGTTCCAATTGTAGGCCACTTTGGATTCAACAAGACCATGGAACTAGTTTCTTTAGATTATTAGTGGCCATAGCTTTGGAACTATGTGAAGGGATTTGTGGGGTCATGTGATGTTTGTGCACGAGCAAAAAATCCTTGTCATCACTCACATGGACTCCTTTAGTTGTTACCAATCCTTACATGGCCATGGTTCTCAATCTCCATGAACTTTATCATGAATCTTACACTTTTTTGAATCATACGATTCCATTTTTGTAATGGTTGACTACTTGACAAAGATGGTTCATTTTATTTTTTCGAACAAAACAATAATTGGTGAAAAGACATCCAAGTCATTTTTTGATCATGTTTTTCGATATCATGGCCTTCATGAAGATATCATTTTTGATCATGAACACAATTTGCATCCAAATTTTGGAAGAGGTTTTAAAAGTTATTGGGTGTGAAGGTGAAGTTGTTGTTAGTCTTCCACCCTTGGATGGATGGACAAATAACATGAGTTAATCAAGTCTTGGAACAGTATTTGCGTTACACAACCAATTATCATCAATATAATTGGTTAGACCTTTTGTCCATGGCGAAGATTGCTTATAAAACACAATAAACGCCTTTCTTTGCAAATCATGGTTTGCACCCTAAGTTTGACATCTAAAGTGTGAACAACATTGTGAATCGTGTAGTTGAAGATTGAACCATGTGGTTGACAAACATTTGAACACAACTTGTATCCAACCTTGGGGAAGCATAAAGACGTCACAAGGAAAATGCCGATGAACATCCAAACACCAACCAAACTTCAAGATCGGAAACCAAGTTTAGTTTTGATGACAAGACATCAAAACAATTTGGCCTTCAAAGAAATTGAACTATCAAATACTTGGTCCATTTACCATCATGAAACAAATCAATGTTGTGGCCTTCCAACACAAATTTCTAGATTCCATGAAAATTCATTTTGTGTTTCATGTTTTTTTGTTGGAACCTTACCATGCACCTACCATCCCAAGAAGAATTCATGAGCCACCTCCACATGTGAAAATCAATCGCAAACAAAAATACAAAGTGGAAATTGTTTTCAATTCAAAGGTATCAAATCGTCAACTTCGATACCTTGTTCATTGGTGTGGATATGATATGAACAAACACAATTGAGAACTATCTAAACACTTGTCGAATCCATGGAAAAAATGAAAAAAATTCATCAATGATATCCAAATAAGCCCAAAGCCATCACTCCTCATGAAACTTGTCGTTAGAAAGGGAGGTGATGCCACCATACACCAACATAAAACATGATCACATGATGAATGGAGTTCATTCATGTTGATTTTCGTCCAAGACTTTGTAGTCCATTCATGATTCATTCATAGTTAACTTGTAATGCACTTATAATTAACTCATAATTCATTCTTAATTTACTTCTAGTTCATTTTTAGTCAATTATTGATTCACTTCTAGTTCACTCTTAGTTCATTTCAAGTTAACTCATGGTTCACTTTTAATTCACTTTTAGTTGACTCACATTTAACTTTTAGTTAAGTCCTAATTGATTCATAGTTCACTTAAGCCTGTTTAAAAGCTTCCCCTAGTCAATGGGCACATGAAAATCTCCATGGAAACTTCTTTGAATTAGGTCCCCCAAAGGGTTTACATATGTAAAACCCATTATCTTGAGTATGTTCAACACAAGTTTGAAATATAATCTTATATCGTAACCTTGTTATGTTATTTTTGTGTTTACACTTTCTTGTTTCATTGCAATAAGGGTTTATTTATACTTTGGTCTTGTGCATTTCGTGTTCTTAACTTTAACCTTTATATTTTTGTTTTGATTCATTTGTTTTGTGTTTTGGATTCAAATTTAGACCTATGCTTTTGTCATTTTTTTGGGTAGTTTTCATGCCCGTGACATTATTTATGCATTATATTTCATAGAATGGGAAAAATGTTTCATGATCTCATCCGTATTGTATTTTATGATGAATGATTTCTTATTTTCTAACATGATGTAATATTTCATTTGTTAAAATAATTCATATGTAATACATCCAGTTCCATGTCATATCATTTTTTTCCAATATCATATTATCATATTATACCATATCATATGGTATGATTTATGGTATGATACCATATCATACCATGCAACATGATTTTTTAAAACTATTTTATTGAATCTATTTCATTTGTTTGATTTGATTGTACATGTCTCATGACAATATGATAATTATTTTTACTAAAACAATCATCTTGCATTGTAATATGATGTATGATATGATTGCATGTTAATATGATTTATGTGATATAAAGCCAATTGATATAATATCATCCAATATATCTAAACATTTCATTAAATAATAAACATCATGCTTTCCATCATGGTAGCAGTTGATTTGTAGTTTTTTAATTTTTACCATCTAATTTATATGATCAACAAATGCTTTGATTTCCATCATTGTAACAATAAGTATGTAGGCTTTTTTCTCTATCATTTAATTTGCATGAATAAAAAAAGGCTCTTTTAATATTTTTTGTTCCTTTTGAATTTGTTCTCATTCGACCTTAGACAAATTGTATTTTTGTTTGTTTTCCATAGTAAAGAAAATTTGGCTTATAGAATGTAGATCTTCACTATCTTCCAATGTTTCCAAGTTCTTGATTGTCTCCATGGTTACAATTCACACAAAAGGAATGCAAAAACCAACTATCATGGTTGATGACTTTGGAATAGTTATGGTGACGGAGAAATGCCTTTGTGCAATGTTCAATTTTCAATTTGGGAGTGTGCATGTTTCTAAGGATGATGATTATGATGAACTTAACATGTCACAAAATCAACATACCAACCTCCAATTGCTAGTTCACAAGGATTATAATGGATTGTGAATGTTGGAAGATTCAAACTTGTCGAGGAAGATTTTCCCCAAAAAATTCAAAACATTGTCTTCACTCCAAGGATTGTTGAATCAATTGTTAATGATGAATTTCATATGGTGAAGGTCATCAAAGATGTGGCTGTTCAACCAATGGAATGGGAATCATCTCTCCCTCATTAAGAATCATTCATCATCTTGCGTGGCTCCTTTGATAAGGACAGACCGTTGCCCATCTCATTCAACACCGTACCATCATCACTCTTTGATCCTTTTCTTTTTCCTTTCTCTCCAAAGTCTTGATCCCTTGTTTACGTAGGCACATATTTTGTTGTTAATGTTGTGGATTACATTAATGCATTGTGTTTTGCCCCACATGCTACAAATGAATTGTGGGTTTGAATTGTGACACTATTCAAAATGAAGAAGTTTTGTTCTTCCCAATCCAATTTGATAGGGATGTCCTTTTTGAGTTTCCTCTTGTCTCCCATCTTGGTGGCAATTTTAGCCCTATGTAGGGGATGGACATGATAGTTGATGAGCTTGTGGGGTGCAAAATGAAAACAAAAACATTTAAAAAAAATTTGATCCCACTTTTCGTGTTGTGCATAGTTATGACATTCTTGGTGCGAGAATGTTATGGAAGCCCAAAGAAGCAAGAATTTTAACAAATTTTATAGATCAACCAGTGTAATTTGGTAAACATTCGCGGGTCAAGAATGTTTTGACAAGGTGCTAAATGAAGAATTTTAAA
>Ga0116229_10002154_pt1 | contig 31590 bp, 25 predicted proteins | sample S1TSphgellanicum_3_FD_87313 | JGI IMG/M metagenome (GOLD analysis project Ga0116229, IMG submission 87313) | Host-associated microbial communities from peat moss isolated from Minnesota, USA - S1T2_Fc - Sphagnum magellanicum MG | ecosystem: Host-associated > Plants > Peat moss > Unclassified...
ACTTCCACGCGGTCCAGATCGAACACTTTCGGGAATGCGTCGCTGAACACCACTTCCTGGCGCGCCTGCACTGGCGTGTCGTCGATATAAATGCCGGTGGTTTGCGCGCCGGTGTCGGAAACGACACCGCGGATGGAGATGTTGGTGTCACCCAGCACGTCGCTGGTCGACAACGTAAGGCCAGGGACCAGGCGCGCGATATCCTTGATGTCGCGCACACCTTGTTTGTCCATTTGCGCTTTGCCCAGCGCGGTAATGCTGATCGGCACGCGGCTGAGCTTTTCAGCGCGTTTCTGTGCAGTGACGATAATTTCCTCGACCGCGTCCTTCTTGGGCGGTGCAGTGCCGCTGTCCGCGGCGACGCCGACCGACGGCAGCGAGAGCCACGATATCGCGGCGAGCCATGCCGCGCGTTTGATATGGGTGCGAACCGGGCCCCCCGCCCCAGCCGCGCCCGCCATCACGCGGACAGAAGCCGGCGGGCGGCAGCATCGGCGGTTGTTCGATCCACCGCCGTTTCGAAACCGCGCATCGTGTCAGCCAGACACGCCGCGTCGTGCGCCGCGCACATGAACCATGGTTCGCGCGAATCGGGTTCGCACAGCACGCCTTCGTCGTGCAGATGGGGCGCCATTTCATTATAGAAGCTGTAGTCGCTGCCTTTCCATTCGCGGTAGGTGCGCGGCGGCTTTTCGGCGAAATACAGGCCGCTCATGGACGGATGGCCGACAAAACTATGCGGTATGCCCCGCGCGCCGAGCACGGCGCTCATGGCGGTGCGCAGTTTGCTGCCGTAGGCGGCGATCTGCTCCAGCGTGTCGGTTTCTTCAAGGATTTGCAGCGTGCGGTCCGCCGCGGCGAGCGCGACCGGATGCGCCGTATAGGTGCCGCCATGCGCCACGCCGCGACCGATTTTGCGCATGATCTCCTCCCGCCCCGCCAACACGGCGATAGGGTAACCATTCGCCACGGCCTTGGCAAAGGTGCAGATGTCGGCGTTCACGCCGTAAAGTTCCTGCACGCCGCCGCGGGCGACGCGGAAGCCGGTTTTCACCTCGTCGATGATCAGCAGCACACCATATTTATCGCACAGTGCGCGCGCGGCCTGAAGATAGGCCTGGTCCGCGGCGATGCCGAGGCAATTGCCCATGATCGGTTCGATCAGCAGGCAGGCGATGCGGCCGGCATGGCGCTTGAGCACGGCTTCCAGCGCATTCGCATCGTTCATTTGCACGAAATGCGCCAGGCTGCGCGAGTTGACCGGCACGCCCTCGCTATACGGCGTCACGTCCGGTTCGCCCTGCTGGTTCCAGGCATGCATCGGCACATGCCACATGGCGGCATCGAACAAGCCATGATAGCTGCCTTCGAGCAGCACGTAATTATCCTTGCCGGTATAGGCACGGGCGAGGCGCAATGCGGCCATCACCGCTTCGGTGCCGGAATTGGAGAACCGCACCAGTTCGGCGGCGGGCACCATGCGGCTGATGCGCGCGGCAACTTTCAGTTCGGCTTCGGTGGATAGCGCGAACACGCCGCCCATCTCCATGCCCGCGCGCGCCGCTTCATCCACGCGTGCGTCGGCATAGCCCAGGATGGCCGGACCATAACCGAGCCGGTAATCCACGTAGCTATTGCCGTCGATATCGGTAATGCGGCCGCCGCGGCCGGACCTGATATAGATGGTCCGCTCCTCGCCCCAGTAACGAAAGTTTGAGGCAACCCCGAGCGGCATACGCTGCACGGCGCGCTGGAAATGTTCGCGACTTTTGGTCAGCGTTCTTGCCATGCGATTGTTCCTTCTCGTGCCGTCTTTGAACTAGCAGGGTTGCGGGGCACGGTCCACCAGAATTTATATGGTCATTCAAAATTACTGCCCAGATTGCCGCTTTTCGGTGCAGCGCGATGCCAGCGAGGGGGCGGTCGAGGCGGCGATTCCTGGCCTTTCACCTTGCATATCGCTTGAAAACAGGCTACATTGAATGCCCATTCAGAAATCGGGTTGGCACCATGAGCGCGGCACTCTCCGTCCGACGGTTCGAGGCAGCTTCGCCGGACAGCTACCCGCGCGGCCTGCCGCCCTGGACCTACGACAGCGCCGCCATGACCCGCCTGGAGCTGGAACGGGTGCTGCGCCCGAGCTGGCAACTTGTGTGCCATATCAGCGACGTGGCCAAGCCGGGCAACTATCTTACCTTCGAGCTGGGGCCCGACAGCATCATGGTGCTGCGCGATCGCGAAGGCGTACTGCGCGCGTTTCATAATGTATGCCGCCATCGCGCGGCACGGCTGCTGGAACAGTCCGGCGCCTGCGCCGGGTCGATCACCTGCCCGTATCACGGCTGGACCTATAACCTCGATGGGTCGTTGCGCGGGACGCCGGTACGCGAATCGTTCCCGGCGCTGGATCGCGGCACGCACGGGCTGATTCCGGTGCGGCTGGAGGTGATGGCTGGGCTGGTGTTTGTGTGCCTGGAGGGCGATCCGCCGCCGCCCGCCAGCATGTGGGGCGATATGCTAGCAGATTTCGAACCGTACCAGTTCGAGAAGATGCAGCCGCTGTTTCCGATGTATTACGAGACGTGGGACGTGGACTGGAAGGTAGCGATGGACAACTACCTCGAATCCTACCACGTGCCGATCGGGCATCCTGGCCTGGCGCGGATGATGGCGCCGGATTACCAGGATACGCTGAACTTGGAATCGGGCGTGGCGCGCGGCGTGGGCTGGTTGCATGATGCGCCGTCAGAGAAATGGTCCGAGCGGCAATATCAGGCGATGGTGGGCGGCCTGACCACGCATCTGCCGGAAGCGAACCGGAAATGCTGGCGATTTTACAGCATGTTGCCAAATCTGGGCATCGATATATATCCGGACCAGATGGATTTCTTCCAGGTTTTGCCGGCGGGGCCGGGAAAATGCACAATTCGCGGCGGATCGTATGCATTGCCGGACGATCGGCGGGAAATGCGCGTGCTGCGGTATTTGTGCTACAAGATCAATATGCAGGTGAACCGCGAGGATGCCGATCTGTGTCGGCGTGTGCAGCTTGGTTTGAAATCCAGCGTGTATAAGCCGGGCCCGCTCTCCACGCTGGAAATTTGCGTGTTGCAGTTTCATGATTTGATCAGAGCGCGGATACCGGAGACTCTGTTGGCGGCGGCGCCGGTTGGGTTTAAGTAAAGGCGGGACTTCTTTCTTGAAAAAAAGAAGCAAAAAACGCTTGCTCGTTGGCATACGTGGCGCATTCGGACCTGGGCCGCGTAAGCCTAAGAGTAAGAGTTTTTTAGTTCTTTTTTTCAAAAAAGAACTCTTCTTCCTTTTGTTGGCAACGCGGGTTTTCGCCGCGCCAGCCGACTTGGTGTTTCTACACGGGCAGATCCACACCGAAAATCCCGCACGGCAGATCGTGCAGGCACTGGCCGTGCAGCGCGGCCGCATTGTAGCGGTCGGCACGGATGCGGACGTGACGCAGTGGGTCGGCCCGGAAACCAGAACGATCGAGCTTGCCGGCCGGGTGATGCTGCCAGGCCTGATTGATGCGCACACGCATCCGGCCGAGAGTGCGCAGGAAATGGATAAATGCAGCCTTGGCGACATGCCGCTGACGCTCGCAATTATCCGGGACAAGGTTGCGGCGTGCCTGCGGCGGAACCCGGGCGATGCCGGCGGTTGGTTCGAAGTTGTTCAGGTGGATCCGTCGGGTGTGGCGCTGTCGCGCGCGGCTTTGGATCAGATGCTGGCGGACCGGCCGCTGCTGTTCAGCGGCAGCGACGGGCATACTGTATGGGTCAATTCCGTGGCACTGAAGGCCGCCGGCATTACGCCGGCGACGAAGGATCCGCCCGGTGGCCGGATCGAGCGGGACCGCGCCGGTGATCCCACGGGCACGTTGCGTGACAATGCCACCTACCTGGCGCTGCGGCACATGCCCGCGCCGGCCTTGTCGGACGAGGCCGAACGGTTGGACCGGGCATTCGACGAAATGCGCGCGATCGGCATTACCGCGGTGCAGGATGCGGCGGTGGATGCGCATTTGATGTCGATCTATAAACTGGTGTACGACCATCATCGGCTGCGCATGCGGGTGCGAGGTTGCTATCATCTGCATGATTTGTCCGCACCGGCGGGCGACGTGATCGATGCCGCCGCTAAGTTCCGCGCGGCCTGGGCAATTGACCCTGATTTTCTGCGTGCGGATTGCGTAAAGATTTTCGCAGATGGCGTCATCGAATACCCGACGCAAACCGCGGCCTTGCTGGCGCCGTATCTGGATGGCGCCGGCCATAGTACGACCAATCGCGGCCCTTCCTATTTCACGCAGGCGAACCTGAACCAGATCGTGGCGGCGGCGGATCGTGCCGGCTTTACGGTGCATGTTCACGCCATTGGCGACCGCGCCACGCGGTCGACACTGGATGCATTCGCGTTTGCGCGTTCGCAGAATGGAGTCACCGACAACCGGCCGCAGATTGCGCATTTGGAACTTGTGGACCCGGCCGACTTCCCGCGCTTCAAGACGTTGGGCGTGATCGCGAATCTGCAAATGGAATGGGCCGAGCGCGACGATTACATGGATGCTGCCACGATTCCATATATAGGCGCCGCGCGCGCCCGCTTTTTATATCCGGCGCGCAGCCTTCGCGACGCGGGCGCCTATATCGTGGGCGGCAGCGACTGGAGCGTCAGTACATTCGACCCGTTTGTTGCGATGGAACACGCCATAACGCGGGCGGCGGGTAAGGGACAGAAACCGTTGCTGCCGGAACAGGCGATTAATCTGCAGGATATGGTGGACGCTTATACGATCAAGGCAGCGCACGCGCTGAAGGCGGAGGCGACGATCGGCAGCCTGGAGGCGGGTAAGCGGGCGGACATGGTTATTTTGGATCGCGATATTTTTCGGGCCGATCCGGAAGATTTGCATGCGACGAAGGTGGTGGCGACGTATCTTGATGGCGTGCAGGTTTATCCGCATTGAGCGGGCGGGCTAAGAGCCGAGGCGCGAAGCCCCCTTTCTTTCCAGCAAAAAGTTGTTTTCATAATCCGCAAAGCGGGTCAGCAGTAACGCGGTTGAGAGCGGGAGTTCTGCGACGGCCTCATCGCGAGGAACCACGAAAATGCGCCGGCAGGTCCCTGCGGATGTCGGCAGCACGATGAATGCAAGCCAATCATATTCGAGGTTATTTCGGCGATCGATGTGTATCGATGCGTTGGTATGTGCGACGGCCGTCACGGCGATTCGCTGCAGCGGCGCGCCTGGCACCTGCGCGAGCACCTGATAGAAGGGCGAAAAATCCGGCGCGCGCAATGCCGGGATGCCGGCCAGGGTCAACTCCGCCGCAACCAGCATTTCGCATGATTGGCTTATTGGCCTGGAAGTGTCGGACCCGAGCGCGGGCAGCGCGCCCGGTGCCGCACTGGAAGCCGCTTCGTGAGTGGGCGCCGCATTGAAATCGCCTGGGAAGACCGATCGTAAATACGCCACGCAGCGCGCCCGCGCGGCGGCGCGGTCCAGCTCCGCCTCGTCGTGAAACGCAATCTCCTGCCAGATCATTTCCAGCGCGCCGATCAAGCCGAGTGCGATGGCATCCTGGTCGAGATGGGCGACGCGGTTCTGCGCAATCAGGCGGCCCACCAGGTCGCGCACCAGATCGGCAAATGCCTCATCCCGTTTGCCGCAGATGGCGTAATATTCTGAGCGCGCGCTTGCTTCGCCCCAGAACGCATACCATACGGAGACCTTGCGCGGACTAGCGATGTCCGGATCGAGATAAAGGGTGATCAAGTGCAGCAGCCCCTGCACCGGCCGGTCCCGAAAGGCGGCGAGCGGCGCCAGCACCCGGTCCTCGAATTCCTCGGCCAGGAACTCCAGCGCGGCGACCAATAAGGCCGCCTTGGTCTCGAAGTAGAAATTGACGATGCCGGGCGACATGTCCGCCACCGCCACAACCTTGTCGATCGTGGTGCGCGAGGGGCCGTGCACATAAAGTGCGGAAATACAGGCCTCGATCAGCTTCTGCCGTTGCCGAACACGCGATAGTTTTTCCTCGGCCTTCGGCGTCGCTTCCAAACCGGTCTTTTCCAATGTCGCCATGGTAAAATGCAAATCCCTCGCTGCCCTTATGATGGGGTCTCGCGGGGCCGCGGACAAGCGCCGAGCCTGCTATTCTCCGGTTTTGATCCGCGTCCAGCTTCGCGTGCGCAGCCGCTCCACCGCGGCGCTGACCTCGTGCGAGACATACAGGCGCTGTGCCATGGCGGCGTCGGGATAAATTGCCGTGTTATGCAAGATCGCCGGGTCGACGAAGGCGTCGGCGGCACGATTATCGTTACCGTAATGAATATAGTTTGTTGTCGCCGCAATCACCTTCGGGTCCAGCATGTAGTTCAGGAATTTGTAGGCGGCTTCGGGATGCGGTGCGCCGTGCGGAATGAGCCAGGCGTCATACCAGATATTCGCCCCCTCCTTCGGCACCGTGAAGGCGAGGTTGACATCGACGCCGGCGGCTTTTGCGCGCAGCCGAGCGGTTTCGTAATCGCCGGACCAGGTCATGGCAATACACAAATCCTTGTTCGGCAGCGCGTTCATGAAACCTTCCGAGTCGAACGTGCGGACATAGGGTCGCACCGCGAGCAGAAGTTTCTCCACCGCCTTGAAATCTTCCGGCTTGTCCGTATTCGGATCGAGGTGCAGGTAGTTCAGCCCCAGTTGCAGCACGTCTTCCGCATTATCCAGGAAGCTGACGCCACAATCGGCAAATTTCGAAACGATCTCCGGCTTGAAAATCATGTCCAGGCTATCGACCGGTGCATTCGGCATGCGCGCCTTGATCAGGTCCATATTATAGGCGAAGCCGTTGACGCCGTGCAGGTAGGGCACCGTGTGCGCGTTGCCGGGGTCGAACTGCGCGATCACCGCCAATATGGCCGGGTCAATATTCTTCCAGTTCGTCAGTTTGCTTTTGTCCAGCGTCTCATACACGCCGGCTTTGATCTGGCGGGCAAAGAAGTCGGTGGACGTGGTGACCAGGTCATAGCCGGAATCGCCGGCCATCACCTTCGCCTCAAGCCCCGCGTCGGAATCATACGTGTCGTAGACCACGTTGATGCCGGACTGTTTTTCGAAATCGGCGACGGTGCTCTTGCCGATATAGTCGGCCCAGTTGTAGACGTTCAGTTGTGCGTCCTCGGCCCGCGCGGGCGCCGCCAACCCCAGCAGCACCATGCACATACAAACCGCCCCGGCTTTCCCCATTGCGTCCGCTCCCGCGCCACCGTCCGGCCTTCAATGCTATGGGAGGCCGGCGGCGGCCGCAATGCCGCATTCTGTCATGCCGATGTCGCGGATGGTCATCCCGGCCAGCCAATGCTGTTCTGCAATGAATGCCCCCTCCAACCCGCCTTGGACGCCCCAATCCTGATGCCTGATGCAATGCAGTTTTATATCGGCGGGGCCTGGGTGGAGCCGATTTCGCCCGACCGGCGGGACATCATCAATCCGGCCACCGCGACGCCGATCGGCCAGGTGGCTTTGGCCGGCGGCGCGGATGTGGACCGCGCGGTAGCCGCGGCACGTGCGGCGTTCCCTACCTATGCTCAGACGACGCGCGCCGAACGGTTGGCGCTGCTGCGGCGCATTGCCGAACTTTACAAGGCCCGTATGGCGGATTTGGGCGACGCGATCATGCGCGAGCTTGGCGCGCCGCGCGTCTATGCACATGACACACAGGCCTGGATCGGTCTGGCCCATCTCGAAAAGGCCATCGAGACGCTGGAGGAGTATCAATTCGAGCATAGGCGCGGCGGCACGCTGGTAGCGCGTGAGCCGGCCGGCGTGGCGGCTCTCATTACGCCATGGAATTGGCCACTGAACCAGATTGTTTGCAAGGTAGCGCCGGCGCTGGCGACCGGCTGCACGATGGTCCTGAAGCCCAGCGAGAATACGCCCACCAATGCGGCTTTGTTCGCGCAGATTTTGCATGATGCGGGCGTGCCACCCGGCGTGTTCAACCTGATCCACGGTGAGGGACCGACAGCCGGACGGGCACTGGCAGCCCACGCTGACATCGATCTCATTTCGTTTACCGGCAGCACGCGTGCCGGCATCGATGTAGCAACGGCTGCGGCGCCGACAGTGAAGCGCGTGCTACAGGAGCTGGGCGGCAAGTCGCCGTTCATTGCGCTGCCCGATGCCGATCTGGCGCAGGCCGTGGCAAGTTGCGCCGCGATCGTGTTCGGCAATACCGGCCAATCCTGCGACTCGCCCACCCGGTTGCTGGTGCCGCGGGAGCGCCAGGCGGAGGCGCAGGCGCTGGCGCGTGACCTGGCGCGGGCGTGCCGCGTCGGCGACCCGACTGATCCGGCAACGACCATGGGGCCGCTGGTGAGCGAGCGGCAATTCAACCATGTGCAGCGCTTGCTCGCCATCGGTGTGGCCGAGGGTGCCACGCTCGTCACCGGCGGCCCGGGACGTCCAGCGGGGCTTGCTGATGGGTTCTATGTTCAGCCGACTGTGTTCGGTGACGTGACACTGGCGCACACGATTGCGCGGGACGAAATTTTCGGGCCGGTCATCTGCGTTATGTCTTACGAGGACGAGGCGGATGCGATCCGTATTGCGAACGATACACCGTACGGGCTTGCCGGCTATGTGAATGGCAGCAACCTGGAACAAGTGCATCGCGTGGCGCGCGCGCTGCGCGCCGGCATGGTGGCGTTGAATGACCCGCCTCTGGATCTCGGCGCGCCGTTCGGCGGCTATAAGCAATCCGGCAATGGCCGCGAATATGCCGATTTCGGTTTCGATGATTTTACCGAAATAAAAGGTATGATCGGCTACGTGCCGGCTCCGGCAGCGGGCTGAGCATGCCGTATATTCGCCCAAGCCAGGATGGCACGGCGCTGGAAGTGGTGCTGGCAAATGGGCCGGCGCTGCCGATCCATCCGCTGTGGCTGCGCGAACGCAGTGCTGATCCCGCCAGCCTGGACGTGCAGACCGAGCAACGGCTGTTCAACCCGTCGGACGTGGCAGTCGACACGCGCATTACCCGGATTGAGCAGCGGAGCGCGGAAGAATTCGATATTACGTTCAGCGATGGCCATAGCAGCGCGTTTTCAGGCGTGAAAATTCTTGCCGAGTTGCCGGACATGGGGGACGATCTGCCGCCGCCCGTTGCTTGGTCGGCGGCCCAGGCGCCGCCCGCGGCCACAAACTGGCCAGCGTGCCAGACCGATGCGGGGTGCGTGGCGGCACTGCACGATTATCACCTGCACGGATACATCATTATCGAACAGGTGCCGTCGCGTCCCGGCGCGGTGCTGGAGGTGGGGCGTCGCTTCGGCTTTCCGCGGGAAACGAATTTCGGCATGATGTTCGACGTGCGTTCGATACCACAGGCTAACGATTTGGCGTACACGTCCCTGCCGCTCGATCCGCATACCGACAACCCATATCGCGGCCCGGTGCCCGGCATTCAATTGTTGCACTGCCTAACCAACAGCACGCAAGGTGGGCTTTCCACGCTGGTCGATGGGCTGGCGGTGACAAACGCGCTGCGCACGGAGGCGCAGGATTTGTTCGCCGTTTTGACCACTACGCCGGTGCGCTTCCGCTATATCGATGCTGATACGGAGTTGGTCTCCACCGCACCGCTGATCGAACTGGATCGTACCGGAAAATTCGTCGCCATCCATTATAGTCCGCGGCTGGATTTCGTGCCGCTGCTGCCGCCGGAAACGCTGGAAACATTCTACGCCGCGCGCCGAACACTGGACCGCATGCTCAAATCATCGGCGTTCGAGCGACGCTTTAAGCTCGAGGACGGGCATTTGATGCTGTTCGATAATCGCCGCCTGCTGCACGGCCGCACCGGCTTCGACGCCAGCGTCGGCACACGCCATCTGCAAGGTTGCTACATCGATGCGGATGGGCCTAGCAGCCTGTATCGCGTCCTACGCCGGAGGCTCGGATGAAGCACGTCACGTTCCGCCAGATGAAGCATGGCACCGAGGCGGAATACCATATGCTGCAGGGGCTGGAGCACAGCTACGCCGCGGCACTCCCGCAGCGGCTGGTCGCCGCACTGCAACGGCTGGACGACTCCCTGCAAGGCTATCTCGTAACGCGTCTGCAACACTCTCTGCAGGCGGCAACCCGGGCCGAGCGCGATGGCGCGGACGAGCAGATGATCGCGGCGGCGCTGCTGCATGATCTGGGTGACGATCTGGCGCCGCACAACCACGCGGCTTTGGCCGCGGAAATCATGCGGCCCTATGTGCGGGCGGAGGTGACGTGGATTGTAGCGCAGCACGGAATTTTCCAATCCTATTACTATGCGCATCATTACGGCGCGGATCGCAATGCACGGGACGCGCTGCGCGGGCATGAATGGTTCGGGGCGTGCGCGGATTTTTGCGAGAATTGGGATCAGTCTTCGTTTGATCCGGATTATGATGCGCTGCCGTTGGCGCATTTTGTGCCGTTGTTGGAACAGGTGTTTAGGCGGCCGTTATAGAAAGAAAAACTGTTCTTTTTTGAAAAGAAGAACCAAAAAACTTTTGCTATTTGGCGTAGGCGTCCCATTGCGAATTGGGTCGTATATGCGAAGGAGCAAAAGTTTTTTGCTTCTTTTTTTCAAAAAAGAAGACATTTTCTTTTTAAGCCACCAACAATAACGCCGAATCAGCCGTGAAGCTGGCATAAACCTCGTCGCTCCAGTCGATCGATAATTCAGCCGTGCGCCGAGCATTCTGCATCGTGACGACCAGCAATTTTCCGCATTGCGTCTTGACGCGATACACGGATTGGTTGCCCAGATAGCCGAGTTCGGCAACCACGCCCTTAATGCAATTCACGCCGGGTTCGACCGAAGCTGTCTTGCTCAGCCGAATTTTTTCGGGCCGAACAGCCAGGCAGACCCGTTGCCCCAGGCTAAACCGCCCTTGGTCGTCCACCAGCAGATCGGACTCCATTTCGGTGCTGCGCACGGTGATCCGTCCTGGCCCGCACTCGGTAATGGTCGATTCGAACAGGTTGGTGGAACCAACGAAATTAGCAACGAAGCGGCTTTGCGGAAATTCGTATACTTCGGCCGGCGTGCCGACCTGCACCGCACGGCCGCGGTCCATCACCGCAATGCGAGTGGAAAGCGCCATCGCCTCCTCCTGATCATGCGTGACGATAACGAAGGTGATGCCGACTTTGTACTGGATGTTCATCAGCTCGAACTGCGTTTGCTCGCGCAATTTCTTGTCAAGCGCGCTCAGCGGTTCGTCCAGCAGCAGTACTTTGGGGCGGCGGATCAGCGCGCGGGCCAAGGCGACACGCTGCCGCTGGCCGCCAGAGAGCTGGTGCGGCTTGCGGCTACCGAGGCTGCCGAGTTGCACCATGTCGAGCGCCTCTTCCACCCGGCGTTTACGTTCGCTGTCGGCCATTGGCACGCGGCGTAGACCGTAGCCGATATTCTTGGCAACGCTCATGTGTGGGAACAGCGCGTAGCTCTGGAACATCATGTTCACGGGGCGCGCGTAGGGCGGCACGTTTTTCATGTCCGCATCATCGATGGTGATGCGGCCGGCACTGGGGTCCGCGAAACCGGCCAGCATACGCAACAAGGTCGTTTTGCCGCAGCCGGAGCCGCCGACAAGGGCGAACATTTCGCCCTTGTAGATTTTCAGGCTCACGCCGTCGACGGCGGTGACGTGATCGTAGGTTTTGCTGACATTGTCGATGACAATCTGCGGCACGGCGTCCGGGTCCAGCCAAGGCCGGTTGGTAAAAGCCTGTTGCAGATCAGAAATCAATGCCGAAGGCCCCTTGAGAGTTGGGGGTCTGGGGCCGTCGTGCGAAGCACGCATTCGCGTGACGTGCGAAGCACGCATTCGCGTGACGTGCGAAGCACGCATTCGCGTGACGTGCGAAGCACGCATTCGCGTGACGGCCCCAGCTTGGGTCCGGGGGGCAGAGCCCCTTGGCCTTCTTCTAGCGGTCCCACGCCGGCGTAACCTTCCGCCGCTCCGGCGCAAAAAACGGCTTCGGCACCACTTTTGCCCGCGCCACCCGGCGTTCCCATTGCAGTTCCCGACACAGATAGATTTCCGCCCAAACCTCGGCCCCCAGGGAGAAATATGGCGCGTCGATCAGCGCCAGGGCGATGTTGCGCTTGCAGGTGGGCGACCACAAGGCCGAGCTTATGGCGCCGACTTCGCGGCGGCAACGGCGGTCCGCGTAGAGCAGCGATTTTTCGGCCGGCTTGTTGCCTTCGATATCTAGGCCGACCAGTCGGCGCACGGCACCGCGTTTTTTTTCGGCGACCAGCGCGCGGCGGCCGTTGAAATGGCCTTTTTCGAGGTCGACGAGCCATTCCAGGCCGAGTTCGTACGGCGAGCGGCCGCTTCCGATGCGCACGACCGATTCTGGCGAAACGAAATCGATGTTCGGCATGACGAACCCGGCCTCGATACGCGCCATGTTCAGCGCTTGCGAGCCGATCGGGCGAATGCCGCGCGAGGCGCCGGCGCGCATCAGGCGGTCCCATAAGGGGATAGCGTCGTCCGGCGCCATCCAGAGTTCGTATCCCAGATCACCGGTGAATCCGGTCCGGGAGATCGTGAGTTCGATGCCGTCGGCTGTGGTGAAGCGCCGCATGTCGAAGGGCCGGAGTTTTTCGACACCGGTCGCGCCCATCGCTTTCAGCACCGAACAGGATGTCGGACCTTGCAGCGAGAGTGCCGCAATTGTTTCGGTGATTTCGGTCACCGACACGTCGAAGCCCACGGCGCTGTCGAGCAGCCAGTCGAGCTGCCGTTCAGCGGTGCAGAGCAGAAATTCGGTGGCGCTGGGACGGAAGATTGTGCCGTCATCGATCAGGTGACCGTCATCGTTGCACCAAACGCTGTAGGCGACGCGGCCCAGCTTGATGCGGCGCACGTCGCGCGTCACCAGCCGGTTCAGATAGTTTTCGGCGTCAGGCCCGGTGATGCGGTATTTGACCATCGGCGTCAGGTCGTAGACCGAGCAGGCGTTGCGGATAGCGAAATATTCCTGTTCCACCGTGGTGTATACGTCCACGGTGGTGTAGCCGGCCCAGGGAACGAATTGATCGACGACGCTGGCGGCGCGGGCGCGGTCGTGGAACGGCGTGGTGAGCAGCGGCTGCTTGTAATGCGGGGGGCGTTCGAGCACGTTGTTCATGTCACGCGGCTTTCTTCAGCACCTGGCGGGCCGCATTGCGCCCGGCAACGCCCATCACGCCGCCGCCGGGATGCGCGCCAGCGCCGCACAGGAAGAAATCCGCCACCGGTGATTCGTATTGTGTGGCGCCCGGCACAGGACGCACCATGAAGAACTGGTCGAACGCGAGTTCGCCATGGTGCCAATGGCCGCCGGAAATGCCGAATTCCGTTTCGATATCCGGCGGCGCCAGCAACTCGGCCGCGACGATTTTACTGCGTAGCCCGGGCGCGTAGGATTCCAACGCATCGATGATGCGGTCGAGGAATTTTGGCCGCGCGCTGGCCCAGCCGTCGGTGTGCGTATAGGGAGCGTATTGCACAATGGCCGACAGCACGTGCTGGCCGGACGGGGCAAGGCCAGGGTCGCTGGCCGTCGGCAGCACGATTTCCATGGCGGGCGCTTCGGAAAACGCACCGTATTTGCTCGCGTTGAATGCGCTCTCGATATAATCGAGCGTCGGCGCAATGATCAGGCGGCCACGTGACGAAGCCGCGTCCAGGTCGCGGAACGGCGGCGGGGCGGACAGCGCCAGATGCAGCTTTGCCGCCAGGCCGCGCTGGCGGAAATGATCGACCCGGCGAACGAATCCAGTGTCGAGATGCTGCGGCCCGAGCAGATGCAGGAACGTCGTCCGCGGGTCCGCGTTGGAAATGACACTGGCGGATTCTATGGTTGTGCCGTCCGCCAGCACCACGCCGGCGGCGCGGTCGCCGCGGACCAGCACGTGCTTGACCCGCACGCCGGTGCGGATTTCGGCACCTGCGGCCCGGGCGGCTGCCGCGAGTGCGTCGGACACGGCACCCATGCCGCCGCGTGGTTGCGCGGTTGCGGTGGCGCCGTTGCCGTTTTCGGCGGCCAGACGGTACAGCAATGTCAGCACCGTGCCGGGCGCGCGCGGGCCGAAATTCGTGCCCAGCACGGCGTCGAACGCAACGGCGGCCTGAAGCTGGCGGGAGTCGAAATGTTCCTCCGCCAGGTCATAGACGTTCATGCCGATGATGCGCAACAATTCGCGCATGTCGGTGCGGCCCAGGCTGCGCACTTGCCAGGCAAGGCGCAGCAGGCCGGATGTGTCGGCCCACGCGCCGGTGCCAAGGCGCGGCGGCGCCATGTCCAGCATCGGCCGCAGATGCGCGGCGAACCGCCGCATACGCGTCATGAAGGCGCGGTAGGCGGTGGCGTCCGCGTTCGAAAGTCCTGTGCTGCCAGCTGCGGAGAGCGAGATATGCGTGCCCTCCGGCGAGAGCAGGATGGTCGGCATTTTCTCGGCGGCGAAGGTGAGGCCGTGGCGGGCGAGGCCGAGTTCGTCGGATATGGCGCGGGGCAGTTGGTGCAGCAGATGCGCGCAGCCGGACACGCTGAATCCGGGGGCGAAATCGCGTGTGACGGCGGCGCCGCCGAGCCGGTCGGCGGCTTCCAGCACCAGCACGCGCTTGCCGGCGCGGGCCAGATAGGCGGCGCAGGTCAGGCCATTATGGCCGCCGCCGATGATGATGGCGTGGGGGCGCCTGCTCACCGCGGCGCACCCAGGCGCAGATCGCGCAATATTTCGCGCGCGGCATTGGCGCCCGGGGCGCCCATCACGCCGCCGCCCGGATGCGTGCTCGATCCGCACATATACAGGCCCGGCACGGGGCTTCGATATTGCGAATAGCCGGGCACCGGGCGGTTGAACAGCAACTGGTCCATGGTGAGCTCACCCTGGAAGATGTTGCCTTCGGTCAGGCCGACTTCATTTTCGATATCCCAGGGCGTGCGGATTTCGGCGTGCAGAATGAGCTTGCGGAAATCCGGGCTGTGGCGCGCGATCGCTTCGATGACGGTGTCGCCGAACGCGCGGCGCTTCACATCGTCCCAGTCTCCGTTGGCCAATTTATAAGGACAATATTGCACGAACACCGACATGTAATGCTTGCCGTCGGGCGCCATGGTCGGATCGATTTGCGACGGAATCAGCATGTCCACATACGGCGCCTGGGACCAGGTGCCGGCTTTCCAATCGTCGTAAGCGCGCTCCATCATCGCAATCGAGTCGGTGATGTGCAAGTCGCCGCGGATGCAGGGGGCGCCTTCGGGAATGGCGGGGAATGTCGGCACCGCATCGAGCGCGATGTTCAATTTTCCGGAGGAGCCGCGGATCTTGAAGTTCTGCACCTGGCGCAGAAATTCGCCCGGCAAGTCGCCTTTATCGACCAGGCCGAGAAAGGTGCGTTTTACGTCCAAACCCGAAATGACCATCTTGGTTTTCACTTCGGTGCCGTCGGCGAGCGCCACACCGGTCACACGGCCGCCTTCGGTCAGCACATGTTCGGCGCCGGCCGCGGTGCGGATTTCGCCGCCGCTGGCCTGCAACGATGCGGCGAGCGCGTTGGTCACCGCACCCATGCCGCCGCGGGCAAAGCCCCAGGCGCCGACCGCGTCGTCGATATCGCCCATATAATGATGCAGCAGCACATAGGCGGTGCCGGGCGAGCGCGGCCCGAGTGCCGTGCCGATGATGGAGCTGCCGGCCAGGTGCGCCTTGACGATGTCGCTTTCGAAATACTCGTCAAGGAAATCGGCGCAGCTCATAGTCCAGAAACGCAACGTGTCATACATGCGCGCCTCCCCCATGCGATGGAAGCGCGCGCCCAGATAGAGCAGCTCCATGATATCGCGCGGATTGAACGATGTCGGGTCGGGCGGGGTGCGCATCAGCAACGGTTTGATGAAGCGGCATTGCCGCAGCATATCGCGCGCAAAACGGTCATAGGCTTCGGCATCGCGCGGCGAGTGGCGGGAGATTTCGCGGCGCAGCGCGTCATGATTGTCGTACAGCGCCAGGTGCCCGCCATCGCGCATCATGGTGCAACCACCTTCATACGGAATGATCTGGAGACCGTGGCGCGGCAATTCCAGCGTGCGCATGATTTCCGGCCGCAGCAGGCTGCACACGTACGAGCAGTTCGAGTAGGTGAAATCCTGGTATAGCTGCCGGCTGACGGCGGCGCCGCCGATATATGGGTTGCGTTCGGCGACCAGCACCGTCAGCCCGGCGCGCGCCAGATAGCAGGCGGTGATCAGGCCGTTATGGCCCGCCCCCAGCACCACCGCATCATACCGCGCCCGTTTGGCAATCGCCGTCACCGCACCTGCGCCCTTCACAGCCCTCGCACATTGAATAGAGTAGCAGGGCGCGGCGCGTCGGTCCACCTGATTCTATATGACCATTCAAAATCTGGAGGGCTCAGGTGGCCGGCCGGACAGTATTTGTCCCAAAATCGCGCGAAAACACGCCTCTTGTCCTGGGCATGTGCGCATGCTTAAATTGAATGGTCGTATAGAAACCGGGGCATGGACCGATGGCCACACCCGACCCTTTGCCGTGACCGGCGGCGTGCTCGGCGCTGTGGCGGACCGGCTGCGCGGGCGATGGCTGCTGATCGTGCCGCCGCTGCTGTTCCTGGTCGTGTTCTTTCTGGTTCCGTTCGCGTTTGCGTTCAAAATCAGTTTCGCCGACGCTGTCATCGCGATTCCGCCGTTTTCGCACCTGTTGGGCAGCACGCCGGATGGACACACCACGCTCACGGTAACGTTCGACAATTACAAATATCTGTTCACCGACGACGTCTATCTGCTGTCGTATATCTTCTCGCTGCGCACGGCCTTCTTTTCAACCATCATTTGCCTGCTGATGGGCTACCCGATAGCCTATGCCATTGCACGGGCGCCGCGCAGCACGCAAACCATGTTGCTGCTCCTGATTATTTTGCCGTTCTGGACATCGTTTCTGCTGCGCGTGTATGCGTTGCAGGGCATTCTCAGCGAGCATGGGCTGCTGAACAGTGCGCTGCTGGCGCTCGGCATCATTCATGCGCCGTTGCGGATCATGCATACCACGCTCGCGGTCTATATCGGCATCATCTACAGCTATTTGCCGTTCATGATCCTGCCGCTTTATGCCACGCTGGAGAAACTGGACGGCACGTTGCTGGAAGCCGCGGCCGATCTTGGCACACCGCCATGGCGATCATTTGTCGATATTACGCTGCCATTGTCGCTGCCGGGCATCATCGCCGGGTCGCTGCTGGTTTTCATTCCGGCGATCGGCGAATTCGTCATCCCCGCATTGCTGGGCGGGCCGGACAGTCTGATGATCGGCCGCGTGTTGTGGGACGAGTTTTTCGCCAATCATAATTGGCCGGTGGCGTCCGCCGTGGCGACCGCGTTCCTGGTTCTGCTGGTGGGGCCGATTGCGCTATACCAATATTATCAGATGAAGGATCAAGCGGCGCCATGACCGCCAAATTGCCGCTCGGCCATGTGGTGGTGCTCGTTCTGGGCCTGACGTTCCTGTATTTGCCGATTTTGGTGCTGATCGCGTATTCGTTCAACGCGTCGGCGCTGGTGACGGTATGGGGCGGGTTTTCCGCCGTGTGGTACGCGCGGTTGCTGCATAATCCGCAGGTATTGTCCGCGGCGTTGCTGTCGCTGGAAGTGGGCGTGGCAGCGACCAGCATTGCCGTGTTGCTGGGCACGCTGGCCGCGGTGGCGCTTGTGCGCATACCGCGATTTCGCGGGCGATTTCTGCTGACCGGCATGGTGCATGCACCGCTGGTGGTGCCGGAAATCATTACCGGCATTACGCTCTTGCTGCTGTTCGTGTCGATGGCGGACGCGCTGGGCTGGCCGCGGCATCGCGGCTATATCACGCTGGTGCTGGCACATATTTCGTTTTGCATGGCGTATGCGGTGGTGACGATCCAGCCCCGGCTGGCCGGCGCCGATCGGGCGCTGGAGGAGGCGGCAATGGATCTGGGTGCCTCACCGCTGCGCGCCTTCGTGGAAATCACGCTACCGATCATTTCACCAGCGCTGGTTTCCGCCTGGCTCCTGGGGCTGACTTTGTCGCTGGATGATCTGGTGATTTCCAGCTTCGTCGCCGGGCCCGGATCGAGCACGCTGCCGATGGTGATTTATTCGAAGGTGAAATTGGGTGTCAGCCCGGACATGAACGCGCTGGCAAGCCTGGTGATTATGATGGTGGGGATTGGGGTTGCTTGCGCGGGGTGGGTGATGCGTAGGGCGGAGGTACAGCGGCTTAAGGATCGGCAGTTGGCAGAGCAGGGGTAGCGTATCTTGGCAGTGAAGGAAGAGTCTTATTTTTTGAAAAAAAGAAGCAAAAAACTTTTGCACTTTGCGGCCAACCAATTGTTTCACAGGGAAACCCGAATGCTGCCCGCAGCGAGCAAAAGTTTCTTGGTTCTTTTTTCAAAAAAGAACTAGTTTCGTCTACCGCCGCCGCGAAAGAGGTGGGCTGAAGCCCACCTTACGCTGCCTTCGCCTGCTTCTTGCCGTAAAACGACTCACCGTTCGCCGCCATATCCCGCAACAACTGCGGCGGCGCGAACCGCGCCCCATAAAGCTGCGCCAACCGGTCGCACGTCTCGACAAACTTGCCGACGCCCACGCCCTCGATCAGGCTGATCGGCCCGCCGGTCCAGGGCGCAAAACCCCACCCCAGAATGGCGCCCACATCGGCTTCGCGCGCGTTTGTGGCGACGTTGTCGGCCATGCAGCGCGCCGCCTCCACCGCCTGCCGATAGAGCAGACGCGTGCGGATTTCCTCGATCAGCGCGGTGTCCGCCTCGGTGACATGCACCGGCGCAAGATCGGCCAGGCCCGGCCAGAGTTTTTTCGTGCCGTCGGCAGCGTAATCGTAAAAACCCTTGCCATTCTTGCGGCCCAGGCGGCCAAGCTCGGTCACCATCTTGGCAATCAACGCATCGACCGGCCCGGCCTGATACGCGTCGCCGAGGTCCTTCCGCGCCTGCTCCCGCACCTTGTAGGAAAGATCCAACGCCACATCGTCGTTCATTTCGAGCGGCCCGCGCGGCATGCCGGTGGCGCGGCCGACATTGTCGATAATGGCGGGGGCAATGCCTTCCACCAGCATTTCCAGCCCTTCCTGCACGAAGGTGCCGAAGCAGCGGCTCGTGTAAAAACCGCGGCTGTCATTCACCACAATCGGCGTCTTGCGGATTTTCAGCACGTAGTCGATGGCTTTGGCCACCGTCTCCTGGCTGGTCTTGGCGCCGACGATGATTTCCACCAGGCCCATCCGGTCGACCGGCGAGAAGAAATGAATGCCGATGAATTTGTCGGGCCGCACGCTGACTTCGGCCAATCCCGTGATCGGTAGCGTGGAGGTGTTGCTGCCGAACACCGCCGTTTCCGCCAATTGTGCCTCGGCGCGCGTGGTGACGTCGGCTTTCAGCGCGCGATCCTCGAACACCGCTTCCACCACCAGATCGGCACCTGCAATCGCGCCGTAATCCGTCGTCGGATGGATCAGCGCCAGCAGCGCATCGGCTTTTTCCTGCGTCAGCTTGCCGCGCTTGATGGATTTTTCCGTCAGCTTGCGGGAATAGTCCTTACCCCTGTCGGCGCCTTCCTGCGTCGTATCGATCAGCACCGTTTCGATGCCAGCAAGCGCCTGCACATAGGCGATGCCGGCGCCCATCATGCCCGCGCCCAGCACGGCAACTTTCTTTGCCTCCGATTTGGCAAAACCTTCGGGCCGGCTTGCACCCTTGCCGAGCTGATCCATCGCCAGGAACAACGTGCGGATCATGCCACGCGCCTGCGGCGTGCTCGCTGTATTGGCGAAATAGCGGCTTTCGATGCGCAGCGCCGCGTCGATCGGCACCTGCAACCCCTCATAAACACATTTCATAATATTGATCTGCGCCGGATAATTGCCAAAGCTCTGCTTGCGCAGCATCGCGTTGCCCATGACGAACACTTGCGACGTCGCCGGCGTGTACGGCCCGCCACCGGGGATCTTGAATTCCTTCTTGTCCCACGGCGCCACGGCATCGCCTTTGGTAGCGATCCATTCCTTCGCATTGGCAACAAGCTGGTCCAGCGGCACTACCGCGTGCACCACGCCAAGCGCCAGTGCCTCCGCAGGTGACAAGGATTTGCCTTCCAGCAACAGCGGCAACGCCTTCATCGCACCCACCAACCGCGGCAGGCGCTGCGTCCCGCCGGCGCCCGGCAACAACCCAACCTTGGATTCCGGCAATCCCAACTGGATCTTCGGCACATCAGCAACAACGCGGTAATGGCAGGCCAGCGCCAGTTCCAGTCCGCCGCCGAGCGCCAGGCCGTTCAGCGCCGCCGCCACCGGCTTGCCGCAGGTTTCCAGGCTGCGAAACAATTTGTTCAGCGTATAGCACGCCTCGAACAATGCGCGCTGCGCCGCCTCGCCGCCGCGGCCGCTGCCCAGGCTGCCGCCGCCCAGCTCGCCCAAATCGGCGCCCGCACAAAATCCGGATTTCTTGCCGCTGGTGAAAATCGCGCCCTTGATAGCCGCGTCGGAGGATATGCGCGCCACGAGCTCGCCGATTTCGCGAATGACGTCGGCGGTCAGCGTGTTCATCGAGCGGCCGGGCACGTCGAACGTGATGAGCGCGATGCCGGCGTCGTCGATGTCGATTGCGAAATTGTTCATGGCGGGACCTCAGGAAGAAAGAAAGTCTTCTTTTTTGAAAAAAAGAAGCAAAAAACTTTTACTCTTGCGCCCTCACCCCCTGACGTGGACTTGCTCAACCTTGCGCGGAACCAAACAGACAAAAGTTTTTTGGTTCTTTTTTTCGAAAAAGAACACGTCTTCTTCTACACCCGCTCGATCACCGTCGCGGTCCCCATGCCCGCACCAACGCACAACGTGATCAACGCCGTTTCCTTATCGGTGCGTTCCAACTCGTCCAGCACGGTGCCCAAAATCATCGCACCCGTGGCACCCAGCGGATGGCCCATCGCGATCGCGCCGCCATTCACGTTGATCTTGTCGTGCGGAATATCCAGTACCTTCATGAAGCGCATCACCACGCTCGCGAACGCCTCGTTCAGCTCATACAGGTCGATATCCTCCACCCGCATGCCGAGCCGCTTGAGCAGTTTTTCGGTGACCAGCGCCGGCCCGGTCAGCATGATGGACGGCTCGCTGCCGATGCTCGCCATGCCACGGATGCGCGCGCGCGGCTTCAACCCCGCCGCTTCGCCGGCTTCCTTGGTGCCGATCAGCACGCCCGCCGCGCCATCGACAATGCCGGACGAATTGCCGGCGTGGTGCACATGGTTCACGCGCTCCACTTGCGGATAGCGCTGCATCACCACCGCATCGAAACCCATTTCGCCGGGCGCGGTAAAGGCCGGCTTCAGCGACCCCAGCGACTGCATGGTGGTTTCGGGCCGCATATGTTCGTCACGGTCCAGGATCGACAGGCCCATCTGGTCGCGCACGGCCACCACGCTGCGGGCAAAACGTCCTTCGTCCCAAGCCTTGGCCGCACGCTTCTGGCTTTCCACCGCGTAGGCGTCCACATCGTCACGGGAGAAGCCGTCGAGTGTCGCGATCAGATCGGCCCCGATGCCTTGCGGCGCGAAGTAGGTTTTGAACGCGCTGGACGGATCGAGCGGCCAGGCACCGCCGTCGGAGCCCATCGGCACGCGGCTCATGCTCTCCACGCCGCCGCCGATCGCCATCATCGCCTCGCCGGACTTCACCTTGGCGGCAGCCATGTTGCAGGCCTCCAGGCCGCTGGCGCAGAAGCGGTTGATCTGCACGCCGGCGGTGCTCTGCGCGTAGTCGGCGTTCAGCACGGCGGTGCGGGCGATGTCGGAGCCCTGTTCGCCGACCGGCGCCACGCAGCCGAGCACCACGTCGTCGACGATGGCGGTGTCGAGGTGATTGCGGTCACGCAGCGCTTCGAGCACCTGGGTGGCGAGCGACAGAGCGGTAATTTCGTGCAGCGCGCCGTCCTTGCGGCCTTTGCCGCGGGGCGTGCGCACAGTGTCGAAAATATAGGCGTCCGGCATCGTTCGCTCCCGCGTTAGGTTTAATCAATCGACTAAACAATATGTGGCGGTGAAGCAAGGGCAGGAAGGAAACTGTTCTTTTTTGAAAAAAAGAACCAAAAAACTTTTACGCGTTGGGCGCCGCGCAAGCCCACGCAATGAGCCGTCTGGTGATAGAGGCGTGGGAGCAAAAGTTTTTTGCTTCTTTTTTTCCAAAAGAAGGCCTGTCTTCCTACGCGTGCGAATTCATCCGCCGATACACAAACGCCGGCGCCGGCGCCGCGCTCTCCTCCGCCGCTTCCGCCATCAGATAATGCTGCGGCGACAGCTCGCAGGCCGGATCGGTCAGGCCCGCATCGCCGAGAATGGCAAAAGCCTGGCAGCGGCAGCCGCCCCAGTCGGCCTCGCGGCGGTCGCAGCTTTGGCAAGGTTCGGGCATCCAAGCGGTGCCGCGGTAGCGGCGAAACGGCTCGCTCTCCCAAACCTCGGCGAGCGAGGTGGCGCGCACGTTCGGGAAGTCGAAGCCGGGGAGGCTTTCGGCGGCATGGCACGGCAGCGCGCGGCCGGCTGGCGAGATGTTGATGAAGCGTTGCGCCCAGCCGCCCATGCAGCTTTTCGGCCGGGCAGCGTGATAGTCGGGCACCACATAGTCTATCACCATGCGGCCGCGCAGCCGTTCGCGCGCCGCCTCAACCACGTCGGTGCTCTCTTCGAGCTGCGCGCGGGTCGGCATCAGCGCGGCGCGGTTCTTCAGGCCCCACCCATAATATTGAACGTGCGCGATTTCGACGCGCTCGGCTTGCTGCTCCTCGGCAAAGGCCAGCATGGCCGCGACGCGGCCGGCATTATGGCGATGGATAACGAAATTCAGCGTCAGCGGCAGGCCGGCGCCGCGGATGCGCGCCGCCGCGGCGCGCTTCTTGACGAACGCGCCTTCGTAGCCGCCGATGCGGTCGTTTTCCTTCGGGTCAATATCCTGGAAACTGAGCTGGATGTGGTCGATGCCGGCCTGGCGCAGCGCCTCCATGGCCCGGTCGTCCAACGTGACGCCGCTGGTGATGATGTTGGTGTAAATGCCGCCTTTGGCGGCGCGATGCACCAGGCCGGGCAGGTCACGGCGCGCCATCGGTTCGCCGCCGGTGAAGTGGATTTGCAGCACGCCCATCGCCGCCGCCTCGTCAATGACGCGCAGCCAGATTTCGGGCGGCAATTCGTCGCGCACCGGGTCCAGCGCCAGCGGGTTGCTGCAATAGGGGCATTGCAGCGGACACCGATGGGTCAACTCGGCGATCAGCCCCATCGGCGGTGGAAACGCGGGCACCACGCCGGCCGGCATGGGGAACGGCGCGTTCACAGCCGCACCGCGCCGCGGGCCGCGAGGTCATGCAGCATCGGCCACAGATCCGCCTCGATGACGGCAGCCGGCGCGTCGAATTTTTCAGCCAGCGCCGCGGCGATCGCGGCGACGGAACGGATGCCATCCATCAGTTTCAGCACTTCCACCGCATGTTCATCGGGCACGAACGCCCGCTCGGGGCCCAGCACGATCCAGGCGGCGCGTACCTGGTCGAAGCGCAGCTTCATGCCGGCGCCGAAGCGCGGCACGGTGGCGCTGTCGTTGAGTATGGGGGCCGGTATGGACAGGTCTGCGGACATAAAAAAAACCAGGGAGCACCGCTCCCTGGCTCCTATACTCGGTGCAACCCACCCCGCGCCAGATTTGCCGACGGCAGGGCAGGAACGCCCCCGCCGCCTGCCGGCCCCCTATGAAAAGCCGGCGGCGACGGAAACGCGAAACATGGGGCGATGCCCCCGGAAATCCTTACTTCTTGGCTTCAGCGCAGGCATAGGAGTTGATTTCCGCGCCGAGCGCGATTTCAACAACCTTGGGTGCTTTCCAGCTCATTCGTCATACTCCCTATGGTGGGCTCTAAATCTCACGCGGCCCGCCCCATCCTTTGGTCCGAGACAATCCCGCGTCAATCCCACTTAAGGCCAGCAAGACGGGTTTTCAAACCAAGTTCACGTGAAACCGCGGCCACAAAGCAGGTAAGGTCTTCTTTTTTGAAAAAAAGAAGCAAAAAACTTTTGCTCCTACGCCCGCATCACCGCACGGTCCTCGCGTCATCCAGCACGGAAGCAAAAGAGCAAAAGTTTTTTGTTCTTTTTTTCAAAAAAGAACACTTCCTTCCTAATACACCACCACACTGCGAATGCTCTCGCCGCGCGTCATCAGCTCAAACCCCTCATTGATTTCATCCAGCGGCAGCACGTGGGTGATCAGATCATCGATGTTGATCTTGCCTTCCATGTACCAGTCGACGATTTTCGGCACATCGGTGCGGCCGCGCGCGCCGCCGAACGCCGAGCCCTGCCACACCCGCCCGGTGACGAGCTGGAACGGCCGGGTCGAGATTTCCTGGCCCGAGGCGGCCACGCCGATGATCGTGCTCTTGCCCCAGCCGCGATGCGCACATTCCAGCGCCTGGCGCATCAGCGTGGTGTTGCCGACGCATTCAAAGCTGTGGTCCGCCCCGCCGCCGGTCAGTTCGACCAGGTAGGGCACCACGTCGCCCTCGATTTCCTTCGGGTTGACGAAGTGGGTCAGCCCGAATTTTTCCGCCAGCGCCTTGCGGCCCGGGTTGATGTCGACACCCACGATCTTGTCGGCGCCGGCCAGCTTCGCCCCCTGAATGACGTTCAGGCCGATGCCGCCGAGCCCGAACACCACCACGTTCTCGCCGGGCTTGACGCCGGCGGTGAAGATCACCGCGCCGACGCCGGTGGTGACGCCGCAGCCGATATAGCAAATCTTCTCGAACGGCGCGTCCTCCCGCACCTTCGCCAGCGCAATTTCCGGCAGCACGGTGAAATTGGCGAACGTGCTGCAGCCCATGTAATGCGCGATCGGCTTGCCGCCGAACGAAAAGCGGCTGGTGCCGTCCGGCATCAATCCCTTGCCCTGTGTCGCGCGGATGGCGGTGCACAGATTCGTCTTGCGGCTCAAGCAGCTTTTGCACTGGCGGCATTCCGGCGTGTAGAGCGGAATGACATGGTCGCCCTTTTTCAGGCTGCGCACGTCGGGCCCGACATCCACCACCACGCCGGCGCCCTCATGGCCCAGAATGCTCGGAAAAATCCCTTCCGAGTCCAGACCGGACAGCGTGTATTTGTCGGTGTGGCATATGCCGGTGGCCTTGATTTCCACCAGCACTTCGCCTGCCTTCGGGCCTTCCAACTGCACTGTTTCGATGCTGAGCGGTTTGCCAGCCTCCCAGGCTACTGCGGCGCGCACATCCATGGTTACGTGTTCCTTCCTGTTTCTCTCTAAATCGATCAAAAATTCCACACACGAGTCAGTCCGAACCGCCAACCTGCCTCAGCCAGTCTGGCAAGTTATAGAAATTCGTGACCCGCGCGATGCGTCCGTCGCGCACCGCGAAGAACGCGCCGGCCGGCAGCACATAGGTCTGGCCGTGCGCCGGCGGCAATCCCTCATCGGCGGCGAGATAAGTGCCGTGCACGGTAAATTCTGCCGCGGCGCGCGCGCCATCCGCTGTCGCCATAACCACAAGATCGCGCAATTCCTCCTGATACGCGCCGTTCATGCGCGCCATGAAGGCGCGGAATGCATCGACACCGACCTCGCGCGTGCCCTGATTGATGTCGTGCGCGACATCGTCGGTCAGCAGCGCCAGCATGGCTTCGGCGTCGCCGCGGTTGAACGCGTCGTAATAGGCGGTCACTAACGAAATCGTGGCGGCGCTCATTCAATCCTCCGGAACGGCTTCGGCGCAGGCGGGCGGGGGCGCCGGCCAGTCGCGGAAATTGCGCACTGCCCCATTACCCCGCACCGCGTCCAGCCGCGCGCCGTCGAGATCGGCGAATACCAGCGATGGCGCGTCCAGCACGCCGCGCGCGACCACGCCGTCCGCGGCAAAGCCGCGATCGACCGGGCCGAACACCGCGGCATAGCCATGGTTTTCGTCCACCGATGCCAGCGCCGGCGCGGTGCCGACGGTGGGTGCGATGGCGACGAAACATTGGTTTTCCAGCGCCCGCGCGCGTGCGGACAGGCGCACCCGGTTGAAGCCGTGCAGGCTGTCCGTGCAGCTCGGCGCGAGGATCAGCCAGGCGCCCGCCGCGGTTTGCGCGCGCACCAGCGGCGGAAATTCGACATCGTAGCAGATCGCGATGCCGACCCGGCCCCAGTCGGTGGCGAACACGCGCGGCGGCGCGCCGGGCGCCACGCCCCAGCTCTCGGCCTCGAACCGGGTCATTACGCTCTTGTCCTGGCTGGCCATGCGGCCGTCCGGCGCGATCAGCGGCGCACGATTGACAATGTGGCCGCCGGTGCGCCACGGCAGCGTGCCGGGCAACAGCCAGATCCCGTGCCGGCGCGCCGCGTCGCGAAAGCCATCCAGCAACGCGGGCGCGGCCGCGGACACGCAGGCCAGCTCGCCCGCCGGGGTGCCGGCGCCGCCGAGTGAAACCGCCACCTCCATGCTGGCATATTCCGGCAGCACCGCCAGTTCGGCGCCGCCGCCACGCGCGTCCGCCAACACGGCATCCAGCTTGTCCCAGAAGGCCGGCAGCGTGGCGGGGGCGGTGACGTGATATTGCGCGAGGGCAAGCCGCAGCACGCTCATGGCGGGGATGCCGCGTGCAGGTTTTTCATCCAGAAGGTCAGCGTCTTGGTGTCCTCGGCGGCGGCGCCGACATCCTTCCAGGTCATCCGGCAGGTCAATCCCGGCTGCTTCACATAGCCGCGGTGGGTCCAGAAGCCATCGAGCCCGATCGCGCCGGCGGGCCGCATCGGATGGTCCTGTGGCCGGTCCACGGCGCAGAACATGCAGGCGCGCGCACGCCCCAGCGCGCGGGCGCGCGCTTCGCGCAGCTCGAAGAACCGCACGCCGATGCCCTGGCCGCGATAGGCGTCCAGCAGGACGGACTCGCCGAAATAGAACAACGTCGCGGGATCGAGCCCGGCTGCCTCGATCGGTGCGCGCACGTCGGCGCTGGCCTCGCTCATCGGCAGGCACGTGCTGGCCCCGACCACAGCATCGCCATCGCGCGCGATGGCGATGCCGGCGCCCGGCGCGTTGACGTAGGTTTCCAGGTAGCCGGCCTCATACGCTTCGGAGCCGTCATACAAATAAGGCCAGGCGCGGAACACGGTGACCCGCAGCGCGGCCACGGCCGGCAGCAGCGGCGCCAGAGCAGGGCCGTGCTCCATCGCCACCGTCACACCGCCAGCCGCCATCATTCCTCCCGCGCCCGCTCATTACCGCCAAGCGGGCGCGGAGGAAAACTCAGCCTTTAGTCGCGGGCACGCTCAATACGGATAGGGGTAGCCGCAGCCATACGGGTAACCGTAGGGGTAGCCGCAATAGCCGCCGCCGACGATCACCGGGCCGCCCCAGCCATAGCCGCCGTGCCATCCGTAGCCGCCCCAGCCACCATGGTAACCATAGCCATATCCGCCGTAGCCACCGTGGTACCCGTAGCCGCCATAGCCGCCATGATAGCCGCCGCCATATCCGCCGTGATACCCGCCGCCGCCGCCGCCATGGTAGCCGCCCCAACCGCCCCCGCCGCCGCCGCCGCCATGGAAACCGCCGCCGCCACCGGCGTGGCCGCCGCCACCGCCACCATGCGGCCCCGCCAGCGCGGGTGCGGGTGACGCCAGCAACCCAACCGCCAATGCGGCCCCAGCTAATCCCAGAAAAGTTGTAGATTTTAATTGGTTCATGGTGAGCGCCTCCAAGCAACGCCTGGACGTCATATTGGTAGGGACTTGCGTCAAAACATGGGCAGAATCCTTGCGAAGAGTATCAGCCGCAGGGTCTGTTACAGAACTTTCGCTGACGAGTCAGATACGGTGTGTTTGTGAGCACCGGAGCGGAGCGGCCTTTTGGGGCCGTGAGCACCGGCGCGGAACAAACACGCCGTAGCTGGCCGTCAGGGGGAGTTCTGGGACAGACCCGGCCGCTTGGCGCCGTCGCCCGCCCGCACCATAGTGCCGCCCGAATTGCTGGAGGCACTGCCATGCGCCGATTTCATGCCGTTCTACTTGCTGCCACGTGCCTGTTGCCGCCGGTTGCGGGCGCATCCGCCGGCGCCGGCACCGTGCCGGACACCGCCCTGGATCAAGCCATCCACGGCCCTCAGCGGACGCCGAAATTCGTCGGCCGCGACGGCGCCCGTCATCCGGCCGAGCTGCTGACATTGTTCGGCGTCCGGCCGAATGCGACCGTCGTCGAGGTCTCGCCCGGCGCCGGCTATTGGACTGAAATTCTCGCACCGTACCTGCGCGCTTTCGGCACCTATTACGTTGCCGTGCCGAGTGGCGGGGGCAAGGAAGCGGCGTTCTTCCGCAACCGGGTGGCGACGGAGCGGCCGCTGTTCAGCCACGTGATCGTGACCGAACTCGGCGCCGGCCATACCGACATTGCGCCGCCGGGCAGTGCCGACGTCGTGCTGACGTTCCGCAACCTGCATAACTGGATGGAGGACGGCACCGCCGATGAAGTCTTCGCCGCATTCTACCGCGCGCTGAAACCGGGTGGGATCCTCGGCGTGGAGGAGCATCGCGGGCGCACCGATATCCCGCAGGACCCGAAGGCCGAGAACGGCTATGTGCGGCAGGATTACACCGTGGCGCTCGCGCAGAAGGCCGGTTTCGTCCTGGTGGGCAGTTCCGAGGTGAATGCCAATCCGAAGGACACCAAGGATTGGCCTAAAGGCGTGTGGACGTTGCCGCCGACCTTCGCGCTGGGGGACACGGATCGGGCGAAATATGCGGCGATCGGCGAGGCCGATAATTTCGAGTTGAAATTCAAAAAGCCTTGAAGAAGGACGGCCAGGGGCGGTGCCCCTGCCCTTTTTTGTGGTCTGGCCACCACCCCAATCCAAAGATTGACCCGCCCCTCCGCTTTTTCCTTCCCAGCAGCGGCGCCATGGACCTAAGACCAGCGCCCAACTGAACACCGCAGATGCACCGCCCATGACACTCGCCAGCCGCGCCCGCCGCGGCGCCGCCATCGTTTTGCTGTCGCTGCGGCCGGCACACGCAGCTCCGCCGCCCGCCCCCGAACCGTCCCAGCCCGCCCCCGTGGCCCGCATCGCCCCGGTCATCGATACCTATTTCGGCACCACGCTCACCGATAATTACCGCTGGATGGAGGGCGACCCCACCGCCGAATTCCGCGACTTGCTGACCGCATCCAGCCGCTTCGCCGACAGCCAGATCGGCCGCGTGCATGGCCGCGAAAAACTGCTGGAAGACATCGACAATTTCAGCGTGCCCTACGTCCTGGTCTCCGACGTCACGCCGGACGGCGACAGCCTGTTCTATTTAAAACGCGGCCCCACCGATGACGTCGCCCGCCTGACCAGCGGCGGCGCCGGCGGGCACGAACATGTGCTCGTCGATCCCGAAATGCTGCCGGACGCGCCGCCAAACTCGGAAATCGACCAGATCGCGCCGTCGCCGGACGGCGCCTATGTCGCCTTCGGCCTTGCCGACAACGGGCCGGACAGCAGCGTGCTGCGCGTCTACGACACGGTCCACCGCGAAGCGCTCAGCGAACATATCCCCGGCGCGCGCTTCGCCGCCGTCGCATGGCTGCCGGACAGCTCAGGGTTTTACTACACGCGGCCCTATGACGGCGGCGGCACCGACCGGCGGTTTCTGCGCCTGGCGGTGTTTCTGCATCATCTCGGCGCCAGCACCGACGCCGACGTGGCGGTGCTCGATGCCGCGCAAATGCCGTTTCCATTCCACGCTCAGACGATCGTGCCGCGCCTGGTGCTGCCGGCAGGCGCCGATTACGCGCTGGCCGTCATCTCCGATGGGGTCAGCCAGGAAGTCGCGGTGTATGACGCGCCGCTGAACCAGCTCACCCAGCGCCCCGCGCCATGGAAAAGCCTCGCTGCCGAAGGCGACGGCGTCACTGAGGTGTCGGTCAGCGGCGCGCTGGCGTTTCTGCTCACCCATGCCGGCGCGCCCACTGCCCGCGTGGTGACCGAGGACCTGGCCGACCCCGGCTTTGCCGGCGCCCGCACCGTGCTGCCGGCGGGTGACGGCGTGATCACCGGCATCGCCGCCGCGTCCGACGCGCTTTATGCGGCCCGGCGCCACGGCTCCGGCATGGAATTGCTGCGGCTGGACTACACGCAAACGGTGCCGGAACAGGTGCGCCTGCCGTTTCCGGGCACCATCGCACCGGCCTATGACGGCCCTGGCGGGCTGGTCGGCGACCCGCGTGCCGCCGGCGTGTTCCTCAGCCTCGAATCCTGGATGCACCCAAAAACCTGGCTGCATTACGACCTGCGCCTGCACCGCGTGGTGGATCCGGGCGTGGTTCCCGATTTTCCGCGCGACGTATCCGCCTATCAGGCGGTGGAAACGGTCGCGAAGGCGAAGGACGGCACGAGCATTCCGCTCTCGCTCATCAGCCGCCGCGATGCACCGCATGACGGGGCCCGGCCGGTGCTGCTCGAGGCCTATGGCGCCTATGGTTATGCGTTCGACGCACGTTTCGTCCCGGCGGCGCTCGCCTGGGCGGACCAGGGTGGTATCTACGCGGTGGCGCATGTACGCGGCGGCGGCGAGCTCGGCACGCCGTGGCGCGATGCCGGCCGCTTTGCCGACAAGGTGAACAGCGTCACCGATCTGATCGCCTGTGCCGACGCGTTGACCGCGCAGGGCTACAGCAACCCGGCCCGTATCGCCGCCGCGGGCACCAATGCGGGCGCCATCGCCGTGGCCGGCGCCATGCTGCAAAAGCCCGACGCGTTCCGCGCAGTGCTGTTGCGCGCCGGCCTGCTGAACCCGCTGCGATCGGAGGAATATCCCAGCGGCGCCAATAACGTGGCCGAATTCGGCAGCGCGCACGAGCCGAGCCAGTTTCCCGCCCTGCTGGCGATGGACGCCTATCAGCATGTGCGCGACGGCGTGGCCTATCCGGCCGTGCTGCTGACCGGCAACCTGAACGACCGCGTCGTGCCGGCCTGGCAACCGGCGAAAATGGCCGCGCGCCTGGCGGCATCGACGAATTCGGGCCGGCCCGTGCTGCTGCGCGTGGTGCAGGACACGGCGCGCCCCGGCCACGCCCAGCGCGAGAAGCTGGAAGCCGAGGAATTGTCGTTTCTGTTGTGGCAACTGGACATGCCGGATTTCGCGCTCGAAGCGCCCGCGCCGCCGCCGCCGGTGGCCAAGCCGACGCGGCGGAAAAAGAAGTAAGAAAGTGTTCTTTTTTGAAAAAAAGAACCAAGAAACTTTTGCTCCGTCGCCTGCACGACCCAATTCGACCAGGGTCACGTACGCCAGGTAGCTGAAGTTTTTTTACTTCTTTTCTTCAAAAATAAGTCTTACTCTTTTTCTAATGGCGCCGCCCGCTCTGCCTGGGCGACACAGTCGGCGGCTTCGTTGCGGGGGGGACGGTGACGTAGACCACGCCGAGGCTCAGGGGCAGCATCCACACCGCGCGCACCAGCAGCGGCAG
>Ga0116229_10002156_pt1 | contig 31588 bp, 27 predicted proteins | sample S1TSphgellanicum_3_FD_87313 | JGI IMG/M metagenome (GOLD analysis project Ga0116229, IMG submission 87313) | Host-associated microbial communities from peat moss isolated from Minnesota, USA - S1T2_Fc - Sphagnum magellanicum MG | ecosystem: Host-associated > Plants > Peat moss > Unclassified...
TGTGTGTGTGTGTGTGTGTGTTTATTGGTTGATTAATTTATACCTTTGACTGGCTTTAGTATTTTTGTTTAGTAGAATTTGCTACAAATTTACACCGTTACGACACCCTACATCACGACATTACACGTCACAACAATTATGATATATTGGGAAAAAAATTGTATAATATAAATTCTTAAATCAAATGAAGGATTAAACATATGAAATGTATTTTTTCTTTATTCTTGTATTACCCACAAAGGTTTTTCCATTTACAAATGATGTCTTTAGATTTTTGTTCCAAAAGGATGGTCATTGAAATGTTATTAAATAACAAAATTTAAATATTTTTCTTTTGAATTGAATTTACATTCTATATAATTATGTACATTATTGAAGAAATTTTATGAATAAATTTTCATTTTTCATTTGAACAAATTATCAATAAGATATGAATGATCAAATTGGGGTTTTATGTAATGTTTAAATGAAATGTGGTTTAAATAGAATAAACATTAGAACATTTACACAACATGTGGGGTGGCTTGGTGGTAAAGGAATTGAACTCCATCTCTAGGGTCCTAGGATTAAACTTCACAAATGACATTCATTGTGGTCAATGAAAAAATATTGATTGTATATTTTTACCTACCTAAATTATTTAAGTTAGTTGTTCACAATGCCCTATGTAACATAGGTTCTTATTAGGTACATATTCAAATAATATTTATTTTAAATACATATTTAGATAACCTCTAGATAATTATTTATTTTAAATACCTATTTAGATAGCCTTTAAATAATTATTAAAATAGCCTATTAGCTACATAACTAATGGGTATGTAGGTATATGTGTATGTAGGTGTTTGGTAAGTAGGTAGGAGGTACATAGTAGGTTGGTAGGTAGGTAGAAATAAATAGGTCTTAGTAATTAAATAAGTACATAAATAGGAGGGAGGTAGGTAGGGTGTATGTACTTAATAAATAAGTAGAAACGTATGTACATAATAGGTAGCTAGGTAGGTACCTATTATTGAAATAGGTAGGTATGTACATAATAGGTAGGTAACTATGTAGGGTGTATGTACTTAATAAGTAAGTAGGTAGGAATGTATATAATAGGTAGGTAGGTAGGTGGTATGTATGTAGGTAGATAGATGGTGTGTACATAGGTATTTAGTAATTAAATAGGTAGGTATATATGTATAGGTACGCATCTATTATTAAATAGTCTATACATGTAGTTACTAAGTAGCATACATACCTTATGCAACTATCATTTGACTATCTTGGTTACATGTGCAACTAAGTGATGTTGTAAAAAATACAAATACATCATGAAAAAACAACCTATTGAAAAGATGAAATAGGTCATAGTTGTAACCTAATTGAAAAGAAGACCAAAATCAATCCAAATTTGAAAAGTAATCACATAGGCAACCATTCATAGTTGTAGGTGACATTTAATCATACATAGTTGCACAAGGAATCATTGCAAACGACAAGATTTTTACTCGTGAATGGGGGTTAGTAGAGTTGAAAAAAAGTTGGTAAGGGTTTGGTAGAATTGACAAGGAGCTTCCATGGCCATCGGGGAATTGGCAAGAAATTGGTTAAGCTAATAGGTAGCTAGTAATGTTGGCAAAGCTAAAAAGGAGTTGGGAAAGTTGGGAAGGAACTAGCAAACTTGAAAGGGGAAAGGGGGCTGGTAAAACTAGAAAGGAGTTGAAAAGGGGCTAAGTAGAGGATGTAGGGCTAGAAAGGAACTAAGATTAGGAAGAAATTGAAATAAATTTGAAGCAAATTGAGAAAGGTTTAGGGTTTATTAAATGAGGTGAGGTAACTAAAAGCAAAATGAATTAAGATTGAAAAAGAGGAAGGGAGGGAAAAATGAAAAGTTTATAGCACACATGATAGAAAATTCAATGGCATGAAGGAAAGTTAAGTAAAGTCTTGCACCATGACTTGCAAAATGATGTCCACCACCCTTTGCCTTACACAACTTGCTTATAATGCGTTCCACCATGTTCTGTAAATTCCTTCCACATTTTTTCACTTTCAAGCCTTAAAGCTTTCAAAAACCTTTAGCCTTCAAGCTCTCAAGCATCTATCCCCATGATGCCTTAACAATCTTTCTTCTTTCATGCCTCTCAAGCCTCTATTCCCCCTAAAGCCATCATGATTTTTCCTCTTTCACACCTTTCTAGCCTTTGTCCCCTTGAAGCCCTTGTGTTTTTCTAAACCTTCATGTGTGTTCAAGCCCCTTGCTCTTTCACCTTGAAGCTCTCTAGTGGCATTCACCACTTGTACACACTTTTTGCGACCATGAAAATCTTAGGTGAAACTTGGTTTTGCATTGATTTTGTTGAATTTCGAAGTTCCACCTTAATTATTTTTAATTGTGTTAACTTTTGCCTTATATTCAACCAATCACCTTGGCGTTTGCATGAATTTGGCCTACTTGGGTTAAATTTTTGGCACTTAATGAATACATTCAATCTTTACATGGGTTTTTTTTAAAAATTGTGTGTGAAAAAATTACATGTTTAGATTTAGCTTTTGGGTGAAGATTTTTGTTGATGTGGGTTTTTCTTGACATTCATGTCTTTGCATTGATTTTTTTCCCCCCCCCAAAAAAGGATAAAGGTCTAAACCTAGACCTTTCCCCTATGTGAAAAAATACGGGTTTTTGTGGTTTTTTTTTGTTTTCATCATCTTTTTAACATAAAGTGTTTTTTTAACCTAAAGTGTGGTATATGAGGCCATCCCTCCATTTAGTTTTTGCCTATAGGTTTTTGTTTTTGGTGTTGATGTTATCATTGTGTTGTTTTTTTCCCATGTAAAGGTTTTCTATGCATCTTCTGTTTTTATTTTTTAAATCAAGCTTGTTTTGCTTCATCAAGCTTTGCATCTTGTGATGTTTCATCACACTTCTTTTTTTAATGTTGGTTTGTCATTCTTTTCCATCATAACGTCTTCAATCTCACATCTACCTTTCTATCATGCCTACTTTTGTGTCATGTACATTGTGCTTCTTCTTTTTGTGTTTTTTATGGCACTTTTGTGCATCATTTTTACCAAATTCCATCATGCCTACTTCCTTTGTTCCTTCATCAATCAAATAGTTATATCTATATCTTTTTTTGTTTATTTTGTTATTGAGTTCATTTCTGTCTTTTTTTAATTCTTTGTTTGGTTTATGTGTGCATGTGAATGTTCTTTGAGTGTTTGTGATGTTTACTAGCTTGGTTGAGATTTTTCTCGGGTGTCATTTTTTATTTTGATGTTTTTGCATCATGTATTTTTCTACATTTTTTTGCTTCTCCATCATGGTACCTCATGTTGGTTCATGTATCAAATGTGATGAAAATCATGAATATACTTTTAAATCTTCTCTTGATAAGCCTCCTTTTGATTATGTTCAGTTGCATTTTGAAGCAAATGTTGATTTGTTTGGGCATTTTTTCAACCATTACATCTTTTTGAATCTTGACAACTTTGATATTGTTTTTAATAATTTTGCATCTAATTGATTACAAATCCCAACCATGAGCCTAATTATTTAATACATGATTATCTTAACCATTGTAAATTTGATATTGTTTTTGCATCTGATTCTTTTGTTCATCCTAGCTATGAAATTCCATTTAAATTTGATATTGAGGTGATTAACTATGAGTTTCATGTTAAGGAACTAATTTCAAAAAATTGGTTCCTTGAAATTAATGAGAAAAAATGGACAATGTTAATAAAGGAGGTTGGAGAGTGAGTAAACATGTTGAGCTTTGGGGGAAAAACATCTTTGATGAATGGAGGAGTCTTTTGTGGCTTTGATATGAAAAAATCCATTATTGATTTTTTTGAGATGAAGATTATGTTAAACATCTTGTGAACATCTTATTGTCTTTTGTTTTGCAAGTTGCAAAAAAAAAAAAAAACAACAACAATTTACATCCTCTAACTAGGTATTGTTTTCGTTCATTTAAAAAAAAAATTTGCTTTTTTTTCTTGTTAATAAAGTTTTTTGTTCTAATTGCAAAATCCTAAACTTTAAGCCCAATATAGGTTTTTTTTTCTTTCATTTTTTTTCCTCTATGTTTTTTGTAAAAAAGGTTTAGGGTTTTTTTTGCATCTTCCCAAACCTTAAACCTATCTAAACATTAAACCCATAAAAACCTTAAACTTGGGTTGTTGTGTTTTGCTTAAATTATTTAGTTCTTTTGTAATGATTTTTTGTTGTAATTAGTTTGTGTTATTGCAACAAATATTTTGTGTATATTCTAATAGTTTTATTTGTAATATATAATATTTGATACAAGGCATTGAAAGGCTTGTAACTTCATTTAATATTTTCACAGATGTGACCTATCATTGTGTTGAAGTTGTCAAGGACAAAACAACTTTCTAAACTTTAATAATTGGTCTTAGTTATTGAAAAATATAATGTGTTCTATGCTGAAGAGGAGTGTGAGAGTTGGCACAAAGAGATGTGTTAGCTCACATTTATGTTTATCAAATTCAAATATTTTTATATCTGAATTTTTTTTACAAGTGGGTGTTCTAAACTTTATAATGTGATTTTTTATGAGTTCATATTACTTTCATTACTTATTAGTGTTATTCTAAAAAGAATCAAAGGTTTCTAAAAATTAACGAATAGACATTACCCATTGTTTTACAAATCACCATTAATTTGTCATGGATTGTTCGGTTACTAATGTTTTCAAATCTACAAGGTGGTTACACATCATCCTATCATTTAGTTTGTTGACAAACTTGGGCCATATCTATTGCTTTTGCACTTTAAACCTAAATGAAGGGTTTTAAATGAGGGATGGTTTTCTATCTCCTATTGGTAAAAAATAGTTGTGACTTATTGTGGATAGACTTATTATTGATTTTCTTGATTTGAAAATTGGATTTAGGATCACTATTATTTAAGTTTTGATGAATTTGTCATTAGGTCATTTCCATGAAGTGTTGCCATGTCGCCACACAAATTTGTATACACAAGAATTAATTTTGCACCAAAACCCCACTCAATGAAAATGGGGTATGATGATGTTTACCATATACATCCATCACAAAAACTCAAGTCACATGATCTTTATTGAGACCCATGCCTTCAACAAGGTTATTCCTTACCATGGTTGTTAAACCTTACATAATGACATCTAAATCTTTGATGCCATTTAGATTGTTCTTCTTCAATTTAGTGCTACAATCTACAATCAATGTTTGAGCAACTCCAACCAACTTGTATAACCCCCCTTTTTGGATAGCCTCAAAAACCACCTTATTTGAATTAGAAGATTTTAACCAAAACTAATTGGTTTCAAATTCCACATTGAAAATTTGCTCTATTAATTGGCTTATTGATAACATATTTTTTACAAACTTTGCAACATACGATATATCTCTAATGTGCTTAGAAAACCCCATTTAGTAGTTTGAAGACAATAATGTTTTTTTCACACACATCAAGGGTATTGTTATTTTTAAGATATACTTTGTGACCCAAATAAAATTCTTCAAAGGTTGAAAATATTTAGACTTTTGAAAGGGGAGATGTTACGAAATTCTATAATCAATGAATCAAACATCTGTGCAAATTACATAGATAGATAAAATAGTCATAAAAAGTTTAGGGTTGCATATTGTAGTTACATGCACAAAGAACCTTTCAACTTGTTCTTCCAATGTTGTTTTTTAAATTTCATTATGTCATATAATAACCTATAATGCCACAACTGTAACAAGTTCCCTTTTTCTTCAACTTCTTTGTCTTGAATTTCCTCTAATCTAAACGTTTAAAAACTTCCTTAAAAACCCATAATAGTTAGTGTTTCTAGCCTTGTACCATGGTTGAATATATTTCACTAAATTTACAACTTTTATTGCACCAATTGTTCACGTATTAATTCCATATACAATTCATCAATACAATAACTAAATGCAACCATTGAGGTATGGAAAGAGGGTAGATAACTCCTTAGAAGGGTAAATGCCATATCTTCACTAGAAATTGGATGATCAATGTTTATCAATTGATTAACAATTGTGCGAAGCTCATCAATGTGAGCTTGCATCAAAGTGTTTTCCTTGATTTAAAAATTGCAAAGCTATTGATATAGTTGCAATCTATTACCAACATGTCATTTTTCAAATGTTGCATAAAAGTTGTCCCAAGTTTCTTTTGCACTTTTTGCATGTGTCATACGATGCAAGAAAAAATCAATAACATTTGAGAATATTGTTTCATGAATAATTTTTTTTTAAATGAAAATTTGATTTTCATGAATGCTTCCTTTGGGAACAAGTTTTCCAAATTCAATCTCTAGTGACAATAACTCTTTTGAAATGATTCCCACTAATATTTTTCGTGCAAGGAAATTCCATTTTCATCTTCAAAATATGAAATTTATTGCCATCAAGCTTTCAATGCTTTGGATATTAGATGTCAAGATTGTGATCATGACAATCACAATCGAACAATGTCACAAAACAAACATTCAAAATTTAAAACTTAAAAATGAACAATTATTGCATGCAATACAAATTTTCTTCTCAAAAGCAACCTTGTTATAATACCATGCTGAAAATTGACAATGGATCAATGAGAGAAAAAAAAATAGTAAAACATAAATTTACAACGAGCTTTCCACCCAACCTTAGGATCACACAAGTTGTTACAAATTTTATGATCACCTTCGAGCTCTAGCTTGATCATAATAGAAGGTGAACATCACACATGTAGATGTGACCTTCTCTAGTATTGTATGCACAAGTTGCATACCCAATTATCTAACCTTAATTCAAATATCTCATAGTTCAATTAAATGTGTAATTGGGTTTCATAGGTTTGTGAAAATAATTTTTTTTTGATGGAAATGATAAAAAATGACCATTATTTTCAATGTTGAATAGAATAGGGTTGTGTGTAGGCTTGAAGTTCTTTTTAGGTCAATGGAATTCTTGGATTTAGTGGTTTGAATTTGTTATTTAATTATCTTGAATGAAATTAAAGCTCAATGTGTAGTACCATAGCTATATACAAACATGGTTCTTGCACATTACTTGTGCAATTTGTTTAATATGTGAAACAACTATTGATGTATTTTAAAGAAAGAAAGGAAGGAACAATTGGTTGCTTTTACTTTTGTCAGATACAATTTGGGGATCAAATAAAAAAATTGATAATGTCAAATGGAAGAAAGAAAGTGGGGTTTGTTGAATTCCTAACATGATGAATCCTTGACCATTTGCTTCTTGTCATGTATTTATTGCAAAACATTAGTTTTATGTAGTTATATGTTGTTGGAACTCAATTTAATGTGAGTGGTTTTTGGGTTGTTTCATGTTTAATAGGCTTATCCTTTGGGAGGGGGATGGGGAGATGTATCTAGAGTCTCATCTTTGTTGTTTCATCAACAAACTTTCCTCCTCACAATGATGAATCCATTGCTCTTTCCCTTTCCCTCACAACAATCAACTCGTCAACAATCAACTTGATGAGTTGATTGTTATGTTCCATGTGTAAGAAAATTCCAAAGTGTGAGTTTTTACTCTATTCAACTCAATGTCCATTTTGTTCATGAATCCTTACCAAGTTCCTTACAACATTTTTTTGGGGGGCGAACTTGGCAAAACAAAAAAAAGGGGGGGATTGCAACTCATACAAAGGATTTGTTTGGGAAGAAAATATTTTGAGGAAAAAACTTTTGAAATTGCCAGATTTAAACTATGGGTTCTAACATCATCATACATGTCACAAAAATATAATAGGGTTCCAAAAAAATTCTACTTTCCTCTCTGATCTGTAGCCAAATTTCCTTCATCCTCTTTCGTGGATGATCACCATGATCTCATGCCCACCTACCTCACAAAACTGGGGGAAAAACCAAAAAACCCTGGTTCCTCACTCTCTTCAGCACAATTCTTAGTAGGTTTTTGTGTTGGGGCATGTTTGTCCAAGAAAGAGGAAGAAGCTCTAATCTCATGCCAATGAACTTATCTTCTTCAATCACCATGCTTTTGTACACATGACAAATGTTTTTGGGCTGTTCTTTTCCTGTTGGGTGGAGTTCCTTCTTCTGTTTCCTAACCAGAGAGTGCAGTCTTTGAAAACAAAGAGAGCTTCACAAGTTCAGCTTCAAGTTCACAACTAAAGAAACTGAAAATGTATCAAAGTACCATAGCCTATACTAAAATGAAGAAATCTTAAGAATAATACCCAGCTACAGCCTTCTGAGAAGTGGTCCTCAATCCTCAGAAAGCTCTAAGTTGCAAGAACAGGTAATAATGCTTAAAATACATAGAATAACTCTTAAGAGCATCATCTATAACTGGACAAATCCTACTGACCTTATCTCCCAATAAGGAGCTAAAGCCCAATAATTCAGACTTGTGTTTCAAACAATGGAGGAGAGAGAGTAGACTAAACCACAATGGTGCAAAAATGAGAATTTAGATGCATATTGCACATTCATCCCAACACTATTTTGGTTGCCTAAACGCCTCATAAACCCCTCCTCGTCTTTTTAACCCTGTCTGTATGCAAACAAAGGGTTATAATATTAGTGTACTAATATACAGAGGGTGTTGAATAGGCTTGTGTGTAGGTGTAGAGAGAAAATGTTATGGCTTATGAAATTGGCGGATTTGATGTTTTGAACTTTTTTCCCCCTTAGTTGTCTTGAGTGAACTCATAGTTAAATATGTATATAGGGTTTAGTATGTTTGTGAGCACTTTAGAAGAGCAATGGAAATGCTGGAAAGGGACCATTATCTTTTGTCAAAGGTGCAATTCAAAAACTTACCCAAAGTAAACTTTATACCAATTTATCAAGTCATTCTTGGTGTTCTGGTTTAAAGAATTGCCATCCAAGGTTATTGGTACATGTTTTAGATGAAACAATAAAGGTTTAGGGTTTAGTTTATTGGTTCAAGAACTGAAACCATAATGACAAAACACAAGAATAGTTTCTACAACAACTTGATAGCAATTTACATTGTCAAAATTATTCTCCAAATCTAAACTGGACGTGCATAAGGTTGGATGTCAATCAAGGGAGCTATAGCATAATTTGCAAAAAGAAGAAATAGGCTCAAGTACTGAATTATTGTTAAATTTAGAAATGCCTTTCTTATCTTCCTAAATTCTACATCTTCAAGGGCTACAACTGATCAAATACCTTGAATGAATACAATAATACCCATGTATAGGACTAACATATTTAGCTTTTGCACAAGGTTAATCTTGGGAAACATTTAGGTGAAATTGAAAATGAAACCAACCTTATGTGATGGGAAGGTGATTGCATGGCTGATACAGAGAAGGCTTTTCAACGCAAGACAAATGAATTCCACTTGATTTAATTGAGCTTGGTCAGGTACAATGATTCATTCTGCAAAGGGATGATTTCATGACAGGTTTAGGTTAGGACAACATGCAAATTCCTACTGCTAAAGTTAATTTCAGGTTGACTGCATTGTAGCCAACAAATTGCTTGGGAAGCAACTTGAAGATTCACCAGTCCTCCAAGTGATCACTGTTCAATCTGGGATTAGTCTCCAGGGCAAGGGATGAACTGCTTAGAGCTCATCACCCCCGGGTGGCAACGTCTCAACAGTTCAACCTATGTGTTCATTTTCAAATGCAATAAAGAATTGGGCCCTGACACATTTGTTCAAAATCCATTCCAAATTAGTACCCATTGATCAAGATCAGAGAGATATGACCTCACTATGGGCAGGTGTGCATAACATGCAATTTCCTCTTCCTACAAAAAACCTCTCATACCCTTTTTGCTGAGCTTCCATCTTTCCTCAATACCTACTGAAATGCAGTTGGGTCTCGCACAGTTAATAAACGTCGTACACTTCGACCTGATATCACAAGTCACACTCATTCTGGATTCCCCTGAAAAGCTAACAGAAAAAAAGCAGAAGCCCAAAATCATCTCCCCTGAAACTTTGAACATATCAGAAGGCAAGTGGATACAATCCTAATCTCATCACAGTGTGGGGAGAAGACAGTAAATATGTTTGAACCTTCTAACCGAAAATAATGTTAAGAATTGGAGGGCTCATTGTTTATGATCTTCTCCAAGGTGACTGATTCATCATCTTGCCAGAGCAGATTGCACTGCTCCTTGCTCGTCTGCAGAAAGCTCCTGCAAAATGATCAATTCATGAAGACTAAGTATGAAGTTCAAATCAATGCTCAGAGAGATCCAGTTGCAATGCTGGTGTGCCACCAATATAACATGAAACATGTTTTGACAATTCAGATCCATGCATGCACTCCAAATAATTCAGCTATTCCACATGAAAGTGAATAACTTGCAGCCACACTTAGGTGTCAGAGTACAAGAGCATTGCTAAGAAAAAGTCATAGGTCTGTCAGTGCTTGACCTTAATCTGGGGCTCTAAAGGTTTAGAGTTTAGGGTTAGGGTTTAACATTCTCAACATGGAGGGCAGGTTTCCAACCAACACACAGGAGCATATACTTTGGATACTAAATGAGGCAAAAAACTTCAAGGTAATGCAATGTGTATTGTCTCTTACCTGGCAAAGAATATGGAAGGTGGATTTATCCCTATTAGCAAACTGCTTGATGAAGTCTGTTACATATGCTGACAAGACTATCTGCAATTTGAAGCACATGTCAAAGCATCCATCACAAAGATCCAATTCCGAACAACTGAAACTGAAACTAAATCCAATAAAAGTAACTTTGTCATTCCAGAAGAGAATCCCACCCTAAAAATCATCCCACTTATATGACATGGTGAAAATTTCATGGCTCACCTGATTGAGGGGATCAGTAGCAGCACATGGGTCTTCTTGATAATCTCCATCCTCAATCTTTCAGGCCCCACAACATGATGCACTATAATGAATGAAAGTGATTGTGGAGGTTGTCTATAATTATCATACTGCCTTGTTGAGGAATGTCTTCAAATGTATGACATTTAGAGATCTTTCAGATGGGCACTAGTTCCTGATGCATTCACCCTGTTTAGAACTTCTAGGACTTTGGCATGGAGAGTTGAATTTATTTCTCAGGTACAAATGAATTTTTCAAGTTTAAGTGTACCTCATCAGTGAGAAGATGTTGCATATCTGAAAGGGGTTGAAATACTGAAGAGAGTCCATTGCTTGGTTTTGTTACCATGGCTTCTGCTTGTTCCTCCACATCCTCGTCACCATCATCATCATCTTCCACTTCCTCCCATTCATCATCCTGAAATTATATACAAAATATGTCAGACCCAGCCACTGATCAGTCTATATGAGGAAGTTGGTGATACTGGGGTAATCATGAGAATTGAGTGGAAAACTAGTTGATCTGACAAATTGTCAATAATTGATCATGCAATAAGATTCAGCCTGGGGGTCTTTAAGGACTCACATTGTATGTTGTAGCTATTGTTGTCTGTTCTTGCATCTCCAACAATGAGTCTGCAAGTAAAGATAGAAGCTGCAAGCATAACCACAACCTCAATAAGTAGGTCAATATATGCATGCACAACCACCCACACCTTTATGTTTTCATTTTCAGATTGCTGAATGAGAAATTGAATTTGATGATACAACATTCAGACTAAAGCACTATTTTACAGAACAAGAGGTGGGCTAACCTTGGCAGAAAGGGTGATCTTTGAGAACTGGTCAGGAGCAACCTTGGAACGGGATCGGGTGACTATTCCACTTGTGTTTGACTGCACAGGCACCCACAAATGAAATCTCCAACATGAAGGTCAGAGCAAAATGATTAAAAAATCGTCTGATTACTCCCACTCATACAAATCAACTACTTTGGACATGAACAATTTCAATTCTGGTGAATTGAAACATTACAGTTTCTAGCAACTCATTTCAGTTGAAGAAGGTTGGGACTGAATCAAGATAAGTATGGTCAAGAACAATCTCTCCTGTGCCCCACATGGGTCATCTGTATATTACATCTGATGAAGCAGATTCTGTATGTTCCAGAGCCATTGATTTCATGCAAGTGGTATAGAGTTGCATTTTGAAGCCTACTATGATGGTATTCTCACTAAGAACTGACCTTTATCAAATGGCCTTGTACATGGATTTGAGACAGCTGTGGATGGCCTGATGCCAATACCAAAACCAAGGCAGTTGTGCTCACTTTAATTTGATATGCACCCTGTATCTCCCCTGTTGAACAATTCCCTTTGTTTTAGGTTTCACAAAGACTCACATAGGGTCTCTTTTCAAAAAAGGTCACCAGTCTCAGCATTGTTCTGGTATGCACAAGCCAAGGAAAGAGAAAAAGAGAGAGAGGAAGTGAGAACAAAAATTGACCTTGGTGCATCACCCATTCTGACATCACATATGCTAGTGCATTCTGGTAGTCTTTGGCTGATACAGTCATCAGCAAGTCAAGTAGTTGCCTAGTGTTGGGAGCAGCCATATGCACCTGCAGATTTTACATTGCAAAAATATTCAAGCAATACTTGAAGTGCATATTGCAAAACTGTACAGCAAGGGCTAGTATGCAGGCTATCCCCCACTAGTACTAGGCCTTCATGCTAGCCTGACACTAAACCATGACAATAATGAGACAGTTTCTATCCACATGGCTATCTATATGGACAGGAACAGTTACATTTTCCTATTGTTCCTCACAGTCTGCAGATGTTGTCAAAAAACATTAAGACAAAATTTCCAAGATCAAAGGCAGAGCATCAGATGTGACGTACCAATCTTGCAAACACAAGCAGTAGAGAGTTTTTCAGTGCAGGACTTTCAGTAGATTGCATGCGTGAGACCAGTGCAGCAATGAGGTCCCGAATATGTGGAGCCATCTGCCCAGACAGCTGCATAATGAGCTGTGTCACAAAGCTCCCAATGAATAATGCTGATGGGCTGTCTACTTCTGGACTTAACAACCTACACACATGGCAACAAAAGAGGTTCTTAACCATTCCAAGTCCTCATCATCTTTACAATATAATCTGGTAAAGATAATTCATGCCCCCAAAAAAAAAACTAGCAGGGATTTGCATCATGTACCTTGCGGCCACATCCAAAAGCATTCGCATAGTGTGATCAGCATTGCTTCCCCACCCAAGCAAAGCTTCCCCTCCTTCCCTTACAAAGGCTGCTAGGCACTCTGTTGCATTCTGCAGCCATGGTCAAGAACTTGAACTTTCAAAACCTTATATGCAGTCTACAGCTTGGGACTGCTGGTTTGAGCCAGAATCAATAATATGCAAAACTGCACTAATGAGGATCATCCCAAACATAATCCTAAACCCTAAATTCAGCTCTTTTCAAAAAACAACAGATGTTGAACACACAAAAGGAAAATGAAACTTACTTGAAGTTCACTCTGGTCATTGCTTTGAAGTGCAATTTGAATTAATGGACTAAATGAAACATCATATGCAGCTCGAATGATCTCCACCGGAGCTTTCTGCCAAAAGAGAACTTTCAGTATTATGTAAATTCCTACAAGTCCATTGCACCAATGCCAAGAAAACACACAAGATGATTTGGACCATTCAGCAACTATTAGAAGGCACATTCCATGCAAGCATAGATTGCAATATCATAACACTGAAGACTTGGGCATCTTAGATGAGAGACTGACCTCTAGCAACATTGAAAGAAGGTCGAGCGCACCAACCACCAGCCCTGGCATCTGCTGATGTGGCTGCCACAAATATTAACATTAGTAAATTCCACTCACTGAAGAAACAGCTTTCATCAAACTGTCAGGCCAAATTATGGTGACCTAGCAGTTATATAGTAAATAACAAAAAGACATAAATTCTTATTACAGGATGAAAGAAAGGTAATACACCCCATCAAAGTCTTCAACAGACTCATCAAGATTCTACAGTTTGGGATAGCTTCACAAGAATTTCTGATGTGGAATCCCATGAACGAAGGGAGCAAACTCACAAAAAGGAAGAATCAGAAAAATGCCCAAGACACTAAATAGCTTACTGAGGAGAAGTACTAACATTAGAAAGGATGGAGGCCAGGAAAGGCAGCACTCGCATTGTCAGTGGGTGCAGGCATCCTGGAACTTTCTTGATGGTCTGTAAACATGAAAAACAGATATAGCACATGCATTAGAATTTGTTTCAAAGAGGATTGACAGGGTTGAAATATCCAGAAATCCAACCCCTGCCCCCAGTATGGTGCTGTAGGCCTTTAAACTTTCAGCCATGAGTACACATGCCTTCAAGTACTAGTGTAAAACCATGAGTGGTTTCTTAGAAAAAGGAGGACAGACAACACTCTTCCATATTAAAATCCATACATAGCACAGAGAGATGTCACAGTTTACCCTTGTGAAGTGAAGCATATTGAAACTCTGGGACAGACTTTAGATTCACTTAGAAGAAGATGAAGGAAACAAATCAACCAACCTGTAAAGTGTCAAGAGCATCAATACTGATGAATGGATCAAATATGTTATTTGCCCACACATTCAAGATAAGTGGGGAGATGTTGGCCTCTGCTGCTGTCGCAGACTGCTCATCTGTAAGCACACACAATCACAGTGTGACCCCCACTGATTTCATGTAGGTGCATGATAATCTTACTATTGGTTGGTTTCTTCCAGGGGACTTCATGGATGATCCTGGTCTGTAAAGGCCTTACTGCAGGTTACTGGCTGTTCCCTCTTTATTGGAAATAAGGCACTTCGCAAGGTGCACATGTTAGCATGTAGAAAAAAACATACATATGGACCAGCTTACAGTAGTCACAGTGATAATACAAACCTGCCTTGACTGCAGCTTGTAATGTCTCCAACACAAGGTGAAGTGTCTCATCAGATGACTGCACCAACCAAACAAAACAATCCAAAAATAGAACCAACAAACAATATGTCAGATCAGGCGTGGATCACTGGTTGTTTAATCTACTGTACCACTTCATTTGCAGTCTCCAATTCTTCCCAAGAGCAGAACTTAGCCTTTCTTTCAAGAGCATATATAGCACACATGATCTTTCAAAATGAGGGTTCTCAGATAAACCTCTTGAAGAAGCGCTCCAAGTGCTACAAATACAGGAGCCAGATGTGCCTGCAACACAGAGGGTTCAACTTGAGAAAATAGCTCCGCCAGTGCCCGACAGGCTCCCACCTTGATAGGCGCAGGGCTGCAGCAAATAGACAGTGTTTCTCCAATTAGAATTGGTAGCCAGTGGGTTTATTGTCTCTGGTTTAGACAAAAATTGAGACATGTAAAATCAATGTCCAGAGAAGATTGAAGAGGAATCTGGGCAAGAAAAATCAGTCTTTGAAGATGACCCAGATTATCAAAACCTTCCTTAGTCACTCAGGTTTAAAAACACTTGTCAAATTCCAAATCACAAAAAGTTTCAGATTTAGTCTCACCATCCAATGAAGTTATATGAGGATATCCTGATCTTGGCAAGAGGAACAAGGAGACCCCTGACACTAGTAAAACCTTAGAATCCAAAACATCAGAGCTGTGGGTCATTCCTCTGAAGTGAGGGACTTTTGCTTTGAAGCAGGTCCCACATAACTCCTCAGCCCTGAATATAAGGGAAAGATGGGAAATTGCAACTTACACGCCATCTGTCAAGCCACTGATTGCTGCACGAAAGAACTTCTCTGATCTTCCCCTGTCAATCTGTTACCAAGGAGCAGTTTTAAAAGAGAATGAAAACCCTAAAAAGGTTTCCTTATACAACCAATATCCATTCACTGAAGCAACACAAGACCCAAGTGCAGCACTTTAAGGTTCCAGATGCTTGTAGCATCACTTGACACTCTTTGATTCTGGTGTTGAGCATGCACAGTTTTACTGCATAAAACCACCATTGCAGTGCTCTCCCAACTTTTGAGTCCATTGACTTGAGAAAGAGACTTACTACAAAGAACTACATTAGCCTCTAATAAAGGCATGGTTCATAATGGCTTCCTAGGATCCTGGATCAAGAAATGTACTAAACTCTAAACTCTAAATAATTTGCTTGGATAAGTGTTACTCACTGCACAGGAGAATTTAGCAGCAGCCCATAGTGCACGCCCACGAAGGAAAGGGCACTCCTCCACACCTAAAATGTCAATGAGGAATGAGCTGCTTCAAAACTAACAATGGGCATTGCTGTCTACTGGTGAACTACAGAGTGCTGGATACACTTGCCTAAGACCCAATGAGCCAAGTATTCAGAAGATTCATCCATCACAACATAAAATCATGATAAAGTCTGAAGACATATTTGGGATCCGTTTTGGGAAAACTGTTACAATTGTTTGAGTTAGCTGTTTGAAAGTTGAGACTGTGTAATGAGTGTGGATAGAGCTGTGCTACAAGCTCTTCTGACACATACAGGGAATTGACAACTGGGGAGCTGAATCGAACAAGATTGCAGGTACATGTCAGCCAGTTCTAAAGATCAGCATTCAAATCCCAATGGCCTACACTATCACATGCTTAAGAAACTTTGATTCTAAAATCTTCGATTCAAAGCAGCTTGAATACATGGTCATCTAAAATATATACCTGCTGACCTGAGATCATCATTTAATATACTGTCCAGAAACGGCTCAAAATTGAAAATAAGCAACCCTTCTTCCTGCACCATTGAGTAAAGAAAAGAAGTCAACAGGATTGGTGATTCCAAACTTGTCACAATGTCAAGATTTTGAGGTAGGCTGTCAGAGGTGAGGATTTGGCTAACAGCACTAGGATTTAGCAATCAAAGTTTGGACAGAGTATGAGCTATATTATGAAGTTGGAAAAATCCAAAGCTTCAGAAGTGCAGGTTCTTTGAGTGATTGTGACTCCAAAAGACCAAAGGAATTCGCCCTACCTTGGCCTTATGGAGTGAACCAGCCACAGTGCCGATTGCCAGAATTGCAGCCTCCCGCAACTGCCAACCACAAACACAGCCATGAAACACAATATTGAGCACAAAAAGCAGACCATGTACAAAGACCTGACCATATATTGTTGGATGACTATGCTCAAACATGTATTAGACAATACTACGTAGACATAAAAGTCCTGCTGATTTGTTCCACCCGCATGCAAACTTTACAGAATTTTTTTTCCTTCTTGGTACATGTTGAAACTTTCAGGCTATCACAGAAGTTTTGTGATGTCTTGTGGTTCCTTCTTGATGCTTGACGCTTTGTGATTGTTCATTCTTCTACCCATTCCAAGGCATATACCTTGGAATTCAAGCACCAAGCAGATCCTCAACAATGTCTACTCATAGGTAGATGACAATAAGCATGGAATGTTTACCTTCCACCAGTCAACACGGCCCTGCACTTTAGCCTGAGCAGCTTCTGTGAGTCTATGTTGCACAGCCTCCAATATAAGACGTAGGCCATCCACTTCAAATATGACAACGAGCTCTTCCAACAGTAAAGCACCTGCACCCAAGAATAAAACATCATGTGCAATGACATTAGAGCTAACTAACTCCATACAGTTGTGAGATTTTGACTGAAAACAAGAAAAAGGTGTCTGATCAAACATCCATGCAACTGAAAGAATAAGCCTAGAAGAGTTCAGGATACAGGGGATATTTGCTAACCAGATATGCGACAACTGTAAGTCACATCATCTTCATCTGCAACATACTGATTTGGATCAGATGACCATGTTTGAACCTGTGATTCAGTTAAGGTGTGAAAGTTTAGGTTTACAACCATCTCCCTAAAAAGAACTCAATCCAAAGGAATTACAAACAATTGACAGAACATGATCATCAATTTCTTAAACAGACAACAACAGAACATGATACAAAAGTGCAAAAAGAAACCCAAGGGCTTGACTGCACTATGAAATTGCATCTATACACATAAAGATAGAATCACACAAACCCCCTTTGAAAATCAACACTGTGATGATTATACCTGTTCCTCAGTCATTTGCATGTAACCAACTGTGTAGTAGACTAGCTCCCCAATGCTCTCTTGCATCATCTGGTCAAAACTGGTACAATATCAACCTAAATGCCAACCAGGCCCCGAGCAAGCTGATTGAGTGAAATAGAAGTATTGTGACCCAACAGGGCAGGGCCAGTCAAAGTTCTTATCTTCACGCACTTTTTCATTGATGGCAATCAAACAAGAAATAGAACAGGGAAAAAAAGCCCCCTTCAATATTCTCCACAATAAAGACAACAACCAGCTCATTCTGGAAATCATAGAGAAACATATTCTTCAAGCTACAATGTGATATGTAGACTCTTCTGCAATAAAGAGAGCAGAAACCTATTTTACTGATGGTGTTCTGGAATGGTTACTCTTTTTTTTCTTGGCATCAGTAAGTCAGACCATGCTTCTATGTGCAAAATCATGCATGAATGTCTTTTTGTCACCATGAGTTATCAGGGGATTGAAATCAAGAGAGCAAACCTTACTGAAGCGAGGGCTTGTTACAGCAGTCAGCAGCAACTCAAAGAGCTGCACATGTTGAAAGCAACTCACATTCAGAATCTGAATATTTGGAAAACTTACCAATTTCGCCCCAAAGTCAATTTCCACTGGCTCAAAGACATAACATATAAAGAAAACACAACCCTATCAATCTGAGACATGCTCCTGGTATGCACCTCTCCTGGACTTGGCTACACCAAAGTTCAGTTTGTGGGCAGACCCATAAAGCAGGGAAGAAGAGTGCTCTTAGAACCTAAAAGAGAGAGAATTCTGGGGCATGCATCTGCCAAAACACTACAATAAAAGCTTATGATTTTGTAAATGTCCAGCAAATCTGCTGCCAAACATCAAATCAATGAACAGTTAGGGATCCCAATTGACTTTTCTTTTTAAGTCTTTTTAGTCACCCAGAAAACACTACTGTCCACCATGGATAACAATGGAATTAGGGTTAGACATCAGGGGGTCACCTGAATCACAAAAGCTTCCAAACTTTGATCGCTGCCATCAGAGTCAGCCAAGCCAGTGTAAGAGTCCTGTGTGCCTTGTATGGATGCAAGCTCATAAACATTCAAGCATGACACAAAAGTCTGCCATAATGGACCCAGAACCACTGCACAGAAACACATCAGTCAGCCCAGCAGCATCAAAACTGGCTAGTTGACACTTTTAGAGACCAAAAATTTACACAAAGGAGTTCACAACACTAAATAAAACACATAATCCCTTGCCAATTGCCACAACAAATATGATACAGGGTATCTGTTCAGATTTTTTGAAGCAAGAGCTTCTTTAGCATTGACTACATGAACAAAGTCTACATGTCTAGATGGAGAGCTGGCGACAAGAATGACAAAAGATTTTGGGTTCACCTGAAAACTCAGCAGCTACCAGTTTTGGAAAGTTCTCAACCATACGCATTAGGACCTTCAAGGCCTGCCAGAATATCACCCACATGCAGAAAATCAATGATAATGACTTGGAATGATCCGCATGGTTTCACCATAATAACATCCCTTGTTTAGATACAAATCTACTTACTGTTGAATTGGAACTCCTGATTCCATCCAGAATGTCAAGCCAACAATCTTGGAAATTAAAGTCCTTGTTTTTGACCATACTACTACCACCCTGCCAGACCAGGAAAAGAGGTGTATGTATCTTCTGCCCAGACCTCTGTACGAAGGCCCCAGTCATCTGTGTTCTCAGAAGGAACAGGTGGTGACAATATACAGGCGATTTCGTCCATCCAAGCCTTGAGCATGGGTAACATGAGCGCTCGTGTTTGTTTCTGATAAGCACCACTCATGACCCCCAGTGTGGATATACAGCTATGTAATAGAATGAGGGCTCGGCGCCTCAGTGCTGGATCATAATCCTATCCCCATCCCTCAAAGAAGATAGCTGCATTAGTTGTAGACATTCACCAAGCACATCAAGACCTAGAAAATATCCCAAGAAAGAATATAGCAACATCAGAATACAGAGTTCACTTAGAAAGCAGTCAAGAATCAGCTTAGCCAACCCAGAAAAATCACATGATTGAAGGAAAGTGTCAGAGAAACTCCATACTTCAGAAGCAGAGACAATGGAATACAGAGCTGGAAAAAGAACTGGAATTAAGGGTGGCAACTGAATATCATCAAGGTCACCAGCAAACAATGCCAGGCACCGCAGTGCTCCATGCACTGCCGAATTTCCAAAAGGCAAGCGTTAGATTGCAGGCTACCATGAGTTGCAAATAAGATCCACTTGAACTGCAGGAAGCATAGGACCTTGTTTCCAGATAAATTAGCATGACTAGTCATAAATTCTTGCAAGGAAAAACAACACTGCAGCAAAAACATTTTGACACCAAAACTGCAAAAAAAATTCCATAGTTGCTCCTTACATGATGTTTATCATGGGGAGCTTCGAAGGTGATAGATACCTTTGTTGGCATCACTGCGATCACTTATGAGCCCAAGCAAATAGCCCATCAAACCAGGCCACTCTTCAGGCCAGTCCCAGCTTGCAATTGATGCAATTGCCATCCCTACAGCTGTGCGAATCTTGCCATGTGGATCCTCCAGAGCTTGAGGAAGAAGATCCCGGATTGCTTGCTGCAAAATTACAGCATTGGTCGAATCTCAATCACCTTCACCATTGTAAGGATGTGTCTTTTAAAGCTCCAATTGCTCCAATAGACTCCATACCATCATTTGACAGAATTAGCATCCAATAAGGCTTACACTGAAAAGCAATATATATCTTCATGAGAAGAACTTTTCCATAGTTAAGATTTAGGTCAACATGAAGAGAATTGAGAGATGGAAACCATACTACATTGTCTCATCACATTCTTGGCAGTGAAAAAAACAAACATGATGCAGTTTTCAAACCTTGTCCTCCAACGAGGCTGCAGGTGGAATAAAATTCTCCTCTCCCTCTTGCCAATGCTGCTTCACATATTGCTTGAGCAGAACTGCAGCTAGGTAAAAGAAGCTTAAGGAAGAACTTCACATCTTGCTAACAAAACTTAGGGGGGAAAAAAACACAGTCCTCACTTGTACGCACAAAAGGACTCTTCCTAAACCAGTAGGGGAAAAAAAAATCTGCAAAGGGACAATTTCTGAAAAGAAAAGACATGTGGATTTATGGCAAAAGATTTCTGAAGAGGATATTTGCCGCAAACCCAATGGCATCTCCTTACTGACAGTGACCTTTGCCAAAGCAATACCATAACCTGGCACCACACACAACATCAATTGACATCAATAGACCAACATATTGTCTCTGAGTCTCGTCTTCCCTATGACCATTCCCTGTCTTGACATTCTTTGAGTTTCAGATTGCCTTCATCTCTGAATTCAGCAGAGATCAAACAAACATAGGGACTTGTGAAACAGACAATAGAATCAAAAGACACAACTCTGCTTGGTGCTGAGGGTTTTGGCTATTTCCCACGTAGGGGTTTGCTAACAAGAAACAAAGATCGACAAAGATTCACAGTTTTTTTCTAGCGGCCTTCAGCTGGCTACATTGCAATGGTCTAAAAGATGCAGCAGAGATTTGCAGAAAGATAAAAAGCACCTGTATGAAGGGATGCCTGCTTCAGTCCCTCTTCAGCAGCAGTGCGGATTTGTGGATCAGCATCTAATGTTGCATTCAAGCAATTGACAAGCCACATGAGTCCTCCATCGGCAACATGCCCTTGACTTGTCATCTTCTCTTCCCAAATCGATTGCCGCACGAAACACTTCCGGATCTCTGAAGAAATTCAGAACAAGCTCGGGAGTTTGCAGTTACCAGTCAAGCTCAAAAAGATGCTCCCAATCTCTTCTGTACTCGAAGAGAGTGCAACAGATTCTACTTCTGTGATCGATTTGGAGGCGGCGGCAGCAGCAGCAAGCAAAGATGATGATGGAGCCGCAATGCCAAGCAGTTACTCTCTTCTGTTATGGTCTTCTGTCTTTCCAGACCTGTGTGACTTCGACTCTTCTGCATCCCACGGGGTTTAGGGTTTAGGGTTTCAGGGCGTTCTAGGGCTTTTTCTCCTTCTTCTTCTTCTTCACAGGCAGACGTGCAAAGAGAGAGTCTTAAAGAGAATAGAGGAGCAAAGCCTTTGGCATCTGTGAGCCTCTCTCCGAATAGGTACTTTGTCTTCCAGGGATACAAATTCCTGAACCTGGCTTGAATCCATCGCCGTATTCTCATGTGTCTTGTCTATGAGGTCTTGTGATTCGGAGTTGTGGAAAGGAGTGTGATTATTTCAATGAAATTCCTCTCAGAATTACACAGAAGAAGAATATATATAAACTGTGGATTGTTTCTCCCAACTTGGTTGCAATGAACTTGTGTGCAATGAACTTGGTTGCACTGATGGATGGTGTAGTCATGAAACCCCAACAGATTTCATGAAAATGCGAATTGGAGTTGTAGCTGGAGATGTGCAGATGAGTACCCAATTGCAAATCACCCAGCTTCTCACTGTTATGAGACGTGTTGAACAGCTTTGTCTCTTCCTCAAACATCATGGAATACAGGATTTGGCATCTAATACATATGAGTGAATGCCGGGTCATCTGCGTGGACGAAAAGTTTGCTTCAGGTGACGGTGGCATACATGTCATAGAATGTTTAAACATTGCTGCATTGGAGGTGACTGATGAGTTGGGTTCAGGGTTCAAGGTTTTAGGAAGGCATGGACAGAGACTTGGTTTCACTACCTGCAGTGAAGTATCTTTGTGGAGCATTTGAAATCTGACTTTCAACCATTAAGTAAGTTCTCAAATCCAACTCTCGATCCAGCTTGAAGATTGGAATGGAGGATTCTTTGATGCATTTCCTTGAAGCAGAAATCAGTTTACCAAGTACAATTTCGATGAAGATTTTGTAAACCCGTTGAGAGTCAAAGGGTAGATAACAAACCAGCTTCTTGATTGCCTAAAGCATACCTGAAGGTGATAAGGGAGTCACTCGGTATTTGTGCATCATTTACTGCATTTTTGCAGGAGAGCTTGTTGAACCAGGGAGAAGTTCTGTGCTGGCTTTGGGTGCAGTCCTGCACTGCCCCTTCACCACCAGCCTACCAGGAACACAATCTATCCTTCTCAAAAAGCATCCTGAACAAGATGATGATCATTTGAGCAAGTGGTAAAAGACTTACAGACCACTATGCGATATCGATACTGAGCTAGAAATTGGGACAGCAAATCCATCTGAGCTGATATCAAATGAGATTAGATTAAAAGCATGTCAGAAATCAAAGCACAAAGGAAAGTTGAAAATTGAGCTAACAGCAACACACATTTTGTCAAGTTGGTGCTGCTGCTGCTGTTGCAATTGCTCTTTGTCTTCAACCTAGCTAAAGACAACAACAATGAAGCACTCATTAAGACCAGTATGGGTCATAATACTCGTCCGACAGACATTGCACAACATGTGTAACCAGAATATCAGTAACCTCACCAACTGAGTTAACAAAGATAGAATCAGCCTGTGTTGTTCATGCCCGCTGCGATACCTTCGATGGTGATAAGAATTGCATCTCAGAGCTTAGGGTTTGAAGGATCCTGTTGCCATCAGTGAAAGAATCTCAACTTGAAGTGATTGTTGAGAGGGTTTTGTGGCAGGCAAGATGGCTCTCAATCAATTGCCGCATGGTCTTTTTGTTCTCTGAGAGCTTTACAACATTAGCATGTTGTTGATGTGTTTGTGTGAATGCTAATGTTGTTGCCCACCTTCTTGGGGTGGCAAAAAAAATGCACCCTTAATGACATTCAAGTGTTGGTTGAAGCTTTCCTTTGCATGTAATTGTAACCTACATGGTGGGTACACCACGCCTAAAATTGTCCATAATTTGATGAGAAAGGGGATCTCCCTTGCAATTCTTTGACAACACATCAACAACATTAGCATTCACACAAACACATAACAACAATGTCAAATGTTCACACTCATCGGAAATGGACAAATAACCATGTTAGTAACCAATTGTCACAAATGTGAAAAAACTAGGCGTACATATTGAGATGGAAATGCATCATAAAATTGTGCGAAGACAAGGGATTATGGTGAAAGAAAACTTGGACAATATGCCTCCACCAACACTTTGGCAAGTTTGTACATTTCCCGTCTAACAAATTTTGTTTTGCTAATTCGCAAATTCACATGAATAGCAAATGTATTGCATGTTTCAAAATCTAGGTATTCCACATTGGTATTCAAAATTGCAATCTTACACATGATAATATTACTATGTTTAATATTCATCAAGGCAATTTAGCCTTCAAATGCATCAAACTTGAACCTATTGTTTACATTTGTGTATAAGGAAAAAATTTCACCTTGACACACTTCAATTGTTGCCACAAAACCACATATAAGTATGTCCTTAGATTGGATGAACTTGACAAGACTATGGATTGATCATACCAAAGGAAGCATGGTAGTAAGCCTCAACATAGTTAGGACATTATGAAAGAAGTCAAAAAAAAATTTGGCCTTGTTGTTGCCTAGATTGTCACTGGTAATTCTTAGGAGAAATTTGTTTTACTTTGTTATAACACAATTGATTAAGGACAACATAGATATCTAATTTGTGGATTCACATTTTCAAAAATTTAACCCTTTTCATTTTCATGATCTCAACAAGTTTTAAACACTCTAACTACCTTTTAAGGATTTTCATGCTTTGAGAAATAATTGTAAACTATTGACAATAGACTTTCAAATCTACTCACCATTACCAAGTGCAACAATGTTTCAACTACAAGATTAGTTTTATGTGGCATGTAACAAACTCCCATGGAATGTGGAACCCAACCATCATAAATCTATTGTGTAACCATTAATTTAATACCTTGGAAAATAAATATCCCATCTAACCCAAAATGTCATTAATTTCTTACCATTTATATCATTGGTTTGGCCACCTTGAACCATCCATCAGATGTTCAAAGGACATGACATAAACATGAATTGACAATTAGTTGTGATTATCAATGATACTCACTTCATCATAGGTTTGGATTGTTAATTTTTCATTACATAAACATGAATTGACATATTGTTAATGATACTCACTTCATCATAGGTTTGGACAACTAATTTTGCATGACATAAACATGAATATGATTGTCAATGATAGTCACTTCAACATAGGTTAGTGAGCGGTATTGAGTTGTTGTAAAAACAAATTTAGTTGGCTCCAACACAACATTATGTGCAATGTTGGGCCATATTTCACCTCACCACGTTTTTCCAATGTATCTTCAAGTTTTTCTCAAGATTCAAAAATTTTGATAGTTTTTTGTTTTGTGAGACTCGTAATCAAGGATGGGCTTGCCATGTTTCAAAGTGTGAAACAATGTGGCAAATTGAATAAGCTTTATGCATTTTTTTTGCCACCACACCCTTAGACATTTGTTGTAATGTTGTCAACTCCCTATTTTGCAAATATGAGTAGCTTGAAAATGTTTGCAAATTTTAAATGTGTATCTTTGCCCCTTTTTCACCCCTTTTCATATTTGTTCCAACCTTTTTACAACCAACATGTTTTTGAAAAAAAATCTCATTTAGGGTCTATGAATTATTTATCTTTCTATTCAATAACTCTTGCACTTGACAATTATGTGGATCCCACCATTAAACCCCACTTGCAATTTGGCCCAAGGTAGGTTTTTTGCATAAGTTTTTTGAAATTTATGAATAAAATCATAAGAATTAAATTTTTATTTTATTTTGATGGGCTTGACAAGATGTCATTTGGTTGTTCTAATGTGTGAGAGTAAATCTGCATTTGAACCCAAAGCAACAACCTTGACAACCTCAAAATCATTAGAACATTTGGCATCTTGTGATCTATCGGTTGAGGCCAGATTAGATGACATGGACAATGTTTGCTAATTATAACTTGTAACAATAATGCTAGTTCATAAAGAAGCCCAAAATCACTAGGATTTTGTAAGGCATAAATGCATTTGAACTTGAAGTTTGGGGATAGCACAAGCAATGATATAAATTGCCATTCTCTACCCCATAAAATTTGCATAAAAAACCCTCCCCAAAATCCTTAAGCCTTTGATGTCCTAATGTTGTTTGATTCTTGATTCTTTAAACAACACATTGCACATTAAGCATGTGAGTTTTAACATGCAATGAATTGCACACACAAAGAACATGATGAAATTTCATGCATGATGAGTAAAATGTCCAAATATGACATTAAGCCTATTGCACACACAATAACACTAAAAGTCAATCATAAGTCCAAATGGAAAAAAAAAATTCGACACATTTACATTGACAATGGAAATTTTCATGTTCATCACATGAAGAAATTTCAATAAAAATAAATAAATTTAAACATGAATTATGGAATTTCAAATACAATACCAATTATACCTTAGTTACAATTGACAAGGTGTCCAACTAAAACCACTAACAAAAACACCTTCAATATTGGAATGGAACAAGTAATGAACACAAGTTAAAATGACTTACAAATATGAAGATTCATAACATAGAAAATCCATAAGGATTTGAACTTGTAAAGTTGTAAGAATTAAGATGCAACAAGTATACCATGTGGAAAGGTGTAAGAAGTGTTTGTACCAAACTAATAAATGTACGGTTCACCTCTTGCCAATGGCCATGCACTTGAAACATTGTGCCAAAGTCATGAAATCCAACTTCCAATTTGGATTACCATTTTTCATGTCCATAATTTAAAAAGTTACAATTCATTTCAAGTCTCAATGACCTAATTTCATTCAATGTTAACTCATAAATTGCTATGGCAAAGGGGTGTAACATAATTCTTAGAGTTTAACAATGAATTATTATAAGTAAAAAGCTCAAATTGGTAAAAACATTAGAGGATTTTATTTTTAAAAGACTATTTTTTAGTTGCATGCAACATATGCAATTCAAAATCCCCACAATTGTCTATGACAAATTATAATTGACATCTAGTTGCATGCAATAGGTCATGTTAGCAAATAATTGATACCTTATTATATAGTTCATCCATTATTTATTGTTGTATAAGATAGATGGTTGCTTGTGCAAAGGTGTACAAATCATTGATGAAAATGTGATAACATAGTGTGATTACCTACTTGCCTACCTTAAATTAATTATGTATTTAATTATTACATAGCCTATTAATTAGCAAGCTACCTATTATGTAGGTAAATTAAAGGTAGGGAAGTAGGTAGGTCGGTAGCTTAGCTAATTATAAAGTAGCCCCATGCGGAACATTTTTATTTGAATTTATGTAAAATATGAGTAAAAATATTAGTCCCATATATTGGTTGTTGAGTAATTTTTTTTAATCAATTATATATTAAAATTATGTTTATTTTGAAAATTAAGACATAATTAATGTAAGGCATGTGTTAATTTTTAACATTAAAAAAATTAAAACACATGTATGAGAGATTTTTGTTATTAATTGTTATTAGGTTCAACTAGTAGGATCTTTGTATATTGTTGAGCATACAAAGATGTGCTCATGTCTTCAAGCATACACTTAAATACATGCAACTCATGCATGGTTGAAGACATGAGCACATCTTTGTATATTGTTGGTTACCTACTTGAACCAAGTAGTAGAAACCTGGAGATTTTTCTTAAATTTTGATGAAATTCTGGCTATTGAATTTTTTTTTTGAAAAGCACATGATTTAAGCACTTAAAAATAAATAAATAAATAAAACATTTTGGCTATATAAATACACACACACACACACACACACACACACATATAGCCAGTTAAAAAAAGAAAAGAAGGGCTGATGCCTCTGACCATCAAACATGCCTAAAGTTGCATTTTGGCAATTTTCTAGGCTAGTGTTGTTGGGAAGGCATTTGATTTTGATAATAACCGTTGGTTTCTTCCTTTTTTTTTTGGCCGCAAATAAAAATGTTTTGCCGCAAATCAATGAAATTAAATCTACATGTTTACATGTATGGTGTAACTGTTTTTTAAAAGGCATAATTCAATATCAGGCATTTTCAAGAAAAGAATAATGCCCACCTTTGAGGGCATTATGTTTTTTTTTGGCAATGCTCATTGTAGTTTTTTTTTTTTTTTTTTAATAAATTCCCATGCTACCTGGCAGGTATTTGGTGGATACCCACTGAGTATCATGGGAATTTTAAATGGAGCTTTTAGCATAATGCTTCTTTGAATTTACTTAGGGTTGCTCCAAAAAAGATTAAGTACTTTGGATTTAAAAGTATTAAAAAAAAGTATATAAATGGAGGAGACAAATAATTTGAAATTTCATTTATTTCAAAGATTCACTTCAATGTAATGTATTTCATTTATTATTATTTTTGGGTGCAATTTTTAAAAATAAAATAAAATCTTATGTCAAGGAATATCACATTGTTCATCCCCTTGAAGAAGAGAAGAACCTTTGATCTTGGTTTTGACACTTAAATTTTTTTTGGGGGAGGGGAGAGGTTTGGCAAGTGCAAGTTTCAGCTCACTTTTTCAAATTTCTAAACCTTGCCATGGTAGCTTTGGCACATTGTTTCAAATCCAAGAATTTATGGGCCCCGGTTTGAAAACCGAGTCCAATTCCATGTACACATTTCAGCCTGAAGATTGTATAAATATAAAGTTTTATATTAAAACTTGAGAGTGTATAAATATGGAGTTTCACAACTACATAAAATTTATTTAATTAATTAACTAAAGAGCTAAACCTAATTATTTAGGTAAGGTTTGAACCTAGTTGTCAACTTTTTGAAAGAAAAAAAATTCAACTTGCCAAACCCTGCAAAGCTCAAATGTGCCCACCTGCCCAACACTAGTTTGGACATTAACCCTAAAACCCTAAACTTAAACCTAAGCCCTAAACCTGGACTACTATCCAAAGAGCAAACTATCTTTCTCTTGCCATCACTAATTTGACAACAACTTTGTGATTTTGGACTCTTTGGTAAGACCACTTTTTTTTTTCTTTTTCTTTTTTCCTTAGAGAGACTTAATTTCAACACACAGGTTGCGAGAAGTCGACCATGAACATGGAGGGGGGTCAAGGATGCAAGGTTCATGTGCCCAGGTGTGGATTGATTCTCCTCCTTTTATAGATTTCAATATCTTAAGGCAAAAGGCTCATGATATTATATCCCTTTGATATTTTCTCTCCCCCACTAAGCGGAAAGGCACAACATGCCATGCACTGCGGGGGAAAATAAGCCTTTGAACTTTGAACATGTTGAAACCTTTTTGTGAGTGCACAATATCTAGACCTAGAGGCCATGCTCCAAAGTGCATTGCAATTTTGAGCACGAGGACCCACATAATGGTGATATATGGGGGGACCCATGTACTCTACTTACTTACTTACTTACTTGTGACCTCAAAGAAGGCTTTCTTTGTGAGGAGATGAGAGAACCTTTGATGACATAGTGAACCATATTTTTGTGTACGGACCACCTATGTAATAAAAAAACACAATCACAAATTGTTTATTTTGTGGGGGGTGAGGAGGAGCACCAAACACCATATCATTAACCTTCTTTTATTTTGGACAATAGTTGCAATGTGTTTCAAAAACCAAATGGATGTTGAAACTGTTTTGAGGCATTTGTACAATTGAAGCACCCAAGCACCCGATTAAAAATTGAGCATAAGAAGTTTTTACCTGGGTGTGATATCTCTAAACCCCAACTTATCACCATGTAGTTGGATTTGAAGTGTTCCATTTGGTCAAGTTTGAGGATATGGGAAACTCCAACTATGTGGTAAGTTAGGTAGCGGAAGAAATTCACCTTGTAACCAAATAAGGTATAAAAGGGAAAAGAGTACATAGGATGTGTGTCACAATGTATTTCAGGTTGCAATTCACGTTTAAAATAAATTTACTAGCTTGGAATTGGAAGTAATATCTTGAGAGGACAATTCCCGGGGTAGAAGCCATGATAGAGTTGACCAAAAAAATTTCATCAAACATAACACTTACAAAAATGCATTGTATACAAAAGTGGCCAATGTTGGTTTTGAGAAGAAGTTAAATAAATAAGCAAAGCCTTTTTTTCCCTGGCTGCCCATTTGCCCATCCAAGATGTACCTGGAGATGCCCAGACACATTTTTGACACTACCCATTATAAATTTCATGTCCTGTTATGCACATTTTGGACACGTGGTAGATGTCAATAGGTTCAAAATGTGCATAACAAGACACAAAGTCTATAATGGGCAGGCAGCATGACACCATGTCTGGACATCATCCATCTTTTTTCTCAGTGAGAAAAAGACTGGATTGAGCCAAGGACATACAAGGGAAAAAAAAGAAGCAAGCAATGCTTTTGTACTACCTTGCAGTAAGGACCCTCCCTTTTGCTTATTTAACGTCTTTTGTTGGTAGAGTCAGCAGTACATGACACTGTTGCATGAAACGTCTTCAATGTGCCAATGCTGTTCCCAATAGCACCACACCTTCAATGTGTTCCCAAATCTGTTCCCAATAGCACCACACCTTCAATGTGTTCCCAAAGCTGTTCCCAATAGCACCACACTTTATCCCATACCCATCTTTTTCACAAAATTCTCTACCCTTTGTAACCTATAGCTATATAGCTAGAGCAAGGGGAAAGATTACATAATCTTTTATTTTGAGTCGGTCCATAGTGTGATTTATTTATTTATTTATTTGTAATGTGCCATGGATGGATGGATGGATGGATGGTGCATGCACAGGATACTTTTTTCATTGGATTCTTTGTTCCCCAGTTACAACCTCCCCATACCCCAAGGGTTCTAAAAATGGGGTTCATCCAACTGGATGGCTTCAAAATGGGAAAATGGTGATGGTGGGTTAGCAGCCACACCAAATGCCCAAAATAACATGGGGTTGTTATAGTTGGTTATCAACCCAATTTTGATTCCAACAAATAAAATATTCTTGAAGATTTCAATGTTTTCCTTCCAAAAATATTTTTCAATTTGATTTTTTTAAATAAAAAACAACAGATCTGAAAATAATATAATTTTGAATATATATATATATACAGTTGTAAAATTCAAAGTTGGAAAAAGGCTGAAACTTATCAAGGTATTAACCTAGTACACTAATAGAAATAGGCCTCATCATATATAGCAGCCTTGGGGGGGGTGGGGTGCGCTTATAAATAGCCAAAAAGGTAATTTTAAAAAATTAAAACAACTAAAATCAAGTGCATTTTGAGATTTTTAAAAGCCAGAATTTGACCAAAATGAAAGCAAAAAAATTGCCAAAATTCTTCTACACATGGTTCAACAAGTATGAAGTAACCAAAAAGGATTTTAAAATTTTAAAACAAAAACATTCGCTTTCATATGTATGTATGTAAGCTTGTAGCCAAATCTGGCTAAATCTTCCCATGGAAAATCGCCATTTTGGCTACTAATCACAATATTGACCCCAAAAAAACCACTGCACTAGGCTAACTAGTAAACTAAAGTTAATAGAAGAAAGACCAGCTACAGTGAACTAAGCATAGGCGTGACACCCCCACCCCCTCTGATACCCGGAGGATCTGGATAATATCCGGACCAAGGCTGCCTTGGTGGGGGGGGGGGGGGGGGGGGGGGGGGGGGGGCTTTTGTGGGGGGGGGGGGGGTTGTTTTTTGGGGGGGGGGGGGGGGGGGGGGGGGGGGGGGACGATTTTGAATTTGTCTTCAATCGCCATCAAAAATGGGTCGGCCAGCCAATAA